>OBUV01000075.1_pt1 | contig 59925 bp, 63 predicted proteins | sample 1475971 | NCBI WGS metagenome assembly OBUV01 (sample SAMEA2579962, study PRJEB22360) | human gut metagenome | biome: human gut; feature: human-associated habitat; material: faeces | place: Denmark | collected 2008/2010
GAATAAAAAATTAATTGAAAAAGGATTTCAAATTATCATAGTTACAAATCAATATGTAATAGCTTATTAGATGTATGTAAATATATAGGTTAAGTTCTTAGATAATTATTCGTTAAAACGGCAAAAATATTAAATGTGCCAGATGAATATGATCTTGTTGCTTTTTTACCTGTAGGAATAGCGTATGAGGATATGAAACCTGTAAAGAAAATACCCTTTGATCAAAGGGCATGGTTTAACTCTTTTGGAACTAATTTAAAGGAATAAGGTATAAATTGTCGATTATATATGAGAGAGCTTCATTATGAGGCTCTTTTGTTATGCAAAGTAAAAGGTCTTGAATATGTAATCAAGACCTTTATAATTCATCAATAAAATCTATGAGATTTTTTCTGCTTTTTTCATAAATATGTGCATAAGTACTTCGTAACATTTCAACACTATGTCCTAATCTATCAGCAATTAATAATTCATAAATCGTTGGATTTGATAATAAATAGGACGCATGTGAATGTCTTAAACCATGTACAGTAATTCTTTTAACACCAGATTTTTTAACATCTTCATTAAACCTCTTCTAAATGTCGCAATAGAGATGTAGTTTTCGTCTTTATATAAATAGTAATCTTCATTAAAACTATCTAGTTGTGATACAATGATATATCTTTGCTTTAATTTCTCAACTATTTTACTAGGTAATTGAATAGTTCTATTTGAGCGAGTAGTTTTAGGTGATGTTATTTTTGAAGTAATTGCACTTAATGAAATGGATTTAGATTATGTAGAAGCATTGGAATATGGATTACCTCCAACAGGTGGTATGGGAATGGGTATTGATAGACTTGTTATGTTACTTACAGGACAAGAATCTATTCAAGAAGTTATCTTGTTCCCTCATATGAAAAATAAATAGAACCTCATACAACCTATGTACAATAGGCATACAACCGAAAAAGTGCGATATAATCAATGCTTTTAGCCGTACATAACCTGTGTACAGTTGCATATAAAAATCATTGATTTTGCCGTAAAAATGAGTTTTTTCCGTGGTTTTCCATAAAAATTCCGTGAAAAATAAGCAGATTTCTTTAATGATATCTGCTTTTTATATGCTCTCATATTAATAAAATTCTTCTACTACATTACAAATTTTGAGAAGAATAAATGAGTTTCTTAAATGTGATTTAGGGAGGACGTGGATATGCTTCCCGTCGCCTCCACCAAATTAAAGAGGTAAAATGGATGTCATCGAAAAAACAACGATGAAATCAATGCTTTTTGAATAAATTGAATATCATTAAAAAGTCCTATTTTGATGGATGTCACCATATTTCATGGATGTCATTGCTAAAAATAGGACTTTTTTGTAAAAGAGATGAGGTGAAATGGATGTCAGTAAGATAAATCTATTTGTTAAAAATCTAAGGATATAGTAATATAGAAGAAAGAAGTTAATAAATTCGGTTTTTTTAAGGGAGAGTATGATGGCACAAGTAAATCTAAAAGAAGCATATATTAGATATCTTAATAGCTTGAATAGTGGATGCGATGATGAAATTGAAAAAGAAAAATATAATTTATTGTTTGAAGCTTCTGATCTTTTTGAAGTAATTGTTAATTATGTTGTATTATATAAATTTGGATTGAAATATGACTTTGGTAAAAGTATTATTCCAAGAGGAACTAAGTTATACCGTATTAGATGTTATGAAGATAATACCGATTTTTCAAATCCAAATCAATGGAAAGCTCCACCGCATAAACCACAAAATAGAGCCAATATTAAAGGACAGGAGGCACTTTATTTAGGAAGCACAGAGACAATTTGTTTATTAGAAGCTCATATAAAAAAAGATGATATATATGCATTGGGAATTTATGAAGCCACAGAGAATATCGAAGTTGGAGGTTTTCTAGCATATCATTCAAACAACAAGTTTTATAACTTATCTGGAATGATTTTAAATGCTTTTTTAATAGCACCATCACGTAGTTTAAGAAATGAGGAGTTATTCTCCTATTTAGATTCTCATTATGGTTTATTAACATTAGATGATTTAGCGGACATAAATGATGTGATAGAAAATGGTGCATTAGAACTCCCTATGAAATTTGGAGTATTAAATCAACTTGATAAATATTACGATCTCACAAATCAATTATGTAATATTCTTTCTGAAGATACTCCTAATGGCATAAGGTATAGTTCATGTTATCTTCCTATGCAAACTATGGGTATAGAATGTTCCGATTTTAATATTGTTTTGTATAGTGAAGGAATTTCTAAGGTTAAGCTTGTTGATCATAAAATCAAAACCAATATAAATGATTTTGATTATACAGATTTGTTAAAATTTATTTTAAATGGTTAATGACAGCTAAGTTGCAATTTATCTATAGTTTTAGAAAAATACTATGTTAACTCTAACGGATTATTTTTACAAGACTAGATGTTTTAATGTTTTCAGCAGATAATGATGTTGAAAAAAACATAAGGAGTCTTACATATGGACAATAGCAGAAATAATCTAAGAACAAAAACAGTTACAGTTGAAATTAACATGGTAGAAGGAAAATATGAATTAAGAACATTCATGTCATATGATATTAATGAAAAAGACTTAATGGAGTGTGTATTCAGTATGGTCAATTATGCACAAAAGGAATTTAATATAACTGAGCCTGAATTCACGGACATGTTTATAGCAATTCTGTTATGTATTTTTGCTAAGGAAGAAGATGTAAAGAGAATAGTTGATACAATGAAAACAAAGATTAATTGACAGGGAGGGAGAATAGAATGAAGATACTAAGTAAATATCTCAATACAAGAAACAAAAAGGTAGCTAGTGGTATTGCTGTTACTGCAATACTAGGTATCAGTGGAGTAGGAGTATATGCTTACAATTCTTCCAAAGTTGATTTGCTGAAACTAAAAAAAGATATTGTTACTATTGAATATGGTCAAAGCATTTCTTTAAGCCCAGAAAAATATTTAGATATCAGTAATCTGGATACAGCGGAAAAATCTGATATCATCAAAAATACTGTTGTTAAATCATCAGCGACTAAAGAAGAATCAAAAGAGTATCCATCAGTAGGTGAATATAAATTGACAATCAGTTATGGTGATGAGGAAAAAATAGTAAAAGTGGTTGTGAAAGATACAATAATACCACTGTTGAATGTTCCAGATTCAATAGAAATAGTTCAGGGAACAGATATTTCAAAATATGATTTCGAATCACTTATGAATGCAATTGATCTTGCTGAACTTAACGACTATGTCATAGACGTATCAATGATTGATACCAATAAGCCAGCTGAGTATATGGGGAAGGTATCTGTAGATGATGTTAATGGGAATAAGGCTGAAAAAGAATTCAAGGTTGTTATTAAATCTGCGCCAAAAAGCGATGAAGAAGCAGTAGAGGAAAAAGTCAAAAATTCAGATGGAACTACTTCGGTTAGGACAACAGTAAAGAAAAAAATAACTGAACCAAGTAATTCGAGCAAAAATAACAATACCCAAAAATCAAACAGTAGTGATAAGAACCCATCAAATCAATCTGAGTCCTCTAATACAAATAAAAACAATGGGTCAGATGGTCGAACAGAGATAAATACAAATAAAACAGGTGAAACTGATTTAGGTGATGGCGGAACTGGTGAAAGCTATGAGGGTTTTGAATGGCCATCAGACTGGGATTAAAACTAAATAACATTATTGGTGAGAGTAAACTTATGTTTGCTCTTTTTTTGTGCAGAAAAAAGGAGGTTTTGAGGATGAAATGTAGAGATCCATGTACGAATTGGGAAGTATAGACGGGGACTAAGTACTCTGTCTTTATTATTTAAAATTTTACAAAGAAAGAGGGATTTAATTATGATAAAAGACAAATTTAAGTATGTAAGTAGAGTTATGACAGCCTTTATGATAATGTTTAGCTGTGTTTTTGGAAATCTTATGACTGTAAATGCAGCTAGTGTCACTGTTGTTTATAATGGCAAGGCTACTTGGAGCGGATCAACAGTAGGAAATTTTACTGTTAATGGGAAACAGGCCTTCTGTTTAGAACATGCCAAAACAACACCACCAACAGGCACACCATTAACTACAGAAATATACCAAAATGAAATGGTGAAAAAAGTATTATATTATGGATGGACAGGTCCAGGTCAGTGGAGCGGTTTTGATGGAAATGTGAATAAAGGAATAGTTATCACTTCACTTGCTTTAGATGTTGTTTACAGTGGAGGAAGTTCAAGACTTGTTAATGATTTTATGTCATATATTAGCGATAAAACAGTTCCTGGGCGAAATGCACAGTTTAGTTCTAATTTTGAAAAAGCATTTATTGATGGTGAAATACAAAGAACAAATACAGTTACGCTAAATGGTGATGCTGGTGCAAGTGCTACATTTACTTTACCAGATGGTGTTCAAATGGTTAGAAATGGTAATATCTATACTGGTCAGGTAACAGTAGAAGCTGGACAAAGCTTCTATCTGCAGGCACCTATGACAGTAACAGGTACTTATTCTACAGGGACTGTTGGTAAGGGATTTAAATACCAGTCCATTTTATGTAAAACAGGAAGCAACAGCATGCAGGATTTAGGATATGGTGAAGTTGTTACAGATCCAGCAGGATCAACAAAATTAGATGTTGAATGGCTTGAACTGGGGAATCTTAAAATTACTAAAACAAACATAGAGAATGATTTGATTGATGGTGCTAAATTCAAATTGACTTCTGTCAGCTATAGCGGGTATGAAGAAGTTTTAACTATCAGTAATGGGAAACTGCTGGTAAAAAATATTCCAGCTGGTACTTATAAGTTACAGGAAGTAAGTGCTCCAGACGGATACCTTATTGATAATCAGATATACAGTGTTGAGATCAATGCAGGAAAAACTACAAGTAAAATGGTAATTAATAAAGAACCATTAGGGGAGATTAATCTTGTTAAAGAAATCAATGCAACAAAAACAAAAGGATTGACTGGTGATGCTTATCTTCAAGGTAATGAGTATACATTGTATGCAAAAGAAGATATTACCAATAAAGCAGGAACAAAAACATATTTCAAAAAAGGAGATACAGTTGACAGACAAATAACCAATAAAAATGGGGAAGTCAGATTTGATAATCTCCATATAGGTGATTATCAGATAAAGGAAACAAAGAGCAATGATACACTTGTTTTGAATCCAGAAGTAATAAATATCAGTATTGAATATAAAGGTCAAACTGTTTCTAAAGTTATAAAGTCAGATAATACAGAAAATCGTGTCAATATACAAAAAATTCAAGTCTTCAAAAGCGGTGAAAAGGATGGTATCTCTGGAATTGTTAAAGGATTACAGGGAGCAGAATTCACCTTTCGTTTAAAAAGTGAAGTCGACCATGTAGGATGGGATAATGCAAAAGATTATGCAGTCATTACAACTGATGAAAATGGTAAAGCAAATACGCCATATCTTCCCTACGGAACATATCTCGTAAAAGAGACAAAAACTCCACAAGAATTTATAACAGCACCAGATTTTACTGTTTCTGTAACAGCTGACTATTTGGAATATACAGATGTTGAGCAGGTTAAAAGAATAAATGTTAATAATCGACCTTTTACATCTCAGTTGAAGATTGTGAAGGTCGATAAAGAAACTGGGAAAACAGTAACACTAAATAGTGCATCATTTAAAATCAAGGATTCTAAAGGTAATTATATTATTCAGAAAGTTGGTGGAAAGAAGTATGATACTTTCACTACCAATTCCAAGAATCAGATTACAGTGCTGTTTGGCAATAAAGGAGAAGTTACACTTCCACTTCAGCTTGAAGCGGGAAAATATACAATTGAAGAAATCAAAACTCCAGATGGTTTTTTAAAGTTAGAAAAGCCTGTTAATTTTGAAATAACAAATATTTATGACTATGATAAAGATGAAGACAAAGATCCAATTATTGTTGTAAAAATTGCAAATGAGCAGCCAAAAGGTAAAATTATCTTAAAGAAAACCGATAAAGAAACAGGCAAGACATTAGCAGATGTAGAATACGAACTAACAGCCAAGAAAACAGTTTATGACATGACAGATGGTAGTGTTAGATTTGCCAAAGGTGCAGTTGTTGCAAAAGGAAAGACTGATAAAAATGGGAAGATTGTTATTGATGGTCTGTTTATGGGAGAATATCAACTAAGAGAAACTTTAACAAATGAGGGATATGTTCTTTCAAGTAAAATTCATGATATCATTTTTGAACAGAAAGATACATCAACTAAAGAATATGCGTTTAACATTGATGTTACTAATATTGCTCCAACTGGAGAAATTCATTTAGTAAAAACAGATAAAGACACTAATGAACTATTAAGTGGTGTTATTTTTGAACTAAGTGCCAAAGAGGATATCTACAGTCTTGATGGACGAAAAACATTATTGTATGCAAAAGATGAGAAGGTGTCTGTGGATATTTCTCAAGACGGTTTGTATATGACCAATGAACTTGGAGAAGTTCATATAGTAGGGTTGCCTTTAGGAAAATATGAGATAAAGGAAGTTAAAACTCTTGAGGGATATATTCCTGATCAGAAAAAATATGATATTAATTTATCGTACAATGACACAGAGCAACTCGTATATTTTACGGATTTAGATATTAAAAACGTGAAGACTACGGTTGAAATCAGTAAAACTGATGTAACAGATTCCAAAGAACTAGAGGGAGCTCATCTTTCATTATTTGATAAAGATAACAATCTTATTGAAAAATGGATATCAGGCAAAGAACCACATATCGTTAGAGGGCTTCATATTGGTGAGGAATACCGATTTCATGAAGATTTGTCACCACTGGGATATGCAACTGCAAATGATGTTGTGTTCACAGTCAAAGGTGATGGAGAAACTACAAAGGTAATTATGAAGGATGAAATTACGAAAGTGGATATTAGTAAAGTTGATGCAAGCACAGGTGAAGAACTTGAAGGTGCTATGTTGACTCTAAAAGATAAGGAAACAGGTGAGATTATAGAAAACTGGATATCTCAAAAAGAGGCACATCGCATTAATGGGTTAGTGGCAGGTAAAACATATGTGCTTCATGAAGAAGCTGCTCCAGATGGATATCTTGTGGCAACTGATGTGGAGTTTACTGTTAAGGATAGTGGTGAAGTTCAAAAGGTTATCATGAAAGATGAGTATAAACCAGCAGTTGTCAAAACTGGTGATGACATTGATATTTATACAATCTCTATATTAGCAGGAGCAAGTGGTCTTCTTATTGTTGCGTTAATCGTGAGAATAAGGAGCAAGCGAAATGAAAAGAAATAGGGTTATAGGAGCAGTGATAATTGCTATCATTGCTCTTTTTTTGATGTTCATATTCCTCTGTAACGGTGGTTTTTCTATAGAACCGATGGTGATTGCTGATGTCTGAAAAGTTTGAACTGTATGAATTTCAGGGGCATCCTGTTCTTTTTACTCCATCAAGGGTAAAATATCTTAAGGATGCATTGCCTGATGATATTGAAGCCTACGAGATTCGTCACAGTGATGAAGGATTTGAAGCCTGTCAGCTTGCAAGAAATATATGGGTTAATCATTATGGTACATTTCTATCAATTGGTGAAATTGATTTAGGTGAAGATTTTACGATATATTTTAATGAAGAAACAGATATGCATGATCTCAATAAATTAATGACTATTGATGAATATAGTGAAATGATGAACATGAAATATCAAATGGTATTGAGATGAAGTAGAAAGAAGGTGATTTTTATTTGAGCAGATTAAATAGTATTATCAGCTGGGTTGGTGGAAAGAAAGCGTTGAGAGATTTAATCTATACAAGATTTCCACAGAAATACGGAAGATATATTGAAGTGTTCGGCGGTGGTGGCTGGATTTTATTTGGCAAGAGTCCAGAAAAATTTGAGGTCTACAATGACTTCAATAACAATCTCAGCAATATGTTTGCAGTGATTCGTGACCAGCCGCTGGCATTTATTCAGGAATTAGGATATCTCCCTGAAAATGGACGATTTATATTCAATCTCTATAAGGAAATTATTTCCAAGCAGAGGGTCGATGATAAGTTTCTGGAAGATGAGATGACGAAGATCAATGTGTACTTTACTGAAATACAGAAAGAGGAAATTATAGAAATTATGAAAAAGGAACGTATTGAAAATCAGGATGTCAAGCTTGCGGTTGCGTTTTTTAAATTAATTAGATACTCTTATGGAAGTGGGTGTAAAACATTTGGATGTCGACCATATGATGTTCGTAAGGCATTTTCTCTGGTATGGGATATTAGTGATAGACTTGCTAATGTGATTATTGAAAATAAGGATTTTGAGGCATTGATTCTGCAGTATGACAGACCAGATGCCTTTTTTTACTGTGATCCGCCCTATTATTTGACAGAAGGACATTATGCAGTCGTATTTACTAAAGAGGATCATACAAGGCTTCGGGATGTTTTAAAAAACATTCAAGGTAAGTTTTTACTAAGTTACAATGACTGTAAATTTATTAGGGAACTGTATCGTGATTTTTATATTGAAAGCTGTACAAGAATCAACAATATGGCACTTCGATATGATAATGAGGCTGAGTTTTCAGAAGTATTAATAAGTAATTATAATCCAATGGAAGGTGTATCAGTGCAGAAACAACTGGGTTTATTTGATGAAGAAGGTGAGGATAAAGAATGAGAAGAAATGAAGAAATGAAAGTGTTAGAGAACAATATGGTTCAGCTACCTTCAAAGCTGATGGCACAGCTGATGCTGAAGGTTGGTGATAGTGTTCTTGTAGAATGGAATCCAGAAAATTTAAGAAGCAAATGCTTCAGCATTAAAGAGGATAATGAAGAGGATTTGTTCAATGAAGGATTCTACTGTATTCCAGACAGAGTGTTTGAAAAATGCGAAATTCCTATTGAAAGTGTTCAGATTATCATGGATAAGGAAAATATAACAATTACAACCAGTTCGAAAATTTTGGAATCATTGGGTAATGAACTTCTGGCATGTATTATAGAACAGGATGTAGATTTTGCTATGCTTGCTGATGATTTAGTTGACTGTATTAATGATGGGATTGATGAAGATGATGTATTACAAGATTCTTGATAGTCAGGGAAGAATTGTTCTTCCGCTGGAATTGAGAGAAATATCTGATATTCATAAGGGCGATATTTTAGAACTGTCGGTTCGTAAGAATGTCATTGAGATTAGAAAACTGGATATCGTCAAATTAAATGATGATTCAAGTGAGTCTAAAAGGAACACAGTCATAGCAGTTGCTAAGGAACTTGATAAGGCAAGTCTATTAATGCTTGCTAAAAAACTGGTTGAGTTTGCAGAAAAAGAGGAGGAGTTTGATGGTAAAGGTATTTGAGAATAAAAAAGTTAAAATTGCATTATGTATTATGATAATATTACTTATTGTTGCATTAGTGATGAAACCGACCTATGCTGCTGGTAATGTATCGGGCGTTATTGAAAGTGCATGGAAAAGTGCGGAAACACAGATCAAGAATGTAGTTAACAATGTTGTGTTTCCAGTGATTGATCTCATCTTGGCAGTTTTTTTCTTTGTTAAATTAGGTATGGCATATTTTGACTACAGAAAGCAGGGGCAGTTTGAATGGACAGCACCTGCCATTTTATTTGCATGTCTGTGTTTTACGTTGACAGCACCAAACTACATCTGGAATATTCTCTAGGATGGTGATGTAGATGTTTTTATGGGATTTTGTTGCCGATAAGGTAATGGGACAGATCATAGACTGGGCTTATGAACAACTTCTTGAATTCCTAGGTGAGTTCTTTGGAATGATGGGAAATATGGGAGCAGAACTGTTCAGCTATGATTTTGTTGAAGCAGTAGTAGAAATCTTTAGACTGTTTGGCTGGACTTTATTTTTAACTGGACTGGTTGTAGCAGTATTTGAAGTTGCAATCGAGTATCAAAGCGGAAGAGGAAGTGTTAGAGATGCTTCCCTTAATGCTGTTAAGGGATTTATGGCAGTCTCACTTTTCACAGTCCTGCCGATTGAACTTTATAAATTCTGTATTTCACTGCAGGTTCAGATGACTTCAGGTATGGCAACGCTAGTAGGAAGTGAATCTATTGGAGATTCGGCAACATCTATTTTAGGTATACTTGCAGAGATGAGCTGGGGAGTTATTCTTGCAATATTTATTTTAATTATGATGGGGTATTCTATCATTAAGGTGTTCTTTGCAAATCTTAAAAGAGGCGGAATTCTGCTGATTACTATAGCGGTTGGATCACTATATATGTTTGTTATGGGAATAGGACTAATATTAGCTGCCAGCGAGATACCTAGAATTGCAGGACAGTTTGGATTGGATACTTCAACAAGAGGCAATATCATGAGTGCAGTCTATGCGGCCCAGTCTGCAGTTTCAATTACCAGAACTATTGTAAATACGGTGAAGTAATATGGAAAGAATGTATACAGGAATTATTGAAAATACATCATTCAGCATATCATTGAGAGATGATGAAATATGCACTTTTATTACTCATTTTGGTAGATTTGGAAATATCTCTATTAAAGATAAACGAACTGGAGAGCTTATTGTTAATACGGCTGGTATCTATTTAAAGAGTTTTTATCCTGATATAGAAGATAGAGAATTTGCTAGAGTAAAGTCAAAAAAACTGTTTGATCTGTTTAAGGATTACAGATATCAAAAGAAGTTAAAGTATCCAAAAGGAAACCTAAAGAATGTTTATAAAGCAGTTCAGATGGATTTCATTTCCATGAAGTAATTCTGTATTCTGTGCAGAAAACAGTACATACTATCTAAAATGTGCTATTCTGTTAGGGGACAGGAGGATATAGAAATGGATGAATCTTTGGATACATTATGGAATATAGGATATGTCGAAAAAATTGCAGAAGATGGAGATGTGCTGACTTATGCCTATCGATTTGATTCGCAGGATGAAGAGGATAATGGAATTATTCAGTTTGATCGTTATGTTCTGGAAGATATCAAACAGGATTTAACAATCACAGATTTAATAGATCTGTTTATCAGTAAAAGAATAGTTTCTATCCAGTTTTGCAAAAATGACAGACTCGTTGACGAGGAGGCGGATTTAGGTATCACTGTTGCTTTGGGTATAATCTTAGACAGCTACCTTGAAGATAACAGCCTACCAAAAGTTAAGGAAGTCCTTAATATGAAGGCTGTTGAGAGAATGAAAGAAACGTATCCAGAAGGATATGAGGAAATAATGAAAATCATTGCAGAAGAAACAAAACGATTAACATCCTAACATGACTGTTTATTCAATATATTAAATTATGATATTATAATTCTAAGAAATAGAACAGGTGGGAGAGAAAATGTTTTTAAATGATTTCTGGTTTTGTATTTTTATGAGATATATTGATGAGAATGTGGAGTTAATAAGATACAGTTATCTAATTGACAGTGATGATGAATCATTAGCTGGAGAAATTGAGTTTGAAAAATCATTATTCAGTCATGGTGACCGTGATGACCCTGAACTGCTTGATGCATTTATTGATGAAAAGGCTAAAATTGTTCAAATGAGCAAGGGTACAAAATTTTTAACAGAAGATGGTTTTGATTTTTTTGCGTGGCTAGGTCTTGTTCTGCTTCATGATGAATATAAAAGATTAGGATGTTTTCCAGATGATGCGGGTTTTTTAAATGCAGCTGATGAAGAAAAATTGCAGGAAAATGAAGAAGTAGTAAAAAGGGTATTGGCAAAGAAGTCGAACAGTGTTAAACCATCCTAATAGGAGATGATGTTAATTTGGATGAAAAAGTAAGAGTATGCAACAGATGTCTTAACAAGGTCTATCTGTCATGTCTGGAACAGTATGAGTTCCAGTGCTTCGAACATGATGAAGACCTTTTTTTAGTAGAGACACATCTTGTCGATAAGAAAGATCATCTAAAATGGGTTGCAGAAGCTCTTGGGTGTACAGAAGAAACAGCACGGTATGTGCAAGATGAGTATGATGGATATATTGCTAAATGCTGTGTGCATGACGATCCAGTCGATATTCCATTAATACTATGACAAGTATTATCAGAGACAGGAAATTAAACTAATGATGTAATAAAGGAGTGGTAAGAAATGTTTATGTATCCAGATAATTTAAAAGGGAAGCCAACATTGTGGCTGTGGTATTTAAGAGATATTGGTGTTATTGGGATAGGTGCTATCTTTTCAGTAATAGCAATCTCGCAATTAAATTTTTACATACCAGTTGCCATCGTAGGGGCATATGCCTTTTTAACAATACGATTCAATGACACAAGCATATTTGATTTTCTGCAGTATGCCTGTGCCTTTTTTATTTATCATCAGCAGATATACTACTGGGAATATACGGGTTTTGTATCTGCTGGAAATAATGAAAATTATTACAGAAAAAGAAAGATATGGAGGTAATGTTCTAGAAAATGAGTAAAAGAAAAACAAAGCCAACTCGTCAGTTAATAAATGCCAAGACGATAACCAACAGTACTTTAAAGCTGTTCAATGAAGATGAATTGGTCTTCTTCATTATTCAGCCGCAAAATCTGTCGGTTATGTCTGTAGAAAATATTGGCAGTAAGATTTTTGCACTGACAAATGTTCTAAAGGGGTTAGCTGATCTGGAAATGATCTGTCTGAACAGCAGGGATAATTTTGAAGAAAATAAACTGTTCCTAAAAAAGAGAATCGAAGAAGAAAGAAATCAGGTGATTATCAATCTTTTAGAAAAGGATCTGTATCATCTGGATAAGATACAGACATTAACAGCAACCGCAAGGTTGTTTTTATTATGTATTCGAATCAGGCCGAATGATCAGGTGGAAATTATGCAGCTGATTCACCGTATAGAGAAATTAATAAAACTGCAGAATATTACAGTCACACGAGCAAATAAGGAAGATATAAAAAATATGCTTGCAGTTTACTTTGAACAGAATGTAACTAATGACTGCTTTGAGGATCGTGATGGAATGAGGTGGTATAAAAATGAAGAATCCGTTTAAAAAGAAGCAGGTGATAGATCAAGAGGAAGTTATAGTTCAGGAGTTTCTTGATATGATTTCTCCATCAGTTATACGTTTCTATACAGAGTATTTTATCAGCGGTAATACTTATCGCTGTGTGTGGGCTTTAAGAGAATATCCAACTGCTACAGAAGAACAGGCATTATTAAGATATCTTGGTGAAAAAGATGGAGTGACATTACATATCTATACCAGACAGGTTACACCTGCCGAAGAAAAGAAGATTATCGGCAATGCAGCTAATAAAAACAGAATGCGTCAGAGCAATACGCAGGATCTGCAGGAGTCGGTGACTGCACAAAGCAATCTGCAGGATGTGATGGAACTGATTGCCAATATGCATCGAAGCCGAGAACCATTAATTCACTGTGCAGTTTATTTTGAAATGATTGCAAAAGATTATGATGAATTAAAACTGTTGCAGACGGAGATGCAGACTGAACTGGTCAGAAGCAAGCTGAATGTAGATCGTTTACTGCTAAGACAGAAAGAAGGATTTATGGCAGTAATGCCAAGTGGATATGATAGTTTTAGGGAACAGTTTGAGCGTGTTCTTCCTGCAACCAGTGTAGCCAACCTGTTTCCATTTAATTACAGTGGAAAGACAGATTCGCATGGTTTTTATATAGGGGCAGATAAATTTGGAAGTAATATTATAGTCGACTTCAATCAGCGAAATGATGATAAGACCAATGCCAATATTTTAATACTGGGAAATTCTGGACAGGGGAAATCCTATCTTCTTAAACTTATTCTCAGTAACCTGCGAGAGCAGGGCTTTTCATTAATAAATCTGGATCCAGAGCATGAGTATCAGGAACTGACCGAAAATCTTGGTGGTGTGTTTGTTGATATGATGCAGGGAAAATATATTATCAATATCCTTGAGCCAAAGCAGTGGGCAACTGACGATGAAGAAAAAGATGAAGATGCACCAGCAACGTTTCAGAAAACAACTGTTCTGTCACAGCATATTTCTTTTCTAAAGGATTTCTTTAAGGAATATAAGGATTTTGATGATGAGCAGACTGATACATTGGAAATTATGCTGTCAAAGATGTACCGCTATTTTGGAATTACTGAAACAACTGATCTGTCGCAGTTAACTCATGATGATTACCCAACCTTAAGTAATCTTTATGAATATATTGATGAGGAATATAAGCATTTTAATAACAGCAAAGATAACATCTATACAAGAGAAACATTAAGAAAGGTTTTGCTTTTATTAAATTCAATCTGTGTTGGAAGTGACAGCAAGTTTTTTAATGGTCATACTAATATTCCTGAAGGTAAGATTGTTACATTTGGAGTTAAAGGATTATTACAGGCTAATAAATCTCTTAAAAATGCATTGCTGTTTAATATTCTTTCATATATGTCAAATGAACTACTGACAAAAGGCTATACAATTGCAAGTATTGATGAATTGTATTTGTTCCTAACAAATATTACAGCGGTTGAATATATTAGAAACTTTATGAAGCGTGTTCGTAAAAAAGAAAGTGCTATTATTCTTGCTAGTCAGAATCTGGAAGATTTTAATATAGAAGGCATTAAGGAATTTACAAAACCATTATTCAGTATTCCATCACATGCTTTTCTGTTTAATGCAGGGAATATTGATAGTAGTTTTTATATAGATACCTTACAGCTGGAACAGTCTGAATTTGATCTGATTAAATACCCACAGCGAGGAGTGTGTTTATATAAGTGCGGTAATGAGCGATATAATCTTGCGGTTCATGCTCCTGAATACAAGGAAAAACTGTTTGGTACACAAGGCGGTAGATAACTATGAAAAATCAACGCTTTGGTATTGAAATTGAAATGACTGGGTTGACAAGGAAAAGAGCTTCTGAAATTATTGCTTTACATTTTAGTAGCAGAAGTGTTTATGAAGGTGGAGGCTATGATGGATATTCTATTGAGGACAGTCAGGGAAGAAAGTGGAAAGTTGTCTATGATGGAAGTATCAGACCACAGATGAATTCACAGAGAACAGCCTCTTCAGAATGTAAAGTTGAGATGGTTTCACCAATATGCAGATACGAAGACATAGAAGATATTCAGAATATCGTCAGAAAGCTCAGAAAAGAAGGTCATGCAAAAGTTAATGACAGTTGTGGAATACACATTCATATAGATGCATCTGTTCATGATGCAAGAAGTCTCAGAAATATAACAAACATTATGTATTCAAAAGAAGATCTTATTTACAAGGCATTAAAGGTAAATGTTGCTAGAGAACATAGATACTGTAAGAAGGTTGATCAGTCCTTTATTGATAAATTAAATCGGATGAAGCCAAAAGATATAGGAAGGGTAGAAGAGATCTGGTATAACGGAAATACCTTAAGAAGTCGCCATCACTATGACGATTCACGCTATCATGCCCTGAATCTTCATAGTGTTTTTTCTAAAGGTACAATAGAGTTCAGACTGTTTAATGGAACACTACATGCAGGAGAAATCAAGTCATATATCCAATTCTGTTTAGCAATATCTCATCAGGCTTTGGTACAGACAAAAGCGAGTCGAAGAAAAACACATAGTTCAAATGAAAAGTATACATTTAGAACATGGCTTTTACGATTGGGATTGATTGGGGAAGAATTTAAAACAGCGAGAACACATCTGTTAAAAAACTTGGATGGTTGTATTGCATGGAAAGACCCTGCTCAGGCAGAAGCACAGAGGGAAAGACTAAAGAAAAAACGTGAAATTGAAAGAGAACAAATGCAAGAGGGTGTTCAAAATGATAGTGTTGATCATGAAATGAATATGCAACATATGTAAGATGGAGGTGTAAAAATTGAAATATTATATTGCTTATGGTAGTAATTTGAATCTTGAACAGATGAAAATGAGATGTCCAGATTCAAAACTTTTAGGTATAGGAACAATAAGAGATTATGGTTTGTTATTTAGAGGAAGTCCAAAATCGGCAGTTGCAACTATAGAACCATTGGCTGGGTCAAGAGTCCCAGTAGGCATTTTTGAAATCAGTGATTGGGACGAAAAATATCTGGATCGATATGAGGGATATCCACATCTTTATTATAAAGATAAAGTCAATATTGAAATACGTGGAGAAAAGACGGAGGCTATGATCTATCTTATGCATCCAAAATATGAAATGGGAATTCCAAGCAGAAGTTATTATCAGACTATTAGAAAGGGATATATAGACTGCGGGCTTGATGTTTCCTATCTTGATAATGCGGTTAAGAATATACAAGTAGAAATTGAAAAAATAAAGATGCAGGAAAAATATCCTTTAGGATATAAGGATATTAGACAGTAATGTGGGCAAGGGCTACTAAACTCCTACTTTTTTCAAAAAGTAAATCAGACGATGCTATTGGAAAATTCTTTAAGGTACTCGTCATTATCATTATAAGTCCATTTATAGCAGTATCTCTACTGATCGGCGGAATATTTGCCAACGGTATTGGATTTAATCATAATCTCATTACAGACTTGTTTAATGGAAATCCTATAACAGATTTTATGAATGAACAGGCAGAGTTCATTGCAAATATTCAAAATGGCCTATTAATGATTGATACACAAATAGCTTCTTCAAATGAAATATTCAGTAATGGATCATCACTAAATGAATATCAGGTAAAAGGGTATTTTATCGGATTAATGTTCACGAATGAAAAGGTGCAGCTTGATGAGATAAGAGCTGCACTGTGGGTTAAAAGCTTTACAGAAGAAATAAACGAAAATGAAGAAATAAAGATTTATCCTACTTCTGTCAATACTACGATTTATGCACAACTACAACAGAATCTTGCACTTGCCTTAAATGCAGATACCAGAGAAATAATGGAGAAGGTGTATGGAAGCCTTATTGGAAATAACAGTGGAACTGTAACGACCTTATCAAAGGAAGAAATACAAAAACTGATAAATAATTTGCCAGCTGACACAAGTGATCTGCGAAAACAGATTGTCATACAGTCTGCTGACGCAGTTGGAAAGATTCCATATTACTGGGGTGGTTTTGCAACAGTACCTGGTTATGATGGAAATGAGTTTGGGAAAACAATATCTCCAGATGAAAAAGGTCGTAATAGAAAGGGACTAGACTGTTCGCATTTTGTGGACTGGGTATACTGGACTATTATGAATAATAATCTAGGGAACACCAATACAACTGGACTTATTAAGCAGTGCAGAAAAATAAGTGTGTCAGAACTTCAGGCAGGAGATCTGGCTTTTTTAATGGATAAAAAAGGCAAGACAACTCATGTAGGTATTTATGCAGGTGTTAATGAAAACGGTGAACTGGTATGGATACATGAAAATGCTAATGATAACAACGTTGCGATTAATACTGTTTCCTACTGGAGCGGTTATTACAGATTAAATATTATGGAGGGTAAGTAAAATGAACAATAATGAAATAGAAGAATATCTACAGAAAGGTGAATATGCAGGCATTGTTGAAGGAAACTATGATTTCTACTGTCCCTTAAAACTGGAGGAAATTAATAACTTTGTTCAGAATGTGGGGATATATACAAATATAGCAATTATTAGAGGTACAGATGAAGACGAGGATGTTCTTTTTAATACCTATGGTACCTATATCAACAGGATATGGCCAGAATTATCTTTAAGTGATAGGGATGCGTTTCAATCAACCATCAATATGATGGCAGGAAGATTAGTTGAGGAATTTGATAAGGATAAACAAACAGAAGTTTTGTCTAAGGTGGAAAAGTTTCTAACTGAAGCATTGGATGTAGATATGAAGGAACATATGGACAGAAAAGAAATATATAATGCTATGAGTGAAATGGAAATGCAGGTGATTTTATGAAGATTATAGATAAGGATGAAACTGTTCAGGAGTTAAATACTGGTTTTGAAAGATGGGATATACTGTATAACTATGGTGGGAATGATCCAATGTGGAGTGATGGTGTTAATCTAAATTTGGTTAGAAATCATATTATTGCCTATAAAAAAAGAATTGAAGAAACATTTTCAAAAGAGGAGTATCCTGATATTTACTATAGGGATACTCCTCTTGAGGTTAATGATGATTATATGGCAAATCCTAATGAAATCAAAGCAACTGCCAAACAGGTAATTGATTCATGGAAAGGGTATTTTTATTTAGACGAACTAAAAAGTGCGAACTACTATCTTGATAAATATCAGCTTGTTGAAACAGGAATACAGCAGGCAGTTAATAGAATTAATGTTCTTGAAACAGCAATTCAAGATGATGATCTGGTTACAATGAGACGTTTGAATAATTATGGAGAACAGCAATTTGAAGATATGAAAACTGCTTTTGAGAAACTGCAGGAAATCAATAGAGAAGAAGAACATCAGATATTCTTTGCAGAAATTTTACAGTAGAAAGGTGATAACATGTTAAAAGATAAGGAAGTTAAAAAGATAAAGGAAATGTATTCAAAAGGTACAAGAATCAGGCTTAATCATATGGATGATCCTTATCATCCTGTTGCTGATGGCACATTGGGAACTGTTGAACACGTGGATGATGCAGGACAGATTCATATGAAATGGGATGATGGTGGAGGTCTTGCATTGGTTCCAGATGAGGATGATTTTGAAATTATTGAAACAGTTCAAAGTAAGGAAAACAAGATAAGAGTTATTGTTGTAGAAGCTGGTAAGTTACCAGTAATACAATATATTGGTAATGATTTAAAATCAATGCAGTCAATTGTTGGCGGATATATTGAAGAAATTAATTTAGATGATAGTGCTGTTCTTGTGTGCAATGAGGAAGGAAAAATACAGGGACTTGAAGCAAATAGACGTGTTGGTAATGATGTGATTGCTGGCACTTTTTTTATTGCAGGGGATGATGGTTCAGAAGACCTAATTTCATTAACAGATGAACAGATTGGACATTATACAGAATGTTTTCAGGAAATTGAAGAAATCAGTCAGGAAGAAGTGCAGAATAATTTTTCGTATAGAATTTATGGTGGGTAATGCTCATCTAAAAGGAGGCAGGTTTTTATGTCAACAAACAGCAGGATAGGAATTATTAGAAGTGATGGGAGTGTTGACAGTATTTACTGTCATTGGGATGGATATTATGAGCATAATGGATTGATTCTGTTCAATGAATATCAGAATCTAAGTAAAATCAATAGCCTTATCAAACTGAGATCGACCAGTTTTCTTGATGAAAATGTTGAGCCCTGTACAGATCAAAATCATAGTTTTAAAGATCCATGTAATGGAGTTGCCATAGCTTACTGCCGAGATAGAAGTGAAAGAAAATGTTATATAAATCATGCAAGAAATATAAGTGTTTTTTTCAAAAATTCAATTTGTTTTATTGAAGAATATTTTTATTTGTATGATGAAAATACATGTAAATGGCTGACGATGAGTGCTTATTCAAAAGATATGCTTGTCAGTCTTGAAGAAAAATTAAAGGAATTGGATCTCATTGAAGAACCAGTATATGAAATGGGAGGAATAAAATAATGGCAAAACAAATTGAAATAAAATTAAAATATCCAGATGCAAGAGTCAGAGCATTACGTTCTGTTCTTTCTAAAAAGAATACTACTCTGGAATCAGAACTTATGGAGCAGCTGTATCAACTGTATAAGAAAAATGTGAAACCAGAGGTAAGGGAATTCATTGAGGAAATGGAAGAACAGGAAGAAACTCGCAGTTTCAAAAAGCCAGAGAAGAAAACATTAAGTGTTGAATAAAAACAAATACTAATTATTATTAAATAATGGTATAATAGATAGCGATAAAAGGTGGTGAGCAGGTATGATTATTACATCTGAGGTATTGAAATTATTAAAGGATACACCTAATTCGGCATATGAGAGTGTAAAAACTGAGTTTTTATATCATTCAAATAAGCTAGAGGGCAGTACCTTCACAAAAGAAAATCTAGAAAAATATCTTCAGGAGAATATTATTGAAGGAAGCCATAAGATAGATAATGTTTATGAAACAATCAATTCAACAAAACTTTTTGATTTTGTGATAGATACTTTAGGAGAGCCTTTATCAAAAAGCCCCATCCTTGAATTTCATCGAATGTTAAAAGATACAACATTAGATTATGAAAGAGGATTTGCTGGGTGCTGGAAAAAATTCCAAACATGATATCAGGTGTAGACTTAAAATCAGCACAGCCTTGGGAAGTAGACTCTAAGATAGAAGAACTTCTCAAACAATGGGAAGATTCGGGAAAAACGTTTGAAGATATTATAAAATTTCATGCTCAATTTGAAAATATACATCCTTATCAAGATGGCAATGGGCGTATAGGAAGATTTATTATGCTAAAACAGTGTGTAGAAAATGACCTAGATCTTATCTTAATTGATGATCAGTATTCTAGAGAATATAAGAAAGCTTTATATATTGCACAATCCAAAAAAGATTACACAATGATAAGTGATGTATTTAAAAAATGTCAGAGTTTGCTAGATCAAAAGTTAGAGTTTTTAAACGAAACAATTGAATATATTAATCAAAATCGAATAGAAATGAATAAACAATCTATGTAAGTGAAAGCTACGTGTCAACAAAGTTATGGCAAGTAGTTTTTATTTATGTATTAAAAGAAAGAGGTCAAAAAATGAGCGAAAAAGTTATTATTACATCAAACAAGATTGGTCAAATATGGCAGGCATTAATTGTCAGGGGAGCAGGGTTTGAAGTTGCTCAAAAATCTGATAAATATATTGATGGTCGCTATATGGAAGTTGTTGACATTGAGTGTCAAGATGGCACTGTATTCGTATGCAGTACAGATATTGCCTGCCTTTACGAGAATGAGATATCATGGATGACTTTTGATCAAGTAGAAAAATGTATAAGTGAATCTATTTCTAAATATGAAGAACATATTAAAGATGGGAAAAAAATAGATAGCAGTTTTTTATGTAATTATCAAAATTTGCTAACAAACGCAAAAAAAATTCATGAAGTGATTAGTCAGGATCTAATACAGGATCAATCTCAAGCAGAATTGAAAATGAAGTAAGAAAATCAAAACTATGATTTTTATTATATCTGGCGTGTTTCGCCCAAAATTTAAAGCGTGTGCGATTTTTATTTAATTCTGGGGGAACAATACCATTTTAAAAAGAATCAAAACGTGTGGCAAAATGTGAAAGAAATAAAAAAACTCAATAGTATATCCATCATTTTGCTATAAATTAGATTTTAAAAATGGAACAATTTTTCTGTGCAGGTTAAAGCATCGGCGTCGTTGACACCGAATGCGACTGACAATATTGGGCAATGCCCGCTATTTTTAAAGGCATTCAGGAATTCAACTTTGGCGTCATCATATACAAAAGTGCGTTAAGTTAAGCTTCATTAAAAAAGAAACTCTTTATTTGTAAAGGAGTTTCAAGGTGGTCGTTATCAGCTCATTGAGTAAATTGTGCTGAAATATGTAGAATCATAAAATATAAAATGATATAATGCATGTGGAACAGCCATAACGGTAGGTGGTTATACCTTGGTCGTCTGACCGAAGGTACGTAATCCTTCGTTAACATAGATATCTATTCTAAAGAATAGAAATATGAAAAACGGAGGTGATTAACATGACATCTTATGAAACAGGTATGATAGTGTTAGGCATACTAACATTTACTGTGACTTTAATAGGTTTGATTGTTAAATTGCTTCTTGTCATTATTGATAAGGATAATAAAGCAAAAAAATAACTACCTCATGTGTCTGGTCAACTAGTGAGGTAGTTATTTCACTATTGTAAATCCAAGGCATAACCGCTTATCGGCTGTTCCTCTTTTCACTTACATTATAGTTTATGTAAAAGTGAAAGTCAACATACAATTTTTTGATAAAAAAAGTAAAATGATGAGGTCAATTTCTGATGATGGATTGGCTTTTTTTATTGGAGGAATGAATGGAAAAGAAACAGAGAACAACAATATGGCTCAGTCAAAATGTAATGAATGAATTAGATCAAATGAGTGAAAGAGCGGACTGCAGAAGTCGAAGTGAATTTATTGAAAAAGCCATCAAGTTTTATGATGGATATATAAGATCAGCAGATGAAAATCAATATCTTCCTATTGCACTTTCTTCTGCAGTGAATGGTATCATTCATACATCAGAAGATAGAATAGCTAAGGTTTTATATAAAAATACAGTTGAACTTTCCATGTTGATGAATCTTTTGGCTGCGACTGCTGAAGTGGATGAAGATACACTAAAAAAGCTCAGAAAAAAATGTGCAAAAGAAGTCAATGGAACAAGAGGACAGATCACATTTGAAGATGCCTATAGATATCAGAAAAGTTAATTAATAATTGTCTGGATAAATAAAAATGGGTGTGGTAGTGTGTTGTGCTAAAGAGAGGAGAAGATGTTATGGAAAAGATTTTGGAATGTTTATGTTCACAGTGGATGAACCATTCACCCAGTTTTTATGAAAGAAAAGAGGTTGAGGAACAGTATGAAAAAATGCTTGAAATTGAAAAGCAATTAGAAAAACATTTTCGTGAAGATGATCTTGTTTTGATTAGACAGGCACTAGACGAACAATCTAATTGTGATTCAATGCAGTCCTTCGATTACTTTGTTCAGGGAGTCAGATGTGGAGTTCAATTATATGATGAAATCAAGGAAGCTGATATCAATCAGCTATATGGTCTAAAGTATGGATGATATTTTAAGAACAATCTATATGGGAAATCTCATTCCTATGGATCACGTATGTCCTAATAGAGAACTCATCAAAAAAGATAGTGAACTGCTAGATGAAATGCATCAAAAGATCATTGAAGCATTAATAGAAAAATATGGAGAAAAGGAAGCAAAAGATATTGATGATGCATTTATAAGTGCAGGCTCTGGAGTCACCAATGAAGAAATGTACTGTGTTTTTAAACAGGGATTTTATATAGGTTATGATATTGCAATGGCTGTTATGAAAAGAGAATAATGTAGGTAAAGGATCATCTTCAGGGTGGTTCTTTTTATTTGGGAGGTGTGAAAAATACCAAGAATTATTGTCAAGACTGGTTATATCAAAGGAAAAGTACATAAGGAATATTATGTTCAATATATTGCAACAAGAGAAGGAGTGGAAAAATATAAAAGTGATCATGGAGATAAGCCAGCAACTACAAAACAGAAAGAACTAATCAGTCAATTAATGAAAGATTATCCAGAAGCAAAGAAGATGTTTGAATATGATGATTATACTTCAAATCCCAACAGAGAAAATGCAAGTGAACTGATTTCCTCTGTTATTGACAGCAACATCCATGATATTGCAAACAAAGAAAATTATGTTGATTATATTTCCCATAGACCACGTGTTGAAAAGCTGGGAGAACATGGGCTGTTTAGTGATCATGGCTATGAAGTTCATTTAAAAGATGTTATTGATGAAGTAGGAAAACATGAAGGAAATGTTTGGACACATATTATTTCCCTAAAAAGAGAAGAGGCTTCAAGATTAGGGTTTGATGATGTACAAAATTGGATGAGTCTATGTCAAAGCAAAAGAAATGAACTGGCAGAAGCCATGAAGATCGATGTTAATCATCTCAAATGGTATGCTGCCTTTCATAATGAAGGACATCATCCACATATTCATATGATCGTTTATTCAACTGATGTTAAAGAAGGATTTGTCACAAAACAGGGCATTGAAAAAATAAGAGGAATGTTTGCGAAAGAGATTTTTAAACAGGATCTGATACAGACCTATAGTGAACAAACAGAGATAAGAAATGAACTTAAAAAATACAGTCATGATATTGTGGAAAAGATGTTACAGGGAATAGAAGTCAGTCATATAGATAATGATTATATATTTCGTAAAATCATGGAATTAAAGACAAGTCTGGAAAATTATCATGGAAGACTTGCTTTTGCATATATTCCTAAAGAGTCCAAACAGATCATTAATGATATCTTGAGGGAGATGGAAAAAAATGAATATCTTCAACAGCTTTACGAGCAGTGGCTAATATATAAGCAGGATATCCATTCAACATATAAAGATGAACTGTTAGAGAGATTACCATTGCTTGAACAAAAAGAGTTCAGGAGCATCAAAAATATGATTTTGAAAGAAGTGATGTCTTTCCAAACGAATGAGATATTTGATTTTCAGGGAATTCAAGAAACAGAAGATGACAGTCAATTATTTAATGACAATGATATAGAAGATGTTGAGGATACAAACAATAAAGGTTCAACTGCAAATGGATTTATACTTGAGTGGACAAGTGATTATAAAAGTGCTGTTGAATACTTTTATGGAAATGGGAATCAGGAGCAGGATATCAAAAAAGCTGAAGAACTGTTGAAAATGGAGTGTCAACGAAATAATGTTCTTGCCTATGCATTGCTTGGAAAACTGTATGCAGTTAATCAAAAAGAAGAACTCTCAAATCAGTTTTATGAAAAATCTTTTAAAGGATTTGAAGAACTGCTAAATGAAGCAGTTGAAAATAAATTTGTAAAATCGTATTGCAGTTATAGAGTAGGTAAACATTACCTTTATGGAATGGGAACAGAAATTGATTATCAGAAAGCCTATGAATATTTTGAACAGAGTGATAATCCCTATGCTCAGTATTCACTGGGAGTTATGTATCAAAGAGGACTAGGTGTTGATCAAAATAATGAAAATGCATTTGATTATTTTAAACAGTCAGCAACAAATGGAAATGTTTATGGAAACTATGAACTTGCAAGACATTATGATTATGGAATCGGATGTGAAAAAGATGAATATTTAGCCAGTTGCCATTATAAAAAAGCCTATCATTCATTTCAAGAAATGATTGAAAAACAGGAAGATGATAATCTTCTCTATAGACTTGGAATGATGACATTGAAAGGAAAAGGATGTGAAAAAGACATTGATAAGGCAATCTCTTATCTTGAAAAGGCAGTCAGTCTTGAAAATGAGAATGCTAAATTACTGCTTGCACAAATTTATCTGCAGGAAGATGACTATGAAAATATTCCTAGAGCCATGAAATGGCTGGAAGAATCAGAAAATCAACTTGCTTATTATATTTTAGGAAAGGAATATTTTAAAGGTGAGCATATAGAGAAGGATTTGGAAAAGGCAATTCATTATTTATCACAATGTGATGACAATGAATATGCATACTATATACTTTCCAAGATATATGAAGAGATGGAAAATGATCATTTAAGTATCTATTATTTAAAACAGGCATGTCATAAAGAATATGAACCAGCACTTGTTAAAATGGCTAAACTGTTAGTAGAAGGACAAAAAGCAGAAAAGGATGTTGATAAGGCAATAGACTATTTAAAAATTGCAGATTCAAATAATAATCAGTTTGCTCAGTATATGCTAGGCAAACTTTTTTTGTTTGGAAAAGATGTTGAACAGGATAAGGAACTTTCAGTTGAGTATCTAACAAAGTCTGCAGAACAGGGAAATGAATATGCTCAATATCTATTGGAGCATATGGATGATTTCTATAATCATTCTTTAGCAATGATGACATCTAGATTCTTTCACCATGTGAGTCGAATCTTTCAGAATCAATTGCCAACCAACAATCATCCACTAGCAGGAACGGAAAGGAAGCTCAAGCAGAAGCTCATGCAAAAGAAATTAGCGATGGGTCATAAACAGGATGACCATACATTAAACTAGGAGGATTTCAATGAAAAAGAAAAAATATAATTTTAAGGATATTCAAAAAATAGGTGATAATAAACAAAATCTATCAAAGAGAAGAAATACTGCCATCAAAAAAAGAATCAAGGAAAGGAACAGGTAGAAAATGGAAAGATACAAAAGGTTTTCTGATGAACAGATTGCAGTTGCCAATCAGGTCAATCTTGTTGAATATTTAAGACAGCAGGGAGAAACACTCACCAAATCTGGCAAGGATATGAGGTGGAACAGATATACAAGTGTAACCATAAGAGGCAATCAGTATTATAAATGGAAAACACAGGAAGGTGGATATCCCATTCAGTTTTTGAAAGAGTTCTATGGCTATAATTTCAAGCAGGCGATGGAACTTCTTTTATCTTTTGCGAACGATACAGGAATGACAGTTGATGTTCATCCTGTAGAAGAAATCAAAAAGGAATTTATCATGCCAGAAAGAAATGATTCAATGAGAAGAATCTATGGCTATCTGTTAAATGGCAGATGTATTGATAAGGATATTTTAAATGCATTTGTACAGAAAGGATTGGTCTATGAAGATGCAGTTTATCATAATGCAGTTTTTGTAGGATATGATGAAGAAGGTGTACCAAGACATGCACATAAAAGAAGTACGTTGATTAATGGTGGATATAGAGGAAATGTTGAAAGTTCTGATCCAAAATATACTTTTCATTATTTAGGAGAAAGCAACCAGATTTATGTTTTTGAAGCACCGATAGATATGCTTTCGTATATTTCATTACATAAAGGAAACTGGCAGGTGCATAGCTATATTGCATTGAATGGACTTGGAACACAGGGACTGGAACATCTGCTGGATACAAATGATTCCTTAAAGAAAGTGTTTCTTTGTTTTGATCATGACGAAGCAGGAATAGAAGGTGCCGAAAGAGTTTTGGATGTGCTTCACGATAGACAGATGATTGATGCATCTATTATTCAGCCAAAGAATAAAGACTTTAATGAAGATCTGAAAGAACTTCATGGCATTGAAGTTATCAAGGCGGTTGATAATCCTAAATATATGGAAATGTATACTGAAATTGAAAATTTAAAGAATTCACATTTTCAATTAACAGGACATGATGAAATCACACATACAACCATAGGCAATCAGTTTATGAAGGTCTATTATGCTTTCAATAAAAATGGAAAAAATGACTTTTATAATCTTAATAAACAGTCAGAAAAATTATTAAAGCTCGTTTTAACTATGGAACATCAGCTTTTATATAAAGATGTTCCTTTTACTAAAGAATCAAAGATATGGGATACATTAAAAGATGATTATCGAGCTTATAAGGATAATGGAAATATTAATAAATCCATTCATAATGTTTTTAACAGCTTGAAAGATATTAAAACAGGATTAGATAATCATGAAAGTAATCAAATACTGGCAGATATTTATAGACAATGTTCCAGTGATCTATTGAATATGAAATTACAAATCAGAAGGGAGTTAGTCAGGAATATGGAAATGAAAGAAAAATTAGGACTAGAGGAAAGTCTAAGACCAGAAGCGAAGATGATAGGTGAAGATGGAAATGTTTTTAATTTAATGGGAATATGTTCAAATGCCTTAAAGAAAGCAGGATATCCAGAAAAGTCAAAAGAAATGTTTGATAGAGTGACATCATGTGGAAGCTATGATGAAGCCCTAGCAATTATGAATGAATATGTGATACCTACAGGAGATGAACAATCATTTGATGATGCTTTTGATATGGAAATGAAAGGTTATTAAAGGCAAATCAGTTTAATTTAGAGAGGAGGTCAATGTATGGATGATAAGATAACGTTTATATTTATAGGCTGTCTTTTTTTTATATTTATAGGATGTGCTGTTGTCTTTGGGAATAACTATAATCTTGATCGTATCAAGTCCAAAACAGTTGGAGATGGACAGCATGGAACTGCAAGTTTTGCGACTCAAAGAGAAATCAATAATACTTTTAAGAAAATTGATTTCAATGCGAATAAATGGCGAAATAGAATTAATCTGCCAAAGCATCAGGGATTGGTTGTTGGAACACAGATCAAATTCAATAAAACGACCTGTTATATTGATACTGATGATATTCATTTACTTATGATAGGTGCTGCTGGTGTTGGAAAGACAGCACATTTTTTATATCCCAATTTGGAATATGCCTGTGCTAGTGGGATTTCCTTTATTACAACTGATACAAAGGGGGGTGCGAGACGTTCGTACATGAAAAGTGTACGCACATCTCAAATTTAAAAATATTGAATTTGAAATGGAGAACTGAATATGTGATTAGTCGAATGATAAGGTAACGCTTTGAAAGGCTAACTTTGATCCTCCGACTGGCATGGATATGAGTAAACATAGAAATGTCAGAAGCTCGGTGAAGTCGGCAGAGAGATACCGTAACAAGTAAAGTTGACGAAAATCATTTAGAGGTAAGTGATGTATCCTATATGCCGGAAGTCTATAAGTTACCTATGGTTAGAATGCGGGGTGACATTCCCGCTGACGAAACTTCGAATGTACGGGTCTATATCGGGACTAAGTAGAAATGCTTAGTGACACAAACAGTGTCGCTGCTGTGGTTGAGTAAAACTCCGCCTTTATGAAAGACCATACAGTGTTACAGGCACTGTCAAGGCAGCAGGCTCATAGAAGTGACCTAAGGGTAAAATGAACAGATAACATATTCGGAACGTTGAAAGCTGACAACGTGGAGAATTTACTTTCTATGAAACGGTTCTAACGAAAACAGAATGTATAAGTTAGATTGATGTCAGTGAGAGCGGTGCCACGGTACCTGTGAAGCCATGATAACAAGTGGTGGAGGGATAGGCACTAGTCATGTTGATAAAGTAAAAGTTTAATTAGAAGAAGACGTATGGGTTCGAGTAAGACTAAGAGATGTATTACTTCTGCCATGGAAGGAGGGTACAGACCATACAGAAAACAAAGAAGAAGTTACGTAATAATGAGTATTACAATATGCAGGAAGTCTTTGATAGACTTTATGCAGACAGTAAGAATGGAAATAATTTTTACAAACTGTATGAAATTATTACATCAAAACAAAATATTCGTTTAGCATACAGAAATATAAAAACTAATAGTGGAAGTACTACTGCCGGTGTTGACGGCAAAACCATTAAAGATATTCAAAAATGTTCGGAGCAGTATGTTATACAAAAGATTCGAAACAAGCTGAATAACTACCAGCCTCAGCCGGTCAAAAGAGTGTATATTCCAAAGCCGGGCAGTGATAAAACCCGACCGCTTGGAATACCTACTATCTGGGACAGACTAGTACAACAGTGTATACTGCAAGTATTAGAACCAGTATGCGAGCCAAAGTTTTATAATCATTCCTATGGTTTCAGACAGAACAGAAGCTGTGAGCATGCAATCAGCAGAGTTGTAACATTAATCAATCTAGCCAGGCACTATTACTGTGTAGATATAGACATCAAAGGCTTCTTTGATAATGTAAACCATGGAAAATTGTTAAAACAGATGTGGACACTGGGGATAAGGGATAAAAGAGTCCTGTCCATTATTAGTAAAATGCTCAAGGCAGAGATATATGGGGAAGGAATACCAACCAGAGGGACGCCTCAGGGCGGTATTATCAGCCCGCTGTTATCGTTGATAGTACTGAATGAACTAGACTGGTGGGTCAGCAGTCAATGGGAACATTTTAAAACAAGTGGCAACTTTAAAGGAAAAGGTTTTGGAAGATATGCAGAAAAGTATACCAACCTGAAGAAAGGTTATATAGTTCGTTACTGTGACGATTTCAAAATCATGTGCACAAGTTATGAAGAAGCTCAGCGTTACTATTATGCGACTGTTGATTTTATGGATAAACGGCTGTGTTTAGAAATAAATACAGATAAATCCAAAGTAGTGAATTTGAAAAAGAATTCATCTGATTTTTTAGGATTTAAAATCAAAGTCATTCCCAAAGGAAAAACGAGAAATGGTTTTGTAGCGAAAACGGATATGAATAGAAAAGCAATCTCTAAAGCAAAGAAAACAATGAAGAACAGACTTCTGGATATTGCCAATAAAGACAGAAATAAATATATAGATATATATAATTCTACGGTATTGGGGATACAGAACTATTACAGAGTAGCAACAAACATCTATAATAACCTGACAGAAGTTAATTATGCAATGTTGCCTTCATTGAGGATACGGCTTAGAAAGACAGCTAAAGTAAGAAAATTTTCAGAAATGGATGAAAGATTTAAAAACAGAACATATGGAATTCAGCCAAATACTAAAATCTATACGATTGGAGAAAAAGGGCTACTGCCTATAAATGCGGTAAAGAGATTTAATCCTCTGAACTTTAGTCAGAATATATGTGACTATACAAAGGCAGGCAGAAAAAAGATACATGATGATTTACTGGAAGTATCGTCAAATGAATTAGGAGAACTACAGCATATAAGAGACCCGGTAGAAACGATAGAATTTAATGATAACATTATTTCAGCATATATCGTACAAAAAGGGAAGTGCTATATATCAAAAGGAAAGTTGATTCCTAATCAGTGTATCGCCATTAGAAAAGAACCACATAAAGAACGAAATCGAGATGGATATACAAACATAGTAATCATACAACGAAATTTCGCCAATTTTATTTTTCAGTCAAACAGTAACATGAATACCATTGTTGAAGATTTAAATCTTGAAACAGAGATGAAAAAGAAAATAGTGAAACTGTACAACAGACATTCAAATACATTAAATTAAACTTTTACTTAAAAAACATGATGGCAAGCCGTATGAAGCGAAAGTTTCACGTACGGTTTAGAGCGGGGGAAAATCTGGAGATTACTTCAAAAGATTACCTATCGCTATATCTTTATAGAAATTATGGTGCAATCGCAAAAGACTATTATGGCTATCATGTCTCGGTCATTGATTTAAGAAATCCATTATTTTCTGATGGAAATAATATGCTTCATCTGGTTAATAAATATATGGATTTCTATAAGCAGGGTAGACATAATTTAAGTCTAAAAGCAAAGACAGAAAAGTATGCCAAGATCATTGCAAAGACAATTATATTCAGTGATGGAGAAAGTGCATCGAACTACGGTCAAAATAGTTTCTTTTATGATTCTGCAGAAGGACTACTGACAAGTGTGATTCTTATTATTTCTGAATTTTGTCCTGCAAGACAAAGACATATTGTGAGCGTATTTAAACTTGTTCAGGATTTACTGAAGCCATCAAAAATCAAAGGAAAATCTAGCTTTCAGGTCATGATGGATTTGTTGCCAGACAATCATAAAGCCAAATGGTTTGCAGGTTCTGCATTGAATACAGGAGAACAGGCTATGATGTCAGTATTATCAACAATCCTCTCAAGGCTGAATGCATTTATTGACAGTGAGATAGAACAGATACTCTGTTTTGAAACAGCTGTTGATATAGAGAAATTCTGTGCTGAAAAATCAGCCATTTTTTTAGTTATGCCAGAGGAAGATAATACGAAACACTTCCTTATCAGTTTATTTATTCAACAGTACTATAGAGAAATGCTGGCATATGCAGATGAACAGGGTGGACGATTAAAGAATAAGGTCATTATGTATCTAGATGAAATAGGAACAATACCAGCTATACAGTCAGCAGAAATGATGTTTTCAGCATCCAGATCAAGAAATATATCAATTGTTGCGATTATTCAATCACTTGCACAGCTGGAAAAGAACTATGGTAAAGAAGGGGCATCTATCATTATGGATAACTGTCAGGATACATTGTTTGGGGGATTTGCACCTAATTCAGAAACAGCAAAAGTCATGAGTGAAAACTTAGGATATAAGACTGTTTTAAGTGGCTCTGTCAGCAAGGGTAAAAATGATCCATCACAATCATTGCAGATGATTCAAAGACCGTTGATGACAACAGATGAGTTAAAATCAATGCCTAAGGGAAACTTCATACTTATGAAAACAGGAAAGAATCCCATGAAAACAAAGTTAAGACTTTATAAGAAATGGGGTATAGAGTTGAGTGGAGAATATAAAATGAGAATGAGAAATCATAGAGAAGTTGAATATGCGAGTATGTATGAAATTGAATCGATATTAAAAAGCAAGAATCAGAATATAGATAATATTATGCAACACATTGACTTCCAATCCATTAAAAGGGGAGGTGTGAAAGTTGAATAAGGATTATATGTATTTTTATACAAAAGTTTCAGGTGCAAATATTTCACCAACAGCAAGATCAGTTTATCGAGCATTACTTCAGTATGCGAACAGGAAAACATGGTCTTGCTTCCCTTCTGTCAATACCCTATCAAGAGATACAGGATTAAGTTCAAGAACAATAAGAAGATCTCTTCAAGTATTAGAAAAAGAAGAACTGATATTAAGAATTCATAGAACAAGAGAAAATAACGGAAATACAAGCAATATGTATTTTTTAAATTAATGTTTTTTGTAAGGATGACTATGTCCTTTTGAGGTCACTAGGATAGTGACATAATGTCATAACTGTAACTTTAAAATTGAAATATATATTTACAGAGAAAATATTTAAATACATCAAATAATTAGATTTATATATAGTATAATATTCTATTAGAGCTATTATTAAAAAATTCAAATATTGATTTTGCATTTATGTGTCATGTGTTTAATCAAATTAAATTATGAAATAATCTTCTTAATACAATAATTGAGATTATAGACAGTATAATTTCTGTAACAAATTGAGCATATGCTAAACCATAAAAGGGAAGAATGAATTTAAAATAATTAATGATGGAATTTCTAAAATAATTTTTCGGGCAATTGCAAAGAAAAATGCATATTTTCCCATGCCAACAGCTTGAAAAATAGCTACAGATAAATAATCAAGGCACAAAAATGGTATGCCTAAACTAAAGCCTCTTAGTAATTGACTTCCATAAGTACTAATATCAGAACTATCCATGAATACACCAACAAAAGACTTAGCAAGGATAAATGAAACAGAAGAACATAATATTAAAAATATTAACATAACATTTCTTGTGTAATTAACAGCATTTTTCATTCTTTTATAATTTTTACTTGCATATGTATAACTGATTAATGGCATAATTTCTTGTGAGCCACCTAAGGCTATGTTGAGAGGTATAGAATTAATTTTTTGAGCAATGCTCATAGCTGCTACAGCAGTTGCTCCATAAATAACAGTAAAATTGTTTAATATTGTCATACTTGTCACATTTAATAAAGTTTGAATAGAAGCAGGTACGCCAATACTACATACACCATAATCAACTTTTTTATTTAATACCAAATCTTTTATAGAAATACTTGCAAACATTTTTTCTCTTTTTTTAAAGAGAATAATAAAGTAGAAAATACATGATGCACAATTTGATAAGAATGTTGCACATCCTGCTCCACTTGCTCCCATATTCAATCCCCATGGTAAAACAAAAATAGGATCAAGAATAATATTGAGAATACATCCCACTGCAACTCCTGCACTTGCGAGAACTGATTTGCCTTCTGCACGAATAATGTTTAACATGACTATATGTAAAATTGTTGGAAGGGCACCTAAAGTCACAGTCCAAAACATATAGATATTTGTAGCAAACTCTGTATTGACTTGGACTCCCATAAGTTCCATGATTGGCTGTTTGAAAATCGTATAAACAATGAAAAATAATAATCCTGAAAATAAAGTGCCATAAAAACCAAAAGCAGAACTTTGCTTAACTGTTTTATAATCTTTAGCATCTAGTGAACGACTCATCATACTTGCTGTACCAACACCAAGTAAATTACTAATGACATTAAATGCTAGCATTATTGGAGCTGCTAATGTAATTGCCGCATTTTGAATAGGATCAGCTAGCATCCCAACAAAAAATGTATCTGCCATATTATATATAATGACAGTTAGTGAACTTAAAATCATAGGAAGAGCTAGTTTTATGACTGATTTAGAAACAGGGATATATTCAAATAATTCTATTTTTTCTTCATTTTGCATTAATTTAACCTCCTTGTTATTATTTATTGTATTAATGTTGATTATTCATCATTTATCAATTATAATTTTTATGATATTTCTATCAATGATCAGTTTTAGAATTTTGTAGATTATGCCACATTTAAAAAATAATATAGATTAAAGGAGTCAAAATGAAGAGAGAATCACAAAATGATTTGAGATATATTAAAACAGAATCACTTATTCAAAATACTTTTAAAGCAATGCTGTTAGAAATGGATTATTCACAAATAACAATTAGAAAATTAGTAGAACGTGCTCAAATCAATAGAAAAACCTTCTATTTACATTATCAAAATTTAGATGATTTACTTGTAAATCAACAAATTAGTATATTGTCAAATTTTTTTAAAACACTTCCAGATAAATGGAATGTAGATGATTTAGAAAAGTTTATTAGAAAATTGTTTTTATTTTTAGCAAATGCTAGTAATGTTGATAATAAGATTATGTCTATTCAAGGACATTTGACTTTTTGTAAAAGTCCGAGTGATTATATAAGGGAACAAATGTTTAATTATCTTAAATCTTATGATAACTTTTCAAAGTGTCAGGATTACGAGGCTAATATTTTTGTATCATATTTATATGGTAGTTTTATAATGATATATAGTCAATGGATCATTGATGGGAGGAAAATACCTGTGGAAAATATGATTCAATTTATAACAAAATTGATTTCAAAAGGATTATCTGAAAGTCAATTGCTTTTACAATAATTATAATAAATCAAATAATTTTATTAGAGGTTTTTTTAGAAGTTATAGGAGGGTGATTATGCATGAAAAAGAAAGATTTAATTTTATCATATATGCAAAGAACAGTTAGTGTTGCTGATAAAGAAAAGCTTTTTACAACTCAAGAATTAGTTGATCATTTTCATATGCAAAGAACGAACATATCATCTATACTTAATCAGTTGGTTAAGGACAATAAATTAGAAAAGATAGATGGAAGACCTGTATTATATAGATTAATAAATCTCAATCAATCAAATGAGAAATATGATTTAGTATTTCAAAAAATGATTGGTTGTAATGATAGTTTAAAAAATGCTATAAAGAAGGTAAAGTCAGAATTGATATATCCAGATAAAAAGCATATGTTTCTTTTTATTGGATCAAGTGGTGTTGGAAAAAGCTTTTTTGTTCAAACGTTATTTGAATATGTTAAAGAAAGAAAAATGGTTTCTAAAAAGGCTCAATTGCTCAAACTTAATTGTAAATATTATATGAACCATGAAAATGACTTGATAGATGTTATAAAAAGTGCTGCTTTATTAAAGCAGATCGAAGATGGAATTATGTTTGTTGATAATGTTCATTTAATATCACGAGATAAACGAGCAATTATCTACGATTTAATAACATTACAATCAAAAGAAGGTCATTTTATTTTAGTTTTTTCATCAGATAAAAATGTAGATGAAGATTTTAGAAAAAATTATTTAGAATGTATGAATGTTATTATTGATATACCTGATCTAATGGATAGAAGTTTAAATGAACGATTTGACATTATGAAGAATACTTTACAAAAAGAATCACAAAAAATTGATAAAAATTTTATTATAGATGCTGAAGTATTATTGTGTTTACTACTATATCATTGTGAAAGAAACATTAAGCAATTCATAAACGATATCAAAGAAGGCTGTGCAAGTGCTTATTTAAGAGAAATAGATTATAATAATGAAAATATCCACTTATATTTATATGATTTCCCTAAATATGTCAAAAAAGGATCTATTTTTTATAAAAGCCATGCAGCTGAATTGAGTGAATTTGTTTCGTATGATTATGTTTATTGTTTTACAAAAGAATCTGTTGAAAAAACAAAAGATGACTTTTTGTTAGAAAAACATCAAGATAAATATAGTTATTTAAAAGATATGACTTTTAATGAAAAATCATTTCAAAATTCAAAAATAAATGTATTTTTAAATAAATATAATAAAGAAATAAAAAGTAAGAACATAGATGAAACATCGTTAAGTAAAATTGTAAATAATGAGATCATCCAATTAGTAAAAGATTTTTTAGATTATGCATCACGTAAATTGGACCGTTTTTTTCCAGACTCAGTTTTTTATGGCTTGTGTTTACATTTACAATCTCTTGTAGAGCATCCAGAAGTTCGAAGTTATAGTGATGATTATATAGAACAAACAATAAAGGAAAACCAGAAAGAATATGTATTAAGTTTGCAACTTCTAGATACAATAGAAGAACAATTAAATGTACATATTGAACTAGAGGAAGCATCATTAATAACTATGTTTATTTGTGAAAAGAATCAAGCTATAGAAGATGATGGATTTCCTGTGTTTTTGATTGCCATGCATGGTAGTCAAACAGCATCCTCACTTGTTGATGTTGTTAAAACTCTTGTAAAGACAGACAAAGTTTATGCTTTTAACTTATCTTTAGATAAAGAAATTATAGATGTATATAATGAACTTAAAAATTTTATCAAACAAATTAATATGGGAAAAGGGATATTGATGATGTATGACATGGGATCATTAAAAACTATGGCTCAAGAAATCGCAGATGAAACTGGTATTAATATCCAATTTATTATATCTCCAACCACTTTAATTGCATTAGAATGTGCTAGAAAAATGGAAACAATTCATGATCTGGATTCAATTGTATTAAGTATGAAGGATAGTTACGAAAAATACTTTCCATCTATTGTCGATAATTATAAGAGGAAAATTAAAAAGGATATTATTATTACGTTATGTATGACAGGAGAAGGTGGAGCCTTACAAATAAAAAGATATTTGGAAAAAATCATTGAATTTCGTGATATTGATATTATACCTTTATCTATGAAGGATAAAAACCAGCTTATTTCACAGATTAACCACTTAAAGGAAGAACATAATATATTATATGTTATAGGAACGTTTAATCCGCATTTACATGGAGTTTCATTTATTTCTATTTCTCAATTATTTAATACACCTATTGAACAATTATCAGAATTATTTAGTGTGAATGGTAAGTTTTTACCAACAAAAAAGAGAATTAAATATTCATTGATATTTAAGAATATAGAGGAACAAATGCCTGATTTTGATATTGACTTATTGAAGGAAAATTTAATTCAAGCAATTCATAAAATTGATGTAAAATATCCTTTAAATCAAAATAAACGAATAGGTTTGATTATGCATATAAGTCATCTTATTTATCAATTGGTTCACCAACAAAATATTAAACAGATAAGAGATTATAACAAAATAATAATGGCAAATAAGAAAATATATAATTATCTTTGTGATGTTTTTTCAGATATAGAGAAAGTCTTTGAAATTAAATTCTCAGATTCAGATATCGCAATGATTATTAAAATGATTAAGGAAATCTAACTTTTAAAGTTGGATTTTTATTTTTAAGTGTATAAAGTGTATGTTTTTTAAATAGGCAGTTATAAAAAGAGTGAGGGTATTTTTAATGAGAAAAAGTAAACTTATTTTAGCAATATGTATCATAAATAAAGAGCAAAATCAAAAGTGTATAAATAAAGAAAATAGTGTATAAAAAGTTAAAAATCGATTCATTTGAAGTGATTTGAAAGAATACAAGATTCATTGTATATTGATATCGTTGAACAAGGAAAATACAAAGATCGATCAATTATTAGAATTTGTTTAATGATTTTATAAAAAAATGAGGTGAAACAATGGATGTAGAACAAATTGCTTTTACAATTATTGCACATGCTGGTGAAGCAAAATCATTAGCATATTCAGCATTAAGAGAAGCTGAAAAAAACAATTTTGAAAAGGCAGAAAATCTTATTAAAGAAGCACGAACTGAAATTAATCAATCTCATCAAAGTCAAACTGATCTTCTTACGAGTGAAGCAAACGGAGAAAAAACACCTATTAATGTTTTACTTATTCATTCTCAGGATCATCTTATGACGAGCATGTTAGCTATTGATTTTATTCAGGAACTTATCAAGATTTACAAAAAGACATTTGAAAAGGAGTAAAAAAATATGAAAATATTATTATGTTGTGCCAATGGACTTTCTACAAGCATATTGATGCAAAAAATGAGAAAATGGGGAAAAGAAAAAGGAATAGAGTTAGAGGTTATTGCAAAACCTTCAAGCGATATTGAAAATGTATATAAAGATTATGATTGTATTTTGGTAGGGCCACAAATTGCTTATCAATTGGAAGAAATTAAGGGTATTGCGGTAGGAAAACCTGTTGATAAAATTAATCCAGCTGATTATGGTTTAGGAAATGTTGAAAACATAATGAAGCAGGTTCATAAATTATTAGATAAATAGGAGGGGATAAAAATGGAAAAATTTATGAAATTTTTAAATGAAAAACTAACACCTCTTGCAAATTTCTTTGGTAGACAGCGTCATTTATTAGCTATGCAAAGAGGTTTCATGGCAATGATTAGTTTTATATTTATTGGTGCTGTATTCATGATTATTGCCAATCCACCAGTTACAGCGGATATGGTAGCGAATGGTGGGATATTATCCATCTTTTCAGGATGGGTTAATTTTGCAGCAAAATATAAAATGGTTATATTGATTCCATTTAATATGACAATGGGAATGTTAGGTGTTATTGCTGCTTTTGCAATTGCTTATAACTTAGCATCAAGTTACAAAATGTCAGCAATGAGCTCAGCATTAACATCAGCAATCATCTTTATGTTAACTGCTGCACCTGCTGGATATTATGCATTGGCAGATGGGTCAGTTGCATCTATGATGAAAACAACATATTTAGGATCACAAGGATTGTTTACAGCAATTGTTGTGGCAATAGTAACAGTGGAAGTAACAAGATTCTGTTTAAGCCATCATTTGACAATTCGTCTTCCTGAATCTGTACCACCATTTATTTCAGAAACTTTTAGTTTAATTATTCCAGGTGTCCTTAATACTATTATTTTCTTTGGTGGAAATTTATTGATTCAAGCATATGATCCAACAATGACACTACCAGCACTAATTGAATTTGTATTAGGTAAACCATTAGGTGGATTATGTAATACTTGGCCAGGTGCTATTGCTTTATGTATCATTAGTTCATTATTCTGGTGCTGTGGGCTTCATGGAACAATGATTTTGATGCCTTTTACAACAGCTATTGGTATGCAAGTTGCAACACGAAATATGGAATTAGTCGCAGCTGGTAAAGATATTATTTTCCAACCTGCAATGTTTGGTGATGCTGGAAATTTATTAGGGGGAGCAGGTAATACATTTAGTTTTGTTCTCTTATGTCTTTTATTAGCACATTCAAAACAATTAAAGGCTTTTGGAAAAGCAACAATTATTCCAAGTTTTTGCAGGATAAGTGAACCAGTATTATATGGTGCACCAATTGCCTTTAATCCTATTTTGATGATTCCATTTATTGTAGGAACATTGCTTAGTAATGCTTTATATACTATTTGTTGTATGACAGGATTAATTACACCAATTTATTTGCAAGTTGCTGGAACATTCCCGATTTTTATTAACAGTTTTATCAAATGTTTGGATTTTCGAATTATTATATTTGAAATTGTCCTTATTGCTATTCTTGCGGTTGTTTGGTATCCATTCTTTAAAATTTATGATAGTCAATTAGGTACAAAAGAAAAAATGAAAGAAGAAGAAATAGATAGTAATAACATTGAGGAGAGTATTGCTTAATGAAGAGGAAACAGTTGGGATTTCCTGATCACTTTCTATGGGGTGGAGCAACTGCAGCTAATCAATGTGAAGGTGCACATTTAGAGGATGGTAGAGGTTTAGGGCATATTGACCTTGTTCCTCAAGGAAGTGAAAGATGGAATGTTATGAGTGGAACATTAGATTCTTTACAACAAAAGCCTAATACGTATTATCCTAGTATGAAAGGTATAGATTTTTATCATCATTATAAAGAAGATATTGCGTTATTTGCAGAAATGGGATTTAAAGTATTTAGAATGTCTATTGATTGGGCAAGAATTTTCCCTCTTGGTATTGATGAAAAACCAAATGAAAAAGGTTTACAATTTTATGAAGATGTTTTTAATGAGTTACATCGTTATGGAATTGAGCCCCTAGTTACAATGACACACTATGATATCCCTTTAGAATTGGTTAAAAGATATAATGGATGGGAAAGTCGAGAAACCATAGAGTGTTTTAAAAAATATGTCAAAACCATTTTAACTAGATACAAGGGAATGGTGAAGTATTGGTTAACTTTTAATGAAATTAATTGTATTACATCTCTGCCATATTATGCAGCTGGTGTTGTTATTAGAAGTGAAGAGGAAAGACTGCAACAAATTTATACTGCAGTTCATCATGAACTTGTTGCCAGTGCATGGGCTGTAAAGATAGCTCATGAAATTGATAAAAACAATATGGTAGGATGTATGTTGGCAGCTGGAGTGACTTATCCATATCGTTGTGCTCCAGAGGATGTTTGGCTTGCTCATGCAAGTGGACGAGGAAAATTCTTCTTTTCTGATGTTCTTGTAAGAGGAGAGTATCCTGAATATAAGCTTAAAGAATTTGAAAGAATTGGGTTTGATATTCCATTTTTTAAAGAAGATAAGGAAGTGTTAAAAAATCATACAGTTGATTTTATATCTTTTTCTTACTATTCTTCACAGCTTGTTTGTGCAGATCAAAATGTGATTGCTGAAAAGGCTGAAGGGAATGTTTTTCCTACATTGAGAAATCCATATTTGAAAGAAAAGGATACAGCATGGAAGTGGCAAATTGATGCATTGGGGTTAAGAACAACACTTAATCAATTTTATGAACGTTATCAAAAACCTCTATTTATTGCTGAAAATGGGGTAGGTGGTATTGATACTTTAGAAAATGGTCGTGTGCATGATGAGTATCATATTCATTATCTTAGAGAACATATCAAGGCTATGAAGGATGCTATAACATTAGATGGTGTAGATTTAATGGGTTATACATCTTGGGGATGTATTGATTTGGTATCAGCTTCAACAGGTCAAATGAAAAAAAGGTATGGCTATATTTATGTTGATGCAGATGATTTAGGTCAAGGATCATATCAACGTTACAAAAAAGATTCATTTGAATGGTATAAAAAAGTTATTGCAACAAATGGTGAAGATTTAGATTAATATATATTTTTTCTCCCTTAATTAATCATCATTATATATTGAGCAAATAAAGTACATGCTTGCATGTACTTTATTATTTATGAAAGGAGTGTTATATTCATGAGTCGAAAAATTATCTTTTTTGATGCTGATGGAACAATTATTAATAAAACATTTATTTCATCTCAGACAGTAGCATCCGTTAATCAACTAAAAATGAATGGACATATTCCAGTCCTAGCTACTGGAAGGGCTAGAAAGTCTATTCAACAGATTGTAGATATATTGGATTTGAAATATTTGATTTGTTCTAGTGGAAATCATATTATCATAAATGATCAAGTTATTTTTCAAAACTATTTATCTTATAATGAATTGCAGGAAATTGTTTGTTATTTTGACCTGTTTGGACTAAGGTATACTTTGGAATGTGCAGATTTTAATTATATTCAAAAAGGAACCGAAGATTTACATTTAAAAAGAATGATGTTTTTAAATAGAGGAGAAATAGATATAGAAAATCTTAAAGAATCATTTCAACAAAACTATCGATTTATTAAAGATTTAAAGTCATTAAAAGTCCAAAAGATTCATTGGTATGAAGACCCAATAATGTATTATGAAAACCCTTCTCCACTAGATTATCAAAATATATTTGATTATTTTCATAATAAATATCAGGTTGTTCCTATAATGGGGAATCCTCTATCTATTCATGGTGAAATCAGTAAAAAAGGAGTATCTAAAAAATCAGGAATGGAGAAAGTGTTGGAGTATTTTCATGCAGATATCATAGATACATATGCAATTGGAGATGACTATAATGATCTTGAAATGCTTCAATATGCCAAGCATACCATTGCTATGGGACAGGCACCTAGAGAAATAAAAGAAGTTTGTGAATTTATCACAGATGATATTTATCATGAAGGATTTACAAAAGCAATGAATCATTATCAACTAATAAATGGGGATTAATCATGAATGTAGATATGAGTAAAAGGCAAGACTTGTTTGAAACAATGCCAATTATGAAGGCAATTATGATAATGTCCTTACCGATGGTTTTGAGTTCACTTGTTACGATATTATATAATCTTTCTGATACATTCTTTGTTGCAACATTGAATGATTCGTTGCAAACTGCTGCTGTGACTTTATCTGCTCCTATTTTACTTTCTTTTAATATTGTTAATAATTTATTTGGTGTTGGTAGTTCAAGTTTGATGAGTCGTATGCTAGGGATAAAAAAATTTGATATAGTCAAAAAAGTTTCAAATATTTGTTTTTATTGTTGTGTTGGGTGTGGGGTCATTTTTTCTCTGTTATTTATATTTTTTGAACATGAATTTTTAGTGATTTTAGGTGTAGATTTGCAAACTATGGCTGCTACACAAGAGTATATGTTTTGGACAGTAAAATTAGGTGCTACACCAGCAATATTAAACGTTGTAATGGCTTATTTAGTTCGTTCTGAAGGTGCCTCACTACAAGCAAGTATTGGAACGATGAGTGGGTGCTTTTTAAATATTATATTAGATCCGTTCTTTGTATTACCACAATATTTGAATATGGGAGTAGCTGGTGCTGGAATGGCAACATTTATATCTAATTGTATAGCTTGCTTGTATTTTATTGTTTTTATAATGCTTAAAAGAAAGCAGACATTTATTGATATTTCACTATTATCATTTCATTGGGATTGGAAAATAATTAAAGAAATCTTTGTTGTAGGAATACCAGCAGCTATCCAAAATTTATTAAGTGTTATAAGCATGACAGTACTTAATCATTTTACTGTTTTTTATGGTGTTGATGCTGTTTCTGCAATGGGTATATCACATAAAATTGTTATGATTCCACTACAAGTTGTTTTGGGGTTCTCTCAAGGAATTATGCCGCTTATAAGTTATAATTATGCTAATAGAAATGTTCAAAGAATGAGGAATGTATTATATGTATCGCTTAAATTTTCAATTTCAATACTAATTGTTTTGTGTATTATATTTATGATGTTTGCTTCATATCTTATGAGCATTTTTGTGGATATTCCTCATGTAATACAAATGGGAAGTGTATTAATCAGATTTTCGTGTGTACAACTTCCGTTTTTATGTATAGATTATGTTACTGTATGTGTTTTTCAAGCGTGTGGGTTAGGAGGTTATGCTCTCATTTTTGCCATATTAAGAAAAATAGTTTTGGAAATACCATTTCTTTATTTATGGGATTATCTTTATCCATTTTATGGTCTTAGCATTGCAACTCCAACAACAGAAGTGATTCTAGCCATAATAGCAATTATAAAGTTGAAAAAAATTTTAACAGAACAGACGAAAAGGCTATAAAAATTTTTAGAATTAAACATTTATTTAATAAAGTAAACAAGCCAAAATGTAAACAGAAAAAGGAACTGAGAAATCTAATAACTAAATTAGGGTCTTTTACAGTTCCTTTTGTGTTATTCAATACACTTTATACACTATAGTTTCTATTTTTTCCAGCAAATTTCACTTATAAATTTCATAAACGAAATTTGCCAAACTGACCAATCATGTGCTCCTGGAATATGTCCACCATCTATAACGTTTTCGACTTGATTTTGTTGATTCCATTCTAGAAAATTCTCATATTTAATTTTAACTCCATTTGGATTAGCTAAAATAGCTGTTGAACCTGTATCACATGTGCCAATAGTTGTATAAAATACAGGAATGTATTTTTTGCATTTTTGACTAATTGCTCGACTATCAAATCCTGAAAATGCGCCAAAGTATCCAAAATATTCAGGATAATCAAAATACATATATGTTGTAATCATTGCTCCCATAGATATACCACAAAAGGCACGATCACTTGCTTTTTTAGAAACATTATAGTTTTTTTCTATATAAGGTATAATATAATTGATAATATTATCTTCAACCATTCCAATTCTTTCATACATTTTCATAAAATCTAATTCATAGCTACTATTTTCCATTGTAACAACAATAACTTGTTCATTGAAATTGTCAATAATATGATGAATATTACCCATAGAAAACCAATCAGTTTCGTTTCCTGTATATCCATGACTAGCATAAATAACTTTATAAGGTTGAGTGTTTTCATTGTAATTTGAAGGTAAATATATTCCTAAATCTTGGTTTTTAGAAAGATTTCCTTCATATTTAACAAAAAATAATGAACCATTTTTCTTTTTTGATGGTAATACGTAATCTAAATATGGTGATTGAGACTGTTTCATTTTATCATAATATCCATAGACGATACTTTGCTTTAATGAAGCATTTTTATAATAACTTTGGTTATTCATTTTTGAAGGTGATGGATTAGCTGGATCATCAATTGTCTCCTGAGTATAATCCTGATAAGTGATAATATAACTGTAAGGAAATGCTCCACTTGTAATAGGTATATCGAGTCTATAAATAGATAATTCTGGATCATATATCATGTCTTCTATGTAGTTTCTTTGGAATGTTCCAGGGGCAAGACTTGAGGCATACATTCCATTCCTATATTCATGAGGTGTAAAAATATTGTCTTTATCATATAAATCCATATTTGGATCAATATAAAAAAATGGACCAGTAAGACTGACTTTTATAATATCTTGTGTAGGTTTATATATAAAAGTTGCAGTATATCCACTAGGTGAATGTGAATTTTTATATACAGAAACTCCTTCATTAATTTTTTTTGATAATTGATTCATTGTTATTCTCCTTTTTATTAGGAATATATTGGCCAATAATTCCTTAGTATTAATTTACATGAATTATCAAAAAATATAAAGGTATTATGGGAATCACTCAAATTGTAAAAATATACACTATACTATACAAAATATACAGTACTGAAGTTATTGAATAGGAACCCAGACTTTTAAATATCTATTTTTATTCTTATGAATTTTAGCTATTTGAGTCGCAAATATATCACCAGAAATCACAAGATGATGATCTTGGATATATTGTAATGCTGGGTTAAAAAGAGAATAATTAATGTTAAAATCTTCATTAATGATAATAATGGTACTGAGCGCTTTTTGTTTTTTGACATGAATCATATGCTTAACAGAAATATTTAGAAATTCTATCCAATCTTTACTAAAAGAAGTACCACCAATATAATTAGTCTTCTGATTGATAAAATCATCTTTTTTAATAAGAAGTGAAAAATCAGTAAATGCAAAATCTTCATGTACTGTAGATGTAAAATTTAAATATTTGTCTTTATCTTCAAAAAAGTGCTTAAAGTCATAAGATGCTGGAAATAAGTAGCATTCCTCTAATTCTTCAATAGATATTAAATGCGAATGATTGATGATAGAATGTAATTTATCTAACGTTTCATTATTTTTATGAATAAGTTTATAAAAATATAATGATTGTTTTTTATAGTATTCCTGCTTTTGTTCAAGAATAGAAACATATTGCGAAAGAGAATCAATATGTTTTATTTTATCTATTTCTTTGATAGAAAAATCTGCTGAACGATATTTTCTACATTCAGCAATTGTTTCAATATCAAAATCAGTATAATAACGATAATGTGTTTTATCATCAATACGAGGATGAATTAATCCCATGTTTTCATAATGTCTTAATGTTTCTCTGTTAATATTTAAAAAATTCATAACTTCTTTTGCACTATATTCCATATTTATCACCATTTCAAATTATAACATTCTTTTTTATTAATAACATTAATTTTATAAATATCTTGACTTCGTGGTTACCACCAACTTTATAATGAAGAGAAATAAGGAGGAATGAATAAATGGAAAAAAGGGTTGCATTAGTAACAGGTGGATTAAGTGGAATTGGAAAGGGAACGGTATTAGAATTATCTAAAAAAGGATATGATGTTGTTATATTTGATATTCAAGATGAAAAAGCAGATGCTGTTATTGAATTATGTAAGGAATTTAAAGGAAATGTAGTTTACAAACATTGTGATTTATTTAAATCTAATGAAATAAAAGAAGGTTTTGATTTTATCCAAGAAAAATTTGGACGTTTAGATTGTGCTTTTAATAATGCAGGATTTGGAATTTTATCTAAACCATTTGGTGAGGTTACAGAAAAAGAAATTGATATGGAATTAGGTATTTTAGTTAAGGCACATATGATGTGTATGATACATGAGTTAAGAATGATGAAAGAAAATGGTTATGGTAGAATCGTGAATACAACTTCTGGAGCAGGTTTAGTCTCTAGTCAAGGAATGGCATTATACTCAGCTTGTAAACACGCTATTAGTGGTCTTACAAAAGGGGTGGCATTAGATTATGCTACACAAAATATTACTGTTAATGCTATTGCACCAGGAACAATTGAAACAGAATTGATCTTGCCATATAAGGAAACAAAGCCAGATGAATATGCAATGTGGGCAAAAGCTAATCCAAGTGAAAGATTTGGACAACCGTATGATATTGCTAGAGTGGTTGTTTTCTTATTTGAGGAAGATTCAGATTTTATTAATGGTACTATTATACCAGTAGATAGTGGTTGTGTCGCTGGAACAAGACAATAATTATAACTAAAATTGATGAAATGATTTTTAAATACGTGTAAAAATGTCATTGTATAAAGGAATATATGTTAAATATGAGTCTAATTCATTGATAAATGAAAATAGTTGAGGAAGAATTGTAACCATAAGCTGAGTTAGAACTTGTAATCATTATTCCTTTTTTATGTTTTTCATTCTTTTTTGACATAAAATTTCTATGAGATAAATATATAGCATGATAACAAAGAGCAAGAAATTATTTCTTGATAAAAAGCATTTTAATCAGATATATAATTTTATAGTTTCCCTCTCAGATAAAACACTGAGAGGTTTTCTTTTGCAAAAGATTAGAAGTCCTCCGTTTCGTAAGTTTAATAACAAAATTTACAGAAACGGAGAGATGAGAGTGAAAAATGATTATAGTAAAAATTATTTTTGGAAAATTAGAAATTCTAAAACTCAACAATATAAATTTTATTTAAGACCACATGGAAAACTTGTAGAAGTTGATGAAGATGTATTTAAAGTTTGTTATAACAGCTATAAAAAAATAATAAGAGATAATGTCAAAGATAATCAAGCTAGACTTATAAGTTTAGATGCCAATATACGTAATGATGTTACATATTTAGATGTTGTTTCGGATGATAAAAGTATGAATATAGAGAATCAGTATAAAGTTTCAATGGTACTTAATGAAATTGATAAGTTAAGCCCTGATGATAAAGAACTCATTACCAATCATCTTGTACAGGAGAAGACAGAAAGAGAACTAGCAAAACAGTTACATGTATCTCAAAATGCTATTCATAAGAGAAAAAATAATATTTTAAAGAAATTAAGAAAAAAATTGAATGCTTAGGGTTGTCAAAGTTGAAAAGAATGTCCTGTTTAATAGTGAAAGGGAAGTTTAGTCAGCTTGAATTTCATAAAGAACTTTGACAACTAAATAAGTAGAATGAAGATACGTTGGTGTAGATGGAGCAGTATGCCGAAACCTTTAGCTAATGGATATCATTATGATTATAAGTTTGATCCATTAGAACAACTAAACAGCGATTGATGATAGATGTGATATCTAACATTTGATGAATTGCCATGAAGTCTACATGTATGATACTTCGTCTCAGACTCAGTCGAGCAGATGACAACTGTCACAGCTGTGAGATGGCGTCCCTTTGATTGGAGGAGGGAAGGTAGTGACCTATGGATTCCTTAATGGAGCGTCTTCATTCTATAACGAAAACTTTAGTATTGTGAATACGAAACGGAATATAACTTATTAGTAGATATAGTGGCACCCAGGATTTTTTTTAATTTCCTAGGTGTCATCAATGTGCTAATAAAGAAATAGTACAGGGAAGAAGGAAGATTATGAGTAAAAGAACATTGATTTTAACATCTGAAACTGAAACCATATTAAATGGTGAAAGTGAAGAAAAATATATGAAGTATGCAAAAGAGCATAACTTGGATATCGGTGGAGAAATGCATTATCCACTAATTATGTCATTTATAGCTCCTGAACAGATCGTTGATGCAGTTATGAAAGTTCATCCAGAGATTGTTATAGCTGATGATGTGGATTTCATTGTTGCAAATGCTTATCATGATGGTCGATTCATAAAAATGTTTGAAGATAAAGGAATAAGTGTTGTTAATTCTAAAATGCCTATAAGTCTTTCAGATCTTAATAGAATGATAGATGATGATATGTTGGAAGAATTGAAAGAAGCTGTTTATTATGTTATTGAAGAAACATTCAAAGAAAGAAAAGACAGGATTGCGATTATAACGAATGATTCATCAAGAGATGAATTTATGGATTTTGTAAAGAGGTTATCTGAGGAAAGTAAAAAGGTTTGTATCATTGAGATGCCTTCATTTGATCCAAAGATGAGCAAACATGTTGATTTCTGCATAAAAGATTCAGATGTTAATAAAGTCATTGTTTATGATGATGAACTTAAGATCAAGTCTATGGAACAATATTTATTTAAACTTCAAACAAAGGATCATATAGAAATCAGCTTTATGGAAGATTATGATATGGCTAATAATCAACCATTAAAACTTCAAGAGATGGTACTTAATTAGATCATTGTAAAAATTGTTAATTATTTAATAGATAAAAGAGAATTTATGTGGTAGTGTTGGTTGCTGAAAAGAGCATAATAAATATTAAAAGGATTGGAGGTAATGAAAAGTGGATAGTTTACAAATGCTTACACAAGCTCAATTAATGAAATTGCTTAATTGTTCAGAAAGCCATGTGACTTTTCTAAGGGAGATGGGGATTATTCCTGCAATTCGCACTGGAAGAAATTATATGTTTTCTCCTAGGGCAGTCAGTAATTTTTATATGGATTATGAGGGATTGGATGTAAGCAGTAGAATCAAGGCTATTCAAAGCAAGCAAATTGTTGATGCTCGAAAGAAAATTTGAATAGAAAGAGGATTTTGAATATGGCAATATCAAAAATACAAAATAAAAAATATGGAAACACTTTTCAAGTAGATATTAGATACAAAAATACACTTGGGATACCAAAAAGACATATTAAAAGTGGGTTTAAAACTTTTAATGAAGCTAAAAAATATGAAAGAGATTTTAAAGAACAACTAGAAGTTTTAATAGAGCAGGGAAAAAGTACGAATAAAACATTTAATGATATTTATTATGAGTATATGGAGATAGAGGGAGAGGTCAAATATGCAAGATCAACAAAAGTATACTATAATGTAACTCATGAAATGTATGTGAAAGATACGATTGGAAATGAAAATATGGGTTCGTTAAAATACATGAATCTACAACAGTTTTTTAATAAAATGGCAGAAAAATACAATCCACCAACACTTAAGAATATAAAAAAGTTGTTTGCAGTGACATTTAAGTATGCTTTACGAGTAGGATATATTAGAGAGAATCCAATACCATATATTCAGATTTCAAAGTCACAAGATGAAAGAAGAGTTAAAGTAGAAATTATAAGTGATGAGAATTTGTCAAAGATTATTGAGGCTTTACAGGCTGTTAAAAGAACAAATCCTTATTCATCAGGAAAGAATGCTGAATTTACCTTTAAGTCATATGCTATGGCTTTGATTATAGGGAGATATACAGGGTTAAGGGTCAGTGAGACCCTAGCACTAAAAAAGCAAGACTTTGATCTTGAAAATTGCTGTATGACAGTGAGAAGAAAGATTGAATATTCTGGTTTAAAAGCTAAAGATATACATACAACTCATCAGTTAAAATCAGCAAAAAGCAAAGGAACAGTAGAAATAAGCAAACTGTTATGTAGCTATCTTAAAAATTGGTTTGAAATAAATCCATTTGAATTTGTGATATGTGATGGGAAAGGTAAATTTATAAAGCCAGAAACTTTAAATCATAGAATACGTGAAGTTTGTAAAGAACTTAATATTCATTTTCATTATCATATGTTAAGACATACTTATGCAACAGAATTAGTTATGTCAGGAGTTAATCCTGTTGTTGTTAAAGATTTAATGAGGCATAGTGATATTAGTACAACTTGGAGCATATATACACATCCTCAAAATGAGGATCAAAGAAAGGCATTAGATAATCTTTATATGGAGATGAAATAATGCTTTTTTATTTTTTTAATGATGGTAAAAGCTGATACACAGATGGAGGTAATATATGTCTATTAGAAAATTAAGAAGCAAAAAGTATGGATATATATATCAAGTAGATATGAGATATAAAGATCCATATGGAGTTACACAGCGTCATACAAAAAGTGGATTTAGAACGAAAAAAGAAGCTAGAAATTATGAAGCGAGTATTATTGAAAAATCAAATGCAAAGGTATTAATTCCTGAATCAAGGAAAAGGACATTAAATGATGTCTTTGATGAATATGTAGAAATTGAAGGTAAAATCAAATGGGCTCCAGCTACATTATATTATTATATTAAAACACATCAAACGTATGTAAAAGGCAATTTTGGGAATGTGCCAATTGAGTCAGTGAGTTATGTTTCACTTCAGGCACATATTAATGCATTATCACAAAGATACAACTATCCAACAGTCAAGAACATAAAAAAGGTTTATTCAGTCATATTTAAGCATGGAGTTAGAGCAGGGTATATATCAATAAATCCCGTTCCAAACATTCTTCTTCCTAATAAGCCAGAAAAGAAAGAGGGTGTAGAGATTATAAGTGATGATGATTTGAAACGGTTAATAGAAGAAATTATAAAAGCAAGTCCTAATCGATGCTTTGCGAAAAAAGCTCAATATAAATATAAATCATATGGTATTGCTTTGCTAATTGGTAGGTATACTGGTTTAAGGATAAGTGAAGTTATGGCACTAAAGAAGGAAGATTTTGATTTAGAAAGAAACCAACTAACAATACGTAGAAGAATAGAACATGCTGGATTAAAAAGAAAAGAAATATATCTAACAGAAAGATTGAAGACAAAAAGCAGTAAAGCTAGAGTAGAAATTTGTTCAATATTAAGTGAGTATTTAAAAAGCTGGTTTGTGGAAAATCCATATGATTTCGTTATTTGTGATGAACATGGAGATTTCATTTCGCCAGTAAATTTTCAAGAAAGGATAAGAGATACAGCAAAAAAGTTAGATATTAAATTTCATTATCATATGCTTAGGCATACTTATGCTACTGAGTTGATGGTGGCAGGAGTCAATCCAATAATTGTTAGGGATTTATTAAGACATAGTACAGTTAATACGACATGGAATGTATATACACATCCTAGTCGAGAGGATCAAAGGAAAGTATTGGATGATTTATATGATGATGAAGTAAAATGTTTTGATGATAATATGAAAATTAAGATGTAAGAATATGTTATTATATAGTTAATATTTATTATTTAAAGTGTTATAATTATTTTGTTGGAACTATTGTGATATTAGTGATTTTGAAATGAATTAAGTTATATAACAATTTAAGGAGTAAAATTATTATGAGTAATATAATACTAGATGGACTTGTTTTAAATAATAAAAATATATACTTTAAAAGGAATGAAAAAGGATTTAGATTTTATAATATGAAATATGAAGCAGGATCAAGTGAAAGACAAACTATTTCCTCTGAAGAAAATCTTGTTTTTGGTAAAACTGTAGAGAATAAATTGATTGCTATATATTGTGAAGTAGAGAAAATGGAACTTTATAATCAACTTTCATTAAATACTGATTTATTTATAGAATATAGAGAAGGCAATTATGAATACGAAATTGTTCCTAAAACTTTTGATAAAATAGTATTTTGTGGAGGATGTTTGGATAGCTTAGTGAGTATGAGAAAAAAAGATAGTAATATTGTTGATTCTAGCTATGAACCATTTGTAATAAGAATACCTCTAAATTTTAATGATTTAGACAAATTAATGGTTATATCAGCCGTTAATTATCATAGAAATTTAAATGGTGTGTCAAAAAGAAAATCAATTTCTTTTGAGCTTTATTTAAAAGAAGAGAAGAAAGTATCTGAGTGTATGGAATACATTTTTATTATTCAAAAAATGTGTCAATTTCTGACTTTTAGAAAAAATACTGTTTTTGAAGAAATTTATTTAGGAGCAAGTAAAGATAATTCTACATTTGCAAATGTATATTATGATTTTGGAAATATTGAAGATTTGGGCAAAAAAAAAGAATATACATGCATTCAGATAGAAGATATTAAAGAAAAATTACCTAATCTATTAAAGTTGATATATAATGAAGATCCTAATAAAAATAGTAAATATTGTATAGAATATTTTCCTACTAACAAAGATGATTTGTATTTTATAACAAATGATAAAATAAAAAAAATATGTACATCGTTAGAGTGCGAGATAAACAACAATAGAAATATAAAAATTGAAGGTAACAGTGAATTGGAAAAGCTTATTAAAAAAATGAAAAAAACGGTTAAAGATCATCGAGATAATGAGGGAACACTTGAGCCTAAAACATATGATATGATTTTTGGAAGTTTAAATCACATAAAGGGTTCTTTATCCCAAAAAATTATTGCTGCAACTGAAAGATATAATAAATTATTTGGACTTGCTACTGATGAAGCAAAAATAAATATAGAAGAAAATGATATTAATAGCTTTGTAAGGTATAGGGATGATATTACTCATGATGGATTTTATGTAGTTGATGATAATATGGCAAATATAGCTTTCTTTATGATGTGCTTTTCTTATTTCCTTACATTAACTAGAGTGGGTTTTGATGAGGAGAATATTATATCTCTTATTGATAAAAGTCAAGTTATTAGTTAAATTGAACTATCTACGAGAATACCAAATAGAAGTAATTACTTTTTGAAAATCTGTCATACAAAAGGTTGTATTTAATTGAATTATACATTAAATATTTCAAGTTATCTTATTCTCATTTAATACCCTTTTCATTTTTAAACCTTACATAGTTCTCTTATAATCAATATATGAGAGTAAATAATTGACGTAGATTTTTCCGTGAAAACATAACTATATGTATTTATAATTCTAAAAAAATACCATAAAATCAAAGTGTTTTAAATTGATAGGTAATTAATTACTCACACCACAAATGAAACAACGTAATAAATAATGATATAATCAATGTAATCTTAAATTAGAAGTTAAAGTAATGCTAAAAAAATTTTTTATACATTTGTGTCAAGCAAAATTGAAAATGTCTTAAAAAATGTTAAACATGAGCACCGTTTTCACGATGCTTTTGTTTTGCAAGGAAACCAAGGAAATCATCATTTCTCCAGAGATGATCAAGAGGAGGAATATATTTTTTCTTTGGTTTCTTTTCTTTTGGAACATCATCAAATTCCTTTGAATATTTTTCATGTTCAGGAATTTCTTTCATGATATAGATATTATTCAATACATTGACATATAAATGTCCATCAAATGCTTCAATGACCATACAATCAGATTTGTTTTTAAAATAATAAGGAATATCCCTGTCAGATGTAGGAATATAAGTTTTGTTTTTATATCTAATACTATGTCCAGAATCAATTTTCCTAGGAGAAAGAACTGCAAGTGTACAATTGATTTTTTCTAATGATGGTTGCGTTTCAAATACTGATTTGGTACTATTGAGATGTAGAGCGAACTGATCATTGAATTTTTTTAGGTAGGATTTTAAAAATTCATTTGCAGACTCTATATCTGTTATATGAGCACGTCTGAGTTCAATAGGTAATCGGGACTGAAAAGTTTGGTTCATTCTTTCGATTCTGCCTTTGGCTTGGGCGATGCTCGTTGTTTTTATTTCAATGCCAAGATTATGACAAGCATAAGAGAACTGAGTAAAAGTATCTTCATCATCAAAGGCATTGATTTTTCTTTTGTATTCAAAAACAGTACGTCTATCAGTGTAAAAAAGTGCAGGAATGCCATAGTTTATAAGGATTTGATATAAAACATTGTAATATCCATATAATGTTTCCTGAACATCAAAATAAGCACCAACGACAGTATTAGTCGCATCATCAACAGCGAGATGGAGATGCCAGATTTGATTTTTTACCCATTCAAAGCTAGAAGCATCCATTTGAATCATTTCACCAAAGTATTTACATCTGGGTCTTCTAGGATGGGCATTTTCATCATCGATAGAGGCAATAGCCAATTTCAACTCATTTTGAACATTTTTAGAAGAAGTATTATCAAGCTGTTGCTTGAGTTTCTTCTTCAAGGCTTTTTTAGTTTTCTTTCTAGCTTTAGGAGAAATCATATTTTCACTTCTAAGCCAGATATTAAGAGTGGTATCACTAATAGAAATACCAAAATCTTCTTTGACAATTTCACAAAAATGAGTGAAATTGGTATCAGAATAATCATTGATATAAGTAGAAATAATTAAATTTCTTATATCAAGAGGGAAAGTGGTAGAAGGGATTTTACCACGATTACCATGAACGAAACCAGCTTTACCCAATTTTTTATATTTAATGATCAGTCTATTGATAGTTCTCGTAGTACAACCAATTTTAATAGCAGCACTTTTCTTATTGCCGTTAGAATCCACAAGTTTTTTAATAATTTCATATTTTTTTAATTCATTCTTAAATCAACCTTTCTCATAAAACAACCTCCAAACAATGAGGTTAAAGTATAACATAATTTTTTGATAATGTCCCAACAAGTTGGGACATTATCAACCTTGGTACATTAAGACATTATCATATTTGAATCAGAATGCTAAAAAAATTTTTTATACATTTGTTGACAATTTAATTATATTAATTTATAATATTTTATGTAAAAAGTAATAACTTATATTTATGTAACTATTAAATTAGGCAAAAATATCTCGATTTTATGAGTATGTTTTTGCCTTTTTTTATTCAAACTGAGAGGGAGACTGAAATATTTATGAAGATAACTAAAGTATTAAATAATAATGCAGTTTTAACAGAATATAATAATAATCTAATAATATTGGTTGATTCAGGAATAGGATTTAAGAAAAAACTAAATCAAACTGCTATTGTTAAAGATTCAACTCAAAAATTTATACTAGCTAATAATCAATTGTCAGAACAAATTGTCAATATATTGGAAAATACACCAGTTGAATATTTTGAACTTTCTACTAATATATTTAGACAAACAGAATCAGTTTTACGAAAAAAAATGAATCCTAATTTACTTTTTATTTTGATTGATCACATTTCATTTACCATAGAACGTTATCATAAAGGCATTATACTAACAAATGCATTGTTATATGATATCAAAAGATTATATCATAAAGAATTTACCATTGGTCAATATGCTGTTGAACTCATTAATACAAAAATGAATGTTAGTTTAACAGAAGATGAAGCTGCTTTTATTGCTATGCACATTATGAACAACGCTTTAGAAAACCAGAAGGATAACACAATAGAAAAAATGATGAAAATCGTTCATCAGATTTTAAAAATTATTGAGTATCAATGTAGTATAGATTTAGATGAAGAAAGTTTAGATTATTTTAGACTGATTAATCATTTAAAGTTTTTTGCTCAAAGAGTTATTACGAAGGAAAGTACATACTTTAATGAAGGAAATTTATTAGAAGATTTGAGATATCAGTATAACAAGGCATATAGCGTTTCATTGATTATACAAAGATATATTGAAAAGGAATATGAATATCGTGTTTCTGAGGAGGAGATTACCTATTTAACTATTCATATTCAAAGAGTAATACATTCAACATAAAGTTGATAGGCAACGTTTTAGAACTGCAGACTAAAATGTTTATATATCTATTACCCTAGGAAATAGAAAATAAAGCCTAAAAAAGGAGGAGAAAAAATGAAATATGAAAAACTATGTAAATCAATTGTTTCAAATATAGGAAACAAATCAAATGTAGTCTCAGTAACTCATTGTATGACAAGATTAAGAATTGAAGTACAAGATACTGGAAAAGTAGACTTAAATAAATTAAAGAATCTTGATGGAACATTAGGGGCTGTCCTAAAAGGAAATCAAGTGCAAGTGGTTATTGGAAATGAAGTTAATGCTGTTTATAACGATTTTGTTGATTTTATTAATGGAACATCAAAACAAAAATCAGATATTAAACTTTCAGAGCGTATTTTAAATAACATTTCTGCGATTTTTAATCCATTGGTTCCTGCACTTGCTGGATCAGGTCTTATTAAAGCGTTATTAGTTGTTTTGAAAATGTCAGGATTATTAAGTGCTGAAAGTGAAACTTATATTGTACTAAGTACCTTATCTGATGGGATATTCTATTTCATGCCTATGGCTTTAGCTTATTCATCAGCCAAAGTATTTAAATGTAATCCATTTTGTGCAGTTGCTTTAGCTGGAACATTAATGCATCCAAATTTTACGAATCTAATAAGCGATGGAACATCAACAGTTCACTTTTTATCGATTCCAATTAATTTGATTGCCTATAATGGTACAATCTTGCCTGTTGTTTTAGGTGTATGGTTTATGTCATATGTAGAAAGATTTATTGATTCAATTATGCCAAAGGCACTTAAAATTGTCTTTGTACCAATGATTACTATGCTTATAGCTATTCCTATCACATTAATGGTAGTAGGACCTACAGCACAGTTCGTTGGAAATAACCTAAGTAATGTACTTAATTCACTAATTCAACAAGGTGGAATATTTGCAGGCATTATTTATGGTGCACTTCAACCACTTATCGTAGTATTAGGTTTACAACATGGAATGCTTCCGATTCAAATGGATCACATTGCTCGTTTAGGTTATAATAGAATCTCTCCTATCACAGGAAACAATAACTGTGGACAAGCAGGAGCGTGTCTTGGTGTTATGTTAAAATCTAAAGATCCTAGAACTAAATCTGTAGCATTAAGTGCATGTCTTGGTGGGGTAATGGGAATTTCTGAACCAGCTATTTATGGGGTTACACTAAGACTCAAGAAACCTTTTATTGCAGCAATGATTGGTGGAGCTTGTGGTGGTGCATTTAATGCATTCTTCCAATGTCAGGCATATGCAATAGGGGGACCTTCATTTGTAACATTGGCAATGTTTATGAGTGAAGAAAATCCAATGAATGTTGTTTATGTAGCAATTGGATTTACTATTTCTTTCGTTGTGGCTGCAATCGCTGCCTATTTATTAGGATTTGAAGAAGATGTTGAAATAGCATTAGAAGATAAAGAGCAAAGTGGTTCAATTGTAGTTGAAGCTCCTATTACTGGTGATGTTGTTTCATTATCAGAAGTTAATGATGAAGTATTCTCTTCTGGCACAATGGGAGAAGGAATTGCTGTTATGCCAAAAGATAAAAATGTTTATGCACCAGTTAGTGGAATTATTAGAACTGTATTTAAACCTGGACATGCCATTGGAATCGTTGGTGATAATGGTGAAGAAATTATTATTCATATGGGAATAGATAGCGTTAAACATGTAGGTGTAGCTTTTGACACAAAAGTAGAAGTTGGTGATCATGTTGTAAAAGGGCAGCTTATTAGTACTTATGATTATGAATGTTTAGTTAAGGAAGGAATAGATCCGACTGTTGTTATGGTTATTACAAATAGTAAAGACTTTTCTGAAGTTACAACAAATAAAGAAAAAAGAGTAAAAAATAATGTTCCATTATTGATGTTACAGAAAGGATAGATTTATGAAGAAAACTTTTAAACCCAATTTTTTATGGGGTGGAGCTATTGCTGCCAATCAATGTGAAGGTGCTTGGAATGTTGATGGTAGAGGGGCTAGTGTTGCAGATGCAATGACAGCAGGAACAAAGGATATTCCTAGAAGAATCACTTTGGAATTGGATCCAGATGCATATTATCCAAACCATGAAGCAATTGACTTTTATCATAGATATAAAGAAGATATTGCATTATTTGCAGAAATGGGATTCAAATCATTGCGTTTATCTATTTCATGGTCTCGTATTTACCCAAACGGGGATGAATTAGTTCCTAATGAAAAAGGTCTACAATTTTATGAAGATTTATTTAAAGAATTAAGAAAATATAATATAGAACCAATCGTTACATTATGGCACAATGAAACACCATTGGCTTTAGCTAAAAATTATAAAGGATGGGCTTCTAGAGAAGTTGTTAACTTTTTCGAAAGTTATAGCAGAACTGTGTTTGAACGTTATAAAGGATTAGTAAAATATTGGATTACTTTTAATGAAATTAATTCATTAATAAGACCGTTAGGTAACTGGAATCATGGGGCAATTATACATGAAGGGACAGAATATTTTATAGATCAAGTTGATGAACCAAATATGCGTTATCAAGCCTTACATAATCAACTTGTTGCCAGTGCAAAAGCTGTAAAAATAGCTCGTGAAGTATCAAAAGATTACAAAGTAGGGTGTATGATTTGTTATATTACAACGTATCCAGCAACTTGTAATCCTAAAGATATTCTTCTTGCTCAAAAAGAAGATAAAATAAGAAATCTCTTTTGTTCAGATGTCCAAGTTTTCGGTGAATATCCATATTATATTAAGAACTATTTTGAGGAAAATAATATTTCTTTTGAAATATTTGATGGAGATGAGCAGATATTGAAGGAAGGAACTGTTGATTATTATACATTTAGCTATTATATGTCAGTGTGTATTGGTACAGACAATTCGCGAGAAAAAGTAGATGGAAATATTATGGGTGGATTAAAAAATCCTTATTTAGCTGCATCAGAATGGGATTGGCAAATTGATCCAGAAGGATTGCGTTGGACTTTAATTAATGTTTATGATCGTTATCATATTCCTATTTTAATTAGTGAAAATGGATTGGGAGCCTTTGATAAAGTAGAAAAAGATGGAAGTATCCATGATAATTATCGTATAGATTATATTGCTAAACATATTAAAGAAATGAAAAATGCTGTTGCTGAAGGTGTTGATTTGTTTGGATATACACCATGGGGATGTATTGATTTAGTTAGTGTGTCTACTGGTGAAATGGATAAAAGATATGGTTTTATTTATGTGGATAAAGATAATGATGGTAATGGAACTTTAGAAAGAAGTAGAAAAGATTCATTCTATTGGTATAAAAAAGTTATTGAAACAAATGGTGAAGAGTTATAAATCTTATTTTCTCCCTTTTATAACTCAAAATAAATTAACATAGATAAAATAGTATATATTAATTTAATATTAAAATAAGAGGTATTAATTATCAAATTATTAATACTTCTTTTTTATTCACACAAATGAAACAACGTAATAAATAATGATAAAATCAATATAATTTTGATTTCATACTTAAATGAATTGTTAAAATAAAAGCATAATATTCTTAAATCATGAAGTGATATTTGATGACTTTATGGCTTTTAGAAGATTATGCTTTTTTGTTTGGTCTAAAACATATGATTTAAAAGTGGCATACAAATGGCATACATTTAAGTTTCATACTCATCTAGTTAACTTATATTTGTAGTATTTCGTGAAATAAAAAATTAAAACAAAATTAAAGCTATTTTAATAAAATAATATGTAAAAGAACCCTTGATTCAGTATTCAAGGGTTTTATAATTCATCAATAAAATCTATAAGATTTTTTCTGCTTTTTTCATAAATATGTGCATAAGTGTTTCTTACCATTTCAACACTATGTCCTAATCTATCAGCAATTAATAATTCATAAATCGTTGGATTTGATAATAAATAGGACGCATGTGAATGTCTTAAACCATGTACAGTAATTCTTTTAACACCAGATTTTTTAACATCTTCATTAAACCTCTTCTAAATGTCGCAATAGAGATGTAGTTTTCGTCTTTATATAAATAGTAATCTTCATTAAAACTATCTAGTTGTGATACAATGATATATCTTTGCTTTAATTTCTCAACTATTTTACTAGGTAATTGAATAGTTCTATTTGAGCGAGTAGTTTTAGGTGATGTTATTTTTGAAGTAATTGCACTTAATGAAATGGAT
>OBUV01000077.1_pt1 | contig 58792 bp, 49 predicted proteins | sample 1475971 | NCBI WGS metagenome assembly OBUV01 (sample SAMEA2579962, study PRJEB22360) | human gut metagenome | biome: human gut; feature: human-associated habitat; material: faeces | place: Denmark | collected 2008/2010
AAGTAAATGCAACTGGCAGTGTATATAGGGGTTGCATTTACTTTGAAAATTTACTGAGCGGAATGAGGCAGCCGCGCTTCGTGTGTGTTTTCTTGACGGAAAGGGGAATATCCGATACAATGTAGTCATCTGTAACTATAAGAGACGGGAGATAAGAAGATGATAAAGAATATTGTATTTGACATGGGAAAAGTGCTGGTCGGCTACGATGCGGACAGAGTCTGCAGCCATTTTATGGACAATGAGGAGGAGAAAAAAGCGGTCTGCACCAGCGTGTTTGTGTCGCCGGAATGGCTGATGCTGGACATGGGTGTGATTTCAGAGGAAGAGGCCTTACAGCGGATGCAGGCCAGACTGGAAACGGATCGTGCAAAGGAGATGGCCGCTCTCTGCCTGGCGCACTGGCATGAGTACAATATGTGGCCTCTGGAGAGTATGGGAGAGCTGGTCCGGGAATTAAAGGAGATGGGATATGGAATCTATCTCTGTTCCAATGCATCGGTACGGCTTCTGGAATGCTATCGGATAATTCCGGGCATCGAATGTTTTGACGGAATTCTCTTTTCGGCGGAGGTGAAATGCATTAAGCCGCAGAAGGAGATGTACCAGCACCTGTTTGACCGGTTCCAGTTAAAGCCGGAGGAGTGCTTTTTCATCGACGATGTGATGGTGAATATTGAGGGCGCCAGAGCCTGCGGCATGGATGGATACTGCTTTGCCGATGGCGATGAGGCGGCGCTCCGTGCGGCTCTAAAGCGTTTGAACAGGAACTAGAGTGCGTGCCGCGTCAGCAGAATGGAGACCGTGAATGTACGAGACAGAGATAAAAAATATGGATCTGGACCAGCTGGCGAAATCCGGTCAGTGCTTCCGCATGCGGCCCGCCGCGGAAACGGAAGGGGGCGGAATATGGTCCGCTGCAGCGGGAGAACAGTATGTGGAAATCATGCAGGACAAAAGCCGCTTCCTGTTTTCCTGTGGGGAAGCTGAATTTGAAGGGATCTGGCGTTCCTATTTTGATATGGATACCGACTATGAAGCGGTGAAGCGTTCGGTGGACCCGGAGGATGAGTACCTGCAGGCGGCCATGGCCTTTGGCGGGGGCGTGAGGATCCTCCGTCAGGATCTGTGGGAGATGATCGTCACCTTCCTGATTTCGCAGAACAATAATATCTCCAGGATTCGAAACAGCGTAGATGCGCTGTGTGAGAAATTTGGAACCAGGAAAACGGGCACCGGGCTGGTCCTGGACCCGAACGAAGGCGTGAAATCGGTGGAGAGAACGTATAATGCGTTTCCGGAGGCCGGGGCAGTGGCTGCGGGCGGCCCGGAGGGGCTCGGCGGCCTAGGACTCGGGTACCGGGATAAGTACATATGGGCCATGGCGCTGAAATGCAGCGGCCCGGACGGTGCGGCGTGGCTCGATGATCTGCGCGCCGCCGACTACCATACGGCTCACGGCATGCTTACCGCGGAATTTGGAATCGGCAGGAAGGTGGCCGACTGCGTCTGCTTATTCGGGCTTCACCATGTGGAAGCATTTCCGGTGGACACTCATGTAAAGCAGATTGTGAATGCTTATTATCCGGGCGGTTTTCCCCTCGAACGGTACAGGGGGTACGCGGGGATTCTGCAGCAGTACATGTTTTACTATAAACTGAACGATAAGTAAGGCAGGGGATCTTATGGAAAAAGAGATGAGTTTTCATATTCTGGGCATCGAAGAGACGAAGGATGAACGCGCCGTGAAAATGGCTTACATGCGCCTTTTAAAGGAGACGAATCCGGAGGATGATCCGGAGGGCTTTAAGCGGCTTCGGACGGCGTATGAGACTGCGGCGGCGTTTGCGGCGGCGCCGGAGGAGGAAGGGGAATCCGGAGCAGGAGACGCGTCGGAGGAAAAGACAGAGCTCGACGAGTGGATCGACCGGGTTGACGCATGCTACCGCGATGTGTACGGCCGCACCGATGAAAGAAAGTGGCGGCAGCTTCTGGAGGATCCGGTCTGTGACGGCCTGGATACGTCTCTGGAGGCCAGGGAGCGGCTTCTGGTCTATCTGATGAACCATGTCTATCTGCCGCAGATGATATGGCAGCTGCTGGATAAAAGCTTTCAGATTGTGGAGGATATCGGGCTTCTGGAGGAGAAATTTCCTAAGAATTTTTTGAATTATGTGGAATATTACGTGGAACACGAGGGATTTATCCGGTTCGAGTATTTCCGGCGCAGGGGCGCGGGGGAAGAGAATGTGGACGGCTATCTGGACGGCTATTTTGCGGTGAAGAAGAAGGCGGACAGAAATGAATTCGAGGGCTGCAGGCAGGAGCTGGACGACCTGGCAGCATTTGGCGTCTGGCATCCCTATGAGGAGGTGGAGCGTCTGCGCCTTCTGCTCGCGGAGCATGATCTGGACCGTGCATCACGTCTCGCCGATGCGCTGGAGGAAACATGCGGCGATTCCATGAGAGACGATCCTTATATCTGGTCGTATATCGGCCGTGTCCGTTATATGGAGGAGAAAAAGGATGAGGCTTATACCATCTGGAGCCGGGTGCTGAAAAGCTATCCGGATTATTATCAGGCAAAATCCGGCGCCGTCTCATGCCTGATGGAAAAGGGAAGATTCTGGCAGGCGCGGGAATGGATGATGGAGATTCTGGAGCTGGACGGGCGGGATGAAGAAATTCTGGGCCGGCTGAAAGCGGCGAATGAGGCGCTGATCGCCAGGCTTCGTGAAAATCCGGAGTACCACGAGGAGGGAAAGGATGTTCCGGCAGAAGAGGGGGCCATTGAGCTGGCATGGTGCCTGTTCCAGAACGAGCGGCTGGATGAGACGATCCGGTACCTGGAGAGCTATACGCCGGAAAATGAGCAGGAATACAGCTATACTAATCTGTTTGGACGGGTTTTATTTCAGGCGGAACGCTATGAGGAGGCGCGTCCTTATTTGGAAAAATGGCTCCGTATGATTACCGAGACCGTGGACGACGGCACGCAGGAAAACCGGAGGCGGAGATCGAGAAAGGGCAGGGCCCTCTATATTCTGGGCGGCTGCTGTTTTCAGCAGGGGGAATCAGAGGCCGCGGCCGGTTACGTGGAGCGGGCAGCCAAAGAGGCAGACGGGCAGCAGGAGCGGATGGGATATCTCCAGTACCTTGCCCACATTCTCTGCGAATCAAAGCAGTATGAACGGGCGGTAGATGTCTGTGATCAGATGACAGCAGAGGACGAAAATTACTATCCGGCCTATCTCCTCAGGCAGGAGGCGTGTTATGAGCTGAGAAAGGGGCAGCAGGTGGTGGATGATTACCACCGGGCGGTAGGCATTTTCGCCGGCTATTATAAGCCGTATCTTCTGGCGGCGCAGGTCTTTTTTTACCACAATCAGTTTGAAGACGCCAAGGAGGTCATCGACCGGGCCAGGGAGAACGGTGCAGAGTTTTCCAGCTGCTTAAAGCTGTATGAGGTGAAGGTTCTGCGCAACCTGGCCAGAACGAAAGAGGACCGGGAGCTTCCCTTAAAGCTGTGCGGGGAACTGATGAAGGAGATCGAGGGGGAAACGGACATAGAGGATGTTTCCGAGGTGGAGTTTGAGACGGCTCTCCTTCACTGGGACAATGAGGAGTTTCATGAGGCGCTTTTCCACCTGGCAGAGGCAATCCGGAACAATAAGGACCGGATGCAGTACCGTCTGGTGCGGGGAAATATCTATCTGGATATGAAGAAGTATAATGAGGCACTGACGGAATACGCCAGCGCCGCGGAGGTCTATCACGATTCTCCTTCTCTCTTCTACAACCGCGGCCTGTGTTATGAGGGAAAGAAGATGAAGGTACAGGCAGCGGAAAACTTTGAAAAGGCTCTGGAGCTGCAGGAGGGGTACCGGGACGCCTGCGAGAAGCTGGCGGATTATTACCGGGAGAAGTATGAGAATCAGTACAGGCGGGCCGATTTTGATACAGCCATTGCCTATATCAGCCGTCAGATTGCGGTTACGGAGAACTGCTACTATCTGGTGCACCGCGGTCTGATCTACATGAATGCCATGGAACTGGACGAGGCCATACGCGATTTTGAGAAAGCGCTTACGTATGTCCCGGAGGACTGGGCCGCGTATAATAACCTGGGCTGCTGTTATAAGTATCTGGGCCGTTTTGAGGAGGCCGTAAAGTACTTTGAGAAGGCCGTGGAATACATGGAGGACAGTAAGAGCCTGCTTCCGTACAGCAATATGGCTGACTGCTATGAGGCGCTGGGCGATTACCGGAAAGCGATTGAGTGCTATGAGAAGGATTTGAAGCTGTTTCCGGAGTATACGTCATTCTGGAAGGAAATCGGTCAGCTTTACGCCTATCTCGGGGAGTACGAAAAGGCGGAGGAGGCGTACGGCCATACGACGAAGATGGACGATTATTACAGCCGCATGGGGGATCTGTGGTTTTACCAGGGGAACGAAAAAAAGGCTCTGCGGTTCTATAAGACAGGGATCGAAAACGCAGCGGCAGATAAGAAGGCGGAGCGGCAGTCTGATTTAGGCGAGGCTTATATGGATCAGATGCAGAATTATCCGAAGGCGGTGGCCTGGCTGAAGCGTGCGATTGGCAGAACGACGGATCACGGCGATTTATTTGATTATGAGCGGTATCTTGCGCGGGCGTATTACCGGATGGGGAAATACGGTCCTGCGAGAGAGCATGCGAAAGCGGCGCTGGAGCATTTTAAGCTGTCCGGGGAAGGGATGGAGGAGGACTATTTGGCCTATGGTCCCTACAAACCGGCCAGGGAAGGCGTGATGGGCTGGCTTTATCTGGCGCTGGGAGAACGGGAGAAGGGCCTGGAGCTGTTCGGGCAGATGGATCAGGGACACCGGTGCAAGGGCTGCCGCTACCGGAAGTGTTACGAAAAATTCCTGTTCCAGGGCTGGTATTATGAGTCAATGGGAGATCAGGAGAATGCACTTATCATGTACCGGGAGGCAGACCGGCTGAATCCCCATTCCATAGCGGTCAGTTGTGCGCTTGATAATCTACAGAAGAGGGTGGACAGAAAGAAATGATCATAGGTATTGATTTGGGAACGACCAACAGCCTGGCGGCTTATTATACAGAGGAAGGTCCAAAGATTATCCCGAACAGACTCGGCAGGCGTTTGACGCCTTCCGTGGTCAGTATCGAGGGGGAAGGACAGATCTACGTGGGGGATTCCGCGGTGGAACGCGGACTGCTCCATCCGGAGAGTACGGCCAGTGTTTTTAAACGCGATATGGGAAGCGGGAAGAAGTTTCAGCTGGGCCATAAGAGCTTTCTGGCGGAGGAGCTCTCCTCCTTCGTGCTTCGTGCGCTGAAGGAGGACGCGGAATACTATCTCGGGGAACCGGTGACGGAGGCGGTCATCAGCGTGCCGGCGTATTTTAACGATGCCAGAAGGCGTGCGACCAAGCGGGCCGGAGAGCTGGCGGGACTTAAAGTGGAGCGGATCATCAGCGAGCCCACGGCGGCGGCTATCGCCTACGGACTGTACCAGAACCGGGAGCACGCCAGATTTCTGGTGTTCGATTTAGGCGGCGGAACGTTTGATGTGTCCATCCTGGAGCACTACGACACCATTTTAGAGGTGCGTGCCGTGGCGGGAGATAATTACCTGGGAGGGGAGGACTTTACCGCTGTTTTGGAGGACATGTTCTTTGAGAAACACCGGGAGCTGGACCGGCTGTCCCTTGACGAGAAGACGGTCCGCCATATTCATAAGCAGGCGGAGCTGTGCAAGATGGGATTTACGGAGTCCAGAAGCTCTGGGATGCGCTGCAGGATCGGGGAAGAGATCGTGGAATTTAATGTGGAGCTCTCCCGGTATGAGGAGGCGTGTGAGGACCTCCTGGAGCGGATACGAAAGCCGGTAAAGCGGAGCTTATCAGACGCCCATATCCGGCTTTCCGATATCGATAAGGTGGTGCTGGTGGGCGGCGCGACGAAGAGCCCCGTCATCCGCCGTTTTGTCAGCAGGCTGTTTAAAATGCTTCCGGATACCAATGTGAATCCGGATGAGGCCGTAGCCTTAGGCGCGGCGGTCCAGGGCGCCATGAAGGAGCGGAAGGAATCCATCAGAGAGGTGATTCTGACGGATGTGTGCCCGTTTACGCTGGGAACCGAGGTGGTGAGGGAATGGGAGAAGGGTGTGTTTGAGAACGGTGTGTTCTGCCCGATTATCGACCGGAATACGGTAATTCCCGCCAGCCGTACGGAACGGCTCTATACGGCCAGTGACAATCAGACAAAGATACGCGTGAACGTGCTTCAGGGAGAGAGCCGCTTTGCAGCAAATAATCTATCGCTGGGAGAGCTGATGATCGATGTTCCGGCCGGGCGGGCCGGTGAAGAGGCTGTCGATGTGACGTATACATACGATATTAACTCGATTCTGGAGGTGGAGGTAAAGGTGGTCTCCAGTCAGAAGCAGGTGAAAGAAGTCTTTAAGGGAAGCAATGTGGATATGACGGATGAGGAGATCCGGGAACGGTTCGAGACGCTGTCTTACTTAAAGATCCATCCGAGAGACCGGGAGGAAAACAAGTATCTGCTTCTGCGCGGTGAGCGGATCTACGAGGAGAGTATTGGCGAGAAGCGGCTTCATGTGGAGGCGGCGCTTCATAAGTATGAGAAGGCGCTGTCTACGTATGATACGGGACTGATTGAGGAGGCGAAGGAAGAGTTTAAAAAGTTTCTGGAGGAGATTGAGGAATTGTAGAGAACGGGGGAATGCAGCCGTTTTGCTGCGTTCCCCCGGTGCTTTTCAGGTTAAGCTGTCAGTTGTTTCTGACCGCACATTCATCGATTCGTCTGACTACGCCGCTGGTATACGGTTCAAAGTATTTGGGCCAGAAGTGTGCCGCGGTGGGATTGATACTTTCATAATCGACGCCCAGACGGGTCCAGCCTTCCGCTTTCAAGGTTTCAATCACGTGATTTAAGAGCCCCTGGTAAACGCCTTTTCCGCGGTGCTGCGGCAGGCAGTAAGCGCCGCATATATTGCGGATGCCGCCGGTTTCCGACACGAAGGTTTCCGCGGAAGCTGAGAGTTCCAGGCAGGCGATGGCGGAGCCTCCGGATAAGGCTGCAAATATGCGTGAATCTCCGCTTTCGGCCCGTATAAGACACTGATCAATCTCTTCCGGCGATTGATACATGAAGCAGGGGCTTTTTCCCATATGTTCGATCAGCATGCGGCGTAAGTACCGTATTTTGTACTGATGCTCTTTTCCAAGCTCCTCGTAACGAATTCCGCCGGAAAGCGTGAGGGGGAGCGGGGCGGTAAAGGACAACGGCTCCATCGGCCGGATTGCATCGACGCATCGTAAACCAAAACCGCAGGTGAAAAATGCCTCAAGCCCCTCGCGGTCGTGTGCGTAAAGGCTGACCGCGTGCGACACAATCTTATGTTCCACCCATTTTTCGGCGGCTTTCTGATACATTCGCCTGTAAAGGAAGGCCCGGTTCTCTTTGACGGCGCCATGTGCATGAACCGGTGAGAAGGTTCCGACTGCCTCCGTATGGAAGGCGTGCTCAAAGGGGGAACAGCAGCAGAGAAAACCCGTCATTTTCCGGTTCTCGAATGCGGCTACTCCCAGCCCGTTGTCAGCAAATGACAGAAGGTCTGGGATCCGGCTGACTTCAGGTAAGCATGTTACTTTCGTCCTCTCTTCGTTATAATTAGCCATAGCCAGAAGAGAGGCTTCTTCTATATGTTCCCGTTTAAAATCAATAATTTCCATGTTTTCCTCCATAGTTTGCGGAGGGATTTTTATTCCCGCGTGCTGTAAGCCGGGGCTTATGACTTTCCGTGTCCCCTCCTGACACTGTTTAATGAGAGATATGCTGTACTTTTCATGCGCGTCAACTCCTTTCAGGGATGAAAATTAAGGGATATACGGATCGCTTATTTTCATTATGGCTTCTGCCGTTGATAAAAATGGTTACACTGCGATTTTACCACAGGGGCGGTAGATTTGCCACCTGATATTAGATGATTTCTTCTCTATACGCAGCAGTGGTAAAGTCAAATAATTTATGCTAGAATGATGTCAACTGATTAAGGAGGAAAAAACGTGAATCGAATTGAGAAAGTGCGGGAAGCTGTTGATGCTGTTCTTTTAAACGTAGCCGACGACGCTGAAAGAAGATGCGGATATGCACATCTGTACGGGGTCTCCCAGGCCTGTGTTCTGATCGCTTTAAAGAGAGGCGAAAATGCCGAGCTGGCGGCGACTGCCGGAATGCTTCATGATATTTATACGTATGCTGCCATGGATCCCCGGGATCACGCGCATAAGGGAGCCGCCATGGCAAGGGACTTGCTGGAGGCCATGAAGTGCTTCGAGGCAGGGGAGATTGACGTAATCTGCAGTGCAGTCTATCATCACAGCAGCAAAGAGATAACCCACGCACCGTTTGACGAAGTGTTAAAAGATGCAGATGTGATGCAGCACTGTCTTTACAATCCGCTGTTTGATGTTATGAAGCATGAAACGGTTAGATTTGGGAAGCTGAAGGCAGAATTCGGATTGGCTTAAAGGAAAGGGAAGCATGCTTCCGGCAGTGATACAGAGGAAAATACTGAAAAATAGCTAAAAATCCCCTCGTGATTTTGTGATGTATCCGTATTGTGAAACAGTTCCATAAATGGTATGATAATACAAAAGAAACCGGCGCTGTGATGATGTCTGGGCCGGAAATTGATGACAGAGATAAAAAGGAGTGGGAAAATGGCAAGTATCAGAGAGGTGGCCAGACTTGCCCGGGTGGCTCCCAGTACGGTCTCCCGCGCACTGAACGGGAGCGGATATGTGGCAGAAGAGACGAAGGAAAAGATCAGAGAAGCCGTGGATGAACTGGATTACGTGCCGAATCAATGGATACGGAATCTTTATCAGCAGAAGACGGGAATCATCGGAGTCATGGCGCCTGAGATTGTCCATCCTTATTTTTCGTCGCTGTGGAGTTTTCTGGAGCTGGAGCTTAATAAATACGGATATAACATGATGCTGTGCAATACATCCGGCAAGAAGGATATTGAACGGCAGTACCTGGATACGCTGGAACGAAACCTGTTTGACGGTATGATTGTCGGGGCGGCCTTTCTTCCGGATAAATATTATGAGCAGATTCAAAAACCCATACTGTCCCTGGACCGGATTATCCCTGGAATTCCCCTGGTGACGTCGGACCATACTCAGGGCGGCTGTATCGCGGCGGATAAGATGCTGGAGAAGGGCTGTAAAAAGGTGCTGAATTTAATCGATCCGCAGGCGAAGACCGTGGCTTCATCCCGCGGCGGATTAAGTTTCATCAGGAAGATGCAGGAAGCGGGGGCGGAGGTCATCACGGAGGAGTTTCTGTGGGATGATGTTATCCATTACCCCAGAAGCATTCAGCGGACGAGAGAGATTCTGGCAGAATATCCGGATTTAGACGGGATTATGGCCAATGACCTCTGTGCGTCATCATTTTTGAAGACTGCGCGGGAACTGAATAGGAAAGTGCCGCAGCAGCTTAAGATTATTGCGTATGACGGGACGTATATTACGGATTTTAACTACAGGACAATCGCGTCGATCCGGCAGGAGGTGGCTCTGATTGCGAGGGAAGCTGTCCAGGTTCTGGTGAAGCTGATTAATGGACAGCCTTTGGGGAATGAGGCTGTCTACGTGCCTGTGAGCTATAAGGACGGAGATACTATTTAGGAGTGAAATAAAGTTTTGATTTTTACTGTTGATTGGATCAATGGGAATCTGATTGGAACCGCGTCTGACCGGGAAACGAAATTTTTCGGAGGCAGACGCGGTTTTTTAGTACAGGAGGAACGGCATTAGTGAAACACAGAGCAGGGGTGCCGCAGGCGATATCCTGCTCCGTGACGAAGATACAGCCGTAAAAGCAGCAGCCTCCGTTCATAAAACTGGCCTTTTTTCGTAAATGTGCAATAAAACGGCGCTTCCTATTTGGTGAAAATGATGATTATAGGAAAAATGTGAAAAAGTACTTGAAAAAATACTTTGAAAGTTGTATATTAAGCACATGGAACAGTTCCACACATTGTGGAACTTTAAAAATAGGAAAATATGGAACAGTTCCATATTTTGAAGGAGGATATTTTATGAAGGCAAAAAAAACAGCGGCACTCGGTCTGGCAGCGGTAATGGCGGCATCACTTCTTTCCGGCTGCGGCGCAGGGGGAAGCAAATCAGCAAAAACAGAGATCACGATTTATCAGAGTAAGATTGAAGCAAACGAGGGATACAAGAAGGCGATCGCGGCCTATGAGGAGTCTCATCCGGATGTGAAGATCAATCTGGAGGCGGTAACCGGCAACGACTTCGCAGCTTCCTTAAAGGCAAAGATGCAGTCCGATCCGCCGACTATCTTTTCCGTGGGCGGTTTCCAGGATTTGAAGGATTACGGCGATATCCTGGAAGATATCTCGGATCTGGAAGTGCTTAAGAACGCGCTGCCGGGAACGACGGATATGTTTACTAAGGATGGCAGGGTGCTTGCGGTTCCGCTTTATATGGAAGGCTACGGATTCGTTGTGAATCGTCAGATGTTTGAGGACGCGGGCGTCGACTTTGAATCCATGATGACCTTCGAGGGCATGAAGGCCGGCTTCGATACGTTGAAGGCAAAGATTGACAGCGGCGAGATGAAGGAAAAGTATCCGAACCTGGAGGCGGTTATGGAGTATCCGACCAAGGAACTCTGGATCGCAGGCGATCACGATGTGAATGTGGCGCTGACCCACGATTTTGACACGGCAAAGGCTGCTTACGACTCCGCAGTTCTTCCGGGCACCGGTTTTGCCGACTATAAGACGATGGTTGATTTCCAGGCCAGCTACACCACCAACGCGGACAATACCGCAAACTTAAACTCCGTCGATTACACGGCTTCCCTGGAAGGCGGACTGGCGATTGAGCGCGTGGCTTCCATCAAGCAGGGCAACTGGGTAGCTCCGGCGGTAGAGACCACGGATCCGGAAGTGCTGGCGAAGCTGGATATGCTTCCATATTCGGTTCCGGGATATTCAGACGGCAGGTATTTCGTAGGCGTATCCGGTTACTGGGCCATCAACAGCAAGGTTACCGACGAGCAGAAGGCAGCGGCAAAGGATTTCATCAACTGGTTATATTCCGACCCGGCAGGACAGAAGATCGTGGTGGAAGACTGTAAATTCGTTCCTCCGTATGACAACTTTGGTGACTTAAAGGCCGGCGATCCGCTGTCTCAGAGAATCATGGATGCCAATGAGGCAGGAGATACCATGAACGGCTGGGTATACAGCGGAGCTCCCAATACATGGGGACAGCAGGCTGCCGGTGTTGAGGTTCAGAAGTATTTAGCGGGACAGGCGACCTGGGATGAAGTGACGGAGAGCTGTATAAAGCAGTGGGCTTCCATGCGCGAATCTCAGAAATAGGATTACCCGGACCGGTGATGGCAGTGATTTATGCAGGGGGAGAGGCAGTTTCCTCTCCCCGGACAAGGAAGAGGAAGGTGGAATAATGAAAAAGAGCAAAGCAAGATTCTGGATATTTCTGGCCCCTGCATTGATTTCTTTTTCCCTGGTTGTTCTGATTCCAATGCTGATTGGCTTCTTTTATGCCTTTACAGACTGGAATGGAATCGTGGGAAGTGAAATTACATTCGTAGGTTTTCGGAATTTTATTGAAATATTTACGAGAGACAGTTCCTTCATGCATGCGTTCGGCTTTACCGCACTGTTTTCCATCTGCGCGGTGATACTGGTAAATATCGTGGGATTTGCCCTGGCGCTTCTGGTGACGCAGAAGTTTCGCGGCGCGACGCTGCTTCGCGGAATTTTCTTCATGCCGAACTTAATCGGCGGCCTTCTGCTGGGCTTTACCTGGCAGTTCATATTTGTCTCCATCTTCGGGGCCATCTCCAAGGCAACCGGATGGCAGGCACTGAACGGATGGCTTGCCGACCCGGTCACCGGATTTGCGGGACTTCTGATTCTGACGGTATGGCAGCTGTCCGGCTATATGATGATTGTATACATAGCACAGATTCAGCAGATTCCGGAATCCGTTAAAGAAGCGGCCCGCATCGACGGAGCCGGGTTTAAGGATATGTTAAAGAGCATTATTATGCCGCTTATGATGCCGGCGTTTACGATCGGTCTCTTCTTATCCATCTCCAATTCGTTTAAGATGTTCGATCAGAACCTGGCTTTGACACAGGGCGGCCCTTATAAATCAACGGAAATGCTGGCGCTCAACATCTACAATTCGGCATTTGGAGCCAATGAATTCGGATTTGCACAGGCAAAGGCAATTATCTTTATGATCGTGGTGGCGGCTATCGGCGTGACCCAGCTGGTGCTCACAAAGCGGAAGGAGGTAGAGATGTAATGGCAGAGACAAAGAATAGTAAGCGAGATTCCAAAGGGATACAGCGTATTGTGATGGGAATTGCCGGTCTGTTTCTCGGCTGTCTCTTCCTGTTCCCGATCTATATTTTGGTACTGAATTCATTTAAGAATACGAAGGGGATTTTTACCGATGTCATCGGATTCCCGAATGCGGCTACCTTTACTCTGGCTAATTACCCCAATGCATTTGAGGCGCTGGAGTATGTCAGATCCTTTATGAACTCCCTGATGATCACTGTGATCGCAACGGTACTGATTCTGCTCATATCGGCCATGGCGGCGTGGGTTTTGGTTCGCTATAAGACGAAGACCAGCAAGATAATTTTCTTCCTGTTTGCGGCCTCCATGCTGATTCCGTTTCAGTGTGTGATGCTTCCGCTGGTGGGATTTGCCAGCCGCATCGGCATTATGAATCCGCAGGGACTGATCTTTATGTACATGGGCTTCGGCAGCAGCATGTCCATCGTTATGTTCCACAGTTTCATTAAGAACATTCCGGAGGAACTGGAAGAAGCGGCCACCATCGACGGCTGTGGTTCCTTCCGGCTGTTCTTCTCCATCGTAATTCCTCTTATGAGAACGATTTTAATCACAGTTGCGGTGCTGAATGTGATGTGGATCTGGAATGATTACCTGCTTCCCTCCCTGATTATCAACAAGCCGGGCTGGCAGACACTGCCGCTTAAGACTTACCTCTTCTTCGGTCAGTTTGCGAAGCGCTGGGATCTGGCCTCTGCGGGCCTGATTATGTGTATCATACCAATTATCATATTCTATCTGTGCTGTCAGAAATATATCGTAAAGGGCATCACAGACGGAGCGATCAAATAAAAAGTTACTGTTAAAAGGAGAAAACTATGGCGGCAGAATGGTGGAAAAAGGCAGTAGTCTACCAGATTTATCCCAGAAGCTTTAAGGACAGCAATGGAGACGGAATCGGAGATTTAAACGGCATCACGGAAAAGCTGGATTATTTAAAGAAACTGGGAGTGGATGTGATCTGGATCAGCCCGATGTATTGTTCTCCGATGGATGATAACGGGTATGACATCTCTGATTACTATCAGGTAGACCCGATGTTTGGCACGAACGACGACATGGACCGGCTTCTTTTTGAGGCAGGAAAACGTGGTATGAAGGTGATTCTGGATCTGGTGGTCAATCACTGTTCCGATGAACACGAGTGGTTTGTGAAGGCGAAGCAGGACCCGGACTGTGAGGAGGCGGGATACTTCTACTTTAAAAGTCCGGAGGATGGAAAGGAGCCGAACAACTGGAGGTCCAATTTCGGCGGTTCCGTGTGGACGGAGCTTCCGGATGGACGGTGGTATTTCCATACGTTTTCAAAAAAGCAGCCTGATTTGAACTGGGAAAATCCGAAACTGCGGGAGAAAATCTATGAGATGATTAACTGGTGGCTGGAAAAGGGCGTAGCCGGATTCCGGGTGGATGCGATTACGTTCATCAAGAAGGACTTAACCTTTGCGTCGCGGGAGACGGAGGATGGCCTTCGCTATCCCATTGAAAATCTGACAGACTATCCGGGAATCGGGGATTTCCTGGCAGAAATGAAGGCAAAATGTTTTGACCGGTACGGCTGCATGACCGTGGCGGAGGCTCCTGGCGTGAGCGGGGACACATTCCGCAGATACGCCGGGGAGAACGGATATTTTTCCATGATCTTTGATTTTACCTGGGAGAACATGGAAGGAGAGATGGACAAATCTTCCGTGGAGGCTGTGGAACGATGGAAACAGCGGATTTTGGAAAGCCAGCGTTTTACCAGTGAGGCAGGCTGGAGCGGCCTGTTCCTGGAGAACCATGACCAGTCCCGCTGCGTCAATAAATACCTGGAAAAGGATCAGATTGGATTTGCAGGCGCGTCGGCCATGGCGGTCATGTATTTCTATCTCTGCGGTACCCCGTTTATCTATCAGGGACAGGAGATCGGCATGACCAATGCAGAGTGGAACTCCATCGAGGAGATGGACGATGTGCGGGCAAAGGGGATGTACCGGGAAGCCCTGGAACAGAACGGTGATCCGCAGAAGGTGCTGGAATACTTCGGGGAACTGGGCCGTGACAATGCGCGGACGCCAATGCAGTGGTGTGACGGAAAGAATGCCGGTTTTACGGAGGGTGTGCCGTGGCTGAAGGTAAATGAAAACTACCGGGAGATCAATGTGAAAGCACAGGAAGAACGCGGGGATTCTCTGCTGGCTTTTTATAAAAAGCTGACTGCGCTGCGCCATCAGGAACCGTATGCGTCCGTATTCGCAGAAGGCACGATCCGCCCGGTGCTTAAAGAACTGCCTGCAGTGATTGCCTATGAGCGGGAATGGGACGGACGGATCGTCACCGTGGCCGTGAACTTCAAAAAGACAGAACAGGAGATCCCGGTTGTCGGAGGCAAGTGTCTGCTGAGCAACGAAGGAGAGTTACAGCAGATGGGAGAGCGGTATTTGCTGAAGGCTTATCAGGCAGTGGTGTTTGATGGAATGATTAAATAGAGGCTGGGACGGAAAATCCCGTCTGATACAGAAGAAAGTGCGGTCCATTATCGGACAGCACTTTCTTGCGTTCAAACCACTTCAAACTGTACTTTCTGGTTCCAGAAAGCATCTTTTCGGCAGTATCTCATCAGCAGAAGCCCTGTGACAGCAAGACATACGGCTTCGGACACCAATGGAGACCACCAGATTCCGGCCCCTCCAAAGAGTCTGGTCATGACGATCAGGCACCCGGCCATCAGGATAAGACCGCGGCCGGCGGAGATGATGAGCGCTTCGGCAGCGCGTTCTACAGAGGTAAAGTAACCGCTGACTGCAATGTTGAAGCCGACCAGCAAAAACGAGGTTGTAAAGATGCGAAATGCAGTCACGGAACTGTCACGCAGAGCCTGCAGCTCCGGGCCGATATAAATATTTACGATACCGCGGGCCAGGATAAAACAGGCGGTAAACGACACCGTGCACATTGCACCTGCAGCAATGAGACTGTACCGGAACAGCGATCTGCACTGATCCAGCCTCTTCTGCCCGTAGTAATAACTGATTAACGGCTGTGCTCCCTGTGCGATTCCGGTAGCTGACAGAACAACAAGGTTATTGACGTAGGAGATGATGGTGTAGCTGACCAGCGCATCCTGGGTTAAATACATCAGGATTACCTGATTGAAAATAAAGGTTACCATACCGGAGGACATTTCCGTAACACCGGAGGAAAAACCGTTGCGCACCTGACGGACCAGGATTCCGAAATCAGGCTTAAAGCGTTTGAAGCTTAATACCCCTTTTCCGCTCAGGAAATGGTGGAGATACAGAACGATCACGGAGGCCTGGGAGAGACTGGTTGCCAGGGCGGCACCCTGTATGCCTTTGTGGAGCACCATTACGAACAGCCAGTCCAGAATACAGTTTTCTACGGCGCCAAATATAACGATCTGAGTTGCCTTTTTGGGGTAACCGTCGGTCTTCAATAAAATTTCAAAGGAGTAGGAGAGCAGATACACACAGGAAAACGGTGCAATCCAGGTTATGTATTGAATCACGTAATCAGCAGTCTGCTGGTTTGGAGCCCCTAAAAAACGGGCAAAGGACTCACGGTTCATCATGACGAAACCTGCAATCACCAGTGAAAAAATCACCTGGAGGACTATATTCTGGGTAAATACTTCACAGGCACGCTGATGGCGGTTTTCTCCCAGCAGTATGGAGACGATTGTGGAAGCTCCCACTGCAAAAAGAAGGGAAAGGGCAAAGAGAAACGCCATAAACGGGTAGGAGAGATTGACTGCCGTCAGTGCGATTTCGTTGACACCCTTTGCGACAAACATGCCGTCTACCATAGAATAAAGGGAATAAACCCATTGGGCCAGAATGGATGGTACGATATAACGTATAAAGTTGCTTTTTAAAGACCTGCCTTCCAGATTCATAATAAAACCTCGCTTTTTTAACTAAAACCTATTTATAAAGATCATGTCAATTATGACAAATATGATTTTAGTATAAACCCTGGTATTGTCCCAGAGTCAAGGGGAAAAGAAAAATTGCAAAATTGTGTCTAAAATGTGGTAATATTTTGTAAAATCTGAAATTATGTGATAAAGTAGGAAGCAGATAACCAATTGTACCGTGTGAAGATATCAGGGGGGCTTATATGGAACCGGATAGAGGGAAAAAGCGAAAAGCAAAAGAGAAGTACTACACCATTGGGGAAATTGCGAAACTGTATCATCTGGGAGTGGATACGATTCGATACTATGAGGAAAAAGGAATTTTAAAACCGAACCGGGGGGAGAACGGTTACCGGTATTATGACAGCCAGAGTATCTGGAGGATGAATGTAATTACCAATTTAAGAAATCTCAATTTTTCAGTGAGCCGGATCAGAGATTATTTTCAGAATCATACGGTGGAAACGACACAGAAGCTGCTTTGTGAGGAACTGGAAGTCATTGCTGAAAAAATAAATGAGTGGACAAGCCTGCAGAAAACAGTCCAGGAGCAGGTGGAAACCATCAGACAGGCGCAGACTCTGGAGATCGGAACGGTAAGATCACTGGAATTAGGGCCAAGAAAAGCGTTCGAAATCCGGAAGGATTACAGTACTGACGAGGATATGGATCTTCTGATGATGAAGCTTCTGGAACAGAATCACAGGAAGATTTATATGATCGGAAATAACCGGATGGCGTCTGTCATGTCAGAAGGGAACCGTGACGCGCTTTTTGAGAGCGCCGTAATGTTTGATGACGACGGCGATCTGGTAATACCCGGCGGAACGTATTTATCCGTCTGTTACCGCGGAGTGACAGACAGCAGCAATCAGGCGGATATAATCAGAGCCTATGCGGCAGAGCACGGAATTGTACTGAAGCCGCCGTTTATGGATCTGATGTGGATTGATGTGCATATATCCGCGGATCCGGAGGAATATATATCGGAGGTGCAGGTTCGGGCGGAGCAGCAGGAAAACTAAATTAGGTTTAATATAAATCGAAAGCAAGGATAAAAGCCTGCCGCAGACATGTTTGAAATTCTAAACATACCTGCGGCAGGCTTTTAGATTTATTGCAGATGTGGATTAACATGGCTCTAAGACTGCAGCCGGAATGTATCTCGCTCAATCAATTTTGGAGATACAATGATATGGTGAGCAGCATCCTTTCCATCCAAAAGACTCAGAAGAGTATTAATTGCATTCGTACATACAAACTCTCTTTGGTTGTCAACCGTTGTCAGACGAGGCGTGCAGGCAAAAGCAAAGTCAGAGTTGTTGAATCCAACTACCGGAATCTGTAAACCGGCAGCATTCAGTGCCTGAAGTGCGCCAACAGCCAGGAGATCGTCTGCGGAAAGAACAGCGTCAATTCGTCGTCCATTCTTGATTAAACGCTCAATTTTTTGCTGCGCATCCAGAATTTCATTGCTGTAAATAGGAATGGTCATACATTTGGAAGTTGCTTTTAAATTAAATTTATTAATACCTTCCAGAAATCCATTTCGTTTCTCCATTGCACAGAAGGTAGTGTTGTCCTCCAGATAATAAATATGCCGACAATTCCGCTTATACAGTTCTTCGACCAAATTGCAGATGGCGCTTCGTTCATCACAACGTACGCTGTAAATGGTTGGAACATCTACGAAGCCATTTAAAATAATAAGTGGAACTTCTTCAGAAATTTCCCTGTAGACCTCTAAATCATTTGCATCCCCATAAGAAGAACCGATTTCTATAATCGCATCCACCTGCTTTGCCATTAAAAATTCAAAATGCTTCCGCTGGTAGGGGCGATACTCTCCGGAACAGCAGAGAAAAGAACTGAAGCCGTGTTCGCGCAGCTGTTTTTCCAGTAAAGAGAGGATTTTTGCATGGTTGATATCGTCCAGTTCGGAACACAGGATGCCAATACTTTTAGTCGATTTGGAATTTAAACCTCTGGCAAAAATATTGGGCGTATAACCATGGTCTGCCATGACAGACAGAACCAGTTCGCGCTTTTCCGGCCGTACATTAGGTTGGTTGTTGATTACTCTGGAGACTGTAGCAACAGATACTCCGGATAGCTTTGCTATGTCCTTAATATTCATAAAATATATAATTCCTCACATTTATTTCCGCGGGCAACGAGAAAGACGGACACGCTGGCGTGTCCATTTGGCGACTGCCGCGAGGGATTTGGCTAGAATTTAGAATCATCCATATTATACCATGTAAAAAATAAAAAATCCAGAGACAATATTGATAACTGGTTACATTTTGCTAATGAAATGAATGATAGATAAAAGAGGTAAAATAAAAATATATGGTAAAAATGCATACTAAAGTACAGTTTGTCGTCAAATATAATAATAAAATATACAAAAAGTGTTGACAAAATAAAAAGATAGTTATAAAATACAAACATAGCTAAATGAAACTAGTTTCAATAAATATCAAATAAAGTAAAAAAGAAAAAGAGAAAAGTCTCAGAAACTTGGGGGAAGGAAGGGGAATTGTGGCGATCAATATTACAAGAAAAGAAGATATCATGCTGAAATTTTGTGATGGGTACGCTAAAACGGAGGTACTGAAAAATGCTTATCCTCTGGTGAGGACGTATAAATGTCTGCTGAAGGCGGGATATACGGTGGAACCGGAAATATATTCGGATAAGATCCAGGTGTTTAGTTTTACAAGTGGTACTGGTTACATATGCGGAAAGAAGAAAGCTTATAACATTGATGAACTCAGCTTTTACATTCCTGATTTTGATCGGGAGAAGTTTTCGTTTTATGCAGCAGAAGATATGGAGATTACACTGTGGGTTGTTGATATGCTGGAATCGGATAAAGCAGCATATGAAGATACACACATGGTGCTTCCCAGCTTTAAACGTTTTTCGGAATGCGAGCCTTATGATCAGAGCTGCAAGGGACCACATACCAAAAGCTGGACGGTTATAGCTGACGGTAATCTGGCAAGGGTGCTGATGGGGGTCGTAAAAGCGGAAGGTGAGGGAACGAAAGAAAGAGGACACGCAGAGGTGGCGCAGTGGAATTATTGCCTGCCGGGCTCTGACTTTCATTTTACTGTTGAGAATGAAACGGTAAATCATTATGAAGGAGAGTTTAGCTATGTGACGGCTGGCCTGGATCATTCTTTGATCGCGGATCCTGGTAAAACGGTTTTTTATATTTGGTTTGAACACTGGGTGGAAGAAAAAAAGATCAATCCGCAAAGCTATGAATCAAATTAATATAAGTATTGGAAGGAGAAGAAAAGCAATGGCAAAGGTGTTGATTTCCAGAGGTAAAGATTACAATCCGACAGATTACGTGAATGGGCTGGCAAGAGAGGAAGTTCTCCCGGGAGTATGTGATGAGATCACAATGCATCGCTGTACTTTAAAGGCGGGAACAGCATTGAAACCGGCTGTATATGCATTTGAAGAAAAAATGCAAATTTTCCTGTTTGTCATGGGAAATGGTTATATTACGACAGATACAGAGGCCTATCGGATCGATGATCGTGCTGTGTTTGTACCGAATTTCAATAAGGACGAGATACTCATCAAAGCAGGTACGGAAGATTTGTCCTATATTCACATTGTGGGTGAGATGACCAGATGGGATCAGGAAAGAATGAAAATTGATCACATTGTTCTGCCGCGTTTTCGCCTGTTAAAAGACTCTTGGGAATACACAGAAGGGTTTACAGGGGATGCTGGTTCTAATATTAAAAGTCATATGGTTCTGGAACATGAATATCTGGGACGCTACAGCATGGGATGGAACTGCGGAAAAGGTCCTACTTTTATTGGTACACATGTTCATGAAGACCTTCTTCAGTGGTACTTAAATATGCCGGGATCCAGTTTTACTTATCATGCTGGTGATGAAACGGTAAGTGTAGAAAGCAGCGATATCACATTTACCGAAATTGGTTCTCCGCATGGGAGTGAAGCGCCTGAGGGACAGTGCATTGATTACGTGTGGTTTGAGCTGGCAATCAACGGATATATCCATGATGACGATATTCTTAAAGAGCATATAGCGAATGAATAGGGTGGTGAAGGGATCGTATGGCAGCATTGCTGGAAGTGGAAAGCCTGACAAAAAGTTTTGGAGAGAATCAAGTGCTGAGAGGCGTGAATACGAAGGTTGAGAAAGGCGAGGTGGTTTGTGTAATTGGTCCGAGCGGATCGGGAAAGAGTACATTTCTTCGCTGTATCAATAAATTGGAGGTAGCCACTGGGGGGCATATTTATTTTGAAGGAGTCGATATGACGGGAAAAGGGCCTTTGGTGGACCAGAAAATCCAGAAGCTTGGGATGGTGTTCCAGCAGTTTAACCTGTTTCCCCACCGAACCGTACTTGAGAATATAATGATGGCTCCGATCAAGGTCCAAAAGAAGCAAAGGGACGAGGCTGAAAGGCGGGCAAAGGATCTGCTTAAAATTGTAGGTCTGGAGGATAAAGCGGATGCTTATCCGGGCAGGCTTTCGGGCGGGCAGCAGCAGCGAATTGCGATCGCCAGAGCTCTCGCAATGAAGCCGGATCTGATGCTGTTTGATGAGCCTACCAGCGCATTGGATCCGGAGATGGTTGGAGAAGTATTGGATGTTATGAAAGCATTGGCCCAGGATGGGACAACAATGATTGTGGTTACACATGAAATGGGGTTCGCCAGAGAGGTGGCAGACCGGGTGGTGTTTATTGATGAAGGCGTGATCACGGAAGAAGGAGCGCCGAAAGAATTTTTCGCCAATCCAAAGAATGAAAGATTACAGCGTTTTTTAAAGAAAGTTTTATAGTATACAAATGGGGGATTTACTATGAAGAGAACAGTTGCTGTATTATTGGCGGTAATAAGTGCGTTATCGTTGGCTGCGTGTGGTTCTAAAACGCAGGAAAACAACGCAGGAAGCGGGGATACTGATAATTCGCTGCAGACGGTTCTGGAAAGAGGGACTCTGCGTGCGGGCGCGGAAGGAAACTGGAATCCGTTTGTTTATAATGACCTTGCTACAGGGAATCTTGTTGGATATGAGGTCGAAATTGTAGAAGAGATTGCTAAAAGAATGGGCGTTAAGGTAGAATGGAGCATTGCCAATCAATGGGATGGTGTAATTGCAGGTTTGCAGGCGAACCGGTATGATGTTGTGTTTTGCGGCTGTACTCTGGCAAATTTAGAGGCTGCACCTGACTGTGTAGGAACAATTCCTTACCGTGAGGATCCGATTGTATTGGTGACTGCAGAGGACAACAACGAGATTAAGTCCTGGGAGGATTTAAAGGGAAAATTGAGTGCCAACGCACTGACTGGGGATTATGGTGCAATCGCCAAGCAGTATGGTGCGGAATTAACCAATGCATCATTGGAACAGGCGATGGAGCTGATTGTTCAGCATCGTGTCGACTGCTCTGTGAATTCACAGATTGCGATCAATACCTATATGGCAGAAAAACCGGATACTCCTGTCAAAGTGGCGGCGAAATATGAATACCCCACGCCAGAGGAAGCCTATAGCTATGGCATGATTCTGAAAAGTAAGGTTACACTGACTGAAAAAATTAATGAAATTTTACAGGAAATGTTGGATGATGGTTATTGCCGTGATTTGGCAGTTAAATACTTCGGCCAGGACGTTGCGGATAATATTTCCCTGTATCAAAAGTAAGGGGGACTGGAATGGAACGAATTATACAGCTTTTGATAAGTTCTTTTTGGCCGCTGATGAAAGCGGGGCTGAAAATGACGGTACCGCTGACGTTGATTTCATTTGCGCTTGGCATGATTCTTGCTTTTATCACTGCCATGTGTAGAATTTCAAAAAATAAGCTGCTGTCCAAGACTGCTCAGTTCTATGTCTGGGTAATACGTGGAACCCCTATGATTGTGCAGCTGTTCGTAATTTTCTATGGTCTGCCGAAAGTTGGAATTATGTTTTCTCCGATTGTATCTGCGATTATCGGTCTGACAATCAGTGAAGGCGCGTATGATTCGGAAATTATTCGTGCCGCCTTAACGTCGATACCCAAGGGGCAGTGGGAGGCCTGCCATGCGCTGGGGATGTCGAAGTTTCAGACTTTATCAAATGTCATTATCCCACAGGCTGCTCTTATTGCCGTGCCTTCGCTGGGAAATATGTTTATTAGTCTGGTAAAGGATACGTCTCTGACTGCAATCCTGACAGTTCGAGAGGTATTCCAGATCGGCCAACAGATTGTTGCTGTTACCTTTGAGCCGCTCTGGATTTATCTGGAGGTTGGCCTGATTTATTTGATTTACAGTACGGTTCTTAGCCAGCTTCAGGGAGTTCTTGAAAGAAAACTCGGTAAGCATATGCTGGTCAAAGATGAAAAGTAATGAGTACAGGATTATCAGACATAAGGAGATGGGGCTGCTGTGGTATGTTCAGCAGCCCCTGTTTTAAAAAGAGGGAGAGCAAAGTGGGAAAAATCTGTTTGGAAGGCTGTAACCGGCATTATACTAGAGTGGACTTCCGGGAGTTTTGCCGGGATCAGATTCGTTTTGGAAAAAAACAGGTAGAAATATGGGGGGCAGTCCCTCAGCTTTTTATCGATCATCATGGATACCAGGATGCGGAAAAGATGAAGGCAATACTGGATGATTACGACCTTGTCTGCAGTACATTTACACCCAAAACATATCGCTACAATCTGGGAAGCAGCAGCCCTGACGTGAGAACATGGACGCTTTCTTATTTCAAGGAGTGCTTAAAGGCTGCTGCAGTACTTGGCGCAGATAAAATGCTTATTTATCTCCCTGCTGTGACCAGAGACGGGGACAGGAAGGGGGCTGAAGAGATATTTGCTGAAAATGTGCAGAGTCTGGCGGAATATGCAGCTGATTACAAAATTTCACTTGTGGTAGGGGGGCTGAATGCATTTGCAGAAGACCTGCCGGAATTTTTAAAGGTGATGAAAAAAATAAATCATCCTTCTGTGAACTGCTTTTTTGAAACGGAAAATTTATTATTCAGTAAATATGAATTAGAAGAATGGCTTGCTGAATTAAAGACTGCACTGGTTCATGTTCATTTTGCAGATGCCACTGAAATTGGAAGCTGTAGAATAGGGACTGGCTGCCTGCCGATGCGGCAATGCCTGAGGGATATCAGGAAGAGTGGTTATCAGGGTGGTTTAAGTCCATTTTTTACAGAATTTTCCTGTGAACAGAATCCTGGTTTCGTTAGTTCGGAGCATGAAAGGGCTTTAAAAGGATTATTGGAGGAGGAACTTTAGGGTGCTGAAACGAGAACAGATTGCAGGGATGAATCAACTGTATCGATTTTATTCATTCGAGTATTTTTTAAATTGCATGGAAGCAACAGGAATAAGAAGCCTGGAACTGTGGATGGGATCTCCTCATTTTTGGATCGACACAACAGGGTATTTCCAATGTCTGGAAAAGAAAAAGCAGATTTGCGGCCATCAGCTTCATGTTGTAAGCGCGTGTGTCCCGAGTATGGCGTACCAGTATCAGTATGGGCATAGAAACAAGGAGTATCGGGAAAAATCTTTTCAGTTTTTTTCAAATGGAATAAAAGCAGCGGCGGCTATGGGAGCGAAAGTGGTTGTTGTAAATTCTGGCAGCTGTGAGTATGGTGTTCCTTTTGAGGAAGCGGTAAAAGGCCCGGCAGAACTTTTGAACCGGCTGGGGCGAGTGGCCGGGCAAGAGGGGGTTACCATGGCAATAGAATCGCTGACTGCAGATGAGACGAATATTGCAGATAATCTGAAACATACGAAAGAACTTATCAGACAGGCTGATACACCGAGCCTGAAAGCGATGGCTGATACTGTAGCGATTTATTTTGCAGGGGAAACTTTAGAGGAATGGTTTCAGGCTTTTGGTAAAGATCTGATTCATATGCATTTTATTGACGGATTTATAAAGAAGCGTACTTACGACCATCTTGCCTGGGGAGATGGAGAATTTCCTCTTGCGGAAATGGTTCGATGTATGGAAAAATATGAATATACCGGATATCTTACTCAGGAATTGGAGTATGAAGCTTATTATGGAAATCCTGCGGAGGCGGAGCGAAAAAACTGGAAGGCGCTTTCGGGTACGACGTTGTGCAATTAATGGTACAACTCAGTTCGTGAAAATGAAAAATGGAAAATTATGCTTTGCAAAAGGTGGTGAGCGGTCAGTGCGTGCTTGTAATAAAACGATCGATATGACAACGGGATCGTCAGTGGGCTGTATTATGTACTTTGCTCTGCCGATAATTTTGGGAAATCTGTTCCAACAGTTATATTCTTTGACGGATGCGGTTATTGTCGGACGGTTTGTTAATCTGAATGCGCTGGCGGCAATCGGAGGCACAGGCTGGGTGCGCTGGGCTATATTGGGTGTCTGTATGGACTGTACCCTTGGGTTTGGTATTGTGGCCTCCCGAAGAATTGGTGCAGGAGATTGGAACGGATTTAAAGAGGTGCTGGCAGCTGGCGTTGAGTTTGTTCTGGCGGCCGGGTTCTTACTGACTCTGTTTGCATGCCTTTCTCTTGATTTTGTTCTGGAACTTCTGCACATTCCGGAAAATATCTATGAAGATGCAAGACTGTATCTCTGGTATGCCTCCGTTTCGATTCCAATTGGGCTTATCTATAATATGACCTGTGCGTTTTTGCGGGCAGTGGGCAACAGTAGGGGACCATTTGCTGCAGTGGTGCTTTCGACGTTGATAAATGTTTCTCTTGATCTATACTTTATTGTGGGCCTGCGCTGGGGAGTTTGCGGGGCTGCCCGTGCAACTCTGATTGCACAGACCTCTGCGGCTGTTTTTGTATTGTTTTTGGCGGTGAGACATGAATTGTTTCAAACTACGAGAAAAAACTGGAAGTATAATCCGGGCATTCTCAGAGAGACTGCCGGACTTTGGATTCCGATGTTTTTTAACAGTATTGCCATTTCTGCGGGAGGGGTGATTGTCCAACGCTATATTAATTCCAGTGGCGCAATTGTTGCGGCTGGAATTGATGCTGGGGAAAAAATCTATTGTTTGCTGGAAACAGTAGAAAAGGCAGTCTGCTCGGCGATCAGTGTTTTTGTAGGACAAAATCTGGGCGCCATGAAAATTGCCAGAATCCGTAAAGGGATGAAAAGTATGACTATATTTGCGTTCTTTTTTTCTGTGTGGCTGGCCTTTGTCTTGACTGTGTATGGAGATTCTTTGATCGGACTGTTTCTGAATAAAAATCAGGACCCTGCGGATCTGGAAGGAGCCTATCGAGCTGCCAGAGTGTATTTAAACGTACAGTGTATTTCTGTCTTTTTTATGGTGCCCATGCATTTTTACAGAGGAGCAGTTCAAGCTCTTGGGTATGCAGTGTATCCTATGATAGCAGCGTTTCTGCAGATTGCTGCAAGATGGATTACGGTAGCGCTTTTTGTTCCGGCGCTGGGACTGGTTGGACTATGCCTGCCTGATGGTGTTGCTGCGCTTGCCAGTTTGCCGGTTGTAGTTATTCCATATTTTGTATTTATGAGGGGTTGTAAAAAATGAAGTTGATTTAACTCCATTTTTACAGCTCCCTTCTGTTTTTCGAAACAGATAAGGAAAAACGCTGTCTTCTCTGTTTTGCGCTATAATATTTCTCGGTATTATCATGTATGGCAGCTTAATTTTACTACAAAAAGAAGAACGCCTCCAGATTCTGTACCTGAATGCGTTCTTCTTTTTGCGATGATATAAATGTTAAAAAAATAACGTCCACAAATGACAATATCTTGTTATATTTGCATAAAGAAACAAGATTTTTACAAAAAAATTAGTGTTATAATAATAAAAAATAAAAGGAGGACCTGGAAATGAAGAGCTTTGAACAGAAAATATTTCCCTATCTTTTACTGGCTCCGACCATGATTATCTTCGGCCTGTTTCTGTTTTTTCCTGCGCTGAACGGCCTGTGGATATCGCTTACGAAATGGGATGGCGTAAATCCCCAGGTGTTTGTGGGGGTGAAAAACTATGTGACGCTTTTCGGGGATAAGAGCTTCTGGAACTCATTTGTGAGAACGCTGGTCTTTACACTTGTATCAGTGCCCTCTGTCTATGTGGCGGCTCTTGGACTGGCGGTTCTGCTGACCGGAGGGATTCGCGGGAGCAATTTCTTCCGGGCGGTGTTTTACTGGCCGACCATGATTTCCACGATTATCGTCGGGCTTACGTGGCGTTTCTTGCTGGGTGAGGATTTTGGGCTGGTGAATTACTTACTGACCGCGATGGATAAAACGCCGGTCAAATGGCTGACTGATCCGAACAATGCCATGGGAGTAGTGATCTTTGTAACTGTCTGGAGTATGGCGGGATACTACATGGTTATGTTTGTGTCAGGGATCAAGGCGATCTCCGAGACGTATTACGAGGCGGCCAGAATTGACGGAGCGGGTGCGTGGCAGCAGTTTAAGTTTATTACGCTTCCTCTTCTGAAACCGACCAGTCTTCTGGTACTGGTTTTATCTACGGTATCGATTATCAAGACGTATCCCCTCGTGTATTCCCTGACCCAGGGCGGTCCGGCGGGGGCCACGAAATTCATGGTACAGATGATTCAGGAGACCGGGTTCGAGAAGAATAAGATGGGGTATGCCAGTGCGATGACCATGGCGCTGTTCGTGATACTGGCGCTGTTTACAGTGATTCAGTTTAAACTGAATCAGGGAGGTGAGCAGGATGCAGACTAAGACAAAGAAAATCTGTGCAGCAGGACTTAAATGGATACTTCTGCTTCTTTTGACCTTTTTGTTTCTGATGCCTGTCATTTGGGTGATCTGTTCTTCCTTTAAGAGCGTCGGTGAACTGTTTTCCTGGCCGCCCAGCCTTTTAGGGAAGAATCCCTCTCTGGATAACTACACAAAGGCCATGGCAGAAGGCCATTTTGGCGTTTACTTCTTCAATACGGTATTTGTCAGCCTTGTAGCCACATTTCTGACGATTGTAGTCAACGTGATGAGTGGATACGCCTTTGCCAAGTACCATTTCAAGGGAGATAAGATTCTGTTTGGCATTGTCCTGGCAACGCTGATGGTACCGCTGGAAGTTATTATGATACCCATTTTCAAGGTGATTGTGGCGACTCATTTATACAATAACTTGTGGGGGCTTATTATTCCGGCAGTCGCTTCCCCGACTGCGGTATTTCTGGTCCGCCAGTATTATGTGGGAATTCCGGATGCGTATATGGAGGCGGCAAGAATTGACGGTGCATCGGAGTTAAATATTCTCTTGAAAATCATGCTTCCCATGGCGAAGCCGGTCATATCGGTTCTCTGTATCTTTTCCTTTATGTGGAGATGGAACGATTATCTGTGGCCGAAGCTGGTCATCAACGGAAAGGAGCGCTATACCATACAGCTGGCTCTGGCCAACTACTCGGGTGAGTACTCTGTGGACTGGAACAGCCTTCTGGCCATGTCTGTAATTTCCATGATACCGGTCATTGTTGTGTTTGTCACGCTTCAAAAATATATCATCGGCGGCATGACTGCCGGAGGGGTAAAAGAATAAGAGGAGGGGATGCTATGAAGTATTTGGAATATCCGCTGTTTGCGGAAGGGTATGTCAACCGCTTTCTGACTGCCGGGGTCTTTACGGAACTCCAGCAGTTTGATAAGGCGACGCTGCACGGCCGAGTCAATGAATGGCTGAAAAAGGGCTTTGCAATTCATGAAAATCCGTGCAGAAAAGAGTTTGTCAGAAAGAGACAGGAGAAAAAGCCTGATTATCTGGAACTTGACGGAGCAGCTGACGGGAAAAAGGTGGAAGTCTTCGGACAGACCCTTCCGCTGGTACCCTATTTCCCGTTCGGCAATACCGGCGTGGATGCCTCGGGTTTCTATTACAGGCCGACCTGGCTGCGTATGTACGGTTACGTTCTTTTGGAAGCGGAAGCAGACGGTGATGTGGAATTCGAACTGGAGACCTGCGGCGGAGCTGCGGTATGGGTAAACGGAACATTTGTCGCGGACTTTACCCCGTTTACAAGAAATATGGTAAAGAGGACAACCATAGTTCTGCCGCTTAAGGCTGGAAGAAACAGGCTCCTGGTCTGTCTCGATGATCTGGCGGAGCGGGATACCGACTATTATTTCCGTATGAAGCGGCTGGGAGACGCAGCGCTTACGATGCTGGTACCGGTGCGGGATGAGGTGGATCCGTCTGTCGTGGGGCAGCTGGAGAATATGCTGGAACAGATGTATTTTGATAAAGAGGCGTATATCAGTGAGATGGTAAAATTAAATATTACCAATCCGTTTTCTGATCCGCTGTCTGTTACGGTAGCGGTTGCTCCGGGAGAATTTATTGAGAAGATGGAGGGACAGGAAAGCCTGATCCGTACTTTCCAGTATGAAATGGGGCCGGATCAGAAGGCTCTGGAGCTTTTCCATTCGGATGAACTTCCTCCGGGGTACTGCTACTTTACAGAGTGCGTGGATCATCAGGGTATTTCCTTAAAACGAAAAATAGGAAATCAATTGGTGAGAAAGGAATTTTTAGAATATCATGAACCGGATCTGGAGGAGAGAAAACGCCATATCCTGCGTGTGATTGTGGAGTATGCGCCGGAAAATACATACAAGGCTGCGGCGCTCTTAACGCTGGACGGCGACACGGAAGCGGCGGAGAGGATTCTTTTGGAAGAACTTCCAGGTGTGTGGGCGAGAAAGGACTGTTCCGATTTTCATTTTATTATTATGTTGTACATTTACCGCACCTTTCAGGAACGTTTGTCGGAGAAAATGCGGGAGGAACTGGAAAAAGCCATGTGCGGCTTCCGGTACTGGATCGATGAACCGGGGGACGACGTGATGTGGTTTTTCAGCGAAAATCACGCGCTTTTATTCCACTGCTGCCAGTATCTGGCGGGAAGCTTCCTGCCGGACAGAATTTTTACCTGCAGCGGGAAAACAGGGAGAGCTGTAAGCGCCAGGGGAGAGGAACTGCTTCGGGAATGGTTTGAAGGCTTTTTCGAGGAGTTTATTACCGAATGGAATTCCAATGCCTATATTCCCGTGGATGTGCTGGGACTGGGGACACTCTATAATCTGACGGAGCCTGGAAGCGAGTTCCACCAGAAGGCGAAGAGGGCACTGGACATGATCTTCTACTCGCTCAGAGTAAATGCACATAAAGGGGCCGTAATGACCAGCTTCGGCCGTTCTTATGAAAAGGAGATGAAAGGAAATTACAATGCGGGTACGACGTCCCTTCTCTATCTGGCCTATGGAGACGGATATTTAAACAGGGCCTGCAATGGCTGCATTCCTTTGGCTCTCGGAGATTACGCGGCGCCGGAGGAATATCGGGCTTATGGGGCTTTAAAAGAGAATCAGGAACTTTACTTTATGAATACGCAGGGATTTGAGAAGCATGTCAATCTCTATCTGTATAAGAATGCGTATGCTCTGCTTTCGACCGCGGCAGGATTCAAACCGTTTCAGAAGGGATATCAGGAACACATTGTGCAGGCGGTGATTGATGAACTGGCGCAGGTGTTTGTCAACCATCCGGGAGAATCTTTTCCGTACGGAAGCGGACGTCCTAATTTCTGGGCCGGAAATGGGATTTTACCTCTGGCGGTGCAGTACCGCAATACGGCAATTCTCCGTTACCGGATTGGTGAAGAGGAGCGAATCGATTACACCCATGCGTATATCCCGATATCCGCATTTACCCGCTATCTTGGGGAAGACGGTGTGATTGCTCTGGAAAAGGACGGCGCTTACATCGCGGTGAAGGCGATGAAGGGGCTGAGCATGCAGAAGGAAGGGCCGAACCGTTTCAGGGAATTTATCAGTCAGGGACGCGATAATGTGTGGATCATCCGCGTGGGACGAATGGACGAGTACGGGGATTTGGATGCGCTGCTTGCCGCATTTAAGAAAATAGAAATAAGGACGGACGGGGAAGAGACTATGGTGAAGGATGAGAAAGGAACGGAATTTTTAACCGGTCCGGACTTCCTTCTGAAAGTGAATGGAGTACCGGTCTATGATTACCCGCTGAATGTGGAAGGGAAATTAAATCTGGAGGAATGGGATCGTGGTTGAGAAACAGATGATTGAAAAGACGCTGAATCTTGTGTCTGACAAGATGATGGTGCTGAAGAATAATGGCATGAAGGAAAAATACCCTGTCAGCTTAATTGATATCAACTGCTGGGAATGGCCTCAGGGGGTGGGGCTCTTCGGCCTCTACCGGTATTATGAAATGAGCCGGAAGCAGGAAGTGCTCACATTCCTGACAGAATGGTATGACAGGCGCATGGAAGAGGGGATCGTTGAAAAAAATGTGAATACAACTTCTCCCATGCTGACACTCACCTATCTGTATGAAATTACAAAGAAAGAGTCCTATCTCTCCTTTATCAAAGAATGGGCGGATTGGATAATGGAGGAAAAGGGGCTGATCCGGACCGGTGACGGCTGTTTTCAGCATATGATTACCGGCAGCCCCAACGATTCGGAGATCCTCATTGACACACTGTTTATGGCAGTGCTGTTTTTGGCCAGGGCCGGCAAACTCTTAAATCGACAGGATTATATCGAGGAAGCAACGTATCAGGTGTTATGCCATATCAAATACCTTCTGAATAAGAATGAAGGGCTGTTTTACCATGGCTTTAATTTTGAACGGAATGACAATTACGGCGGAATTCTCTGGGGACGCGGGAATTGCTGGTATACGATTGTGGCCATGGAGCTGATTCAGGAGATTCCCATGGAAGACGGTCTGAAGCGCCATTTCCTCACAGTATACGAAAATCAGGTAAAGGCGCTGAAACGGTATGCAGACCCGGAAACAGGACTGTGGCATACGGTTATCGATGATCCGGACACCTATTTAGAACTCTCTGCAAGCGCGGCATTTTTGAGGGGAATTATGCAGGGGGTGAGGCTTGGAATCCTGAACGGGGAGGAGTATGAGGAACTCATCGAAAAGGCCATGAAAGGGCTGTTAGACAACATCAGTGAAGACGGAACGGTGGAGAATGTGTCTTACGGAACTCCGATTGGACTTGACAAGGAGTTTTACAATACCATTCCCTGCTGTCCCATGACATATGGGCAGGCGCTGATGATTCTGGCTCTTTCTGAGGCTATGACAGATTACTGGCATTAATTCCTGCGGCGGCGGTGTGCCCGCCTGCTGCGGAGAAGCTGACTACAGGAGGTTGTGAAGATGAAGGAACGCGTATTTTTTGAAGAATTTGAATCTCTGTATTATTTTCATGGCAGTACACAGAACTGGGCGATGCAGGGCTTTCATTTTCACAACCAATATGAGATTATTCTGTTCTTAAATGACGGTGCGCTGCTGGAAATCGGTGATCGCGTCTACCATGTAATGAAAGGTGATCTGTTTTTTATCAATAACAGGGAATACCACCGTACCAGCGGGGCGGAGGGAAAAGAGTACAACCGCTATGTTCTGATGTTTGAGCCGGAACTGCTGGAACCGATGACAAAGGCGTTCGGATATGATTTTACCATGTTTTTTGAGAACAGGGGAGATGACTTTGTCCACAGACTGTATCTGGAGGGAGAGAATCTGAAGCGGGTGGAACGGCTGCTGGCCAAAATCGAAACGAATATAGGAAGCGGCAGCAGCGAGGAGGCATCCGTAAAGATCCGCCTTTCCATTTTAGAGCTGATTACCGCAATTAACGAGATGTATAAATTTTTTATGAAGGAGAAGCACACTGCAGCAGATTCTGAGGAGCAGAAATGGAAGGAGGAGGACGGGAAATTCCGGGATCCGATTCTGTATCGGGAGCGGGTAGAGCAGATAAAAAAATATATTACCGCCCATGTGGAGGAGAAACTGGATCTGGATGAGATTGCGGGGAAATTTTATATGAACCGATATTATTTGAGCCACTATTTTAAAAAGGAAACAGGGTTTACGGTTCTGCAGTATGTGACGAATCAGAAGATCATTGCCGCGAAAGCGCTTTTGAAGAAAGGAACCTCAGTCACCGATGTGGCGCTCAAGCTGTCCTACAACAGTGACAGCCATTTTATATCGGTATTTAAAAAGAATACAGGAATCACACCGAAAAAGTATGCGCAGAATAAAAAGAACAATAATGTATGATTTTTGATGATTTATCTGCGATTAATTGTGCAAAATAACTGATAAAATGTAAGTATTAAGAGTAAAGGAGAGGATCTTATGAAGAAATGGTTATCAGTTCTGCTGGCAGGGGCTATGGTATTGGGGACGCTTACCGGCTGTTCCGGCGGGGGCAAGAAGGCCGAAAATGAAGTGAAGACGTTAGATGTCGTCTGGTTCAGTGATGGAAAAGAGGGGGAATCCTTCATGAAACTGGCCGACAAGTACATGGAGGAGAATCCGTCTGTCAAGATCGAGCTGATTGAAGTTCCATATGCGGATCTCGAAAACAAGATTAAGAACATGATCAACGGTAAGGAAGCCCCGGCATTGGCCAGGCTTACGAATATCGGGCCGTTCCAGAATCAGCTTGTGGATTTGGGCGAGTATGTATCGGATAAGGATGCGTTTCAGAACAGCTTTGGCGAGGGCTTAAAGTTTGTATTTGACGGAAAAATTCTGGCGGCTCCCATGGATGTGACAGCCAATGGATTGATCTATAACAAGACGGCGTTCGAAAAGGCAGGCGTGGCTGTGCCGCAGTCAGAGGATGAGATCTGGACCTGGGACGAGTGGAAGGAAGCTATGAAGACCGTTATGGAAAAAAGCGACTGTAAGTATGGACTGGTCTATGACAAATCTCCACAGCGTTTTACAACGCTTCTGTATGAGGCGGGAGGCAGTCTGTTAAACAGTGATTTGACAGCTTCCAATTTCAATACAGATGAGACAAAACGCGCGGTAAGCTTTTTCAAGGAGTTGCATGACGAGGGAATTATTCCGACATCGGTATGGCTGGGATCGGAAAACCCGAATAACATGTTCCGTACCGGCCAGGTTGCCATGCACTTTGCGGGAAGCTGGATGATTGCAAACTACAAGGAAGAGATTACGGACTTCGACTGGGGAGTTACCTACCTGCCGAAGGAAGCCATGCGCTCCTCCGTGCCGGGCGGCAAATATTTGGCGGCTTTCCAGAACACCGGGGTGGAAAAGGAAGCGGCGGATTTCATCGAATGGATCTCAAAGGCTGAGAACAATGCCCAGTACTGTGTGGAGAACAGTTATTTGTCTCAGGTGAAGGGGAACGAGAGCCTGGATTATGAGTACGGAAAAGACTTCTTTACCATCTTTTCACAGGAATTGGCAGCTACCGGGCCGCAGCCGGGAGCTGAGTGGGGCTATCAGGCATTTACCGGTGCGATTCAGAACGATTTGAGAGATAAACTGATTGAAGTGCTGGCAGGCCAGCTGACGGTGGATCAGTATGCGGAAGATATGGATAAGCTGATTACCGATGCCCTGGAGGAACTGAAATAGTCTGTATCTGTTAATAGAGGAGCTGCCGTACCGGATGAGGGATTCAGATGGGACGGCGGCTTTTTTGAGGAGAGATAAAACGGAAAATGTGATGTGGCATTCTGGACTTGTAATTTATAGATTGCAAAAAATATGTTTTTGTACTAAAATTATAAGTGGAAAGCACTCATGACAGGAGTGGAAACCTCCCAGCCTTATAACCGGTTCGCCGGAATACATAGGAAGGAGGTGCGCCCATGACAGCATACGAGATTATTACGATATTCATAGGGATATTAACCTTATTAATGTCTTTTGGCTGCTGGATTGTAGCGTTAATCGCCTTTCTCGATAAGAGAAATAAGCGTAAAAAATAAAAAGCCCACCCTGTCGGCCAACAGGGTGAGCGGTGTCCGTTAAGGACATGTAACTAATCATCTTGGGAGCCTCCACTTTTGGAGTGGGTGCTTTCTTCTATATTTCTATTATAAACAATACCTTCTTAAAATTCAAGTAATTTCTAAAAAATCCCAATACAGTAATAACTGTGAATGGTAACTGGTACGGTTTCTTGTTTGGCTTCCTGACACAGACGCAAAATAAAAGGAATCTCTTTGGTTTTCCACAGGAACAGTAAATAATCCGGTTCATGATTTGATTGCCGATATTGCTGAATAACGGTATAATATCCTTAAAACGTGGAGCTTGGGAGGTAACAGGATCATGAACAACAGACCAGTAACGACATTATTTATGCTGATGTCCGTAGATGGGAAAATCACTACAGGTGCATCCGATGAACTGGACGTAGACAAAAATTTTCCATGTATCAAAGGTGTGAAAGAAGGACTGCACCAGTATTACGAGTTAGAGCAAATGACAGATTTATGGTCATTTAATACGGGAAGAGTTCAGAAAAAATTAGGGGTCAACGAAAAAGAGTTTCCATCAAAATCACCGGTATCTTTTGTGCTTTTGGATAATCATCACTTAACGGAACACGGAGTTCGCTACTTTTGTGAATGGTCAAAGGAGTTTGTATTGATTACGCAAAATCCTGTCCATCCGGCATTTTCTGTCACGGCAGACAATTTACACATTATCAAACAGGATTCTTTGGATTTAGCGGACGCATTAAAAGTTTTAGAAGAAGAGTATGGCTGTAAACGGTTAACAATCCAGTCAGGCGGCACCTTGAATGGACTTTTTCTAAGAAATAAGCTGATTGATTATATAGACATCGTTGTGGCTCCTGTATTGATAGGAGGAAAAGATACCTCCACTCTTATCGACGGGAGTTCTATCACATCGATGGATGAATTAAATTTATTGGGAGTGCTGCAGCTCGAAACGTGTGAGGTTTTGGAAGATTCCTATATTCGTCTGAGATATCAAGTAACAAAATAGAAAATTAACAAATGTAAGAAGATTCTATGGAACATTAAGTGTGAAAGCACGGAATTCCATGGAATCTTTTTATTTTTGCAGAAGGTGTAAAAACAGATACGATACAGCCGTCCCCTTAACGGTTCACACTTTTATCACAAAAACATCAAAATATGAACACAGAATCATCACAATTATTTTTTACGCTATGTACTAACACCGGATATGCGGGGCATGCGGTGCGGGCAGCTTTTACGGCCCCACTCCTGCCGGCATAAGTCAAAAACCCGGCAGCCGCCAAATGGACGCGCCGGCGTGTCCGTTTGTCTCATTGCCGCGGAAATAAAAAATCAGGAGGAGAACGAGTTGATAGAAGTGAAGAATCTTGTAAAAGATTACGGCGGCCATCTGGCAGTGGACCATCTGAATTTTACCATAGAGGATGGTCAGATTTACGGATTTTTAGGGCCTAACGGCGCCGGAAAATCGACTACCATGAACATCATGACCGGTTATATCGGTGCCACGGAAGGAGATGTCCTGATTAACGGACACAACATACTGGAAGAACCTGAGGAAGCGAAGAAATGTATCGGCTATCTGCCGGAGCTTCCTCCTCTTTATGCCGATATGACGGTGATGGAGCAGCTGGATTTTGCAGCGGAATTAAAGCAGATACCGAAGAAGGAGCGGAAAGAGGCCATCGGTGAGGTGGTGGCTCTGGCGAAGCTGGAAGACGTGCAGGGCAGGCTGATCCGAAATCTGTCCAAAGGCTACAGGCAGCGTGTAGGGCTGGCTCAGGCCGTGCTCGGCATGCCTCCTGTCATTATTTTAGATGAACCAACGGTGGGACTCGATCCCAAACAGATCATTGAGATCCGTGATACGATCCGGGAACTGGGCGAAAAGCATACGGTAATCTTAAGCTCCCACATTCTGTCCGAAGTCAGCGCGGTCTGCGACCACATCCTGATTATTGACCATGGAAAGCTGATTGCCAGCGATACACCGGAGAATCTGGAGCGCCAGATGGCCGGCGCGTCCGGCATGGAACTGCTCGTGAAGGGACAGGAAGAAACGATCAGAGAGATCCTTGAGCCCATTCGCGGGGTGGAAGAAATCGCGGTAAACGAAAATGGCGGAGAAGATGTGAGAAAGGTGACCTTCCGGCTGGCGGCAGAGTCGGAGGGCTCAGACTACGCGGAAGCAGCCGCTTCCTCCCCGGATGGTGCCTCTCAGACAGACATCAGAGAGACCATATTCTTTGCGTTTGCAGACCGGAAAATCCCCATTCTCTCCATGCAGACCACAAAAGCATCTTTAGAGCAGGTATTCCTGGAGCTGACTGCCGAAGATGCTTTGGATACGGCGGACGGCGAAGCTGTTTCAGACGAAGACTCCGTGCCGGAAGCAGAAAAGGAGGAAGTATAAAATGGCGGCGATTTATAAAAGGGAATTGAAATCGTATTTCCAATGTATGACCGGATATGTATTCATTGCTTTTCTGGTTCTGTTTGTCGGAATTTACTTTATGGCTTACAATCTGATGAGCGGATATCCGTATTTTTCCTATACACTGTCCGGTATGGTGACCATAGTGATGATCGGAATTCCGGTTCTGACCATGAGAAGCTTTGCGGATGACAGAAAGACAAAGACTGACCAGCTTCTTCTCACTGCGCCGGTTTCGGTACCAAACATGGTGCTGGCCAAATATCTGTCCATGGTAACCGTATTTGCGGTCCCGGTCCTCATCTCCTGTCTTTGCCCGCTCATCATAAAGATGAACGGCACTGCGTATTTAAAGGCAGATTATGCGTCAATTCTGGCGTTCTTCCTTCTGGGCTGTGTCTATATTGCCATTGGAATGTTTATATCTTCCACGACAGAGAGCCAGATCATCGCGGCGGTGGGGACCTTTGGAGCCATATTACTGCTGCTTCTGTGGCCCAGCCTCGTGAATTTCCTTCCGACGTCGGCCTCCGGGTCGCTGGTCGGCTTCCTGCTTCTCTGGACACTGTGCGTGGTGATCCTCCATCGTGTAACGAGCCATAACCTTCTGGCAATCGTGCTGGAGGCGGCGGGAGTCGTCGCCCTGGTGGGAGCGTATGTTGCCAAAAAGAGCATGTTTGACCGTGCGTTTGTTACTCTTGTAGAAAAGATTGCGGTTACGGATGTGTTTCAGAATTTTGCCAGCAACTATATTTTTGACGCGGGTGGTCTCATTTACTATGTGAGCATTATATTTCTGCTGGTATTTCTGACCGTGCAGTCCGTGGAAAAACGCAGATGGAGCTAGTACAGCACTGTATAAGGAGGCTAAAATGACAAGAAAACTGAAAAAAGGCGGTTATGCTGCGATCCTTTCCGTGATCGTAATCGCCGCTGTCGTGCTGTTAAATATGATCGTAGGCCGTCTTCCCGAAAAGGTGCGCCGATGGGATTTAAGCGGTACACAGATTTATACAGTGGGAGATACGACGAAGGAGCTTTTGGCATCTCTCGATAAGAACGTTACGATTTATGTGGTGGCGGATCCAACCATGGTGGATGACAGAATTACAAGCTTTGTAAACCGGTATGCGGACCTTTCCGATCATATTAAGGCGGAGACCGTAGATTCCGTTCTTCACCCGGACCGGGTAAAACAGCTGAATGCGGAAAACAATACGATTCTGGTGGTGTGCGAGGATAACGGAAAGACCGAAACGATCCAGATGAGCGATATTATTAAGTATGACCAGATGTCTTACTATTACTACGGCCAGACGAAGGAGACGGAGTTCGACGGAGAGGGCCAGCTGACCAGTGCGGTCTCCTACGTGACGAACGATGTGCAGAAAAATATCTATGTGACGGAGGGCCACGGGGAGGTAGCCTTAGGAACACTTGCGTCCGATCTTCTGGAAAAGTCGGGCCTTACGGTAAATACCGTTAATTTACTGACCGGAGGCGGGATCCCGGAGGATTGTGAGCTTCTCCTGATCAATGCGCCGGTCAGCGATCTGGCAGACGACGAAAAAACCATGGTGACGGACTACTTAGACGGCGGAGGAAAGGTGCTTTTGATCGCCGGATATTCCGATAAGGACCGCCCCAACTTAAATGCCGTCTTAAACGCTTACGGTCTGAATATGGAACATGGACTGGCGGCCGATACGAAGAGCTGCTATCAGAACAATCCCTACTACATTTTCCCGACGCTTGTATCGGGCAGTGAGATAACGAACGGAATTGACAGAAAGAGCACCGCTCTGATCCTTCAGTCGTCTGCATTAAACCAGCTGGACACACTTCCCGACGGCGTTACGGTAGAGCCGTTTATGGAGACGACGGATGGCGGCATGCTTGTCACAGAGAGCAGTCAGACACCGGGGACGTATCTTCTCGGCGCGACGGCAGAGAAAACACTGGATTCCGGGACTGCAAGACTTACCGTATTCGGTACGCCTTCCCTGATTGACGACGGATTAAACAGTACCTTTTCGAATCTCACCAATTTAGACCTGTTTATGAATGCGGTAACGGCCAATTTCGAAGATGTTACCAATGTCTCCATCCCATCCAAGAGCCTTGAGGTTACCTATAACACCGTAACGCATGGCGGCATGTGGGGAATCGTTTTTATTCTCGTTATCCCGGTGGCAACCGTGGCGGCGGGGCTTATGGTATGGCTGAAACGGAGACGTTTGTAGCAGGTTATGACAGATCTGCACGGTAAAATGAAAATGGAGGCGCGGCAATGAAGAAGAATTACGGACTGCTTGCAGGCTGTCTGGTGGTCGCGGCACTGGGCGTCATCTATGCCGGTGTCGGGGCGTATCAGGATCATACAAAGGAAAAGGAACGGCAGCAGGCGGAGACAGAAAAAATATATATGACCGATTTCTCTGATATAGAGGCCATTTCCTATGATAACGATGGAAATGTACTGGCATTTACAAAGGATGGCGATTCCTGGACTTATGACGGTGACAACCAGTTTCCGGTCAATACGACCCGCATGGATTCTCTGGCAGGAACGGTAAAGAAGCTTCCGGCAGTAAGAAGGCTGGAGGGGGGAGACGACCTTGCCGCATACGGCCTGGACACACCGCTGCGGCGGGTAACGGTATCGGCGGATGACGGGAAGACCGTTACCATACTCATTGGAGATAAGACGGACGGCGGTAATTATTATGCCGTAATCGACGGCCAGAATGTCCCCTGTCTCATCAGTTCCTCCCTGTTTGACGAGACGGCCTACGGGCTGGAGGACATGATGGCTCTGGAAGAGTTTCCGGCTGTCGTGGGGACCGATATTCAGTCGATCACGATTGAGAAAAACGGCGTCAGCGAACATTATGTGAAGAAGAAACTGGCTGAGGAGACCTCCCCTCAATCTGGTTCGGCGGAAAGTGAAGACGGAACCATCGCCTGGTACCGGGGGTCGGACGATACGGAAGACAACAAACTGCCGGACAACTCGGCGCTGAATGTACTGGCCGATTCGCTCAGCGGTCTCGTCGTGAAGAGCTGTGCAAACTATAAGGTGACGGATGAAGAACTGGCCGGTTACGGGCTGGATCATCCGCAGGCGGTGCTGAGCTATACGTACGAAAAGGACGGAGAAGATAAGACATTCAGCCTGTCGGTTGGCAATCCCGGCGAGGACGGAACCACCTACTATACGAGGACAGAAGATTCTAAGTATGTGAACGAAATCGACAAGACAGCTCTCGATCAATGCATGACCGCAGACACGGGAAATGATCAGTAGAAAAGCCCCTCCATATTGACAAATACCTGCCTTTCCACTTACAATAAAGGAACCAACAGGGAAGAGAGTGGGGCTATGGGCGTAGAGAAACGATATGAATTATTTTGTGAACTGTTAAAAACGCTGGATGAAGGCGTCGATGCGATTGAAGAATACGATTCGCTGCTCCATGATTATCGCGGAACCGTCCTCTACCAGGCAGAATCTCAGATTATTAAGGCCGTCGGGGACCAGCCGGGAATTACGGCTTCAGAACTGTCCCGGGTGTTTGATAAGACCAACAGCGCCTGCTCCCAGCTGATCCGCAAGCTTAAGAAAAAGGAATGGATCAGGCAGGAGCGGAACGAAAAGAATAATCGGGAATATAACCTCTATCTGACAGAGGAAGGGAAAGTGATTTATAAAAAGCATGAAGAGTTTGAGAATGCCTGCTATGAGAGGACGTATCATATGCTGGATGGGATCTCCGAGGAGGAGATGAGAACGTATATTGGAATTCAGAAGCAGTTAAACAGAGCGTTTAAGCTGGACGTAGAGGAAAGCCGGCAGCTGTCGGGAAACAGCGGGGCCGAATAAGAGACAGGGCCGCAGCGAAAGCATAGAACTTTTGCTGCGGCCCTGTCTGTCCTGCTACTTATGGATAAGATGTGATGCTTTGTCATAATCTGATTTCAAAACGTAGATTCGGTATTCTGTGCCGGCCGTGATATTCTCACCAAACTGCTGTATGGTGGCTCCCCGCGATCCAAAATTACGCATGAAAGTCCCTTTGGTATCGATGATGTATTTGATTCCTTCGGCCGCCAGAAGATTACGGATTCGTGCCTGCTCACTGATGGAATAAGTAATTGCCAGTTCTTTTCTGTTAAATATGGTGATCATCCTGGTACATCCTCCATGTTCTGGTTGCGGTTTGGCAGTTCCCATTACAGATAGTATGAATTACCTGTATCATACCATGGTTTACGGGCAGATTCAAGCGTTGAAAGATTTCAGTTGACAAACAGCAGGAACTGTATTAATCTGAGAGTATGATAGATAGTTAAGCAGATTAAATATTAATTGGCTTATGTAAAAAGTGGAACATGGGACAGGAGGCTGCAAGATGAAGTATGATTTTGACACACGGGTAGAGAGAAGAGGCACATACTGCTGCAAGTATGACACGATACCGGAGGAAGCCGGTGAGAATGCGATTCCGGTATCCATCGCGGATATGGACCTGCCTTGCGCGGAACCGATTATACGCGCTCTTCATGAACGGATCGACCAGAAGATTTTCGGTTATACGGTTTATGAGAATGAGGAATGCAAACAGGCCGTTATGGGCTGGTACCGGAAGCGTTTTGGCTGGGAGATCGACAAACATGATATATTCTTCAGTCCGGGGGTCGTTCCGGCGCTGGCATTTTTAATTCAATTTCTGACGAAGGAAGGAGACGGGGTGATTATCCAGAGACCGGTTTACCATCCATTTACAGCAAGAGTGGAGTCTAACGGCAGGAAAGTGGTCAATAATCCTCTCATCAGAAAAGGAAATACCTACGAGATGGATTTCGATGATCTGGACAGAAAATTTGCCGATGACAATACAAAGGGAATGATTCTGTGCAGCCCTCATAACCCGGTTGGCCGTGTGTGGAGAGAGGATGAGTTAAGGAAGGTTGTCGACATTGCAAAGAAGTATGATAAATGGATTATTTCCGATGAAATTCATGCAGATTTAACGAGAATCGGAGTTACGCATACTCCGTTGTTAAAACTTGCGCCGGACTACAGCGACAGAATCATCGTCTGTACCGCTCCGAGTAAGACCTTCAACCTGGCCGGCATGCAGTTTTCCAACATTATAATACCCAATAAGGAGTACCAGGAGCAGTGGACAGAGGTCGTCTCGAACCGTTTATCCGTTGGCATGTGCAGTCCGTTTGGACTGACCGCCATCATCGCGGCTTATACGGAAGGGGAAGAATGGCTGGACCAGGCCAGAGCCTATATCGATGGAAATATCCGTTATATAGAAGAGTTTGTAAAGGAGAACCTGCCGAAGGCGGTGATGATGGACTGCCAGGGCACTTATCTGGTATGGCTGGATTTGAATGAATACTGCTCCGATTCTGAGAAGCTGGAAGCACTGATGGTCAGGAAAGCCGGCATTATCTTCGACGAAGGTTATATTTTCGGACCGGAGGGAAGCGGATTTGAACGGATCAATGCAGCTGCCCAGAGAAGTACGGTGGAAGAATGCATGAAGAGAATGAAAGCGGCGCTTGATACTTTATAAGGCACAACCGTTTGAGATAAGCAGAAACACGGTAGAAATCAGCAAAAAGAGGATGTCCCATCAGTCTGCGTTTACAGACTGCCGGATATCCTCTTTTCACTGCAAAGGTTTTTCGGGACTTTCGCTTTTCCTCCTGTTCCTGAGGGAAAATAATGGACAAGGAGTAGTGGAGGAAGAATGGTGTATAACTTCCATTTATAGTACTAATTCCAATCTCATATAGTATTTTGCAGAAAAATCCCGTAATATAGTTGAAAAATCCCTTTAAATGTTCTATGATGAAGGGAAATACATCAGCATGGTACAGTGACAGAACAGAATTGTGAAGAGGGAGACGATAAAGATGAGTTATAATATAGCGGTAATTCCCGGTGATGGGATTGGGCCGGAGATCATTAGAGAGGCAAGAAAAGTCCTGGACAGGATCGGAACCGTGTACGGCCATGAGTTTTCTTATACCGAGGTTTTGATGGGAGGAGTATCCATCGACGCGTACGGTGTTCCTCTTACGGATGAAGCATTGGAGACAGCAAAAAAAAGTGATTCCGTTCTTCTCGGAGCAGTCGGAGGAGACGTGGGAAATTCGAGATGGTACGACGTGGCACCGAACTTGAGACCTGAGGCGGGCCTGTTGGCAATCCGCAAGGGTCTTAATTTATTCGCCAATATCCGTCCGGCTTATCTCTACGAAGAACTGGCAGAGGCCTGCCCTTTAAAAAAGGAGATCATCGGCGATGGATTTGACATGGTCATCATGAGGGAACTGACCGGCGGTCTGTATTTCGGAGAGCGCCATACGACGGAAGTGGACGGCGTGATGACAGCCGTGGATACCCTTACATATAACGAGAACGAGATCAGAAGAATTGCCGTAAAGGCATTTGACATTGCCATGAAACGCAGAAAGAGCGTGATCAGTGTAGATAAGGCCAATGTACTGGATTCTTCCAGACTGTGGAGAAAGGTCGTCGAAGAGGTTGCCAGGGATTATCCGGAAGTGACGCTTACGCATATGCTGGTCGATAACTGTGCGATGCAGCTGGTGATGAATCCGGGCCAGTTCGATGTAGTCTTAACCGAGAACATGTTCGGAGATATTTTATCCGACGAAGCGAGTATGATTACCGGTTCCATCGGTATGCTGTCATCTGCCAGCATGAATGAAGGTAAATTCGGCATGTATGAGCCGAGCCACGGCTCCGCACCGGATATTGCGGGACAGAACATTGCCAATCCGATTGCCACGATTCTGTCGGCGGCCATGATGCTTCGTTTTTCCTTTGATCTTGACCGGGAAGCGGATGCGGTGGAAGCGGCTGTTCAGAAGGTATTGTCCGAGGGCTTCAGAACGGGCGATATTATGTCGGAAGGATGCAAGAAGGTTTCCACCAGTGAGATGGGAGATTTAATCGCAGAGCGGATTTAACCTGATACAAGTACATAGAAAAGGAGTGTTATAATATGAAGAGTGATTCAGTAAAAAAGGGCATGCAGCAGGCGCCTCACCGCTCCCTGTTCAATGCCCTCGGAATGACGGAAGAAGAGATGGAGCGTCCGCTCGTCGGTATCGTCAGTTCCTATAATGAGATTGTACCGGGCCATATGAATCTGGATAAGATCGTTCAGGCCGTTAAGATGGGAGTTGCCATGGCGGGAGGAACCCCGGTCATGGTTCCGGCTATCGCCGTCTGTGATGGAATCGCCATGGGCCACATCGGTATGAAGTATTCCCTGGTAACGAGAGATTTGATTGCGGATTCCACAGAATGTCTGGCGAAGGCCCACGCGTTTGACGCTCTCGTCATGGTTCCCAACTGCGATAAGAATGTCCCCGGACTTTTAATGGCAGCGGCGCGCATTAATGTACCCACAGTGTTCGTCAGCGGCGGACCAATGTTAGCGGGCCATGTGCAGGGACATAAGACCAGTCTTTCCAGTATGTTTGAGGCGGTAGGCGCCTATACAGCGGGCACCATGTCAGAAGAAGAGGTCAGAGAGTACGAGTGCAAGGCATGCCCGACCTGCGGCTCCTGTTCCGGTATGTATACAGCCAACAGCATGAACTGCTTAACCGAGGTTCTGGGCATGGGATTGCAGGGAAATGGAACGATTCCTGCGGTTTACTCCGAACGTCTGAAGCTGGCAAAGCACGCCGGCATGCAGGTCATGGAGATGTACCGGAAAAATATAAAACCCAGCGACATTATGACGGAAGCTGCGTTTAAGAATGCGCTTACCATGGATATGGCCCTGGGCTGCAGCACCAACAGCATGCTTCATCTGCCGGCCATTGCACACGAGGCCGGCGTGGAGTTAAACGTGGACATAGCCAATGAATTAAGCGCGAAGACTCCGAATCTCTGTCATCTGGCGCCGGCGGGTCCTACTTATATAGAAGATTTGAATGAGGCCGGCGGTATTTACGCCGTTATGAAGGAGATCAGCAAGCTGGGACTCCTAAACCTGGACTGCATGACAGTAACCGGCAAAACAGTCGGTGAGAATATTAAAAATTGTGTCAACTTAAATCCGGAGGTGATCCGCCCGGTAGAAAATCCATACAGCAGGACAGGCGGGATCGCTATCTTAAAAGGCAATTTAGCGCCTGATTCCGCAGTGGTGAAGCGCTCCGCAGTAGCGCCTGAGATGTTAAAACATGAAGGGCCGGCCAGAGTCTTTGACTGTGAAGAAGACGCGGTGGCGGCGATCAAAGGCGGAAAGATCGTGGAAGGTGACGTGGTTGTGATCCGTTACGAGGGACCGAAGGGGGGCCCGGGAATGAGAGAGATGCTTAACCCGACTTCCGTCATCGCAGGCATGGGACTTGGCTCAGAGGTGGCGCTGATCACGGACGGCCGGTTCTCCGGCGCATCGAGAGGCGCATCGATCGGCCATGTGTGCCCGGAAGCCGCAGTAGGCGGGCCGATCGCACTTGTTGAGGAAGGCGATATAATCAGCATTGATATCAATAACAACCGCCTGGACGTGAAGATTTCCGATGAGGAGATGGCGGCAAGAAAGGCGAAATGGCAGCCGAGAGTACCGGAGGTAACGACCGGATACTTAGCGCGTTATGCTGCTATGGCAGCACCGGCAAGCAAAGGGGCAATCCTGGAGGTACCGGGGAATTAAGAGAAAGGGAGTAAGGCGTATGAATAAATTGACAGGAGCAGAAATCGTAATTGAGTGCCTGAAAGAACAGGGTGTAGATACAGTATTTGGATATCCGGGAGGAACGATTCTCAATATTTACGATGCACTTTATAAACACCAGGATGAAATCACCCATATCCTGACCTCTCACGAGCAGGGGGCGGCCCATGCGGCGGACGGCTATGCGAGAGCCACCGGTAAGGTGGGCGTCTGTATGGCGACATCCGGACCGGGTGCTACCAATCTGGTAACGGGGATCGCGACCGCGTGTATGGATTCCATTCCGGTTGTGGCGATCACCTGTAACGTGGCGGTCAGCCTTCTCGGCCGTGACAGCTTCCAGGAAATCGACATTGCGGGCATTACCATGCCGATTACGAAATATAATTTTATTGTCAAGGATATAACGAAACTGGCGGACACCATAAGACGTGCCTTTACGATCGCGCAGACCGGAAGACCGGGCCCTGTGTTAATTGATATTACGAAGGACGTTACTGCCAATACCTGTGATTACGAGTACAAGGCTCCCGAGCCGATTGTGCGCCAGAATTCCACAATCCGCGAAGAGGACATGGAAAAGGCACTTTATTTGATCCGAAATGCGAAAAAGCCGTTCATCTTTGCAGGCGGCGGCGCGGTGATTGCGGATGCGGCAGATGAGCTTAAGGCCTTTGCCCATAAGATTCAGGCCCCGGTGGCAGACAGCCTCATGGGAAAAGGTGCATTTGACGGAACCGATGAGCTCTACACCGGTATGGTGGGCATGCATGGGACGAAGACCTCCAACTTCGGAATCACGGAATGCGACTTACTGATCGTTGTGGGCGCGCGTTTCAGCGACCGTGTGACGGGCAATGCGGCCAAATTTGCACCCAATGCGAAGATTCTCCAGTTTGACGTGGATCCGGCTGAGATCGACAAGAACGTGAAGACGTACGCCAGCGTGATCGGTGATGTGAAAACGATTCTCAAGAAGTTAAACGCACGGCTCGATCCGGTCAATCACGACGAGTGGCTGGCTCATATCGACCGGATGAAGGATATGTATCCGCTCCGCTACGACAAGAATCTGTTAACCGGCCCTTACGTGGTGGAACAGATATATGAACTGACCCAGGGCGACGCGATCATTACCACCGAGGTAGGACAGCACCAGATGTGGGCCGCGCAGTTCTACAAATACAAACACCCCAGAACCTTTGTCACATCCGGCGGATTGGGAACCATGGGATACGGTCTGGGCGCTGCGTTAGGCGCCAAGATGGGATGCAAAGACAAGACCGTGATCAATATCGCCGGCGACGGCTGCTTCCGCATGAACATGAATGAGATCGCAACCGCGACACGCTATAATATCCCGGTGATCCAGGTGGTATTAAACAATCATGTGCTCGGAATGGTACGTCAGTGGCAGACTTTGTTCTATGGAAAGAGATATTCTCATACAGTATTAAATGATGCGGTTGATTTTGTTAAGGTAGCAGAAGGAATGGGGGCAAAGGCCTACCGGGTAACCAGCAAAGAGGAGTTCATGCCGGTTCTTAAGGAAGCCATCGGACTTAACATTCCTGTTGTTATAGATTGTCAGATTCATTGTGATGACAAGGTATTCCCGATGGTTTCTCCGGGAGCGCCGATTCAGGATGCATTCGACGAAAATGATCTGAAGATATAGCAGATTAAAAACCCTATCAAAGAGGAGGAAAGAGATATGAGCAGAGTGTACAATTTTTCCGCAGGACCGGCTGTACTGCCGGAAGAGGTCTTAAAGGAAGCGGCCGATGAGATGATGGACTACAGGGGATGCGGCATGTCGGTTATGGAGATGAGCCACCGTTCCAAGATGTTCGAAACCATTATCAATGAAGCGGAAGCTGATTTAAGAGACTTAATGGGCATTCCGGACAACTACAGGGTGTTGTTCTTACAGGGCGGCGCTTCCCAGCAGTTTGCCATGGTACCGATGAACTTAATGAAGAACCGCGTCGGCGATTACATCATCACAGGACAGTGGGCAAAGAAGGCATATCAGGAGGCACAGCTTTATGGAAAGGCGAACGCCGTTGCATCCAGTGCCGATAAGACCTTCAGTTATATTCCGGATGTTTCCGATCTGCCGATATCCGAGGATGCGGATTACGTTTATATCTGTGAAAACAACACGATCTATGGTACAAAGTACAAAACGCTGCCGAATACAAAAGGAAAAACACTGGTAGCTGATATCTCCTCCTGTTTCTTATCAGAACCTGTCGATGTGGAAAAATACGGTCTGCTCTTCGGCGGCGCACAGAAAAACGTGGGCCCGGCAGGGGTGGTGATCGCCATTATCAGGGAAGATTTAATCACGGAAGACGTTCTTCCGGGAACGCCTACCATGCTGCGCTATAAGACTCATGCAGACGCGGCGTCCTTATACAACACTCCGCCGGCATACGGCATCTACATCTGCGGCAAGGTCTTCAAATGGTTAAAGAACCGCGGCGGCTTAGAAGCGATGAAGGAGTATAATGAGAAAAAGGCGAAGCTTCTGTATGATTTCCTGGATAACAGCAGGATGTTTAAGGGCACGGTAGAGAAGAAAGACCGCTCCTTAATGAACGTGCCGTTCGTAACCGGAGACGCCGATTTAGACGCTCTGTTTGTAAAGGAAGCGAAGGCGGCAGGCCTTGAGAATTTAAAGGGCCACAGATCCGTAGGCGGCATGCGCGCAAGCATCTACAATGCGATGCCGATGGAAGGCGTGGAAGCGCTGGTTGCCTTTATGAAGGATTTTGAAGCCAGAAATGGTAAATAGGGAAGGGAGAGACGCGGAATGAAGAAGATATATTGCCTGAATGCCATTTCCAGCAAAGGAACGGCTTTGTTAAATGAGGAGTATGAGTTAACCGAGAATATGAAAGAGGCCGCCGGCGTGCTGGTAAGAAGCGCCTCCATGCATGAGATGGAGCTTCCTGATGACCTGCTGGCTGTAGCCCGCGCGGGCGCCGGAGTCAACAACATTCCTCTGGATGCGTGTGCAGACAAAGGAATCGTGGTATTTAACACACCAGGGGCCAATGCCAACGGCGTAAAGGAACTGGTAATCGCCGGACTGATGCTGGCCTCCCGTGACGTGGTAGGCGGGATCAACTGGGTAAAGGATAATAAAGAAGACGAAAATATCGCTAAATCCGTGGAAAAGGCCAAGAAGGCATTTGCCGGATGCGAGATCAAGGGAAAGAAACTGGGCGTCATCGGACTGGGAGCGATCGGTGCGGAGGTGGCCAATGCGGCTGCATCCCTCGGTATGGAGGTCTACGGATACGACCCGTTTATCTCGGTCAATGCGGCATGGATGCTTTCCAGAAATGTAAGGCATATCACTTCCGTGGAGACGATCTACCGTGAGTGCGACTACATCACCATTCATGTGCCGCTGTTGGACAGCACGAGAGAAATGATTAAGCGTGAATCCCTGGCCCAGATGAAGAACGGCGTGGTAATCTTAAACTTCTCCCGCGACGTGCTGGTGAATGAGGATGACATGGCGGAAGCTCTTGCCTCCAAGAAGGTAAAATGCTATGTGACGGATTTCCCGAATACAAAATCTGTCAACATGGAAGGCGCCATTGTGATTCCGCATCTTGGGGCATCCACAGAGGAGTCGGAAGATAACTGTGCGAGAATGGCTGTCGAAGAGATCATGGATTACATAGATAACGGCAATATCCGCAACTCCGTCAATTTCCCGGCATGTGACATGGGCGTGTGTCAGATGGCAAGCCGTGTTGCGGTTCTTCATCTGAATATTCCGAACATGATCGGCCAGGTAACCGGAACACTGGCAGCCGGAAACGTCAATATTTCCGATATGACCAACAAGAGCCGCGATAAATACGCGTATACCCTTCTGGACTTAGAGTCTGTTCCGGACAGTATGACGATTCAGAAGCTGAATGCGATCAAGGGCGTGCTGAGAGTGCGTGTAATCAAATAAACGGTACATAAAAACTACAATTCAGACGGGGCATGGAAGTATCCATGGCCCGTTTGGACGTAAAATCAAAGGAGAATAGAATGGCTGTTGTAAAACCATTTCCGTGTGTGAGACCGGATAAAAAGTATGCTGCCTGCGTGGCCGCGCTTCCTTATGACGTGTATAACCGGAAGGAGGCGAAGGCCGCCGCCTCCGCCAATCCGAAATCATTTTTAAATATTGACAGGCCGGAGACCCAGTTTCCAGATGAGTTGGATATGTATGACGACCGCGTCTACGATAAGGCAAAGGAGATGCTGGAGAGCTGGATTGCAGACGGCACTTTTGTGAAGGATCCGCTGGCGGCTTATTACATCTATGAGCTTACGATGGATGGAAGAAAGCAGACAGGGATCGTGGCGTGCTCCTCCATCGACGATTATGTAAATGGAGTGGTAAAAAAACACGAGAATACCCGTGAGGAAAAGGAACTGGACCGAATCAGACACGTGGATGCCACGGATGCGCAGACCGGCCCGATCTTTCTGGCGTACCGTTCCAATGCGATGATTAATAAGGTCGTCGATTTAAAGACAGGAACAGAGCCGTTATATGACTTTACCGCAGAGGATGGGATTCGCCACCGCGTATGGGAGATTGGAAATGCAGATTCTATCCTGACGGTGGAAGAGGCGTTTGCCGGTATTCCGGCTACCTATATCGCAGATGGACACCACCGTGCGGCTTCCGCGGTTAAGGTGGGGCTGAAAAGGCGGGAAGAGCATCCGGACTATACGGGGAATGAGCCGTTCAACTATTTCCTGTCAGTCTTATTTCCGGATGATCAGTTGATGATCATGCCTTATAACCGTGTAGTAAAGGATTTAAACGGCATGACGGAGGAGATGTTCCTTAAGCGTGTAGAGGAGGCCGGGTTTACGGTGGATTCCATGGGGACAGAAGGCTTTGCCCCTGTGGAAAAAGGGACCTTTGGAATGTATTTGTGTGGACAATGGTACTGCCTTACGGCCGCAGAGCGCCTTTTGACCAGCGATCCGGTGAAGGGGCTGGATGTTTCCATTCTCCAGGATCACTTACTGGGACCGGTTCTGGGAATCGGGGATCCGCGGGTAGATAAGAGGATTGATTTTATCGGCGGAATCCGGGGACTTTCAGAGCTTGAAAAACGGTGTAGAGAGGATATGACTGTGGCCTTCTCCATGGTTCCGACTTCGATTGAAGAGTTGTTTAGCGTGGCCGATGCAGGCCTGTTGATGCCGCCGAAATCCACGTGGTTTGAGCCAAAGCTGCGAAGCGGGCTGTTTATACATTTATTGAGCAAGAGGTAGGGTGAAGTGAGAGCAGGTACGGTTTTAAACGGGAATGGAACGGGGAGGTAAATATGAATAATTTTGAGTATTGTGTCCCGACCAGAGTGATTTTCGGCAGAGACACGCAGAAACGGGCAGGAGAACTCATAAAAGAGTATGGTTTCCGGAAGGTTATGATCCACTATGGCGGCGGCAGTGTAAAGAGAAGCGGCCTTTTGGACCAGGTGACGGCATCGCTGAGAGATGCGGGCATTGAAACGGTACTTTTTGGCGGAGTCCAGGCGAATCCTACGCTGTCTAAGGCGTTAGAAGGCATGGAGATCTGCCGCCGGGAGGGCGTGGACTTTATTCTGGCTGTAGGCGGAGGAAGTGTCATCGATTCAGCAAAGTGCATTGCGGATGGGGCGCCGAATCCTGAAATTGATCCATGGAAATTTTTCATGAAGGAAGCTGTTCCGCCGAAAGCGCTTCCACACGGCAATATCCTGACGCTGTCCGCCTCGGGGAGCGAGACGAGCCAGTCCTGCGTGATTACCAATGAAGAGAATGGCTTAAAGCGCGGCTTTAACTGCCCGGCTCACCGGCCGCTTTTTGCTGTCTGTAATCCGGAACTGACCTTTACGGTGAGCCGGTTCCAGACAGGCTGCGGGACTGTGGATATTCTGATGCATACGCTGGAACGGTATTTAGGCGGAACCACAAAGGACACGGCGCTGACGGACCGCATCGCAGAGGGGCTTATGAAGGCTGTGATCGAGGCGGGGACAGCGGCGGACTTAAATCCTGAAGATTATGAGGCGAGAGCGACACTGATGTGGGCGGGAAGTCTTTCCCATAATGATTTAACCGGATTGGGACGGGAGGTCATGATGACCGTTCATCAGCTGGAACATGAACTGTCGGGAAAATATCCTGAGGTAGCCCACGGAGCCGGTCTTTCTGCGCTCTTCTGTTCCTGGGCCAGATATGTCTGCAGAGATGATCCCATGCGCTTCGCCCAGCTGGCGGTCCGTGTCTGGGATGTGGAGATGAATTTCGAGAACCCTCTAAAGACTGCACTGGACGGCATTCAGAGAATAGAAGACTATTTTAAGAGTCTGAATATGCCGGTTCGTCTCTCGGAACTGGAGGCGGATGTGAAGGAAGCAGACTTTGACGAGATGGCAGAAAAATGCACGAACTTTGGCAGACGGGTGCTTCCGGGAATCAGGGAACTTGGGAAGCGTGAGATGATGGAGATCTATCGGATGGCACTTTAGGGGCAGAGATAAGGCAGACGGATTACGCCGTTTAACGGCGTTTTCCGTCTGCCTTATCTACATCCCGGAAGGCTTCTGCCTGCGGGCCGGAAATATGCCCGGCAGCCATGCCTGGCTAATCGGGAATATGCTGTTCCTCCGGTAAGGGAGCGTGGGGGACGAAGTTTTCCGGGATATCCGGATCCTTCATATCGTAAATGCGGTCGTACTCTTTGGTTTCCTGATCCTTAAGCGTCTCTGAGCGGTTCATGGAGAGAAACTTCGTGAGTTCGTAGCAGTCCACCCAGATTTCGTTGTTTCCCTCCTTCTGAGATTCGTCAAAAATAAGCTGAAGGCCGAAATGCAGGTGGGCCTCATCAATATTGTTGGTGTTCTCCGTCCGGCTGTAACCGGTCCGTCCCAGATAACCGATGACGTCGCCGGCTGTGATGATACTTCCCTGTTTCAGCGATTTATGGTAGGGATAGTTTTTTCGTAAATGTGCGTAATAGTAGTAGCGTTTTCCGTCAAAACTGCGGATACCCAGCCTCCAGCCGCCGTACTGGTTCCAGCCGATGGCTTCTACATATCCGGACTCCACGGCGATTACGGGGGTTCCGACCTGGCCCATCATATCGTGGCCCAGATGCTGGCGCTTATAGCCGTAGGAACGGGAGACGCCGAAGTCATCATAGTCCTGATAGGGAAATCCCTTGGCAATGGGAGAGAAGGCCTTTAAACCGTATTTCGTGACCCACACCCGGTCCGGATCCGCCGTACCGTCGGCATTGACCACGGGGGAGGCGAATAAAGGCGCGTTTTCCGCGGCGATCTGGATGTCGTACTGGCCGACGAGGCCGTCTAAAACAGCGCTGTAGGCCTGACGGTAATAGGAATAATACTTCATGTTTGCCGTCAGCTCCTCCATGGTTTTTCCGGACAGAAGCTGTTCTGCCAGTGTATCCAAGTCTTTAGTGGAATATCGGGAAAAGTCACCGCCGTACCTGGCACCCAGATAGGAGAGCAGCTCCACCCAGTTTAAGTGCGGGCTGGACTGGCACGTATTGACATCGTACCGGAAGGCCTCCTGCATGGCTTTGGAGGTAACCTTAAAGTCCACCCATTTAACATAGTTCCGGGCCTCAGAGGACGTGGCTTTTCCGTACTGATTGGATGCGGGAAATGAGAACCTTCCCTCCGGACTGATCAGAAAAAGGGAAACTAAAAGGCACGTCAGTACAATGACCTCTATGTATATAATAATGTGATGCAGAGTCTCCGGCGATTCTGCGATTCGTTCTTTCCATGATTTCATAAGAAAATCTCCTCCATCTCATCCTATGCAGAGACGGGGGAGAATATGAAATTTTATGAAAGAGGAATGATGTCTTCATCGCGGGGAACAAAGATTCCGCCATGGAACCATTCAGCCGCTTCTGCCGTGTAACGCTCTCTGCGGTGGTCTAAATCCGTGTCCTCAGTGTGCCACAGCACGATATGTTCCACCTTCATATCCTGGGCGGTCCGGGCAGCGTCCCTGGCGGTACTGTGGTGTTTTTCATACGGTTTAAACCGGTCCCTGTCCTCATACAGGCAGAATGCCTCATGGAGCAGCCAGGCGCTGTTTTCCACGTAGGGGGCACAGAGCGGGTGAAACGGCTCATCTCCGCAGCAGGTCAGCCTTCGTCCGTCTGAGAGAACGGCGGTGAAACCGAACTGCTTCGCTTTGGTGGAATGGATGTCAAAGAAGGTAACGTCCATGCCCAGAATCTGCCGCTGTTCTCCGTCAGAGACGGGAATCAGCACGATGCGGTCCCCGATGAGCCGGCACAGCTTCTCCTGAAGCGTCAGCCGGCACAGGGTTTCAATCGCCGGCAGTAAGTCCTCATGGCTGTATAAATGCAGCTGTCCCTCATAGGAACCGTTTAAAATCCTGGTACCGATAAAGCGCACCATCCAGACGATCCCCAGGATGTGGTCTGTGTGGCTGTGCGTGACGAAGATATGGTGAATGCGGGTCATGTCCACATTCATGTCCTGGAGAATCCTCAGTATGCCGTTGCCGCCGCCTGCATCTGTCATGAAAAATTCTCCGTCCTTTTCTACGGCAAAGCACGTATTATAACACCGTGTCACGGCGGCGTGACCGGTTCCGAATACATATAACTGTTCCATCTTCTGCCTCCTGATTTCCGACAGCCGGGAATGGGCTGTCCTGTGTATGAATGATCCTGTGTATGAATTGTCCTGTATGCAGGTTTTCCTGTAAGTATGTTACTACAACTGAAAGGAACCTGCAAGTCTATCCGGCCATGGATTCCGTAATTGCCGTCTGTTGAATTTACGCGGTTTCTGCCAGGCTAAAGGGGCTTTCAAAAGGCAGTGTTTTATGTTACTATTATTTTATTAGAAATGCAGCTGAACGGCGTGTAACAGGAGAGGAGGCGTATTGCGGTACTGCCGGCAGCGGCATGATGGGTGAGGAGAGAGGATTATGAGAGACTTAGCTTACTTGAAGCTGATGGCGCGGGAGTATCCGACGATCAAGGCGGCCTCCAGCGAGATTATTAACTTAACGGCGATCCAGGGGCTTCCGAAGGGGACAGAATACTTTTTCAGTGACCTGCATGGAGAGTATGAGGCATTTATCCATCTGCTCCGCAGTGCATCCGGTATTATCAGGGAAAAGATCACGGAGACCTTTGGACACATCATTCCGGAAAAAGAAGAGGTGGAACTGGCAAACATGATCTACTATCCCGAGCGGGTGGTAAACCAGATGCAGTTAAAGGGAATGGCTACTGACGACTGGCAGAGAGTGGCCATCTACCGTCTGGTTCAGATCTGCAAGGTGGTTTCTTCCAAATACACCCGTTCCAAGGTGAGAAAGAAGATGCCGCCGGAATTTGCCTATATCATCGATGAACTTCTTCACGTGGATTATAATGACGACAATAAACGGGTATACTACAGCGAGATTATCCGTTCCATCATCGACATCCGGGTCGGAGATAAATTCATCATCGCGCTGTGCGAGCTGATCCAGAATCTGACGATTGACAGCCTGCATATCATTGGCGATATCTTTGACCGAGGGCCCAGGGCCGACATTATCATGAAGGAACTGATGCAGTTCCACGATGTGGATATCCAGTGGGGAAACCATGATATTTCCTGGATGGGGGCAGCAACCGGCAATCTGGCCTGCATCTGCAATGTGCTTCGCATTGCGATCAGCTATAACAGCTTCGATGTGCTGGAGGACGGCTACGGGATTAATTTGCGGCCGCTCTCCATGTTCGCGGCTAAAGTTTACCACAATGATCCGTGCGAGCGCTTTGTTCCGCAGATTCTGGATGAAAATATTTATGATGCGGTAGATCCGGGGCTGGCGGCGAAGATGCACAAGGCGATCGCCATCATTCAGTTTAAGGTACAGGGACAGATTATCGGGCGTCATCCGGAGTATGAGATGGATGACAGGAGGCTTTTAGAGGCCGTGGATTTCGACCGGGGAGTGGTGGTGCTGGAGGGAAAGGAATATCCCATGCTGGATTTATCCTTCCCTACGGTGGATCCGAAGGATCCGCTTGCATTGACCGCGGAGGAGGAAGAGCTTCTTCATACGCTCCAGCTTTCGTTCAGGCATAATGAGCTTCTGCACAAGCATATCCGTTTCCTCTATTCCCACGGAAGCCTGTACAAATGCTATAACTCAAACCTGCTCTACCATGGCTGCATCCCGATGAAGGAGGATGGAAGCTTTGATGAGATCGTGGTGGACGGCATCTCCTATTCGGGACAGGCGCTGATGGACTATGTGGACAGGAAGGTGCAGAACGCGTATTTCATGGCGGAGGAATCCCCGGAAAAGGAGGACGCCATGGACTTTATGTGGTATCTGTGGTGTGGAGCCAAATCGCCGGTTTACGGCAAGGGAAAGATGACGACCTTTGAGCACTATTTTATCGAAGATCCGGCCACTCATAAAGAACCGATGAACCCGTATTACCGGCTCAGCGTGAAGGAAGAGACGTGTGACCGGATTCTGGAGGAATTCGGGCTTCCAAGGTCCGGTTCCCATATCATCAACGGCCATGTGCCGGTTAAAATCAAAGAGGGAGAATCCCCCGTGAAGGCGGGCGGAAAGCTCTTTATCATTGACGGCGGCCTGTCCAAGGCGTATCAGTCCAGGACCGGGATTGCCGGATATACGCTCATTTATAACTCTAATCATCTGGCTCTGGCGGAGCACAAGCCGTTCGATCCGGAGAAGGAGAGCACGCCCAGGGTCTCCATTGTGGAGAATATGCATAAGCGGGTTATGGTGGCAGACACCGACAAGGGTGTGGAGCTGGCAGGACGTATCGCAGACTTAAAGGAACTGGCAGGCGCTTACAGAGAAGGCATATTGAAGGAAAAAGTAGAATAATTATGAAATTTTAATAATTAATTTACAGAAGATTCCTTTACGAAGCCAGGGGGAAATGGTATACTAGGAAAGGTCAGTTACTTTACTGAAGGAGGCTTCAATGAGCAGACAGGAATTTTTACAGCGTTTGCGGGACACGCTGACCGGCGAAGTGCCTGGAAATGTGATTGAGGAAAATATAAGATACTATGACGATTATATCAGAACGGAGACCGCGAACGGCCAGTCGGAAGACGAGGTGACCGGTGCGATCGGTGATCCCAGGCTGATTGCCAAGACGATCATGGAGGCCACGGAGAACGCCAGAGAGGGCGGCAGCCGCCAGTCCGCATATGATACGTATCGGAACGAAGGCCGGACGGTGTATGAGGAAGAGGCCGGACCGGACCGCCATTTCCATTTTGTTGATCTAAACAAATGGTACTGGAAGCTCCTGGCTGTAGTCGTGACAGTGTTATTCTTCTTCCTGGTCGCAAGTATCGTGACCGGTATATTCAGCATTCTGATTCCTCTGATGGGACCGCTGCTTCTGATTCTTCTTGTAATCTGGCTGATCCGGGGCCCCAGGCGGTAAAGGAATATATTAAAAACAAATTATAAATATTACAAAAGTGTAACGGCAGTTATACCGGAAAAATCGGTGTAACTGCCGTTTTTGCTGATTTTTACTTGACATATGGAGATGAGTAGAGTATACTGATTTTTGTAACATTTATGTAACATATTACATATTGATAAACAAACGAAATAAAAACGTAAGAATCAGGAGTTGGAAAAACATGGGAAACAAAACCTGGAAAGTGCTGGGGGTTATCGGCCTCTATGCGGTTCTGGCCTGGAATTCACCAGTTACCGCAAAAGCGGCAGAGATTGAAGTGGAAACGAGTACAACACTGTATGCGAAGATAGATGCGCCGGACGTCGTGGTACGGAAGGCCAAGAATGCGGGCGGAGAGGCGGTTACAAAAGTATCGCGGGGACAGACTTATGAAGTTGCCGCACCGGCAGAAGGCGGCTGGGTGAAGATCAGCACCGCAGAAGGAGAGGGGTACATACCGAGTAACCGGGCGACCCTGATTGAGAAGACAAAGGAAAAAGTCGATGAGAGCGTGAAGCTGCGCCAGGACGTGGTCAATTATGCGCTTCAGTTTGTAGGGAACCGCTACGTATATGGAGGAACAGATCCGAATACCGGAGCCGACTGTTCCGGATTTACAAGATATATCATGCAGCACGCGGCAGGCATCTCCTTAAGCCACAGCTCCAGAGCACAGTCGGGAGAGGGACGCAGCGTCAGCTACAGCGACAGGAAGCCGGGCGATCTGATCTTCTACGGCGGCAAGGGCTATATCAACCATGTGGCCATGTATATCGGCAACGGACAGATTGTACATGCTTCCACGGAGCGGACGGGAATCAAGATATCGAACGCAACGTACCGCACGCCTGTTAAGGTGGTCAGGGTTCTGGACTGATGGAGAAACCTGGAAAATAATGGAATGTTACCAGTTTGAAATAATACTTGACTGAAAAGCAAGGTAAATGTATAATAAACGTAATGATTTTAACAATTACGTAATAATTAGAACGAAAAAGTAAAAAACAGGAGTAATGTCCCAATGATAAAAAATGCATGGAAAACGTTAAGCCTCCTGGCTTTCTGTGGAGCAATTGTACTTGCCAATCCGGCAGATGCCAAAGCGGATGAAGTTTCCGGACCAGGACTCAGTTCAGGTAATTATATCGCAACAGTTGAAGCAGAGACTGTGAATATCAGTACGGATGAGAGCGGCCAGGAGGTATTGATGGCAGCTTCTAAGGGATCTTCCTTTCAGGTCGTGGAAGACATGGGCGACGGATTTGTAAAAGTAAAGGTGAAGGATACATACGGATATCTTCCGGTCGACGGGAATGCGACTGTTACCCAGACCGATGAAGCTACCATTGCCGCACTGGAAGCAGCATATGATGCTCCTGCGGAGTTCCGGCAGAGTGTTGTCAATTACGCGCTGCAGTTTGTAGGCGGACGATACGCCTATGGCGGCAGTGATCCCCATACCGGAGTGGATTGCTCCGGATTTACGAGATACGTCATGCAGCATGCGGCAGGTATCTCACTGAACCGTTCTTCAGGCGGACAGGCTTCCCAGGGAGTTGCTGTGAGTTCTGACCAGATGAAGCCGGGAGATTTGATTTTTTATGGAAACGGAAGGTCGATCAATCACGTAGCCATGTATATCGGCAACGGACAGATCGTACACTCCTCCACCTACAAAACGGGAATCAAGGTTTCTCCGTGGAATTACCGGACTCCCGTCAAGATCGTCAATGTCATTGGCGAATAATGGACAAGCGGATAACTGGATTTTC
>OBUV01000080.1_pt1 | contig 58477 bp, 55 predicted proteins | sample 1475971 | NCBI WGS metagenome assembly OBUV01 (sample SAMEA2579962, study PRJEB22360) | human gut metagenome | biome: human gut; feature: human-associated habitat; material: faeces | place: Denmark | collected 2008/2010
CGGTATGCACGGTGGTGTGAGAGGACGGGAGTTAATCACTCCCTCCTACTCGATTAATGATTCGTATTCTCTCTCAATCCCTCTTTCGTCAAACGCAGATTCCTGAACAAAACGGAATCCTTCGGAAGGATCGCCCCCTCCTGGCTGACCACGGCGGCCGCCACCTGATTGGCAGCCGCGATGGCATCTCGCAGGCTGCTGCCTTTCTGAAGGCCGGCGAGAATGGCCCCGATATGGGAGTCGCCTGCTCCTATGGTGTCCACAACCCTTGACGGGATTCCCGGGACCACATAGGCGTGTTCCGCGCTTTCGCGACAGTATGCGCCGCGTTCTCCCAGTGTTACAATGACCGGACTTCCCGTTATCTGATAAAGGGCGGCCGCGGCATCTGCCACACAGTCCCTGCCGCCCAGCTCCAGCGCTTCCTGCTCATTGATATGAAGTACGGGGGAGAGTGCGAGGATTCGGTTCAGCCGCTCTCCTGGAAGTCTGGTTCCGCGGGGGCCGGGTGCAAAAAACAGCTTCGGTCCACGCTCTTCTTCAAAATACTCCACCAGAGCTTCCCCCGTTGGTTCTTCCACCTCCAGTCCGCAGAGATAGGCCATGGAATAGTCTTCCATGCGGTATGGTTCCATCCATTCTTTCCGAAAGGTGTATTCGACGCCGTGCAGAGAGAGAAACGTCCGCTCTCCGGAGGCTTCCACAAGGCAGTAACAGCAGCCGTTTTCTTTTTCCGGGAGATAAACCGGTATGGAAAAACCGTGGGCGGTCAGAGCTTCCTTTACAAAATCGCCGTATATTCCGCCGCCTACCGGGGAAAGGAAGGTAAACTCCGAGCCGGAGTATAGCAGAACATGCGCTGCATTGCAGGCACAGCCCCCAAGCGCCATGGACTGACTTTTCGGATGAAGGTCTTCTCCCGTTACGGGGAGATGATCCAGCTTCAGGATGATATCCACGCATGTGGAGCCGATGACCAGTATTTTTTTCATAATTGCCTCCGGTTTTCTGATTTTTTCGTTATAAAAACGTAAGATTATTATACGCGGAACTGGAAGTTCCTTCAATTGCTTTTCCCTGTTTCCTATGTTAAAATTTTAGAGAACTGTTAGTACAGGAAATACAAGAGAAGAGAGATGAAGATAGATGTACGATCAGATTACAGCCATGGCAAAAGAGATTTTTGAAAGAAGCGTGGCGAGGAGAAGAGACTTGCACCGGCATCCGGAGACGGGCTGGCTGGAGATGCGCACTTCCGCCGTCATCGCCGGGATTCTGACGGAGCTGGGGTATGAGGTACTGACCGGCAGTAACGTGTTGGATGGAGAAGCCAGACTGGGCCTCCCTTCGGAGGCGGCGCTCCGGGAACACGCAAACCTGATAAGAGAAAACTGGAATACGCCCCTTACATACCTGACAGAAGAGATGGAGGCGGGATATACCGGGGTAATCGGAATCCTGCGATGTGGTCCGGGCCCCGTCTGCGCCCTCCGGTTTGATATCGACGCCCTCGGTGTACTGGAGGATGAGAGCTCCGACCACAGACCGGCCCGCGAGGGCTTTGCTTCCCTGTGTCCGGGCGTTATGCACGCCTGCGGCCATGACGGCCATACCGCCATCGGCCTCGGTGTGGCGGAGGTCCTTATGAGCGTAAAAGAACAGCTGCACGGAACTGTGAAGCTGATCTTTCAGCCCGCTGAGGAAGGCGTTCGTGGGGCGAGAGCCATCGTTTCCAGGGGGCATTTGGACGATGTGGATTACTTTATCGGAACCCATCTCGCGCCTTTAGACGGCCCCGATGACGGAGCGGTGACTCCGGCGACCTATGGCTCTCTGGCCACGACCAAATACGACGTGATCTACCATGGCGCTCCGGCTCATGCCGGCGGATTCCCTGAAAAGGGACGAAACGCCCTCCTGGCTGCAGCCTCCGCAGCGATGGGCCTGGCGGCCATTCCTCGTCACAGCGAAGGGGCCAGCCGGGTCAATACAGGGACGCTTCACGCAGGTACCGGAAGGAATGTAATCCCCGATTACGCGAAGATGGAGATAGAACTGAGAGGAGAAACGACAGCAGTCAACGCGTATATGGAAGACAGCGCCAGACGCATCTGTGAGGCTGCAGCCGCCATGTATGGCTGTACCTGCGAGATGATCTGCATGGGCGCTGCCGATTCCCACCACAGCGATCTGGAGCTGGCTGACAGAGCCGCTGCGCTTATCGAGCGGGAACTTCCGGATATCCGGGTCAGCAGTGTGAGAAACGTCAGGAACTGGGGAAGCGAAGATATTTCCCTGATGATGAACCGGGTCCAGTCCCACGGCGGCCAGGCCATCTGCATGCGGAACATGACCCGCATGGAAGCACCCCAGCACACAGCGGATTTCGATTTTGACGAAACGGTACTGGAAGAGGGAATACGGATTTTCTCTGCCGTTACCTGTGATTTAATGCAGGATGAGACTTACAAGGATACGAGACAGCGAGGAGAAAACAAATGAAAATTATCATATCCCCGGCCAAGAAGATGAGAGTACAGACTGACATCATGGAAGAGACGGGCATGCCGGTCTTTCTGGAAGATGCAAAACAGCTTCATGGCCTGTTAAAGGAGTATTCCATGGAACAGCTGAGAAAGCTGTTCGGCGCCAATGAAGCGATCACAAGACAGAACTACGAGCGTTATCAGACCATGGATTTAGAGAGGGGCCTGACACCGGCTGTCCTGGCTTATGTCGGCCTTCAGTACCAGTCCATGGCTCCCGATATTTTTACCGGCTCCCAATGGGACTATGTAAAAGATCATCTGCGGATACTGAGCGGATTTTACGGCGTTTTAAAGGCATGCGACGGCGTCGTTCCATACAGGCTGGAGATGCAGGCCAGGCTTCCCGTCGATGGGAACAGGGATCTGTATGGTTTCTGGGGAAGCCGCATCTATGAGGAACTGACCGCAGATGGAGATTCCGTGATTGTCAATCTTGCATCGAAGGAGTACAGCCGGGCGGTGGAACCATGGCTGAAGGCTTCTGACACCTTCATCACCTGTGTCTTCGGCACAGAGCAGGGAGGGAAGGTACGGGTTAAGGCGACTGCCGCGAAGATGGCGAGAGGTGAGATGGTGCGTTTTATGGCTGCCAACGGCATAGAATGTGTTGGAAAATTAAAGGAGTTTACTGCGTTGGGATACCGTTACCGGGAAGAATATTCCTGTGAAAAGGAATATGTTTATGTTCAGGAGACATGATTATGCGGCATAAAAAGAACATTTTGTTTTATTTTTTACTCTGTATGGCAGTGGCATTTACGGGCCTTACGCCCATGACAGTATACGGGGCGGCTGACTGGCCGTCCGAAGTCGCCATGGAAGCGGATGGCGGAATCCTGATGGATGCGGATACGGGGACAATCCTTTATGGAAAGAATATCAACGAGGCGTATTATCCGGCCAGTATCACGAAGCTGCTGACGGCCCAGGTGGTACTGGACCGGTGCAGGCTGGATGAAGTGGTGGAATTCTCTCAGAATGCTGTCTACAACGTGGAGCAGGGGAGTAAGAGCCTGAGCATGGATACGGGAGACCGGATGTCGGTAAAGGACTGCTTATACGGTCTGATCCTGCATTCGGCCAACGAGGTGGCCAATGCTCTGGCTGAACATACAGCCGGGAGCACGGAAGAATTTGCGAAGCTGATGAATAAAAAGGCGAAGGAGCTGGGCTGTACCGGATCGAATTTCGTCAATCCCAGCGGTTTAAACGATCCGGATCATTATACTACCGCCTACGATATGGCCTTAATTGCCAGGTCGGCGTTAAATTATCCTGAGATTGTCGAAATCATGGGGACAAGAGTCTATAAGATCCCGCCATCTAAAAAAGCGCCCGAGGGACAGACCATATCACCGGGGCACAAGATGCTCAAAAAGAATGATTCCGCCTATGATCCCAGAGTCTTTGGCGGAAAAACCGGATTTACGTCGCTGGCCGGCAATACCCTGGTGACTTATGCGAAAAAAGACGATATGACACTGATTTCGGTTATTTTAAATGGTCACCAGACGCATTATACCGATACAAAAAAACTGCTGGACTTCGGCTTCAGCCAGTTCGAGTCTAAGAAGCTTGCCGACTATGAAGGCAGTCTCGTCCCGGAAAACCATCTGACCTACTCAGACTCCCGGACGGACCAGTCGCTTCTTCTGCTGAACCAAAACAGCCGCATCGTGCTTCCGAAGGAGGCTGATCTGTCTGCCCTCGTCCCAATCGTGAGCTACGACGAGACTTCTCTTACTCCCTCCGGAACCGTCGTGACGGTTAATTACCTGTACGGAGAGCGTACAGTCGGCCACGCCTGGATTACCCCCAATCCAGCCATCCAAAGCCGCCTCACCCGGTCTGCCGTCCCGGATGGTATATCAGATGGGTCCGATCCCGGCAATCGTCCTGCGATGAAGTTCTCCCGCCGCTGGTTTCTGGCTGCCGGAGCCGCCGCTGTACTGGCCGTCATCGCAGGCGGCATTCTGTTTATCCTGAAGAGACAGAAAATAAGGGAAGCGAAAGCGGCGGCTGTGAGAAAGCACCGAAGAGAGCAGTGGATGCAGGAATCCGGCTGTTCGGCGGAAGAATTCGAGGCGCTGCTTGCCAGACGCAGGGGCTCTTCGGGGAAAAAGCACAGAAAATGACAGAGCGCCGTTATTTTCCCAGCTATCGATGAGGAGGTTACTGAGCACTGCTTAGAGACCTCCGGGCATTTCTTGCGAGACTGTTCTTGCATTCCCTGCATTGACAAGCAGTCTGTTCTATCATACAATAGTGACAGTGATACAATGCGAATGGCAGCTGCCATTCGCATTTGCCCGTTTATGGAATATGAACAGAATCGTTCATGTTACGGATTGGAGGCGAATCTATGGATTATGCTTACCGGATTTTGGCAGTTGATGACGAGCCTGATATTCTCCGGACGAACCGCAGGTACTTAGAAGCGCAGGGATACCAGGTTGACACGGCAGCCTGCGCGTCAGAAGCGCTGGAACATCTGAAAAATCAGAATTATGACGCGATCTTATTGGATGTACTGCTGCCCGATAGGAACGGATTTGCGCTTTGTGAGGCGATTCGGGCCCTTACCTCTGCGCCCATCCTGTTTCTTAGCTGTATGGATGAGGAGGAGGACAAGATCGAGGGTCTGATGGCTGGGGGGGGATGACTACATCACCAAACCATACAGCTTAAAGGAACTGGCGGCGCGGGTATACGCCCAGGTGCGGCGCATCTCCATGAAGAGATTTGCCATCGACCACTCGAACCAGCTTTTGCTGGTCGATGACCAGATCATCCCACTGCCCCAGAAGGAGTTTGAACTGTTTTTGTTTCTGTTTGGCAATCCCGGCCAGATTTTTCCGGCGGCAGAACTGTATCAGCAGGTCTGGCGTACTGGGGAAACAGACAGCGCCAACACTGTGGCAGTACATATTAAGCGGCTGCGGCATAAGCTGGAGGATGTTGGGGCCGTGATTGGCCGGATCGAGACGGTTCGGGGGGAAGGTTACCGCTTCATACCTGGTTCGGAAGCGAGGATAAAGATATGAAACGCTTTCTGGCAATCTTTTTATTGATTCTGGCTTTGTGCGCCGCGCTGTTTGTTACCATGTCCGTGTCTTTTGTGTCAGAGGGGCCGGAGGCGGTGGATGGGGTTCTGGATTATAGAGGGGCTGACTTTGCCTCCTCGGTTTATCAGCTGGATGGCCAATGGGAATTTTATTACGGCCGCCTTTATGCGCCGGAAGAGTTTAAGCAGGGAACGCCAAAAGGCCGGGAATTGATCACGCTGCCCGGTTCCTGGGCCGGCCTGGGACATCCGGTTCTCGGCCATGCCACCTACCGGCTGACCCTTCAGACGGAGCCTGGGGAAATCTATCTGCTCTTTATTCTGGAGATCATTTCATCTGCGGTGATCTGGAACAACGGTACGGAGATTTACCGGGCCGGTCAGGTGGGAGATTCCGCTGCCAATACAGTGACCGGTGTGCGCAATGAACTGCTGGCGGTGTCATCAGAAGACGGGACTCTGGAACTGGTGGTTTGGGCTGCCAATTATCATCTGACCGACAGCGGCCTGTTTTATCCGATCCTGTTTGGCCGCGATACCGTCATGCTCCATCATTTACTCTGGCAGCGGGCAGCGGCCGCCGCCGCTATGGGAGGCATATTGCTGATCGGTGTGTACCACCTGTTTTTATATCTGTTCCGCCGCATGGAACGCTTGTATCTGGTGTACAGCGTAACCTGTGTTGTGACAGTGCTGCGGCTGGTGATGGAGACGAACTCAATGGTACAATATTTCTGCCGGGACGGGCTGACTTTTTTCCTGAGCCGGGTTTATCTGCTGCTGTTTGCGCTCCATTCCATCTGCATCTGCCTTTTTATGCTGGAGGCGTTTTCCCTCCGCTTAAGCCATCTTCATCGCAGAGTGGTGACAGCCTGCTTTGCGCTGCCGGTATTGGGAGTTTTTCTGCTGCCGAATACGGCGGCAGTTGCCGGTCTGTTCCTGGCGCTGATTCCCAACGGCCTGGTAGCGGTACTGGCCCTGGGAAGCGGAAAAGTTGGCAGGGACCCTTACCGGCTCTTGTATCTATTCAGCCGGGTTCTCTTCATCATCTATGCGCCGCTGACCAAGACGGTGCTGGAGGCAAAGCTGTATATACCTGGCGTCGTATCCAACTTATTCCTCATTCTCAGCCAGTGCGTGATGCTTTCCCGCAGTTATGCCGACGCCCATGAACAAGTGGAACGGGTTAATGAAAATCTGGAACGGATTGTGGAGGAGCGGACCGTACAGCTTAACGACACCAACCGGCAGCTGTCCGCCTCCCAGGCCGCCCTGCGGGAGATGATCGGCAACATTTCCCATGACTTAAAGACCCCGCTGACGGTGCTTAACAACTATCTGGAGCTGCTGGGGGATGATGCCATCGCCTCCGACGAGAAGGAGAGGGCGGAGTACATAGGAATCGCTTACCATAAGAACTTGGACTTACAGCGGCTCATCCATAATCTGTTCGAGATCACCCGTATGGAGGCGGGAACCGCGGTTTATCGTCTGGAGTGGGTGGATGGGTCCAGGCTTTTAGAAGAAGCGGACAGGAAATACGCCGATCTAATCCGCGATAAAGAGCTTTCCTTCTCGGTCAGGGCGGACTGCGCCATACACCTAAGGGCGGCAGCATCTCCCTGGAACTGTGCGGAGCCGGGGAGCGGGCCAGGCTGGTGGTGGCCGATACCGGGGAAGGGATTGGCGCGGAGCATCTCCCCCACATCTTCCAGCGATTCTATAAGGTGTCGCCGGAGCGGGGCGAGAAGGATGGTTCCAGCGGGCTGGGAGTATATATCGTGAAAAATACCGTAGAAGCTATGGGTGGGACCGTGGAGGTAGAAAGCAGGCCGGGCAAAGGAACGGTATTCACCCTGACGTTTCCGGCAAGAGCAGACTGCACTCTGCCCTGAATTTTCCCACAAAAATATGAAACGTTGAATATTTACCCGAAGCTCCAAAGCCGGTTTTGCTTGCAGACGCCGCTCAGTAATGATATAATATGGTTACAGGATAAAGGAAATGCGAATGCGTGAGAACGCGTTCGCATTTCGTCGTTTCAGGGAATATGAACAGATTTGTTCATGTTGGCAGGGATTTAAAGAAATGAGGATGCAGAAAATCGTGCTGTTACAGGCAGCCCCGGATAAGGAGGTAATGATAACAAAGCAGGAAAGTAAGAATCTGAGTTATGAAGACTACCAGGATTTTTTTGTGCGGCGGAAGGTTTTATCAAAGTGAAGTATTTGATAGCCGGGACACATACAGATTCCTGTTCCTGAGACAGAGGGAAGTACGGTACAAAAGGAGAAACGAATGCCACATGATAGAAAAGGAGGCGTAACGCGATGAAAAGGAAATACACACGGGTGATATCCGCGCTGCTGGCTGTTTTGCTGATTAGCACTCAGCCTGCTGTGATGACGTGGGCGGATAGCATGGTACCAGCAGACCACTTATTGGATGGTGACGAGTATATTGGAAAGAAGACAGGATATGCAACGCCTGCGGATGCGGAGCAGAAGGATGAGGAGGCTCTCAAGCCTGACGCTGCGCCGGAACAGGAAAAAATACCCCCATCTCGTATAGAACTGGAAGATGAAAAACAGATGAAAAACAAAAACCCTGATAAAACAGTCATTCAGTGGGATTTCGTGGATGACGACAACTTAAGCGGTGGCGAACTGTTTCTGATTGGCGTAAGCCCGGAGAACAGGGTGGATTTCGACACGGTGGTTTCCATGCTTCCCAAAAAGGTACTGGCGAAGGTATGGGCGGAGATGGATGGGGCGGCCCATGACTCCCGGGAAATCATATCCGATGACATTGAGGATATCCCGGATTCGATGATTGGGGAAAGCTATGAGGAGACGATTCCCATAACGGCTTGGAGCTGCCCGGAGTATCGGGAGGACGAAGACGGTGAACTTCCGTTTACCGGTGAATATGAATTTATCGCGGAGCTGCCGGAGGGCTATGTCTGTGAGCCGCCCATATCCGTGCTAGTGACACTTGGCGGGGCTATGGTAAATACCATCAACGACAGATTTACCGTAGATGGACTGAAATATAAGGAGCTAGGTCCCGACACGGTACAGCTCATGGGATATGATGGGGCAAAGCCAGTCGGGACACCGGTTATCCCGGACAAGGTGCGAAAGCCTTCCAACGGCCGGGAATACCAGGTAGTCAGTATTGGGCACGAGGCGTTTTTGTACTGTTCCGGCCTGACGGGAGATTTGGTGATTCCTGATACGGTGACTGAGATTGGAAGCAATGCTTTTAGGGGGTGTCATTTTACAGGAGAATTGACTCTCTCGAATTCGTTGACTACAATTGGAGCAGGAGCATTCTATGATTGCGGATTTACAGGTCAGCTGGCCCTGCCGCAAACGTTGATTCGTATTGAGGGCATGGCATTTGGGAACACTACATTTTCCGGACAGCTGATTCTGCCGGAGAAATTGAATTACATTGGTGGCGCTGCATTTTACGACTGCAGCTTTACGGGAGAATTGATCATTCCGGATGAAGTGTCCAATATCGGAATTAGTGCATTTTTGGGTAACCGCTTTACAGGTGATTTGAACATCCCAGATACCGTTACTGATATCGGCGCCTCCGCTTTTTCACAGTGCGAATTTACCGGGGAGCTGATTTTGCCAGATGGATTAACAAGTATTGGCAGCGATGCGTTTAGGGAGTGCAGTAATTTTACGGGCAGGCTGAGAATCCCGGATGGAATTACCAGCATTGGGAGTGGTGCGTTCAAGGACACTGGTTTTGACGGTTTTGACACTACGAAGTGGGAGATAGCCGACCTGCTTCATGATTCAGGTGTTGCCGAGGACAAAATCATGGTTGGAAATCAGTCTTATCTGCCCTCTCCGCCACCCTCAGTATCATTTTTCCAAGACGGGAATATGGTTTATCAAATCATTGGAAGTGACACGGTAAAGTTAACTAGTTATAACGGAAACTCTGATACGGACATTATTATTCCGGACACAGTTACAGACCGATTATCAGGAACGACGTATTCCGTAACCCATATTGGTTCTGCTGCGTTCTTTAGAAAGGCGATAACGGGTTCGCTTCACCTCCCGAATACGCTGGTAAGCATCGGAGAGAGCGCATTTGCTGAAAATAGTTTTACCGGTGATTTAACTATCCCTGAGAATGTGTCCCATATTGGGTTCTATGCTTTTAAGTCGTCAGGTTTTACTGGCAATTTGACCATAGAATGTAAGCTGACATATCTGGGAAGCTTTATATTTAATGACTGTCGCTTCACTGGTGTCCTGTCTCTTCCTGATACATTGACAGCGATTGGAGAACATGCGTTCTCATTCTGCGATTTTACGGGAAGTCTGCAGCTTCCGGCGGGATTAACTTCTATCGGAGATTACAGTTTTTTTAATTGCAGCGGCTTTACTGGCACACTTTATCTTCCAAAACCGATAACTGAAATTGGTGAAATGGCATTTTCCGGCTGTGACGGTCTGGATTCGGCTCATCTTGGTCCGAATCTGCAAAAGCTGGGCATACAGGCGTTTCCTGAGTCGTTGCCCCTGTCTACCGACTCTCCACGGGTTCAGCTTCTCATCAATACTTATCTGAATCAGAATGCCATAGCCGACACCTCCTGGGATGGAATGGAGGATGTACCGGACGGGGCTGTCGCCACGGTAAAGCAGGACACGACAGTCACCGGAGACAGGCGGATTGGCACGGAGGTGGTTATAACGGTTCCGAGCGGGGTTATTCTGACAGTGGATGGAAAACTGACCGTTGATGGAAACCTGGTAGTGAATGGAACGATATTTGTGGAAGGCACTCTGATCATCAATGGATCCCTTTCCGGTTCCGGCACCCTGATTATCGGAAAGAACGGCAGGGTGGAAGGCGATGTCTCCGGCTGCCGTGTGGAGTATCAGGAGGATCGGGAAGACATAGAGGCCGCAAAGAAGATGGTTGAAAGTCAGACCTATACCTTAGAGCAGGAGGCCGCGGGCAACGAGGCGGCAGTCAGAGACTGGCTTTTAAAGACTATTTCAGTGATTCCGGGCTTAAGTGATACAGGCGTGACGTTGGGGGAGATGAAGGTCACCGCTTTTAAGCCCGCGATAGAGGGAACTTCTGACAGGCCGGAAGGGGTGGACGGAAGCTTTGCTTTCACTATGCCGCTCATCAAGGGAAACAGCGAAAGCAGCGCGGGCGGCGCGGGAACCATCACAGCCAAAGGCTACAGCCACATACCCGGTCAGGAGGAGTGGAAGGACATAGAGGATGCAAAGAACATGGTTGAAGGTCAGATCTATGCCATAGAACAGGAAAACGCGGGAGACGAGGCGGCATTGAAAGAATGGCTTTTAAAGACAATTGCGGCGATTCCAGGCTTTGGGGATAAAGGAGTCACGGTAGGAGAGTTGAAGATCACCTCTTTTATGCCTGCAACAGAAGGGACATCTGACCAGCCGAACGGAGTGGACGGAAGCTTTGTCTTTACGCTGATGCTCTCTAAAGGAAACCGCGAAGGAGGCGCAGGCGGTGCGGGGACGATTCGAGCCAAGGGATACAGCTACATACCTGGCGGCCGTCCATCGGGAAGCAATGATGGCGAAGATTATGGCAGCAATGCAGTGAACCCCGAAATCCTGCGGGGAACCTGGGAGAGGACGGAGACAGGAATCTGGAAATTCCGCCAGACAAGCGGCGCTTACGCAGTCAGCCGATGGGGCATGGTTGACGGTCTGTGGTACTATTTTGACGGGGAAGGCCGGATGCTCACTGGCTGGCAGTACATCAACCATCAATGGTATTACCTGTGCACGGTGGAGGATACAAAGATAAAAATCAACTTAAAAGAGGGGGCGATGGCAACAGGCTGGCATTTTGACTCCGCATACCAGGCATGGTTTTATCTGGGGACAGACGGAGCCATGGCGGTCGGCCAGAGGGAGATTGATGGGAAACGGTATTATTTTAACCCGGAATCTGACGGAACAAAAGGTGCGTTGCAAAAGGAGGAGGAGATTTTATGACGGATACGAATGCTTGGGAACATGGGGCGTCATCCTGGCTGATCAGGGAGCCGAACCTTCAGTGCCATATCAAGGGAGTGATCATCAGCCATTCTCATGTGGATCATTTCTTCCAGGGCCTGAAAGCGGGAGAAGCGCGGCATGAATAGAGAAAAATCTTTCGCGAGCAGGCAGATTTATCTTTGAAAAGCCGTGCTGGAAATAAAGAAGAAAAGGAAGGTTATGCGAGGCTGACACCCAATAAGGAAGTATTGAGAAACATTCAGATTGGGCAGTCGGCAAGCGGAATGTGACAACAAAAGAGGGGCATTGGCGGTAAGCTGATAGCCCCTCTCAATGGGGTTTCCAAAGAGTACCCCTTTGACACACGATTTTGCGAAGCAAAGTGTAGTGTGTTATACGCTCTGTCGGCGTTAACGTTTCAAATGCCGTTGCCGCCGGGGAGGGCAGGGGCATTTGAAGCGTCAGGGAAACAGGGCTATGCTTGCGGGGCGTAAAGCCGCAAGAGCAGGACTGGTTTCATCAGTAGACAGGGCGTAATGAAAGTCCCCATCTCCCGTCTCACGCTGGACTTCGGGACAAAATGTCCCCCAAAAAATATGATTGAATAAAGCACAATATTTCATATGAGAAAGTAGGCCCAGAAGAGGAGATAGTTGGGCAGATATGGTTAATAATATGTATTTTTACTGGTATCCTTAGAGGTAAGAATAAGAAGTATATCAGCAGAAATAATGAATTCTTGCAACTGTATCACCAGGCACAGGAATGAAATAAGCATCAGTCTGATGAGATTTCTGGGGACGCTTAATATTCATAATATAAATTATGATATAGAATAATGCCGTTATAGATCGATATTTGACTTGGATTTAAATCTATAACTTGTATTAAAAAGTTATAAATGTATAAATGGCTTATTTTTATACCTTATAGTGATAATTGATAGAATACTGTAAGGCAAATATAATGTTTACAACAGGTTACTTTAAGATTATAGATTGCTTTCTTATTTATTTGAAGCTGTGGACAATGAAATGCAATTAATAGTATCAATGCTTGGGTTTGATTCTAATGATTTTCCACATGTGACTTTTAACACAGTAAATGAATTGGAGAACGAAAAATATATACTGTTATCGGAAGAAGAATATGCAACATACTATGAATTTTTGCAAATGTTTTTAGATGAGTAGGTGAAGGGGAGAATGGGTCTCTAAGCTGTATTCTGAAGGAAAAGAAAAAAGGAGACATATCAAGTTTTAAAAGTACTCGTAGTGTGAGCTTGAAAAATATGGGGTTATATATGATTAATTGTATGAGTCAGATTTTGACAAGTAGGTAATGGAGGTAAATGTGTCATAAGTAAAGCTGCAGTTCTAAAAACAGCGTCATCCAAATAACTGATCACCTAGAGGTCTAGTCAGTCATTTGGATGACACTTGTGGTATTTGGAGAAAAGCAAGAGCAAAACCACAAGATATAGTGGTTTTGAGACTAAAAATGGGCTAAAATCATGCTTTTTTCGGCTGTGTTTTATGAAGCTAAAAATGGCAAAGTGTGGATGACATACCCCGGTTCGAGGATTTTGAACCGGGGTTTTGCTGTGTTTAAAGAGGAAATGTGATAACCAAAAAGTTTTGGAAAGTGGTGATAACCGGCAAAACTTAGTTTATTTATTGGCCAGCAGGTGATTTTTTGGAAATTGCCTGCTTTTTACTTTATAGGAAATTCCGATTTTCTGAACAGTAAAAAGAAACGTATGTTCTCCAAACGTATGTTAGATAACAGTGCGTTTGAAAAAAAATAATCCATTTTCAGAAGTGTATCCTCGCTCGTGTGGCGAATGTCCTCGGATGTCATTTCTTCCGGTGGATGATCCATATATTTTTTACGTTGTCTCTCTGTGTTTTGGTTCATGTGTTTACCCTCCTTTAAGAAAGAGTATACCACATGGAAATGAGTTAGGAAAGTCATGCAGAAGACTCCCTTCCGCGAGAACGGAACATGGCTTCCTCGTACATTTCTTCCAGAGAAATACGTGTATGATTAAAATAGAGTTCTAAAAACAGCATGGCGGTTAGTTTATGGATCATTTCTTCAGCAGCGGGGCGGATTACATCAGACAGGGCAATCACGCCGACGCACACACCGTTTGCTGTAACTAAGATGGAAGCCTTGCCCTGCATACGAAGACGTTCCAGAGTCTGCTTCGCGGTGTCATTTAGAGAAATCCCATAACCAAGTTAATAATTCTCATTACCGCAGTAACAGTTATTTTCGTTATTGCGGGCAAAAATCCCTTTTCCGGCACTCACCTGGAAATCAGTGCTTTCTATAAGAACGATAAGATGCTGTTTGTGGGACAGTTGAAACATAATTTTATTTCCCATAACTGTTACAAAAAGCTTGAGCACAACATATTATGACATTCGATGAGCTCTATGACATGAAAAGCGATCGTAAGAACCTGCATAATCTGATTAACAAGTAAGAATGCAACGAGATGAAAACGTGGCTTTATATAGTCCTTCTTGATAAGATGTACACCACAAGAGATTGATCCATTTCGCGGATATTACAGGGTGCAGCAGAAGAAAATAAAAACGGCAGCAGACAGTATTATAATATTTTTCTCCAATTAGGATATGATAGTAGGAAAAAGTAAAAGGAGAACTATTATATGGAAGAAGAGCTGAAGAAGTATGAAGACTATCTGCTGTACGAAGAAAAGAGCAGCGCAACAATTGAAAAATATCTCCGTGATGTCCGGAAATATTTTTGCTTTGCAGGGAAACAGGTGCTGCAGGACAGCTCGGAACCGATATCCAAAGAACTGGTCATGAAATATAAAAAGGAACTGGCGAATCAGTATCGTCCGTCCAGTGTCAATTCTATGCTGGCTGCTCTCAACAACTATCTGTCTTATAAAGGAAGGATGGACTGTCATGTAAAGCTTTTGAAGATACAGAAGAAGGTGTTTTGTGATCGGAATAAGGAATTGAGCCGTGATGAATATCTCCGTCTGGTAGAAGAGGCAAGGAAGGAAAACAAGGAACGTCTGGCGCTTATTATGGAAACAATATGCAGTACGGGAATTCGAATTGGCGAGCTTCACAATATTACCGTTGATGCGGTTTTAAATGGGTATGCGGAGGTTAACTGCAAGGGTAAGGAACGGGTGATTCTGATTCCGCGTAAACTGGCGGTAAAGTTAAGCTGTTATAGCGAAAGCTATCAGATTAAAAGCGGCTGTATTTTTGTTACCAGGACGGGCGCGCCTGTGAACCGCAGTAATATATGGGGAGAGATGAACCGGCTGTGTCAAAAAGCAGGGATCGATTCCCGGAAAGTATTTCCTCATAATATGCGCCATTTGTTTGCCAGGACTTATTACAAAAAACAGAAGGATATAGTAAGGCTGGCAGATATATTAGGCCACAGCAACATAGAAACAACAAGAATCTATACAATGACCAGCAGCAAAGAATACGAGAGGCAAATGAATGCAATGGAATTGATTCTGTAAAAATAAACAAAAAAATACAACATAATATACATTATGTTGTAACAAGTATACAACCGGAAAGAACGATTGTCAAGAGAAATCATCAATGCGTTAATACATAATATACATTATGTCGTAAATAGAATATACAACGAAAAAGAATCTCTGTCAAGAATTATGGTATTAATTTATCAGGATTCCTATATTACCTGGCAGATGGTAAAAAAAGTAAAATTGCATAAGACTTAGAAAGAAACAGGACAAAACAGCAATTGAGGACATGTGCTAAAAACACTGTCTTTAAGCGGTTTGTCCTGTTGTTGCGTTTACAACATAATGTATATTATGTTGTAAAAATACAAAATAAAAAGGTCAGGCGAAAAAGGAAAATGCAGGAATAAAACTTACGAAAGAGAAAGATGGCGGGATTATGTATGAGAAAAAAAGAAAAGGCTGGCTGAAACATCTGGATTTTATGGTTATAGACTGCTTAAGTCTGCAGATAGCCTATCTGTTTGGCTGCCTGATCTGGCAGGAGGGAAGGCTTCCATATGATATACAGATTAATCGGAATATGGCAATTATTTTTCCCATGATTCAGGTAGTAATCACTTTTTTTTGTGAAAGCTTTAAAAATGTTTTAAAGAGAAACAGTTTTTCTGAGATCCTTGCGGCTGGCAGACACACATGCCTCGTTTTTCTGGCGGCAGCATTTTATCTGTTTATTACGCAAAATGGCGGGAACTATTCCAGACTGCTCTTTGTTTTTACCGGGTTCGCTTATTTTTGTCTGACCTGTGCAGGCCGGAATATCTGGAAAAAGTTACTGAAAAGGTGGAGAAAAAATGGAAATGGCTGTCGCTCTCTGCTTATCTTGACTACATCGGAAATGATCGGTGTGGTGCAGAAGCAGATAGAACGTAATTTCTATGAAGGTTTTCTGCTGACGGGAATTGCAGTGCTGGAATCTGGTTTTAATAATAAAAAGCTTGGAAATGTGCCGGTGGTAGCGGATGCGGGCTCTGTGGTGGAATATGTATGCCGGGAATGGGTGGATGCAGTGTTTGTCAATCTGCCTCCTTCTACTCAGGCACCGCCTGAAATTATAGAGGGATTCAGCGAGATGGGAGTTACGATCCATACGAAACTGTATCAGTGGGGAAGCGAGGCGGGACGTAAGCACAGCGTGGAACGCCTTGGAGGATTTACCGTTTTGACGAGCAGCATGAATATGGCCGGTTCCGGACAAATGGCGTTAAAGAGGGCTTTGGATGTGGTAGGAGGCGTGACAGGATGCCTGATTACAGGAATTCTATATCTTTTTTTGGCTCCCTGCATCTATTTACAATCACCAGGGCCTGTGTTTTTTTCTCAGGTAAGGGTTGGTGAGAACGGAAAGAAATTCAAAATGTATAAGTTTCGCAGTATGTATATGGATGCGGAGGAGCGGAAGAAAGAGCTTATGGACAGGAACCGGGTCAGTGATGGAAGAATGTTCAAAATTGACCATGATCCCCGCATTATCGGAGGAGAAAAAGGTATTGGCGGTTTGATGCGTAAGTATTCCCTGGATGAATGGCCGCAGATGTGGAACGTTCTCAAGGGAGACATGAGTCTGGTTGGAACCCGCCCTCCCACGGTCGATGAGTGGGAAAAGTACGAGCTGCGCCATCGGGCAAGACTTGCCGTCAAGCCAGGAGTTACCGGATTATGGCAGGTGAGCGGGCGGAGTGATATCACAGATTTTGAAACGGTTGTAAATCTGGACAGGCAGTACATTCTGGATTGGAATTTTAAACTGGATATAAAAATTCTGTTTCGAACGGTAGGTGCCGTATTCGGAAGGAATGGAGCAATGTAGTTCAGTTACGGTAAGACAGGAGGAAAACGATGAAAACAGGAGATGGAAAGGTATGGTTAGCAGCGGCATTATTTTCTGTGCTGATGGCAGGAACCACTTATGCTGCCGGTTGGCAGCAGACAGAGTCAGGCTGGAAGTACGCCAACGAAGCGAATGAGTATCTGAAGGGCAGATGGTTTCAGGATGCATCAGGAAGGTGGTATCACTTCAACGATCAGGGGATTATGGAGACTGGATGGTTTCAGGATTCGGATAAAAACTGGTATTATTTAAATCCTGAAACTGGAGACATGAAGACGGGGTGGCATCAGGATTCTGATGGAAAATGGTATTTTCTGGCGTATTCCGGCGCTATGCAGAGAGGCCTGGTGGAGGTTAACGGCAATGTCTATTTCCTGGAGGACAGCGGTTCTCTTTTCGTAGGTCAGAAGGAAATTGGAGGAGTTATCTATAACTTTACGGAAAACGGTACAACAGGTGCCCGGCCATTCGTATCCAGCCGATGGGAGAGCGGAGGTAATAAAGTGGAGAATACCGTGTCAGATGATTCATCGGAGGAAGAAGTAAGAATTGCAGATTTTGTGAGGCAGAGTGTTAGAGACGCGGTAAATAAGAGTTCCGACAGCCCGTCTGTCCGTTCCGCCGAAATTTCAGGTATGAATATAACCGTAATACCAGAGAGTGAAAACACACTTCTGTCAGGTTTGGACTGGGCGGATCAGACGTTTCGGGCATTTGTATCCTCCCCTTATGTGACGAGAACTGTCATCGCAGGGAAGGGAACGAGCGCGGTTCTCTACGACGGAGAAACGTACGACTTAATTGGTGCAGCCAGAACACTGGGCTTTAAAGGCTCTGATAAGTTCTCGTTTACAAAGGGGACATATACGGTAACGGTATCTTTCTCTGGTACCGTATCGGGAAGAACCCAGACTGGAGACCTGGTGTATACCGTCAGCGTAGAATAGATGAGAATTGGAACTGCGATAAAGCGGAACATAAAACTTTATTTTCCCGGAGTGATAATTGTAATCTTCAGCCTGGCTTTTCCCCATGTCTGCCACGCTGGCGGGCTGAATGCCAGTGAACAGAGTGTGGTCGCGGCAGCCAGCGGGACCTTTGAGTGGGAAGGCCATACTTATCGCGCAAAACAGAATTATATTGACAGCCTGATTGCTTATCTCAGCGGAGATGATGTGGATCTGGGAGAAGCAGACTGCCGGACAGCCATACAGAAAATGTATGAGAATGTTGGGAGAGGTGTTTCAGAGGGATATCTGGAACTGATTGATGGCCGAAGCGAACAGGATTCGAAAGAATCGAAGGTGGTGCCTGAAAAAGGAAATGCGGCAAATCAATCTGCAGAAACAGAATATGAGGGCCATGCTGCTCCGGTTCAATTAGATGGTCAGGACCCTGTGGAAACGGAAGAGGCAGTATGGCCCGTTTATAGGCGATATTCTGAAACGATGAGAGAGACATATCTTCTGCTGAAAAAGCCTGTTATTCAGCAGGAACAGAATTATGGAAAGTGGTGGAGTATTCCATATACAGGTATGGAAATTATTATTTTTGCAGTGTGCGTTTTTTTGCTGCTGTCGCTTTTAACGGCAGGGGCAGGGAATTGGAGGAAACACAGGAGGTTTCAGCTTTCTAAACGTATGAAGAGGTTCCTGTTTGCGGTATCTTCTTTTTGCTGGATCGTAATCATGGGAATCCCGGCAGCTTTTTTAGCGGGCATGCAGAAGGACTCAGCCGTAAAGTTATTGGGCAAAACGCATTTCTACGAAAATATTTATATAACTGTACAGGCTGATATAGAGGAAATTGCCTTATTGGCTGATATCCCCCAGCTGTCCGAGGAAGATGAAACGCTGTACGGAAAAGTCATGATTCAGGCGCGGCGGCAGACCATTGACGCCTTGAATCAGAAAAATTCAACTTCTGATTACAGTGTTCTGTTAAATGGGGTCGAAGGAGCGGTGAGGGAGAAAAAGGGCGAGGAGGCGGCATCGATTGTGACCGCCTGCTTAAAACGAAGATATGAGAACTTGCTGGTGTGGGATGGGGTAATGTGGTGGCTCCAGGAGACCGGACGTTTCAATGGTTTTATCAGGAGTGTATCACTTCCCGTAGCAGTGATTCTGTTACTAACTAATGGCCTGCTTATACTTTCCCGCTCCAGAAAGTACCGGGGAATAAGAACCTGTGCATATAGCCTTGTATGCTCAGCGCTTCTGCTGCTTCTGGCATCAGCATCGCTGTGGCTGTGGATAAGATTCGGCACGTTAGCGGGTAAGCCGGCAGCATCCGATGAATTTACCTGTCTTTATCTGCAGAATCTGGCACTGCTCGGTATGGTGACAGGAGGGATGGCCGGCTGCATATCCATGGGAATACTGGAAGCAGCCCGGTATATGAAGAGAAGTAAATAAGGAAAAGAAAGGCAGAATACAAATGGAAGGTTTCTATGATCTGCATTGTCACCTTCTTCCTGGTCTGGACGATGGGGCAGAGAATATGACGGAGACAATGGCAGCTCTTAAGATTGCTCGCCATGAAGGAATCCGAACCGTTGTTTTTACTCCTCACGATTCTTACGGACAGGCGCCGGCAGGAAGTGAGGCTGTAAGGACCAGGCTGGAGGAGGTAAAAGCCGGCGTACAGGCAGAAGGAATCATGGATATGCAGTTTTTCTGCGGAAATGAGGTCTGGTACACACCAGATTCGATCGAGGAGCTACACAGCGGAAAGGTATTAAGCATTGCCCGGAGCAGGTACGTACTGGTGGAATTCCCTGTAAATGTCTGGTATAAAAAGCTTTTTAAAGCCGTATCTGAATTGGTGTTTGCCGGTTACTGCCCGGTTTTAGCCCATGCAGAGCGATATGGCTGTCTGTCAAGAAGGATTGATTACATAGAAGAGCTTACGAGAGCGGGACTTACCTTTCAGATTAATACAGACTGCTTTAACTCCATCTTTCCGGAGGCGGATGGGAGATGGTACCGTACGCTGGTGAAAGAGGGGTACATTCATTTGATAGCGACCGATGCGCATGACTGCAAAAAGCGGCCGCCGGAGATGGCCAGGGCGGTTAAGTGGATAAAAAAACACTGTGACAGAGAGCTTGCATACAAAATCCTTTACAGCAATCCTGAAAGGATTTTAATGGACAGAACACAGGATAGAGATACGAAATGGAGAAAATGATGAATAACGATAAAATCAGTCAGAGTATGGAGGAAGAGGGGGTAGAAGTTGACTTAAAGCAGGTGTTTCTGGCATTTAAAAAGAAATGGTGGCTGCTGCTTCTGTCCCTGTTAATCGGAGGCGCAGCAGCAGGAGTGTATTCTAAAATTTTCATTGAACCGACGTACACTTCCGCCTCGATGGTTTATGTGCTCTCGAAAGAAACGACAATTTCTTCACTGGCGGATTTTGAGATAGGAACCCAACTGACTCAGGATTACAAGGTATTGATCAGGAGCCGCACCGTGATGGAACAGGTGATTAAGAATCTTGGGTTGGACATGGGATATGCGTCATTAAAGAGAATGATAAGCATTGACAATCCGAAGGATACAAGAATCCTGTCCATCACTGTGGAGAGTGAGAATCCCTATATGTCTAAATCAATTGTTGATGAGGTAGCGAAATGTTCCGCCACCTATATCTCTGAAATAATGGAAATGGATCCGCCCAAGATTGTAGAGAGCGGAGAAGTGGCGGCCTACAGTACAAAGCCCAATGTAAAAAACAATGCGGTTCTTGGCGGGATATTTGCCCTGTTTTTCGTGAGTGCAGTTTTGGCAGCCGTCACGCTCATGGATGACTCCATAAAGACAGAGGAGGACGTGGAACAGTGTCTGGAACTTCCTGTCCTGGCGGTTCTGCCAGCCTGTCCCGAGAATCACACGACAAAGCAGCGAAAACGGAAAAAGAGCAGATGAGGAGAAACGTAGATGGAATGTATTGAGTTAGACCATATCGGCCAGTTTAACCGGCAGTACCGGGAAGAGATCAAGACGCTGCGCACCAATATCGGATTTTTAAGCGCCGCGTTTACCATGATAATGTTTACATCCACCGCGCCCAATGAAGGGAAAACCAGCACAGCGTTTCAGCTGGCGGTATCCTTAGCCGAAGCGGGAAAGAAGATTCTCTTTATTGACACGGATATCCGTAAATCTGTGCTGGTCCATAAGCTGAATCTGTCAAAGAAAATCAATGGACTGTCCCAGGCGTTGAGCGGGCAGATCGAACCGAACGAGATTATATATAAAACTTCAAAGGAAAATCTCTCAATTATTTTTTCCGGCCCCTATGCGCCAAACGCATCTGAGCTTCTGGACAATGACGTGTGCCGCCAGCTGATGGCGGATTTAAAAGACAAGTCAAAATATTCTTTTGATTATATCATTGTCGATACGCCTCCCCTGGGTAATGTAATTGATGCAGCCATTGTATCTAAATACTGTGATGGCGCGGTTCTTGTTGTGGAGGCGGACAGGATCAGCAGCCGATGGGTCAGAAGGGCCAGGCAGCAGCTGGAAAAGACAGGAATCAGAATTCTCGGTGTAGTGCTTAATAAAGTCAATCCGGAAAAAGGCAGTTACTACTATGAAAAGTACGGAAATTATTACAATAAATATGCAGGATACTATTAAATGACGAATTCAGAGGAAAGAGTAGAGTACATATGGATGATCTGACGATTTCTATTGTAGCTTACCATAATGGTGAAATGATTATCAATGCCATTGAATCGATCGAACAGTACACGGATAAAAACTTAAAAAAACGCATCTTTGTGATTGATAATGGGGGTACGCCGGAGGAGTTCAGCGATATTCTGGATAAATATCCTGATATGGAATACCGGAATCCAGGGAAAAATATAGGCTTTGGCAGCGGCCATAATCTCACTCTGCCTTTGCTGGATTCACAATACCATGCGATCGTAAATCCGGATATTATGCTGATTGAGGACAGCTTTTCTAAGCTGCTGGATTTCATGAAAAGAGAGCGGGTGCGCATGTGCATCCCTAAAATCGTAGATGAGAACGGCAACTTACAGTATTCCTGCCGTAATGAGGTTACGTTGTGTGATATGGCGGTTCGAAGGCTTCCGGGCAGGGTATTTGATCAGAGAAGGAAAAGACACACACTGCAGGATCACGATTACAAAACCCCCTTTCCCGTACCGTTTGCTCAGGGTTCCTTCCTGGTTATGGAGACGAAACTGTTAAAATGTGTCAATGGATTTGACGAGCGGTATTTTATGTACATGGAGGATGCAGATCTCTGCAAAAAAGTCAGCGAGATTACCCCTATCATATATTGCCCCGAAACTTCCGTAGTTCACAAGTGGGAAAAAGGTTCTCACAAAAATATGCGGCTGTTTTGGATTCATCTGGAATCTATGATTCGTTACTATAAGAAATGGGGATTGAAGCTAAGGTGATGGACTCGATGAAAGTACTGTTTATATCAGAATATTTGGTTAATGAGGAGATCAGCGGGGGCTCCGTTGCTTCAAAGAATCACCTGGAATCAATACGGGAACTGGTCGGGTATGATAATGTGGATGTAGTAGCCCCTCTATGGAAACGGGAATGGGAGGAGCTTAACAGGGACAGGAAAATCCAGTGTGTGAGTGCCTATAAAAATCATATGGAACAGTTGATTAATAATCTGGAAGGAAATGTGACTCTGCTTAACCGCTCCATTATCAGGGAAATTGTGAGAAAAATAGAGGAACAATCGTATGATGTGGTGTTTCTTGACAACACATTTTATGGTACGCTGATCCGGCGAATTAAGAAAAAGTTCCCATCTGTCAAAATTATTGTATTTTTTCACGGAGTCAACCGGAAAACATGGGAATTAAAACTGAAGGCAGATTGGGGAAAACTCAGGAATATAACCCAGTTTCTTGCCGTCTTTCGAAATGAACGAATCGGACTTAAATATACCGATATCAATTTGATGCTGAACCAGCGGGATAATGAGCTGTTATATCAATATTACGGGGTCAGAAGCCAGTATTTTCTTCCCTCCTATTACTCTGATACAGCCATCGACTTACAGGCAGAGCTGCCGCTGGACCACGAATTTCGCCTGCTTTTTGTGGGCGGTTACTTTTGGCCTAATGTGGCAGGTATCACCTGGTTTGTCAAAAATGTTCTGAATTTTCTGACGGGGGATATCCATCTTTATATAGTGGGTTACCGCATGGAGGAACTGAGAGAACGGAAGCCATTTGCAGGAAATTCCAGAGTTACGGTCATTGGAACGGCTGACAGCCTTGACGCCTGGTATAATTCGGCGGATCTTGTAGTGAGTCCTATTTTCGAGGGAGATGGGATGAAGACAAAAACCGCAGAAGCATTGATGTACGGGAAAATTATTTTAGGAACCGGGGAAGCATTCTGCGGTTATGTGGGACTGGAACCGTATCAGTGCGATACAAAAGAGGCATTTATCAGACAGATTCAAGCGTATCAGCAGGCGGGGATAAGCAGATATCATCAGAACATCAGGGATATTTTTACGGAACGGTATTCACAGGAAGCCGCCAGGAGAACGTTTAGAGAGATTCTGTTTGAGGAAGAAACATGAAGGAACCACGAGTAAGCATTATACTGGTTAATTATAATGGCTGGAAAGATACCATGGAGTGTCTGAACAGCCTGGAACGTGTAGATTATAAAAATCTTGATATTTTTATCGTTGACAATTGTTCCACAGATGATTCGGTTGCCCGTATCAGAAAATATACAGAAAAAAGAAAACGGGTGACGCTGCTGATCAGCGCAGAAAACAAAGGCTTTTCCAGCGGGAATAATATAGGAATTAAAGAGGCGTTAAAGACGGGCGCGGAATATGTGGTCCTCTTAAATAACGATACGGTTGTAAGACAGGATTTTCTGACATGTGTAATACAAACGGCAAAAGAAAACGGCAGCGCAGGGATTGTAACGGGAAAGATTCTGTATTATTCCGATCCGGATACAATCTGGTATGGGGGCGGCCGCCTGCTTAAAAGGAGTGGTGTTGCTGTCCATAAAGGATATATGGAGGCTGATTGTGGGCAGAGAGATGTGGTAGAGGAGACCGGGTTTATATCTGGCTGTTTCATGGTTCTCACAAAAACATGCATTGAAAAGGCGGGAATTTTGCCGGAAGAGTATTTTCTGTACTGTGAGGATACTGCATACTGCCATCAGGTCAGAAACGCAGGATTTAAACTGATTTACGACTATCGTTCGGTTATCTGCCATAAGGTCAGCGCCTCCGCCGGAAAAGACAGCCGGGACTGCACTTATTACAGTGTGAGAAATACGCTGCTGGTACACAGGAAGTATGATTCTAAAAACTGGCTGTTCTTCCTGTTTTATGGTTACTTTCTGGTAAAGCAGGTAGTACTTGGCCGATGGGACTGCGATATTGTTACTAAGGCGCTGCTCGATTACAGAGACGGAAAAACCGGAAGAGTAAGATACGAAAAAGGAGAAAAAGAATGAAAGCAATGGCGTTGTATCTGCCTGCATTCCACAGGATACCAGAGAATGACAGGTGGTGGGGGGAAGGTTTTACGGAATGGGATAACACCAAAAAAGGGACACCTTTATACAAAGGTCATAATCAGCCATTAGTCCCGTTCCATCATAATTATTATGACTTAACAGATGTTGATACATTGAAATGGCAGGCGGCAACCGCCAGAAAATATCACGTTTCCGGTTTTATCCTGTACCACTACTGGTTTAACGGCAGGCTTCTTCTTGAAAAGCCGGTGGAACTTTTCCTGGAACACAAGGAGATCGATATCGAATTCTGCCTATGCTGGGCAAATGAGTCGTGGGCGAGAACCTGGGATGGAAAGGATACGGAGCTTTTGATGAAGCAGGAATATGGGGAGGAGGAGGACTGGGAACGCCATTTCCAGTACTATCTCCCGTTTTTTATGGATCAGAGGTATGTGAAAAATGATGGGAAGCCAGTGCTGTTTATCTACTCTCTTGGAAAAATAAAGAGATATGACGACATGGTTAAGTACTGGAACCGGAGAGCCGTGGAAGAAGGACTAAAGGGAATCTATCTCGTGGAGATGATAAACACGTTTAATCCGGGGCGAAAGGGTATGTATACATCGGCTGTCTGTGAGTTTGAGCCCCATTCCACATGCAGGAATTACGTGTCTGTTCCTGTCAGGCTCAAACGGGTGCTGTGCAAAAAAATCGGTTTGACGGATTATCTCGATTATGATTATGTCTGGAGACAGCTTTTGAAGAAGAATACAACATACGGAGACTGCCGGATTATCAGAAGTGCTTTTGTGAATTTTGATAATTCTCCCAGGAAGGGCAGGAAGTCTTTTGTTATAAAGGGGGCGGCTCCCCAAAAGTTTTCACGTTATCTCAATCAGCTGATACAGTCTGGCCGAAAAAATCTCTCTTCGGATTATCTGGTGATTAATGCCTGGAATGAATGGGGGGAGGGAGCTGTGCTTGAACCGACGGAGCACAACAAATTCGGGTATCTGGAGGCGGTAAGGAACAATCTATGATAAGGTCCGGTAATCACAAAATCAGGCTGACCTATGGAAGACTCATTCTCTGCGCTGTTTTTTTTCTGATGATTCTGGAGTTTAATTTTTATCATCTAAACGCCTTTTTGAGTTATCTCTTTGTGCGGGTGAATGCAGATTATAATAAGACACTGATTGCGGTAATCAGTGTAGCATGTTTGCTGCTTTTGCTTTTGAATAAGAAAGCAAAAAAAATATACACAACGGAGTATCCGTATTTCAATATCATCAATTTAGCACTTTTTTTCTTTATTGTGCTGGAGACGGTTTTTGGTGTAATCTGCTATGACCAGTCACCTTTCGATATTTTTGCGGAAATGAGGCACTATTACATCGTTTTAATGGCATTTCCTGTTTGTTATGGATTGGAGAAGTGTGCGAATACGCAGAAAATACTTGATCGGTTTTTGACACTGATTTTTGTCTATGTGATCCTGATTTTGCTTCAGGCCATAGTGTATAACGCCGATTCGCTCTGGTTTTTAAATGGATATATCAGTGAGAAATCATTCCGTGACGGCAGTCTGAGGATTGGCCTTGGCAGTCTGGCTCCTTTTCTGCTTCTGTATTCCTTCTCCTGCTGCTGTGACAGCAGACGGAATTTCCGAAAACGGTGTGCTGCACTGATAACATCGGTTGTGACAGCAGGCGCATATGTATACTGTACTCAGACCAGAGCGCTGAATCTGGCATTGGGGGGCGCACTGCTTGCGGTTCTAATGGTGGCAAGGTATCGGGCGTCAAAAAAGGCGGTTCTCCTTTATCTGTTAGCAGCGGGAATCTTTTTCTGCTTTTATCAGGGAATCTTTTCCGACCTGGTTTACTCGCTTTTCTTCGATCAGTCCAAATCCTCCTCTGCGTTGGGACGATTATATTCCATTAAACATTATCTCCAGGCATTTTATGACAATCCTGTTTTTGGAACAGGGATTATTCGGGAGACAAACCTTAAATTTGCCTTTATCAAACACGGCAGCGACGGACTGGTTTACAGCGACGATGTGGGGCTGATCGGTCTGATCGGAGAAAATGGAATCATCGGATTGATTTTTTACAGCCTGATTCTATTTCGGCTGCTGTATCTCACTTATGAAATGGTGATTAAAAAGAAAATATGGAATACAGATACGTATTTTATGACTGGGATGAGTGTATTTCTCATTCTGACCAGCGCTACCCTGATTATAACGAACACAATGAGGATCTTTTTATGTCCATTTCTTCTGGCCTTCTATGAATATTATGGAGTAAAAGTACACGAAAGAAAAGTAAAAGAATGAAAACACTGAAAAATTTTATCCGGGTGTTATCCAGCAACACCATAGTTTTGCTTTCCGGCATGATTACCGGAATGATGATACCGAATATCCTGTCTGTCGAATCCTATTCCAGTTTGAAGACGTATACGCTGTATCTCTCCTATGTGGGGATTTTTCATCTGGGATACGTGGACGGGCTCTATCTCAAATATGGAGGCCGTTCCTACCATAATATCGATAAAAATATATTAAAGCATGAGCATACCATCCTCTGGAGAATAGAGACCATATTAACAATAGCCGTTCTGGCAATTGGAATTGTACGGCAGGATTTTGTGATGGCATTGTTTGCTGTGAGTATTATCCCATACAACATCAACGGATTTTTTAAACAGATTTTTCAGGCTGCAGGGGAATTCAAACGGTATGCCAGAATCAATAATGCTGTAACAATCAGTGCATTGGGCCTTAATATTTTGGGAGCAGTAGTGCTGCGTGTTGACCAGTATGTATTCTACTGCTTTGCAACCCTGCTGGCGAATCTGTCCATGAGTATATTTCTGGAGTACAGCTACTTTAAAAATAACCGTAAGTATAAGCCGGTTGACGGCCGGGATACCATAAAGCTTATTAAAACCGGCAGCCTGATTGTGCTGGGGAATTTCATAGCTCAGTTTGTATTTACAATTGATTTATGGTTTGTTAAGGGCTTTTTTTCCGCAGTTGAGTTTGCATACTATTCGTTCGCATTTTCCATGGTATCTATGATTAATACGGTGGTAACGGCAGTTACCGTGGTTTTTTACAACTATCTCTGCCGTGAAAGAGAAGAACGGCAGATTATTGAATTCAAAAGATATCTGCTGGTATTCTCTCCTTTTGCGGCGTTGGCTTATTTCTGCTTCCGGTTTATTGTAAAGCTGTTCGTTGTAAAATATACTGCTTCTCTTGATATCCTTTTTTTCTTGTTCGGTGCCTACCCTTTTTTGATTATTGTGTATGCGCTGATTATCAATTTGTATAAAATTTCAGAGGATAAGAAAAAGTATGTGAAATCAGTCGCCCTAATTGTTATGACTGCCGCGGTTTATAACTTTTTAGCGTTAAAGCTGTGGCACAGTGTACAGGGGATTGCGCTGGCAACACTAATGACGTATATCACATGGTATCTATACTCTATGGCGGATTTTAAGATATTAAAACCTACGGTTCGGGAGATTATATGGGCAGTTTACTATCTGGCTGTCTATGCGGTGACCAGTTATATTTCCAATGATGTGTTTGCGGGAATTATGTTTGGATTGCTGATTTTGACAGGGGGACTGGTGCTGTTTTGGGATATTTACTCAAATCTTCTGGAAAGGATTACTCAAAGAGGGAGATAGAAAAATGGAAAAAATAAAAAAACTGGTTTGGCTGACTGCCATCCGAACCAGGGGGATGTTCAGAAATGTGGTACAAAACAGAATAGCGGCCAGCTATCTAATGCCATGGTTTATGCGTAGAGGAATTTACAATCTACTGGGAAATTCGATCAGCACCAGCGAAATCTCTCCTCACTGCTTTCTGGGAGGGTACAGGCTGCAGCTGGGAAAAGATACCTTTATCAGCTATCAGTGCTTCTTTGATCTGACAGCTCCGGTCATATTGGGAGAGAAGTGCCGGGTGGCATTTCAGACTACGTTCATCACCTCCACCCATGAGCTGGGGGGTGGCGGCATGAGAGCGGGAGACGGACTGGCTGAGCCCATCGTAATTGGAAACGGGGTATGGATCGGCGCCAGAGCGACTATACTTCCCGGTGTCACTGTGGGAGACGGAGCAGTGATCGGAGCGGGGGCGGTTGTTGTATCTGACTGTGAGGCAGACTGTATCTATGCCGGAGTTCCGGCGAGAAAGATCAGAAAGATTGAGGAATGATCAAATGACATCTTATTTCATTTATATATCAGCAGGCTGTGTCCTTGCGGGGATTGCAGCGGGACTCATCTATTACGCGGTGTACTATTTGAGAGGCAGTAAAATTATAAGAGATGAGATCCATGCAGCAGACATACAGAAGGAAGTGTGGAGTCATGCTTCAGACAGCGCCTACAGCAGAATATCGGGATACAAACGGATTATTTTAAAAGATCTGAAAAAGAAATCATGTTTGGTTGGCGCCGGGGTCTTTTTTGTCTCCGTATCGGTAATGGGAATCGCCCTGTTTCTAATAGAGGAAGATAATGCTGAAGGGGGCGTATCCAGTTTAGAAAAATCCTATGGCACGGAGATAACCGGTATGATCTGCTGGGGAGACAGCCTGACGGCAGGGGTAAATGGAGACGGTGTGACGTTTCCGGATGAACTGAAGAAACTGATGCTGGAGGATGGAGTCGATATTCCTGTGCTGAATATGGGTGTTCCGGGAGAAAATTCGATTGAAATAGGGGCCAGGGCCGGTGGGCGCAGGATCGTGGTGAAGGATGCATTTACGATACCGGCTGATGCAGTACCAACGGCACTGACATTTACTGACGGGATCGGTGTAGAACTTCATCTTACGGCAAGGGGAAATGCAGGAATATCCAGTGTCACGATAGACGGCGTGGAAGGAACCATTTCCTTTGAACAAAATCCGGATGGCGGCAACTATGATGGAATATATTACTTTACACGCAGCAAATCGGGACGCGAGGTGGAAGTAAAGGCGGGGACACAGATCATCAATGACGGAGCAGTCGAATATAAGAGTTATCTCCCGATTATTTTTATGGGGCAAAATGGCTATTTTACATCTCCTGAGGATTTGATTGAACAGCAGCAGGCTATTCTTGATACGTATGACGATCCGAGCCGGTTCCTGATTCTGGGTCTGACGACCGGTACCGCAGAAGATCGGAAGGAGCTGGAAGAGAAGATGGAGGCACAGTGGGGCGGACGATACGTGAATTTAAGGGATATTCTTTCTTCCTCCAGGGTATACTCCTTTCACGTAACGGTTCTGGATTTTGATAAAAAGCAGATGCAGGAGGGACGAGTCCCCAGCTGTCTGAGAAATGATGATGTCCATCTGAATGGAGCGGGTTATAAAGCGGCAGCCGAGGTGATCTATGAGCGGCTGAAACAGCTGGGATATATTTATATGGAGAGGAGAGAATGGAAATGATTATTTCTAAAACACCATTTCGCATGTCATTTTTTGGAGGGGGAACAGATTTCCCGGATTTTTATAAAATGTACGGCGGATCAGTTATTTCTACCACATTTGATAAGTATTGCTACGTAAATGTCAGACATCTGCCCAGGTTCTTTGATTATGCCACAGAACTTGTTTATTCAAAAATCGAGCGGGTGATGGACGTGGAAGAGATCCGGCATCCTGCAGTGAGGGAAGCAATGAAGTATCTGGATATGCATGAACTGAGAATTTCCTATGAAGCCGATTTACCGGCCCGGTCGGGTCTGGGTACCAGCTCCTCATTTGCTGTGGGGCTGTTAAATTCTTTCTATGCGCTTAAGGGGAGGTATGCCGATAAGAAGAAGCTGGCGGATGATGCAATCTACCTGGAACGGGTGCTTTGCAAAGAGGCAGGCGGTGTCCAGGATCAGATTGCGGCAGCTTACGGCGGATTTAACCGCATTCGTTTCTCGGAAAGCGGCTACTGTGTCGATCCGATTATTGTATCGCCGGAACGGAAGCGCTGGCTGAATGATAATCTGCTTCTCTTTTTTACCGGTATATCAAGATTTTCTTCCGACATCCAGGTCGATACACAAAAGTCCTTAAAGGATAAGACCACGCGGCTTTTAGAAATGCTTTCGCTGGTGGACGAAGCGGAACGGATACTTACTTCTGACTGTGATCTGGAGGAGTTTGGAAGGCTGCTGCATTATACGTGGACGCTAAAACGCGGGATCAGCTCCGGCATTTCCACCACATCGATTGATGTCATTTATGGGACTGCAAGAAGTGCGGGAGCTGTCGGAGGAAAGCTTCTGGGGGCGGGAGGAGGGGGCTTCTTCCTGTTTTATGTGGAGAAAGAAAAGCAGAAGGCTGTCATAGAGGCGTTAAGTGATTTGCTGTATGTTCCGTTTTCCTTTGAAGATAAAGGAACGCGAATCATCCATTACTCTCCGGAAAACTACGTTCCGGCAGGAAAGGAATGACAGAGCAGAAGGAGACTTATGAACATAGATACTTTTGTATTTAAATGTCTGAGAAAAATATTTGGAAGAGAAGATGACTGGTACTCGGAGGAATATGTGGAATACAGAGATCAGACGGCAAACGATTACATACGAAACAGGATACATCAGGCAGAATCTGGCTTGATGGTATGCAAATTCGGAACAATCGAGCTGGAACATCTCTGCTGTCTGATGTCGGACCGTACGATATTAAGCTGGATCAGGGGAATCCGGGGCGAGTACTCCATACTGCCTGAAGAGACGATGGAACGCCTTTGCTCCAATGCAGGCTTTTTCCCCAATGATGGAAAGCTGGGAGCCGCCTATAAGGATCTGGTATTAAGGGATATCGGTGAAATCGATATATTAGCCTCATATCAGAGACGGGAAAAGTACCTGGGAGACCGGTTGAGCATGTGTACACGAGTTAATCTGGAGGGATTTTACGCCCCCTTTTTATGGGAAAATCCCTGGACCAAGGAGCTGAAGGGAAGGAAAGTACTCGTAGTCCATCCATTTACCGAATCCATACAGCGGCAGTATGGGCGGAGAGAGCTTCTGTTTGACAATCCGGATGTGCTTCCGGAATTCGGGAGCCTGACGCTGGTGAAGGCAGTACAGAGTATTGCCGGAAACGGAAATGAAACGGGATTCCATGACTGGTTTGAGGCTCTGGATTTTATGAAACAGGAGATTGACCGCTGTGATTACGAGATTGCACTGATCGGCTGCGGCGCATACGGCATGGATCTGGCGGCCCATGTCAAACGAAGGGGAAAGATTGCCGTTCATCTGGCCGGCTGGACTCAGATGCTTTTTGGAGTCTACGGTAATCGGTGGCTGGAGGACCAGCCGGCATATAAACGTTTTATCAATGAGTACTGGATCAGGCCTTCAGAGAGTGAAAAGGTGCATGGGGCGGAGAAGGTGGAGAATGGCTGTTACTGGTGAGGGCAGAGTCGTAAACAGAAGGCTTTCCGGAAAGGCAGAGGATGAATGAAGGGAAAACAAAGGATTAAGAACTATCTGAGCGGTTGTCCGATTTTATACCGTACAGTAAAAAGACTGTCGCTTTTGATCGGCACACCATCTCAAAAACAGATTGAGCGGATGGTATTCCGATATAACAGGAAGCGGTTCCGGAAGTACTCCGGATGCTTTAAAAAAAGCAGGGCGAGAGATCGGGCATATATGACCTGGCTGTACCATGTGGTGGAAAAGGGGCTTTCAATGCCTGAAATGCGTCTGGGATTTGGGGAGGATAAAATAAGGGAACTCTACCGCGTTATAGCGGAATACAGTAAGAATTATGGGAAGACCGATCCAGCGCTGTATGCGGCGGTATCGACAGCTCTGGAATACGAAAGAATCCACGCAGAATCCAGGTATTCCCTGCCGCCGGAAATACTGGCACTTTTAAAGGATATCAGAAAAGAATATCCGACAGCGTCACCGTTAAATCAAATCACATATGATGCAGAACATTATTTCAGCTGCTCAGAGAAAAGCTTTGATCAGTTTTCGGCAAGCCGGCACTCTGTCCGGAATTTTGGAACAGAGCCTGTCGCTGTCGAAACGATCCTGGAGGCGGTAAAAATAGCCGGAAATGCACCTTCGGCCTGTAACCGCCAGCCGGCCAGGGTCCACATTGTCTCAGACCGCGAAAAAATCAGAAAATGTCTGGAACTTCAGAATGGAAATCGCGGCTTTGGTCATCTTGCGGATAAACTGCTCATTATAACCGGAGATTTGTCTGTAGTGCTGGGAGCACAGGAATTTTTCGATCTGAATACCAACGTGGGAATCTTTTTGATGAACTTATGCTATGCGCTCCATTATAAGAAAATCGCCCATTGTGTTCTCAACTGGTACGCACTTCCGAAGCAGGATAAAATGTTAAGAAAAATTCTGGAGTTAGAAGCATCGGAAACAGTCGCTGCAATGATCGTGTGCGGTAATGTTCCAAAATCGTTTAAAATTGTCATGTCTCCCAGACTTCCGGTCTCAGAATTATATGTCTTACACTGAAAACTCTGCAAAATCAGAGGATGGAAAGGCTGATCAAACAATGAAAAGAATAAATTGTGTTGTTTCATCTTATGCATATGTAGTTAAAAACATCAATTACGGATCTTTACTGCAGTATTATGCATTACAGACATTTCTGGTGAAGCTGGGGGAGGAGGCGTACTGGCTGCGCTATACTCTCGAAGAAAAAGAGAGCATTGTGGTGAAATTAAAGGCTGCGGCCAAACGAATTCTTCATCCTGTCCGATCTGCAAGGCGTATCCGCTGCCAGAAATCGTATCTTGCGTTTATCAACCGATATCTGGCTGTTTCCGGTTGTGTCTATGAGACGTATGAGTCATTGGTAAATAATCCGCCGGAGGCTGACCGCTATATTACAGGAAGCGATCAGGTATGGGGAGGGACAGTAAAAGCAAATTACCTGTGTTTTGTGCATGAAAAAAGCAAAAAAACTGCTTATGCCGCCAGCTTTGGAACGGATATGATCTCCAGAGAACAGATGAATGCTGTGAAAATGTGGATCAGGGATATTGAGAACGTTTCGGTGCGTGAACCGTCGGGAATTTCAATTTGCAGGCTGATGGGGGTTGACGCGGTTGAGATGGCAGATCCCGCTCTTTTGCTGGATAAAGAAGAGTACCCGGTCAGCAGACATGCTGCGGAAGAGGAAAACGCGGAGGTTTTTTGCTATTTTTTAAATATAAGCAGGGAAGAGGAGATTCGTTGGCCGGAAATAAAAGAATTTGCGAAAAGAAAGAGGAAAGTAATCAAAGCAGCCGGAGTACCCCAAACGGAAAAAATAATTCCAGATGGTAATCTGGTTTATCCTTCCCCGGAAGAGTGGCTTGGTTTTTATGATAAAGCGGAATACATATTTACCAACACGTTTCATGGTACCGTCTTTGCGATTATATTTCGAAAAAAATTCATCGTATTTTTACAGGAAGGAGCCACAAAATCACAAAATGGCCGGCTGCTGTCCCTGTTAAAGAAATTAAAGCTGGAACGCCGCCTGTACCGGAAACAGGAATCTCTGGAAGCCCAGATGGAAAGACCGATTGATTGGAATACTGCAGAGAGTGCGATAAAGGGCGCAAGGGAGCGGGCCGCATTATTTTTAAGCAGTGAAGGAGGAGGCTGACAGTTATATGGTATATGATCGCAAGGGAGTTGCAAAAAGAATCAGGCAGCGAAGAAAAGAACTGCATATGACAGTTGATGATATGGCAAAAAAAATAGGCAGGGCCTCTCATTATTATGGGGACATTGAGAGGGGAACATGCGGGATGTCGATCGAAACCCTTTTAGATATTTCAGCCTGTCTCGGTCTGTCAGCAGATTATATCCTGTTTGGTACGATAGATAAAAATGTAAATAACAGTGCCTATACAGCATATAAAATGTTGGAAAATTACGATTTAAAGACACAAAAACGTGCCGTGGAGCTGATGAAATTTTACTTGGAAGTGATAGAACTGTAATATGCGGTATAGGGAGAAAAATAGAGAAATATCGGAATATTATCAGAAGATTTGCTGGAGAAATATATTATAGCACCGGAACTTCATACAGTATAAGAAACTTTCTTTATTTTGGGTATGGCGAATGACTGGAAACTTAGATGAAAGAGGGGCTGATACACATTGCGTGTGTCTCAGCCCCTTTTCTTATCATGAATTTCCGCAGCTTCCGGTTAAATCCCTCAAGAAATCGTGCGGCTGCTCTCAAATCGCAGAAAAACTGTTATCTTTTAGAGAAGTAATCCACGTTTCGATTGTTTGGGCCAGTATATACTGCTGCTGCAAAACTGCCATACCTGTTTCCGGAATTTCCGGTACACGTTCTTTTTCGCATAGATTTTCTTCCAGACAGGTCTTTAAAGTTTTTACATTTTCCTCGATTTTTTCCAGGCATAATTTCTGCCCTTCCGGTGGAAGGCTGGGCAGATTTACAATCACGGCGTTAAAATCCAGGAAAAAGTGAATCGGTAGTGACGCGATCTCATTCATTAGATTTTCAAATTCTTTTGCGCCGGTATCTGTAAGAGAATAAATTGCTTTCTCCGGCATTTTCCCCTCTTTAACAATATTACTTTTAATCAATCCTTTTTCTTCAAGCTGTATCACCTTTTTGTAGATTGAGGGCGTGCTGATTTTTACCCATTTGGAGATATTGCGATACTCAACTAATTTCTGAATGTCATAGGCGCTGAGTGATTCCCTTTTTAATATCCCTAATACAATTAAATCGATAGTCGCCATGATTTCCTCCTGTTTCTATTGACAAATGGTGTAAAATATAGTAGTGTAATTGCTAGTTGATCAATTGCTATAATTTATACTACTATATTTTATGCCTTATGTCAAGCGAAAGGAGAACTAACAGATGAATGAATCAGACAAAAAAATAGCGCTGCTGGGGAGCACGCCGATTCCAAAAGCATTACTGGCGTTAGGGCTGCCAACCATGATTGGTATGCTGATTAACGCGCTGTACAACCTGGCAGACACTTACTTTGTGGGGGGACTTGGAACCGATCAAATGGGTGCTGTCACGGTGGCGTTTCCCCTCGGACAGGTTATCGTAGGATTGGGTCTGCTGTTTGGTAACGGAGCCGCCGCCTGTCTTTCAAGGTTACTTGGGCGCAGCGACAAAGAAACGGCAAACAAGGTAGCCAGTACGGCCTTATACAGCAGCGTATTGACTGGAGCAGTCCTTATTCTTTGTTCCATTATCTTCCTAAAACCGATCTTAAAACAGCTTGGCGCAATCGAAAGTGTTATGCCTTATGCAACTGCCTACACCAGTATCTATATTACGTTTTCAATTTTTAACGTATTTAATGTCACGATGAACAATATTGTATCAAGCGAAGGAGCCGCTAAAACTGCCATGTGTGCATTGATGGCAGGTGCTTTACTAAATGTGATATTAGACCCGATTTTTATCTATAGACTGCATCTTGGCGTTGCGGGTGCAGCAATTGCAACAGCCATTTCACAAATAGTTTCCACAATCGTCTATATGGGCTATATCCTCCGTAAAAAAAGTATTTTCAGTTTTCATATCAAAGAGTGCTGCTGTTCCAAAGAAATCATGTCTGAAATTTTGAAAATCGGGATTCCCACGTTGTTATTCCAGATATTGACCAGCCTTTCAATCAGCATGATAAACAATGCAGCGAAAGAATACGGAGGTTCCGCGCTGGCCGCGATGGGGCCGCTCACGAAAATTATGTCTATGGGGAGCCTGATTGTATTCGGTTTTTTGAAAGGTTTTCAGCCAATCGCCGGATTCAGCTATGGTGCAAAGAAATTTGATCGCCTGCATGAAGCCATTAAAACCTCGATTCTCTGGTCTACGATATTTTGTGCGATGTTTGGTTTGGCTGCTGCGATTTTCTCTTCACAGATTATGGCCTTGTTTACAAAAGGCGATATGGAGATGATTCGTATCGGTTCGTTCGCTTTGCGGGCAAACGGCCTTTCTTTTATCCTTTTTGGGTTCTACACGGTATATTCGTTTCTGTTCCTTGTAATGGGGAAAGCAGCGGAGGGTTGCTTCCTTGGTGCATGCAGACAGGGGATTTGTTTTGTACCTGTTATTTTACTTCTTCCAGGAATTTTTGGCTTGGATGGGATTCTTTATGCCCAGCCGATTGCTGACGTTCTCTCGGCTATTGTCACCGCATGGCTGGCCATTCATTTTCACAAAGAATTGTCTGCGGCAAAAGCACATTTTCTTGCTATACAGGCAGCATCCTCTGAATCGGCTGACGTATAGTCTATTATAAAAATAATTGTAATGGATAATTCATAAAAAACTGCTGCCTGGAATGTACGGTATCCGATGATTGTTCGGTTTCTGTTCGAATTAGTTTCATGTCCTGTTATCTTTGGTCAGAAAACAGCAAATGATGCGGCATAAACCGCGCAGGCCCCCTTGTTTGACAGTCTTTTATCTTATGTATTAAGTTCATAGAGATATCCTGATGCTTATAAAAATCTTCTACGGTATATTCTTCTGTATACACAAGTGCCATGCATCAAGTGCCCCATTTTCTCTGCTAAACTGATGTATGGTCTAAAAGAAGACGCCTGCCACGAGCGATAGCAGTAGTAATCCGAAAATCCAACAGAGACTATCAAGGACTGCAGTTTCCTGGTATAATTGGAGTGGTATGCGTGGCTTCTAAGCCGCTGGCCCGTGAACATGTACCAGGAGGAAACCTGATGATTTTTCAGAAGGATAAGCAATTTAATATCCTGCCGTTTCATATAAGATTCAGAAAATATATTCAGTATTATAATGTCGAGTTTCCGGGGAGGGATGCGTTCTTTCCTCAATACAGGCTCATGCCATGTCGGATTTTTACTATAACGGGATGGAAATTTATCATATAATTTCCTCGAAGGAGGAATGAAAATATGAAAGATCAAGGGGCTTTTAGCGGTTAAGGATATATCCGCCTCTAAGAGCTTTTATGAAACCGTGCTTCATCCAAATGTTGTCATAGATATTGGCAAACATGTAACTTTTGAGAGCTTTTTTCTGCAGCAGGAGTATGCTAAAATTATTGGCATGGCTCCAATCTTTTGAAAGAAATTGGCACAGGGCGGCCCTGGCAGACCAAAGCCGCCGCTATTTTACTTAGAACAAAGGAGGTTGTCTATGAACTGGGAACCGTGGACAGGTTGTTACCAAATAAGTGACGGCTGTGCAAACTGCTATTTTTATGGGCCATATGCAAAACGCTGTGGACAGAATACAATTCTGAAAACAGATAAATTCAACTGGCCCATTCGGAGAAATAAGAAGGGTGAATACAACATCAAGGGGGATAAGATTCTCGCTACCTGCTTTGCCACCGACTTTTTCCTGCCAGAAGCGGACGAGTGGAGGAAAGAGGTCTGGGGCATGATCCGGGAGCGGACGGATATTGATTTTTTGATTCTGACCAAGCGGATCGAACGGTTCCCCGTGTCCCTGCCCGACGACTGGGGCGAGGGCTATGACAATGTGAACATTGGCTGCACAGTGGAAAACCAGGCGATTGCCGATTACCGGCTTCCTCTGTTTTTATCTTATCCGATGAAGCGGCGTTTTATCGCCTGCGCTCCGCTTCTGGAAGCGATCGATCTGACCGCATATCTTCAGGGGGTGGATCATGTGACCGTTGGCGGCGAAACGGGGAGGGAAGCGCGCGAGTGCGATTACGAGTGGGTGCTGAGCATCCGGGAGCAGTGTGTCAAGGCGGGGGTAACCTTCTGGTTTAAGAACACAGGCTCTCTTTTCCGGCATGATGGTATCGTGGAGAAAATCAATCCATATCAGCAGACCGGCAGGGCGAAAGCGCTTGAAATTGATATTTCAGACGGGAAAAGGTTGTTTTGAAAGTTTTTGGCAGAAGGAGCTAATGTCAGAGCTGAGAGTTTGTAGACAGGGCATTGATTTACAGTGGTGATGATGTTCACAGGAGGAAATATGAGCGAGGTAATGAAATTTTCCACAAGAAAGGATTTTCGCAGCTGGCTGCAGGAGAATTGTATGTCAACAGCCGGTATTTGGGTGCTTTTTGGCAAGGCGGGCGGCCCCAAAACGATTAAGGCAGGCGAAGCGTTGGAAGAAGCCCTTTGTTTTGGCTGGATTGATGGCCAGATGCAGAGTATTGATGATAAAATCTATAAAAAGTATTTTTCCCTGCGCAGGGAAAACAGCAAATGGTCGGAGAAAAATAAAGCGCTGGCTGAAAAACTGGAACAACAGGGGCTTATGACCGATTATGGCCGGGCTAAAATAGCGGAAGCTAAGCAAAACGGCCAGTGGGATGCCCCCAAATCCCCGGCGGTCACAGAGGAGCAGATTGCCTTTTTGTCTGGTTTATTAAAAGCATACGAGCCCGCTTATGCAAATTTTCAGGCGATGTCTTTATCGGTAAAGAAAACTTACACACGGGCATATTTTGACGCAAAGACAGATGCTGGTCGGGAAAAGAGAATATTATGGATGGTCGATCGATTGAATAAAAACCTGAAACCTATGTAACAGGCAGAAGCTTAAAACCCAGAGGGAATATCATGGAAAATATTTATTACGTGGAAGATGACCGGAATATTGCGTCACTCGTTGCTGAATATTTAGAGCAAAGAGATTGTATCGTTTCTATCATTCCTTCGATCGCGGAGGCAAGACAGATGCTAAGCAGGCAGAAACCGGATTTGTGCCTTATTGACTGGAATATGCCGGATGGGCAGGGAGATGTACTCTGCCGTTCTATCCGTTTCCGATGGAAGGACATGCCGATTATTTTTCTGACTGCCCGTGGAGATGTGAAGGATATCGTTGCCGGCTTTGGCTGTGGGGCTGATGATTATGTGGTGAAACCGTTCGAACTGGAGGTATTATACTCTCGTATCCAGGCTCTGCTTCGGCGCGCCGGAACTGTATCAGACCAGGTTCTCAGCTGTGATTTTATTTCACTTAATCACAGTAAAAAGACGGTGTTCTGCGGCGATGAGGAAATAACGCTGAGTCAGATGGAATACCAGCTGTTGGAAGTTTTATTAAAAAATAAGGGCCAGACCATAAGCAGGGAGCAGATCCTGCATGAGGTCTGGGACAGCAATGGAAGTTATGTCAATGATAATACTCTGACCGTAACGATGAAACGGCTGCGTGAGAAATTACATCAGCCGCTGTGCATAAAAACAATACGAAGCTTTGGGTATCGTATGGAGGACACCGTATGAACGGCAAAAAAAATATTGTGGTTACAATTTTGCTGGTGGTATCTGTCAGCCTCTTTTCCGTTATGCTTTCCGCCGTGTTTCTGCTGAAGTATTACAGCAGGGTTCAGTTTCAAATGCTCAGCGGGTTCTGCCAGATGCTTGCGGAAGAGCGCATAGCAGATAGAGACGCCTTCATGGGAGCATTGAAAGAAAACAGGAAAAAAATAGTATTGTCGGATAATGGGGATTTCCTGGAAAGCTTCGGGTATCGTGCGGATGATTTTGCAGGCAGGCGGTGGGAGACTGGATATCTGATTGCCGCAGCAGGCTTAGGAACCGGTCTTTTGATATTTATGGCAGCATTTTTATATTGGCATAAAAAAGAGGGGGAACAGATTTCAGCATTAACAGAATATTTGGAAAAGGTCAATACGGGTGGGCAGGGTCTTTTGCTTGCAGCCAAGGAAGGTGAATATTCCCGGCTCCAGGATGAGATATATAAAACAGTAACCACTCTGTATCAGACCAGAGACGCCGCGCTCGAAGCAAAGAATAATTATGCAGATAATTTATATAATATCGCCCATCAGCTAAAAACGCCAATTACGGCTATTTCATTATCCGCGCAGCTAATAGAAGAAAAAAGTGATTTGGAGTATGTGGGGCAGATTCGGAAACAGGTGGCAAGGCTGACTCATTTAGAGGAAGCGCTGCTGCTTTTGTCGCGCATTGACACCGGGACACTGACGCTTGAAAAAGTAAAACTGGACGTGTTTACCGTGTTGACTCTGGCAGCAGATAATCTGCAGGAATTATCGGTTCTCTCTGATGTTGAACTGGATATTTCGGATCATGGAGAGGCTGTCATTACTGCGGATATGGAATGGGCGATGGAAGCGGTCATGAATCTGTTGAAAAATTGTATGGAGCATAGTCCGGAAGGGGCCAGGGTCCATTGCTCCTATGAGCAGAATCCGCTGTATGTGCAGATCCGGATCTGGGATGAGGGGGAGGGATTTGAGAAAAAAGATATTCCTCATTTATTTGAGCGTTTTTACCGGGGAGAAAATGCTGTAAAGGGCAGTATTGGAATCGGTCTGTCCATTTCAAAAGCAATCATTGAGATGCAGAACGGGGTAGTTCATGCCGGAAATTTGCCGGAGGGCGGCGCATTTTTTGAAATCCGTATGTACAGTCACTGAGTTGTCACCTTCCGCTGCTATAATAAAAGAGTAAGCAGTACATTCCTTAGCAGGAGAGGAGATAGTCAAATGGAACTGTTAAAATGTGAAGGAATCGGCAAGATATACGGAAAAGGGCTTAACCAGGTGACTGCGCTCGACGGAATTGACCTTTCCGTTGAAAGAGGCGAGTTTTTAGCAATCGTGGGGGCTTCCGGTTCCGGAAAATCAACACTGCTTCATATCCTTGGAGGTGTGGACAAACCAACTTCTGGAAACGTAATGATAGATGGGCTGGATCTATCTGCCTTGAACCAGAAACAGGCAGCCATTTTCCGCCGCCGGAAAGTGGGGCTGGTTTACCAATTCTATAATCTGATTCCTACATTGACTGTCCGAAAAAATATCCTTATGCCGCTTCTTCTGGACAAAAAGAGCGTGAACCAGGAATTTTTTAACCAGATTGTAAGCTCTCTGGGCATTGAAGATAAGCTGGAATCCCTGCCGGGTGAGCTGTCCGGGGGACAGCAGCAGAGAGCCGCAATCGCCAGATCCTTAGTCTATCGTCCGGCGCTGCTTCTGGCCGACGAGCCTACGGGTAATCTGGATCAAAAGAATTCCAGGGAAATTATTGACATGCTGAAGCTGTCCAACCGAAATCTGAAACAGACGATCATACTGATTACACATGATGAAAAAGTCGCAATGGAGGCAAACCGTATCGTAACGTTAGAGGACGGCCATATCGTCAGTGACCGGAAGCAGAGGGGGTAACGGCTATGTGGAAAGACTATTCTGCGGGGTATATAAAACACAACCGTGCTTCCAGTGTAACGGTGATGGCTGCCGCTTTTATTTCCGCCTTGCTGCTTTCTTTGCTTTGCAGCTTATTTTATAATTTCTGGATTTATGAGATAGAAAGGCTGGGAGCAGAGGAGGGCACATGGCAGGGACGGATCGTCGGGGAAATAGATACAAAACAGCTGGAGTCGATACGAAATTTCGCCAATGTAAAAACGGCGTCTGTCAATGAAGAACTGTCTGACGGACAGGAAGCGGTAATCGATATCTGCCTGCACAACAGGAGGACGATCCTCACGGATATGCCTAAGATTGCGGAACTGGCAGGAATTTCTCAGGAGGCAGTTTCTTACCACCACAGCCTCCTGAGTATGTATTTGATTCGTGATCCAATGGATCCGGCACCGCGATTGATTTTTCCATTCTTACTGGGGACAACAGTGCTGGCCTGTTTTTCACTGATCATGATCATCAATCACTCTTTTGCGGTATCTATGTATGCGAGGATACATCAGATTGGCATTTTTTCAAGTATCGGAGCAACGCCGGGGCAGATCCGAATCTGTCTGTTACAGGAGGCTGCCATGCTTTGCGTGATACCGGTCATAGCCGGCAATTTGCTGGGAATTCTGATCAGTGTCTGGATAATTGGGCAGACCAATGTACTGGCAGGTGATACAGCAGGACGGCAGGAAGCTGTCTGGCAGTATCACCCTTGGGTTCTGGTATTTACGTTTCTAATTACTATTTTAACTGTTTGGATTTCTGCATGGATGCCGGCAAAGAAAATGAGCAGGTTAACTCCGCTGGAAGCAATCAGGAACACAGGGGAACTGCAGTTAAAGAAAAAGAAGAAAATCCGGATTTTACCGCTTTTATTTGGTGTGGAAGGGGAACTTGCCGGAAATGCGCTGAAAGCACAAAGAAAGGCATTGCGGACAACGACACTGTCCCTGGTTCTGTCTTTTTTGGCATTTGCCCTTATGCAGTGCTTTTTTACTCTTACGGGCATCAGTCAGAGAATGACCTACTTTGAGGGATACCAGAATGTCTGGGACATTATGGTTACGGTGCAGGATGCGGGTATAGATTCCTTTGAAAAGGCAGAGGAGATACAGGCATTGTCCGGTGTGGCAGACAGTGCAGTATACCAGAAAGCGGCTGCGAAGCGGATTGTTACCGAAGATGAAATAAGCAGTGAAATGGCGGCTCTGGGCGGTTTTCTGCATGCACCTGAAAACTATGTCATGAAAACCGAAGAGGGCTGGCTCGTCAATGCGCCTCTTGTTATATTGGATGATTCCAGCTTTCTGGAATACTGTGGGATGATTGGGGCTGCTCCACGACTGGATGGCGCTGTGGTCCGGAATCAGATCGATGATGTTACAGATCCGGATTATAGAAACCGTGACTCCCATGATTATCTGACGGGACAGCAGAAAACAAGTGTTTTAAGACAGGCGGCCCGGGAAGAACTGACGGCTGAAGTCCCGGTACTTGCGTATACCCGGGAAGTTCCCGAACTGCGGGAAGAGTATGGGAGTCTGGACCTGTATGAACTGGTACACTTCCTTCCGGTGTCTTTATGGAAACAGATCAGAGGACAGATAGGGGGAGAGGAAGAGGATTTTTATATCCGTATTCTTGCCGATGATACTGCCTCATTGGAAGCGTTGAACCGGATAAAGGAGGAACTTCAGGAAATCCTTAATCCGGAATATGAAGTCCTTATTGAGAACCGGATACAGAAAAAAATAGATAATGATCATATGATTCATGGGATGATGACTGTTCTGGGCGGTTTTTGTGTCCTGCTTGCACTTATTGGTATTGGTAATCTATTCTCCAATACATTGGGATTTGTGCGCCAGAGAAATCGTGAGTTTGCACGGTATATGTCCATAGGCATGACTCCTGGCGGCCTGAGAAAACTGTTTTGTATTGAAGCGCTGGTGATTGCGGGACGACCGGTTCTTATTACAATACCTCTGACGGTTCTTATGACTGGATACATGATAAAAATCAGCTATTTGGAACCAGTGATTTTTATCAAAGAGGCACCGGTTATACCTGTTCTGGCATTTCTTTTCATGATTGCCGGCTTTGTGGCGCTGGCTTATTATCTTAGCTGGAAGAAGGTGAGTATAGTTAATTTGCGGGATGCTCTGTCTGATGACACTATGATATAAAATCGATAGAAGAGATGTTGGACGCTCTGCGTAATGATCCCTATATTGTGGTGTATTTATTTTTTGAAAAGCAGATTACTCGAGGGATAGCATTTGCGGGACTGAAGGGGTTAATTTTGTATAAAGTGAATTTTAAAAGTGAGCCGTTTTCTTTGATCTGGAGAAAAGGGCTCACTTTCCATTGTAAGAATCGATGCTTTCGCTGCAAATATCTGTATTGTGTCTCTCTTTTTTCATTTCCCTTATTTTGTAAAGTCATATAGTGCATCCGGATTCTTAATTGTAATACACCGCCTCCCAACGTCAATAACTCCCAATCGTTTCATTTTGGAGCAGATTCGTGCTATCTGGATGCGGGAGGCATTGACTGCGGAGGCCAGGTTCTCATAAGACATTGGAATGCATTGGGTCTGACAGTAGTCTTCACTTTTCATGTATAGAAAAATAAAGTTGATCAGGCGCGTTGTTACATCCGATACACTCTGATTTTCTGCGTCAAAGCACATGAGTCTTAAGACATCACCGACATAAGATGCCAGATCAAGGCCAAAAGCGGGATTCGCCTCACACATACGAAGCAGGGACTGCCGTGTCACGGTAACGGTGGTAATATCCGTGACAGCCTGGGTAGTTACAATGGCAGGTTTCCCTTCGCAGAAGCCGTCTAAGACAAAAAGGGTATTTTGGCGGTGGTAACCAAGCAGACGGACGAATCCGTCGGAGCTGTTTGTATATACCTTTACGATTCCATTCAGCAGAAAATGCATATGTAAAACAGGTTCCCCGCAGATGCTCAGGATTTCCCCCGCTCTTCTTCTTTTTTCTGGTCCGCAGTTTAGAATTATATGAGGCAGTTGTCTGTGCGACAGGCAGTGAACCTGTAATTCCCCAGGTTCCCGGTATCGATAAACCGATTGCCATAGATGCGCTGACCGCAATTGATCATGAGGAGAAGCTTGGAAAGCGGATAGTTATCATAGGAGGAGGCTTGATTGGTTCAGAAACAGCTCTCGATCTGGCAGAAAAGGGTCATGAAGTAACTCTGGTGGAAATGCTGCCGCAGATTATGAATGGCGTCGCAACCACAGACTTTCTTGCTTACAGTGAACGGATTGAAAAAACCAATATGCAGATTATGACCAACACGCGTCTGATTGCTGTTAAAGATCATGGTGTTACGGTACAGGGGCCGCATGATTTTGAGAAACTGGATGCAGATACCGTAGTATTGGCAATCGGGTTAAGAGCAAAACAGGAGTTATACCATGAATTAAAGGAGAGAGGAAAGGAAGTCTACCTCGTAGGTGATGCTGTCAAAGCAGGTAAAATTTTTGATGCATTCCATACTGCTTACAGGACTGCGCTTAAGATTTAATCTTGTAACGCAATTCTTATGTGTTAGAAGTTTGTTTAAAATAGATATTTTGCAGGATTAAAATATTACAAAGAGACAGGCTGTATTTCGTGCATACCATGAAATGCTGCTTGTCTCTATTGGTTTAGCGGAAAAAGACAGTAAAAGGAAAGACCTGCGGAACTTGCAGCCGTTTATGCCTTCATGGCTACGCGATAATAGAGGTATGCCAACAAATACTGTTTAGATAAGTATTGGATATATTCCCGAGGAGAAACACCATAATACTCACGAAATGCCATATAAAAATGACTGCTGTTACGGTATCCCAGCATTAAAGCAACCTCATTGATTGCAAGGCTGGTGCCTTTCAGAAGAATCACGGCCCGCTCCATTCGCTGCGAAAGCAGGATTTCAGAAAATGATTTTCCCAGTTCCCGATGCAGCAGGGAAGAAATGTAATTAGGCTGGTAAGAAAATCGTGATCTGATGATCGTAGTTATATCTGAGAGAATCATATTCTCCTTTTTACTGGGATACTTCTTTTTTCTTAAAAAACGCCCCTTTAAATTCCGAGGGAGTCATATCCTCATACTGTTTAAAAACCTTAAAAAAGTACTTTTCATCAGAAAAGCCGCAGTAAAAGGCGATTTCCTTTAAGGTAAAGTCTGTGGAAGTCAGCAGATTTTTTGCAGACTCGATTCTTACGGAATTGATATACTGGGTCAGGGTGGTACCGGTCAGCTTCTTATAACTGCTGGAAAGGTAATCCGGATTGTAATGGAAAATTTCTGCAATCTGGGCAACCGTTATGGCCTGTTGAAAGTTGCGTCGGATCCAGTCCTGAATTCTGTAGATGTGGAGAGGATCCTCCTTCGGTGCCAGAAGGCGGGAGGAAAACTCCCCGGCCAGTTCTAACAGCAGGGCGGTTAGAGAGTAGTGCAGCAGATATTCGGAAGCAGGATACCGTCTCATGGATATATCGAGAAGCTGGGAAAACAGGAGGGGAACCCGTTTGCCATGTGTGAGCGTACCGGTTTCAGGCACAATGTATTTTTCAGGCAGTGCCTGGCTGATTTCTGAAGGATACTCCGTCTGATTGATATAGACGGGAGGTTCCGGAACATGAAAATGAACCCAGTAATAATGCAGATATTCCGATGATTCCTGCCAGCCATAGTGTTCGGTCTCCGCGTGCAGCAGAATGAACTGATTGGGTTCCAGTCTGTACTGGACACCATACTGGGAAATATTCAAGGTTCCTTTCAGAATATAAATCAGAACGAATGAATCAAGACATCGTTTTGGGTGTAAAAAATTCTTATTTTTAACCAGCTGTCCACAGGAAAGAAAAGTCAGCGGCCGGCTGCATGGAAGCATGAGATGATGCATGAAATCCCTCCTTTTGATGAAAAGTTTCCATATAAAGTATATCAGGAATTTTTTGTAAAATAAATGAAAAATAAAGAATATATAAGATATTTACACCTTATATAGAGTAAAAACGGTTGTGCATAAAGTATATAAAATATATAATTAGATCATAAAACTTATGCAAAAGTTTAGGGTTATCGAAGCTTTTGTGTAAAATAAAGTAAAGTCCAAATTGCGCGATTGGAATATTTACACCACAATTATGTCAAAAGGAGAAAAATTATGAGAAAGATGAAATGGGTGTTTGCAGCGGCCTGTCTTGCGTTTGTCCTTGGGGGATGCGGAGGAAACAGCAGCCAGCCGTCAGATACGGCGGCTCCTTCTGCGGAAGCTTCCGGGGAAACGGCTTCCACACAGCAGGAGCAGACGGCAGATGATAAAAAGGGGGAATCAGTAACGCTGCGTTTCGCATGGTGGGGAGGAGATGACCGCCATACGGCAACGTTAAAGGCTATCGAGGAATACCAGAAAATAAATCCGAATGTAAAGATCGAAGCTGAGTATCAGGGGTACGACGGATACAATGATAAGATTCTGACCCAGCTTGCCGGCGGAACCCAGCCGGACATCATGCAGACGATTGCAACGGCTGCGGCGGAGTATCAGGCGGCATTTCCGGATTCGTTTGTAAAACTGGATCAGCAGGATACCTTCAAACTTGATGTGTTCGATCAGGGATTTTTAGACAGTTTTTGTAAAGCGCACGATGGAAGTACAGTCGCAGTGCCATCCGGTGTCAGCTCCTATAATCTGGTGGTAAATAAGACCGTTACCGATGCCGCTGGAGTTGAACTGCCGGACAATATGACATGGGATGAGTTCCTGGAATATGGAAAACAGATTCATGCCGCTGATCCGGATTATTATATGATTACACTTTCTGATGATGACTGTAACCATTTTATGAGGTCTTATGTGCGGCAGCTGAGCGGTTACTGGACTATTTCCGAGGATTATGAGGTGGTTTCAGACAGAGATGCGCTGGTGAAGGCGTTTACTCTTCTTCAGAGCCTTTATAAAGAAGGAATTGCAGAGCCGATGGATACGGCATTTGCCTACAATGGGGACAAGGATGCCAACAAGAAACTGCTGAACAATGAAATCGCATGTTCTTACAGAGGATCTTCCTCCATTATTAATCTGGATACCAGCGGCGGAATGGTACTGGATGTGATAAATATCCCGATTGATCCGGACGCGAAGGAAACAGGGGTAATTACTCAGCCTTCCCAGTTATTTATGGTATCAGAAGGGCCAAACCGGGAGGAGGCTTTAAAGTTTATGCAGTGGCTGTATACAGATGAAGATGCGATCCGTATCTTAAGCGACTGCCGCGGAGTCCCTCCGACAGAGATTGGACGCCTTCAGCTGGAAAAGGAGAATCTCTTAAATCCTGTAGTCAACAAGGCGATCACTCTGGCTCTGGAAAAAACCGACGGTGCAGTTCCTCCTGTCAATGAAAATTCTGAGGTTTACGGATATCTCTTCCCGCTGATGCAGGAACTCTGCTATGACACGATCAGCCCGGAGGAAGCGGCAGATGAACTCATGGCCAATTTAACGGAAATCGTGGAGAAGCTGAAACCATAACCGCAGCAGAACAGTCAAAATTGCAGCAGAAAAAGAGCGGCAAAGTGTGTCCCGGAGGCCATGAACAAATCCTGGCCTTTCGGGATACGAAGAAGGGAATGTGTCAATGAATCTGATTGATTTTCATATGCATCCGTATTTAACGGGAAGTCAGTATACCGGTATGTATCTGGAACCAGGACCAGAATCAGGGAAGAATGTTATGGATAAAATCCGCTGTGACATGGAACGCGCCGGCATCAGTCATGTATGCGGATCTGTAATTGGAGGGGGAAACACAGTCTGGAAGGGATCCTTCCATGATCTTAAAGAACTGAACCGGTCAGCACTCGAGCTTAAACACATGTCGGACGGATTCTATACGCCAGGCTTTCATATCCATCCGGAATTTGTCCGGGAATCCATTGAAGAAATCGAATACATGGCAGAACACGGTGTGAGACTGATCGGGGAACTGGTGCCTTATGCTCATGGCGGTTACAGCTATTCAAGCGGGGCAATGGATAAAATTCTCCAGGCGGCTGAGGCGTACGGCATGGTGGTTAGTTACCATTCAACAGATGACGACGATGCTGACCGAATGGTAGAACGCCACCCCAAACTGACGTTTGTAGCAGCACATCCGGGTGAAAAACCACGCGTGGAACAGCACCTGGAGCGGATGAGACGGTATGATAATCTTTATCTGGATTTATCGGGAACAGGCCTGGCCAGACTGGGGATTCTGGCATACAGTGTACGCAGGCTGGGCGCGGAACGGTTTTTATTTGGAACGGATTATCCCATTAATAATCCGGCCATGCATGTACACGGGGTTCTGTATGAAGCACTTTCGGACAGGGAAAGAAGGATGATCTGTTACGAGAATGCGGAAAGGATTTTAGGAATTCATATTTTTGAAGGGGAAGGGGACCACTGATGAAGAACAAGAAACAGGGAACAATGCTGGAACGGAGAAACAACCAGGGATACTTGTATCTGCTTCCCTGGATTATCGGATTCCTGATTTTCCAGTTGTATCCGATCGCCATGTCACTGTATTACTCGTTTACAGACTACAGCTTTGGCAGCCAATATGATTTTGTTGGACTGGCCAATTATCTTCAGATTTTTACAAAGGACCGGGAAGTGAAAAATTCTCTGGCCGTTACCTTTAAATTTGTCTTTATGTCGGTGCCGATGAAGCTCATCAGTGCGCTGATTATTGCAATGCTTTTAAATCAGGCTCTGAAAGGAATCGGGCTTTTCAGAACGATCTACTATCTGCCCTCCATTCTGGGAGGAAGCGTGGCGATTGCCATTTTATGGAGACATTTATTTGATTTAAACGGAGTTGTCAATGTATTTTTAAACAGGCTTGGAATTAAAAGCATTGGATTTCTGACAGACCCGAAAATCGCACTGACCACTATAAGTATGCTGTCGGTCTGGCAGTTCGGATCCTCCATGCTGTTTTTTCTGGCGGCGTTAAAACAGGTTCCCCAGTCACTTTATGAGGCAGCGAAGATTGACGGTGCCGGGCCGGTGCGCTCCTTCTTTAAAATTACGATTCCCATGATCAGTCCCATGACGCTGTTTAACATTATTATGCAGATGATTAACGCGTTTCAGGAGTATACGGCTCCGGCGGTTATTACAGGCGGCGGTCCGGTAAAAAAGACACAGGTACTGGCGATGACGCTGTACCAGAATGCATTTACCTATCGTAAAATGGGGTATGCATCTGCAATTTCCTGGATTATGTTTATCATAATTATAATCTTTACTGTATTTATCTTTTCGACCAGTGCGAAATGGACCTTTTACGGCGATGAGGAGGGCTGATGATGAACCGGAAAATAGCTAAAATCAGAAAAATTGTGCTGAAAACCATATCCTATCTGGTGCTGACTGCTCTGGGAATTGTCTTTATCTATCCCCTTTTATTCATGCTGTCCGCATCATTTAAGACGAATCAGGAACTGATGACTTCCATGAGTCTGATTCCTAAAAGTATCTCGTTTGACAGTTACATAAACGGCTGGAAAGGCGTAGGGACGTACACGTTTGGCCACTTTATGAAGAATTCCGGTATCCTTGTCGTTCCTGTTGTGCTGTTTACCGTGATTTCTTCTTCGCTGGTGGCATATGGATTTGCAAGGTTTAAGTTTAAAGGGCACGGCCTGTTGTTCGGAGCCATGCTCTCAACCATGATGCTTCCCAACGCAGTGGTCATCGTTCCTCGTTATATCATGTTCCGGCAGATGGGCTGGCTGAATACTTATGTACCGTTTTATGCGCTGTCCCTGTTTGCCTGTTACCCGTTTTTTATCTTCTCCATGGTTCAGTTTATCAGGGGGATTCCCAAAGATATTGATGAATCCGCATTTATGGATGGGTGCTCTACATTTGGGATCTTTGTGTATATGATACTGCCGCTGGCGAAGCCATGCCTGTTTTCCATGGCAATCTTTCAGTTCATCTGGACCTGGAATGATTACTTTAATCCATTGATTTTTATCAATAGTGTTAATAAATATACGGTTATGCAGGGGCTGAGGATGTGTATGGACAGTTCCAGCGGAATCTCGTGGGGCCCGATTATGGCGCTTTCACTGATTGCCATACTGCCCTGTGTTATCATTTTCTTTGCTGCCCAGAAATATTTTGTCGAAGGTGTTGCGACAACAGGTTTGAAAGGATAAAAAATGAACGATACAATAACAAATAATATGTTCCCGCGCTGGAATTCATTTGAAAGCAGAAACATGGAAAAAATGCTTCTTTTGTTTGCAGATACTGGAAAGACTCATGCGGCGGCGGGAGATATCGGGGAACTGGAGAAGTACTTCGATTTTGCGGAGCGTGCCGGAAGTCGGTTTGACTGGGTACAGCTGCACAGCGGGTACTTTTTCAACCATGCGGAGCTTTCAAAGTACCCGGACAATGGAATTGAAATTGATACAAAGACGAATGCATTTATAGACGAAGCCGTCCGTATATGCAAAAAGAATGGAAAAAAAGTATCGTATATGATGGGAGACTATGCGCCGTTAGAGTGTCTGCTGGAGAGATATCCACAGGTGAGAAATTTAAACAACGGCCTCTTCTGGGAACTCCTTTACGATGCGGCCTGCGGCATCTTTAAACGCTTTCCGGAGCTGGATGAACTTGCCATGTACTTTTTTGAATCAAAGAATCTGCTACACTATAATAATTTCTTTGGCTGCATGAATTATGGTCTGGATTTTAATGAAAAAACCTTACGTGAACATCCGGAACTGGTTATGAAGCAGGAGGGGCAGTCCTACCCCTATTTAAGCTTCGGTGATCATCTGCGTATGATGCTTCAGGCGGTGTCCACAGCCTGCAGAGACTGTGGAAAGAGCTTTACGCTGCTGACTCATGTGTGGTTTCCTTACCAGGAAGAAATTCTGTATGAGGCACTGAAAGATTTCCCGGCAGATCTGCCGATCCTGTTGGAGCATAACTATACGACGGGAGACTTTAACCCGGCACTGCCTGCGCCGGCACTGATCAAACGGCTTCCTCACATGAACCATGGCCTCTGCTTCTGCTGCGGCATGGAATACCACGGTCTTTCCCTGGTGCCCTGCTGTTTTCCGGAGGCCATGGAGGCAACTGTCCATGATGCCATGGAGGCGACCGCTAATTTAAAACGGATTACGGTACGGCCCATCTGGGATGGACAGAGCCTTCTGGGTTCTCCCAATGAGATTAATTTGTATTATCTGCTGCAGCTTTCTGACCAGGCGGACAGGGATCCCGAGGTGGCGTGGAAGGAATGGATCGCCGGAAAATACGGAATTACAGACGAGGAATCTGAACTGATACTGGCTTCTGCCCTGCGAAAGTCGTATGAAGTGGTAAGAAAAGTCTTTTTTGAATTTGGTGTGAGGACCAATGACCATTCTCATATTCCAAACTTTTCGCACCTGGAGTCACGGCTGTTTAATTACGGAAAAGCGCTGATTCACTGGTGTCCAACTCCGGAAAACAAGCAGAATATTTACGATCTCCTGATCAGGCCGGGCAGTAAGATACTCCGGATGCACCGGGAACTGCACGAGGAATCCCTGCATCTGATCGAACAGGCGCTCGGGAACGTGAAATTGCTGGAAAACAGGATGAGGCCGGAAGATTACGAAGATATTATCCGGCGTTATGGGGATATGAAGGTATGGGTTTTGCTTCATCAGGAAGAATATGAGGCATATATCCGGCTTCTGATTCAGAGAAAGACTCCTTCGGAGCGAAACCAGGCCATGGCGGAAAAATCGCTTGTGCGGCTGGGTAAGATGGCAGAGCGGATCAGATCCGGGGAGATAAAAGACTGCTATCTGTTTTCGGTCGACCATGTGGAGTCGTTTATAGAGGACTGCCGCAGGGAGTTTGATCAGATATAGATAAAGGGGCAGCACGGCGAAAAAAGACAAACAATAAAGGATGGACTAAGATATGAATCAAAAGCATTTTACAAAGGCCGTTGCATCGGTTGTGGTGGAGGATTCCTTCTGGAAGCCGATTATGGAAGTGACAAGGACCCAGATGATCCCATATCAGTGGAAAGCTCTAAACGATGAACTTCCGGATATAGAGCCCAGCCACTGCATCCGGAACTTCAAGGTGGCGGCCGGCCTGATGGATGCGGAATTTGACGGCCGGGTTTTCCAGGACAGTGATGTTGCAAAATGGATAGAAGCTGCTTCCTATTCCCTGGAATGGCATCCCGATGAGGAACTGGAGAAAAAGATCGACGATACAGTGGATTTGATTATCATGTCACAGCAGCCTGACGGATATATTGGAACTTATTACTCCATCAACGGCCTGGAGAAGCGCTGGACCAACGTCATGCGTCATCACGAGCTTTACTGTGCGGGACATATGCTGGAGGCGGCTGTCGCTTACTGCCGTGTGACGGGCAAGGACCGTTTTTTAAACGCAATGATCCGGTTTGTGGATTATATCGATACGGTATTTGGCCCGGAGGAAGGCAAGCTTCATTCTTATCCCGGTCATGAAGTGATTGAGATGGCGCTGATGAGGCTGTACGAAATTACGAAGAACGAAAAGCATTTAAGACTCGCCAAATATTTTATTGATGAGCGGGGGAAACAGCCCTGCTGTTTTGAAAAGGAGATCGAAACGTACCACAATGAATACCCATGGAAGGACAGCTTCTTTCAGTTCCATTACTATCAGGCAGGGGCACCGGTCAGAGAAATGAAGGATGCAGCAGGCCATGCGGTACGCGCCGTATATTTATATTCGGGTATGGCAGATGTGGCGAGGGAAACACTGGATGACACCCTCTATGAAGCGTGTAAAGCCATGTGGGACAGTATTGTCAACAGGCGTATGTACATTACCGGTGCGATTGGTTCTTCCGCGTATGGAGAGGCCTTTACAATTGACTACGATCTGCCGGGAGACTTAATGTATGGTGAGACGTGTGCCTCTGTGGGAATGGTGTTTTTTGCCTGCCGCATGCTGCAGATGGAGCAGCGCGGGGAGTACGCTGATGTTATGGAGCGTCTGCTGTATAACGGTACGATCAGCGGTATGGCATTGGATGGAAAAAGCTTTTTCTATGTGAATCCATTGGAGGTATATCCGAAGAAGGATGAGGAGGTGCAGGCATTCCGCCATGTAAAGGTAGAACGGCAGAAATGGTTTGCATGCGCCTGCTGCCCGCCGAATCTGGCACGTCTGGTGGAATCTGTGGGAGCTTATATTTATACGCAGAGCGAAGACAGGCTGTATGTCAATCTGTTTATCGGCAGTGAGACGGAGGTATTTTCAGGAGAAGAAGCTGCCCATATCCATATGGAAACAGGATACCCATGGACGGGAAAAGTGAAGCTTGTGACCGAATGCGAAAGCGGCAGGGAATGGGAAATCGCACTGCATTTGCCTGGGTGGTGCAGGCAGTTTGATATCCTTGTAGATGGAGAACCTGTGGGATACCGGACAGAAGCCGGATACCTCTATCTGAAGCGCTGCTGGAAAGGACGGCATGAAATTGTCTTTGTTATGAAGCTGGAAGCCCGTCTGGTGCGGTCTAATCCCAGGGTCAGGGATAATATGGGGAAAACCGCAGTGATGCGCGGACCAGTGGTGTACTGCCTGGAAGAGGCGGACAACGGTCCTGACCTGCACTGCATCGAGATCCCCGAGGAAACGGTATTTAAAGAAGAATACAGAAAGGATTTGCTGGGAGGCGTGGTTGTCCTGGAATCTGTGGGACGAAAGATCAGAGAGGAGGAAGGTATCCCTCTGTACTTTGATGAAAAGAATGAGAAGTATGATGAAAAGAAGCTCTTGTGGATTCCCTACTACAGCTGGGCCAACCGAAGCGCCGGAGAGATGATGGTATGGGTGAGAAGAGTGACACTGTGAATCCTTGAATAAGCTTTGATTTAAGAGGCAGGGAGAGGAAGCGGAATCAAACCCGCTTCTCCTCCCTGCTTTTCTGCGGTCATTAGGATGCGAAAAAATTGATCTCTTGACAAGAACCGGGAAATTGTTATAATAAAAAAATAAAAATCATTTTCAAATTCAGGAGCGCCCATATGGCAGAACGAGGCAGATACAAGACAAAACAACAGGAAATCATATTAGATTGTCTGAAAAAACAGAAGTCACGCTTTCTGACGGTGGACCAGATTATGGACTGTCTAAAAGAGGACGGGGTGGCTGTCGGACAGACAACCGTATACCGGGTATTGGAACGCATGGTCGATGATGGAAAGATGATCAGGCTTCCAACGGAAGATGGAGCCAAAGTCCGCTACTGTTTTGTGGACAAAGAGGACTTGAACAAGCAGGGGAAACTGGTATGCCTGGGCTGCGGCCGTTTTATTCCTCTCGAATGTTCTAAAATGAAAGCTTTTCTGGACCATATTTATGAGGAACATGGATTTGAACTGGATCAGCAGCATACAATCCTGTATGGCTATTGTGAAAGCTGCAAAGATCGGCGTTCTGGCATAAAAAGTGATTTATGACGGCAGAAGAATCTGCAGCAGAAAGGAGGAGACGAAGTGAACTGTTCTATAAAGCAAAAAAGGATCTGTGCATTCCTGGCAGCGTTCCTTGTGACCGCGGTGCTGCTTCTCTCCGGCTTTTTTATCGTTACCCATACGGAACATGATTGTACAGGTGAGGACTGCCCTGTCTGCGCGGAGCTTCATGCCTGCGCTGCCACAATCCGCTTGATAACAGAAGCGGCAGGCACAGGAGCGGTCGTTATCTTTACATATATGATTACTCAGAAACTCTTATTATCTTACCAGTCCGGACGCTCTTTGTGCCCGGTTTCTTTGGTCAGCTTGAAAATCCGTTTAGATAATTGAAACTTCCTTCTGACAAGGCTGTTTTCTATCCATATAACCAATGCCCTTTGAGACAGTGCGTCTTGTGAGTCAGGACGTCCTGTCAGGGAGTGGTGTATTGAGGCTGGAAATCTGCCTTGTTTTTTGTGTGCGCATTTATTTGATATCACTATAAAAACACATGTCAGGAGGAGTATCATAATGAAAAAAAAACTAAATTTTACATTTTGCCGGCTGGTCGTGCCGGCGCTCGTTTCTGCTGCTTTGCTTTCCGGCTGCTCCGGAAAGACCGCCGCACCCGGGGGCGCTGATGGAGAGCCGGTTCAAACGACTGCAGTAAGTGAACGTGAAGGAAAGGATACAGACTGCGGGAAACTGAAGGTAATGGCAAGCTTTTATCCCATGTTTGATTTTGCTGTTAAAATCGGCGGAGATAAAGCGGAGGTGACGAACATGGTTACGGCCGGCACAGAACCACATGACTGGGAACCGGCTGTATCCGATATCAGGAATCTGGAGGAGGCGGACCTCTTTGTCTACAGCGGGGCGGGGCTGGAGCATTGGGCCGATGATGTGCTGGCCAGCCTGGAAACCAGGAACCTGATCGTGGCGGAAGCCTCCAGTGGACTTACACTCCGGGAAGGCCACGGTCAGTTCGATCCCCATGTATGGCTCAGTCCGGAGAACGCGAAGAAAGAAATGGAAAACATAAAAGATGCTTATGTCAAAGCAGATCCGGACAACAAGGATTACTATGAAGAAAATTATAAGACCTATGCTGCAGCGTTTGATAAGCTGGACCGGAAATATAAGGATACGCTGTCTGCCCTGCCCAATAAGAGCATTGTAGTGTCCCATGAGGCCTTTGGTTATCTCTGCGATGCTTATGGGCTGACCCAGATGAGCATCGAGGGACTGTCCCCTGATTCTGAACCGGATCCGGCAAGGATGGCGGAAATCATTGATTATGTAAAAGAGAATCACGTCAGGGTCATCTTTTTTGAAGAACTGGCAAGCCCGAAGGTGGCGGAGACAATTGCGAGGGAAACTGGAGCCGGGATCCGGGTTTTAAATCCGTTAGAGGGATTAAGCGACGAGGAGATAAAAGGAGGAGCGGACTACTTCTCCGTAATGGAAGATAACTTAAAGCAGCTGGAAGCAGCGCTTCAATAAAGACCGCAATAAGGACAGGAATAAAGACAGGAACAGGAGAAGAGAGAATGGATGCCATTGCAGTGAAAGGACTGGATTTTTCCTACGGAAATACCAGGATATTAAAAAACATAAATTTTACCGTTCCCGAGGGCCGGTTTGCGGTTCTGCTGGGCCCCAATGGGGCAGGAAAAAGCACCCTGCTAAAGCTTATGCTGGGGGAACTTCCGTTAAATGGACAGAACGGAAGGATCGAACTTCTGGGAAGGGAGATCCGGCAGTTTAAAAACTGGCAGAAGGTCAGCTGTGTTTCCCAGAACGGCATGGCATCCTGTCAGAACTTTCCGGCCTCCGTGGAGGAGATCGTCCAGGCAAATTTATACGCCCAGATTGGAAGATTCCGGTTTGCAGGGAAAAAGGAGAAGGAGCAGGTCCGATGTGCGCTGGAAAAGGTAGGGATGGAAGCGTTTGCAAAAAGGCTGATCGGCCGTCTGTCCGGAGGGCAGCAGCAGAGAGTCTTGCTGGCAAAAGCTCTGGTGAATGAGCCCGGACTTCTGCTGTTGGATGAACCAGCCTCCGGTATGGATGAGAACAGTACCATGCTGTTTTACCAGCTTCTCTGCCGGATTAACCGGGAGCAGGGGGTGACCATATGGATTATCACTCATGACCGGAAACGGCTGGAAGCTTATGCGGATGATATCTGGTTTTTAGAAGATGGTACGATGAAACAGGTCCGGTCAGGACCGAAGGAGGAGTGTTATGGAGATCTTTAAATATGCGTTTATGCAGCGGGCCTTCCTTGTCGGTATTCTTCTGGCGGCCGTCATCCCGTGTATCGGGATTGTGATGGTATGCAGGCGTCTGTCCATGATTGGGGATGCCCTGTCCCACACATCGCTGGCAGGGGTAGCGGCCGGACTGATCCTGGGGCTGAATCCTGTCCTGACGGCTGCGGCCGCCTGTGTGATTGCTGCCATTGGAATTGAAGCGATACGCAGGAAGCTTCCCAGATTTTCAGAGATGTCCATCGCTGTTGTCATGTCTGCCGGGATCGGCCTGGCAGGCGTCCTGTCGGGATTTGTAAAGAATGCGGCTGATTTTAACAGCTTTCTGTTTGGAAGTATTGTGGCAGTCAGTGACACGGAGCTGGCTCTGGTGACTGCCGTCAGCATAACGGTTCTGCTTTTGTTTCTGCTGATGTACAAAGAATTGTTTTACATATCTTTAGATGAACAGAGCGCCAGGATGGCCGGAGTGCCGGTAAAGGCGGTGAACTTCCTCTTTACCGTTTTAATCGCTGTGACGGTTTCTGTCGCTGCCAGGACAGTAGGGGCGCTCATTGTCTCTTCCATGATGGTGGTTCCCGCAGCCTGCGCGATGCAGTTTGGAACAAACTTCCGCCAGACGCTTCTCTGTGCAGTGGTGCTGGACGTTCTGTTTATGATCATGGGGCTGTTCGCCGCCTATTACCTGGGATTGAAGCCGGGCGGCACGATCGTGCTGGTGGGAGTGACGGTTTTAATACTGGTGTTTGCAGGAAAGAGAATTTTACTGCGGAAATAGTCATGTACGGAGTACAGAGAGGAAAACGGTACGAATCGGCTGGCAGGGGGCCGGGGGGGGGGAACAGAACAGGGAAATCCGGTCAGG
>OBUV01000083.1_pt1 | contig 57245 bp, 52 predicted proteins | sample 1475971 | NCBI WGS metagenome assembly OBUV01 (sample SAMEA2579962, study PRJEB22360) | human gut metagenome | biome: human gut; feature: human-associated habitat; material: faeces | place: Denmark | collected 2008/2010
GAATATCTTATGTCTCTTCCAGAATAAGGGATACCACATCCTTTCAGACCAGCGGATAACGGTGGTCTATTTGTTGTACCTGAAATTCAATCAACAATAAATTTTGAAAATTTTTCATTTTCCTATTGACTTTTTATTTGCAGGCTTAAAATGGTTAAATATATAAAGTAATTGTTTACGCCAGAACACCCAGCGCGTTAATAATGATACCTCCCACAATGCAGATCAAAAGAAGCCAGCCCGTGGACACTCGTTTGCGGATCAGGAAATACATGGTCATCGTGACAAGCAGGCTGAGCGCCTGAGGCAGAATTCCATCTACGATATTCTGCAAAACCAGCCCTGTGCTTTCAAATGAAATCGGGGTTGTAATTCCTACCATACCGGCAACCATGGCGCCAATCACCATCAGTCCTACCACTCCGCAGACGTACATCAGCTGGTCCATCAGATTGCCGCTCTGCAGCTTTGTTAAATATTTACTTCCCATGGTGTATCCAAGCTTGCCGCCATACCAGGTAACAAACCATGCCGGTACCAGAGAGATAAGAATCGCCAGAATCGGTCCGAGAATGCTGCCCTGCTGTGCCAGCGAGATTCCAAGGCCAAAGGCTATGACACGCACCGTGCCCTGGAAAAAGGAATCACCGACACCAGAGAGCGGCCCCATTAAAGAGGTTTTCACAGCATTGATCGTATCCGGATTAAAATGCTCCCGGTCCGCGGCATACTGCTCTTCCATCGACGACGCCAGACCGAGAACAAATGCGCTGGTCTGCGGCGTACAGTTATAAAATGCCATATGGCGTTCGTAAGCTTCCTTCTTCTGTACGACCTGTTCCGGATTCGTCTCATCCGGATAGAGTTCATTAAGCGTCGGTGCAATGCCGTATAAAAATCCCATATTCATCTGACGCTCATAATTCCAGGAGGCCTGTATCGCCCAGGACCGCCAGAAAAACTGCAGATACTTCTTAAAGTCAGAACGCCTGCCTGACACGGTACTCATTTTACTCATACTTTCTCCTCCTTACGCTTCCAATGGATCATCGTCTTCCAGCGGATCATAATCGTCCAGTTCATCCGCTGCCTGCGAAACGCTGCCTCCGCCGCCGCTCTTAAACTTCAAACCGCTTAAGATCACAGCCGCAATACATGCAAATATGGCGATCGCCGTGATATTTAATCCCAGATACCCCACAAGGAAGAATCCCAGGAAAAAATAGACAGTTAATTCCCTGTTCAGCATCGTAGACATGAGCAGAGCAATACCGTATGCAGTTAAGAACTTCGTACCCAGATTCAGGCCCTCCGTCAGCCAGCCCGGGATCACCCGCACAATCGTCTGCACCACATCGGTTCCTGCAAATACAGCCAGAAAAATCGGTATAAAGTACATCAGAGAATAGAGCAGTGTTCCCCATACGATGTGCATCTGCCATGCCCGTTTAAACTTTCCCTGGCTGATCGCCTGGTCTGCCACATGGGTTAAGTTAGCCAGCAGGATCCGGCCGATTACGCCGATCGCCTGGCCGAGAAGAGCGATCGGAACCGCCAGCGCCAGCGCTGTCTCCATGGTGGCATCCGTTAAAATGGCAAACGCCGCGGTAATAATCGCCGCCATATTCATATCCGGCGGTGCTGCTGCTCCGATGTTAACGAGTCCCAGACTCATAAGTTCCATGGACGCGCCTACGGCGAGTCCCGTGGGTAAGTCCCCCAGCACCAGCCCGACAATCGTACTGGTAATCAGGGGGCGTTCCAGATTAAGGCGTCCCAGCAGTCTGGAATCCAGAATGCAGAATACGCCGACAAGCCCCAAAATAATGGATGTACCCAACATAGTTTCTCTCTCCTTCCACCTCTACAGATTAAGCGGCTCCACCTTCATACTCGGAGTCTGCTGTATGTACAGCCTGATTCCCATATCGGCCAGCCTTCGTGTGTCTTCTGCCTCGCTCTCAGTCATAAAGATGGCGCTTCCGTACTGTTTTGCGCCCTCCTTGTTGGCCAGTCCCCCGTAATTGATTTCCCGGATCTTACGATATGCCTCGCAGAAGGCACGCAGTGTCGCTGTGTTTCCAAAAATCATCATAATGTTTTCGTTCAGGGTCTCAACCTTTGCCATCTTGGCCAGTGTTGTCTCCAGAGAAAAAATGTTCAGGCGCACACCGGCCGGCTTGCTTAATGACAGCGCCGCCTTTTTCAGTTCATCGGAAGCCGCATCGTCATCGACGACGATGATCCGCTGTGCTCCCACATAGCTGCACCAGGAAAACACAACCTGACCGTGCAGTAAACGATAATCGAGACGTACCAGTTTTATCATAAGATATCCTCCCCTTCTTCCCCCGCCGCGCTGCGCAGCAGTTCTGTACAGTTTACAATCTGTTCCCTTGCCTGTCCGATTATATTCTCCAGCTCCCCTGGAGAAAGCGGCTCATTCACCATTGCCAGCGCCAGCACAAGGCTTAAATTCATCCCGCAGATAATCGTCAGATCCGGATATTCCCCAAGCAGTGTTATCATATCGTTATTGACGCTGCCCCCCAGCACATCAGTCAGTATGTAGACCTGATCCGATGCCTCAAATCCATCCAGCAGCCGGCGCACCACCGTCAGAATACTCTCTGTCTCATCCCGCTCCGTCGCCGCCGTATAAAGATTGGGCAGATCCCCCAGCACCATCTGAACCGTATCTTTCACCCCGGCAGACATTCCGCCGTGGGAAGCCAGTATTATTTTGTTCATACACTTCTCCTTTCCTAGAAACAGCTTTTGGCTTAATCCTGTGTAACCTTGTTATCATCTTTGATGTCTTTAACGTCCTTTACATCTTTGACGTCATAGACGTCTTAGTCGTTATATTTATAATATCATTTTTTACAGATCTGTCAATAGAATTTAAAAATCCCGCAGTAATTTGTAGAACTGCATAATTCACCTGCTCTGTTTTTAGAGTATTTGCACAAAAAAAGGCCAGAGCTGCTGCTCTGGTCTTGCTGAGAATTCTTCTTTCTATTGATCTGATATCGTTATCCGGCGCTCCCGGCCTTCTTTCTGTCAGTTCTTCTCTGTCGTTATTTCGCCATTTTCTTCTGCTTCCGCCGCAACACGTTTCCGTTTCATATCCGCCTTATTGTGATACATGGCATCATCGGCCCGTTTAAAAACATTGGAAAAGACAAGATCGGTTACGCTGTTATATACAGCGATTCCCCTTGCAATCGATAAGAGCTTATCCTGCTGGTCACTTCGATTGTACTCCTCAATTGCATCGTGGAAGCTTTCCAGCAAATGCGTACAATTAGCATAATCAGCGCCTTCCAGGATTACTACAAATTCATCCCCGCCAATCCGGTAAACCGGGCTGTGCGGGAAGCTCTTACAGATCAGCCTGCAGGCATCCACAATGAACATATCTCCAAAATCATGACCGTAATGATCATTGATTTTTTTCAGGTTGTTGATATCCAGTACTATAACCGCAAATTCCGGCCGTCCATTCCGCATCTGTTCCTCCAGGCGCCGTTCCGCCTCCTGGTAGGCAGTCTTATTCTTTACGCCCGTCAGCGCATCCCGGTAGGCCAGGCTGTTTATGTAATTAATATATTTTTGCAGGTGATTGACGGTCTGCTGGAAACTGTCCGCCAGAGTGCCAACCTCATCTTTGGTCTGCTGAGTCAGGGAAATGCTTAAATCCCCTTTGGCGATCTGCTTCGCCGCCTCATTCAGTTCCTTAAGCGGCCGTATCATGCGCCTGGTAATCAGCACCGTCACCAATACGGAAAGCGGGGCGATCACCAACAGCGCTGCCACAATCTGCATCAGCAGCATATTTTTATTTTTGTCAATTTCCGACAGCGGAGCCGTCACGGCCAGCCGCATTCCGTTGCGCAGCGTGCGAAATGCCAGCTTTCTCTCCACATTTTCATTGACGTAAGAAAACAGGCTGCTCCCGCTCGTACCATTTTCCAGTTCCGCTACCAACGGTATCAGACTCTTGTCCACACTCCCCATCGGAACCCCGAAAGGATAAACATTATGGTACATGACATTTCCCTTATCATCGGTTAAAAATGCATTGCCGCTCTCATAAATCCGAAGGCTGTTAATCATGTCTTTGATGACGCTGAAATCAATGTCCATCCCTACCACGCCAACGGTTTCATTGTTTTTATAAATGGGAATGACATAGGAAATCATCTGTATGTTGATGTTTTCATTCGTATAGGGGCTCAGCCAGATGGCCCTGCCGTTTTTAACCGGGATATAGTACCAGCCTACGTGCTCGACGTCGGTAGGGCTGTATCTGGAGAAATCGGTGGGAACCAGCTTCTGAAAGGTTCCGTTTAAATTGGTTTTACTCCAGAACACCCCTGAGGTCGGCGGAGTAAAATCAGGATTATAGCGGACGTATACCGCCACCGCGCCTTCTGTGTTGTTTGCCGCATTGACGGCGACAGACTCTATCTGCTCCGTAAATGCCTTTCGTGTGCCGTCACTTTTTAAAATTTCCACACTCTCTAAGTTTTCATCCGTATAGACAGCCAGGGTTTTAACCGACTGTTCAATCCGGGAGAGCATGGCGTCCACTTCGCACGCCAGCTGGCTGCACCGGTAGTTCATCATTTGGGCGGAATCCTCATCTACCACCCGTTCTGCACTGATGATGCCGGCTCCGCCTATCACGGCAGAACAGACAAATACACAGCTTAAAATTAATATGATAAATTTTGTCTGTATTGATTTCATATTCGACCTCTCCCTGATCTGGTATCCATTTATCCCCGGTCTGCCCCCAGAACCTTTTCTTTTAATTTGACAAGTTCGCCCACCGTATATTCAGCCCAGCTGTATTTAGACATGTATTCTCCCATAAAAGCATCAAGCCGGGATGTATCCCCATCCAGCACCGCATAATAGTCACAGTCCACAAGTGCCCTGTTGATAGCAATGTCCTGTCTGCTTTTGATGACAAGCTCCTCTAAATTTGCTTCCCGCAGTGTCTTAATCAGGTCCGAAACAACTTTCTGGGTATTGGCCTGTACCGACGGATCGTACGTGCGGGCTTCCCACAAAATGACTGCCAGATCCGCATACGTGACCCGCGCACCGCGGCGGTCAATCAGATATGCCAGGCATTCCTTACACTTTGTCCTGGTAAATTTAAGCGGCACAGAATCCACAAATACCTCGAAAAATCCAAACGTCTGCACCCGGATGTGATGCCGCGGGATCACATGACGCAGATGTTCAAGTTCTGCCTGCAGATCCTCTGACCGCACAGGTTTTAAGAGATATCCGCTGACATGAAGCTGAAACGCGTCAAGCGTGTATTCCGAATGTCCCGTCACAAAAATAATGTTTACGCACGGCGCAAGAGCAATACACCTTTTAGCCAGCTCTATTCCGCTGTACTCCCCCATTTCGATATCCAGAAAAGCGATATCAACCCGGTTTCTTTCCATATATTCAAATACGTCCTCTGCCTCGGTAAATCCGGTAATTTCAGCCTCCGGCTCCAGTCTGCGCAGAAGCGGCAGCATATACTCCACGGATAACCTCTCATCGTCCGCTACAATAATATTCACTTATTTCTCCCTTTCTGCGGCAAACGAATCGTTACGGTAGTGCCGCTGCCCTTTTTACTGTTGATCGAGAGCGTTCCGCCGCACTGCAGCATAAGCCGCTGGCGTACATTTTCAATTCCAACATGAGTCTTTCCGTCATTCCTAATCTCATTGGGGTCAAAGCCTGCGCCGTCATCCATGACCGAAATCATGACCTCCTCCCCTGCTAACTGACTTTTTATTGTAAGCGTGCCGCCGCCTTTCTTTTTCGTGATTCCCCAGCGCACTGCATTTTCTGCAATCGGCTGGACTGTCATAGCCGGCAGAAAAAAGTCTGTATATTCCAAATCCAGGACAACCGTAAGTTTTTCTTCAAACCTCATTTTTTCCAGATACAGATAATCGTTCACATGGCACATCTCTTCGTCGAATGGGATCAGCTGTTTCCGGGTGAGTGAATTTAAGTTTCTGCGCATATAAAAAGCCAGATGCTCCAGAGCTTCCGATGCTTTTTTCGGATTGCTGTCGCAAAGCTGTTTAATGCCAAGCAGAACGTTATAAAGGAAATGCGGCTGCACCTGGCTTAAGATAATCGCCGTTCTCGACTGTTCCAGTTCCATTTCCTTCCATCTCTGTTTCTGGGCCTGATTGGCCTGCAGGGTTTCATAAACAAAGATGATGGAAATCGTGGTGGCAAGATACAGCCACGCGATGCCGTAAATGAAAATCTGAACCGTCATGGCAAGGAGCGGCAGGATAATATAGGAGAGCAGAACCCACACCTCATTCTTTCCAAGTCCCTGCCTGTAAACGAAAAGCAGTCCGATATCCACTGCTATTCCCACAAGCCCCCAAAACTGTGACAGCCAGAACCAGTCTCCGCGGCTATAGACATTACAGCCCACAAATCCATAATACATATGATTCCATTGAGACAATACCGTGGAGGCAATTCCGATCATACAGATCCCCCACACAAACCTGGCGGCACGGCGGGAAACCTGTATTCTTTTTGAGAGGTAACCGGTCAGATATTCCGTAAACAGCGCCATCAAAAGATACCCAAGTATGTAAACTAAAAAATTGGCAATACGCACTCCCCAGTAACACAGAAGCGATCCATGACCTTTAAAAAGCCACGCCGACGCATCGCTGATCAGCAGCAGCGCATTGCATAAAAGAATTCCGATAAACACCCGTCCCGTTTTGTCCTTACCATTTCCCCCCATATAGAGACTGGGTATAAACACCAAAGAGAGAATTGCCCCCCAAATTTCAAGAGAAATATTTACATAACCAATCGTACTCGTAAACACCGCCCCTTTTTATCAAATATGAATTTTATATTATCATACACCTATACCCTGACACGAAGCTGACAAATCAGGGGGACAGATGCATTTTTTAATTTTCCGTCACGTCGTATTTCTAAATGCAGCATCCGCTTACCGGTCCATGTATACTCCGCAGGAACCTTTTAACTCCCTGCACAGGAATTTTTTTCTTCAGCAAAAATGCCGCAGAACAGCCAAAACTGGCTGTCCCGCGGCACTTTTAACCGCCGGCTGACTGAACCGGCGAACCTGATGCTGTTATTATAAGTCGAACATATAACGGCTTCCAATATAATACTGGCGCCCGATGCATAATGATTTTCCTTCCTGATCAATGAAATAACTGTTTAAAAACATCAGAGGTTCTCCCAGAGGGATTCCAAGCTTCTGCGCCTGCTCCACAGACGCCCGCGTGATCTCCAGTGTTCTTCTCGTTGTTTCCACCGGCTTCCTTCCCGAAATCCTCTCAATCACCTCAAACAGTGACACATCGTTTAAATTCTCCTCCATCAGACCTTTAAACTTCTGATACGGGAAAAACTGGTTTTCCAGAAAAATAGGGAGTCCGTCCGCCGTCCGGAGCCGCTCAACGTATACTAAAAGGTCATCTGGTCCAAGACCAAAAAACTCCTGTTCCTCCTGACGCGCAGGTACAATCTGCCGGCTTAAAAGCCTGGCCCCCGCCTTCATCCCGTAATTCCTGCAGGTGTTCGTAAAACTCTCCATGCGGTTTCCGCCCGCCATCTTGCGATGGATACGCGGAGTACTGACAAAGGTTCCCTGACCCTGGCGCTTGATTAAGTATCCCTCATTACAGAGTTCCTCCACCGCCCGGCGAAGCGTAATGCGGCTTACCGAATACTCTGCGCTCAATTCAGGCTCCGATGGAATTTTCTCCTTTGCCTTGTATCGTCCCTGCTCAATCGCATTCTTTATATCTTCTTTCACCTGCTGGTACAGCGGCGTAACCTTACTGTCGTTCATGATTGCCACACCTCCTTACCTGTCCAAGTCATTATACTCGTTATATATATCTATAATCTTTTTAAGCATAACGATTTTTCCGGCGATTGTCAAGGTGTTTCATGAATTTCATCCGCCGTTCAGTAACAGTTCCTGGATTCTCCTACCTGACTGACTCCTAAAACCGGTAGATTCCGGTTTTATCCCCCAGAACATCAAGAGCAATCCTGCATGCTCCGTACGCTGCATCCCTGCCGGCTACAGTCACCGTCACGTTGGGATATTTCGCCAGAAACTGTTCCTTAAAGAGTTCAAAATGATACGGATTTTTCACAATGGCGCTGCCCCAGGCGCCGACTGTAAATTCCGGCTCCTGCCAGATTTCCAGCTTCTGCACCACCGAATCCGCAAGTTCAAAGGTCAGCTCTGCCTCCAGGCGGGTGATTTCCACAGCATTCTCATCGCCCTCCCGCAGCGCCTTCATGACGACCGGCCCCAGCTTCAGGAAGCCGGCGTTCTCCCGTTCGATTCTCTGGCAGATACGGATCAGATCCTTTGCTCCCCCGATTCCCAATTCCTGGTTCAGCAGATCGTAAAGCAGGGTTCTCTCTTTTCTTCCGTCCAGAACATGGCTCATATACTCCAGGGCCTTTAAGTTCAGCCATGCGCCGGAGCCCTCATCCCCGAAGATACAGGGAGGCCAGCCCCCGCTGCGCCCGGTCCTGCCGCTGCTGTTCCGTCCGAACGCGATGGAGCCGGTTCCTGAGATCACAACGACGCCGGTCCCTCCGGTCACGGCATAGAGAGCCACCTCGGCATCATTCACACACAGGGCGGGGCAGGAAAATCCCGGAAGCAGCCGGTAGATCTCCTCCACCTCCTGGCGGTCCTCTTCGCTGTCGATGCCGGTAGTGCCGCAGACGATCGCCCGGCAGTCCGCTTTGGTCAGTCCCGCCTGCCCGATGCACATCTCTAAATTGTCCTGTATGGTGCGTACCGCCTCATTTCTGGAAAAACGGTACAGCCCGGCCGGATGCCCTTCATACTCCGCCAGCTCCCTTCCATCCATTCCCACCGCTTTTACGAGAAATTTTGTTCCCCCAGAGTCAATTCCTAATACGTAATCCATATTGTCACCCTATTTACCATTCCTGAATTTTGTTGGACAGAGCGCTGTATACTCGTCGTACAGGGGCGAACCGTCCGCGATGCCTAAGTATCCCTGGACCACAGCGGCAAGGTACTGGGGAATCACTACAATCTCAAAGACTTCCGTGTACATGGCTCCCGTCTTTCTGATCCTTAACGTATTCCCGTCCGTCTCCCCTTCCTCATCGGTAATCAGGAAGGTGTATTGGGAGTACTTACTCTGGCACTCCGCCAGCTGCCTGAACCGTTCCCGCTCCTCCGGCTTTCCTGAAAGGAAGAGAAACGCCCCCGTACAGGCGTCCACCGCAAGGATGGGACCGTGTAAATACTCTTCAAACTCGTAGCTGAAAGCCGGATATTTGATGGTTTCCAGAACCTTTAAGCTGCCTTCCTTTAATGCCGCGGCTCCCGTCCCATGGCCGATAAAGATATACTTTTCAATCGACTGAAGCTTCTCCTTATGATCAGCCGTCCATCCGGCAATGGCTTCCATATTGTACCGCATATGGGCGATCCCTGTTTCGAGAACCGTGCGTACGTAAGCGTACTTCTCCTCTCCGATGGCTCCGACGGCCCTCCCGGCCTCCATGGCCATTAAATAAAGGATCATAACCGATGCCGTATAGCCCACGGTCTTCGGTCCCACCGGCTCTTCCCCGCATCCGATGACCATATGGCAGGAACTTCGGGACGCAATCTCACACGTCTCCTCCCCCGTAACCGTGATAAACGGATACGCTGCCGTCTCCTCCATTGCCTTTAAGGTGTTGGTAGAGGAACCTCCCTGAGACAGAAACACAAACATCGGCCGGTCTCCACGGATATCATGTACGTAGGATGACGGCATGGAAATCACATCGATATCCAGCATCTCTTTCATAAAGGAGACCGCCGTTTCCTCCGCATTTAAGGAAGTGCCGCTTCCCACCAGGTATAAATGGGTCGGTCTGACTTCCTGATACAGCTTTACAAAATTCTCCGTAAGCGGCAGGCTGTTCTTTAAACACGCCTCCAGAACCTCCGGCTGTGTCTTCCAGTATTCTACAATATGCGCATTGCTCTCCATAATGGGTTTCTCCTTTATTAAATAAGATTCAGATCTTTCGCTTTTCTTAACGCCAGTATTTTGTTGTTCACATCCAGCTTCTGGTAGATGTTTTTCACGTGGTACCGCACCGTGGCGATGGAAATATAGATCTCGCCGGCAATCTCCTCATGGGTATAGCCCTCATCCAAAAGCTTTAAAATCTCCAGCTCCCGGTCCGTCAAAGATACCTCACAGGCGTGAAAAAGCTTTAACTGGCTGCTGTACCGTCTGCACGCCTCTAAAACCTCCCGGATATAGGGACTCTCCTCCCGTTTTAGCAGCGCCTCCAGCATCAGCCTGACATGGCCCGTGTTCTCTGCAAAGGGCATGATGAGATGGTCTTTCTCCGCCAGTGCAAGCGCTTCTTTTAAGATCTCCTCGCCTCTCGGACGGCTCTCCAGATAGCTCTTGGCCACAGACTCATAGATCAGGAAGTAAATCCGGACCAGATGGTACTGGAACGGCTTTAAGAAGGTGGCAAAGGACTCACAGAGGGAATCCAGTTCAATGTATTTTTTTCCTAACAGGAGGCATTTTCCATAAACCACATAGAAAAAACCGGTCCCCTGAAAAAAAAACTTTCCCTTTCCGATCTCCCCTTTTCTGATCCATTCGGGAATGCTGTCCAGCCGTCCCAGGCATCCGTTTAGATAGGCGCCGCATAAATCAAAGGTAGTGTTTAAAACCGGATTATTGGCCGCAATCACCTCGTCCTTCAATGTGCTGTTCGACAGAATGCGGTCCCTGCTGCTCCCCTGAATCAGATTCAGGCGGTCCAGCACCAGTTTGGAAGAAATCATAATGCTCAGCTGCTCCGCCGCCTTCGCCTTAAAATACGCCTTATAGGCGTGAAGCTCCGCCTGCTCCCAGGCGCCCGTCTCCAGCGCCGCCTCGGACGCTGCCAGAGAATCACATCCGATTCCGCATCCGTCGGTGGCTTCCGCAAAGCTCATTCCCTCCGCTGCAAAGGCGTCCCGCACCTCCGCCATACTTCCCGGCTCCTTCACGAATCCCATCAGCATACAGGGAAGCCCATAGGTAAATTCCGTCTCCCTGGTCACGATGCAGGAACAGCCTCCGCCGAAGAATTCCGCGCTCTTTCCTGCATATTCCGCCATAACCGCAATATCGTTAAAGGAAATCCGGCTCCGCACCATGGAAATTTCGCCCAGGATCAGTTCCCGCATCTCTCCCTCATACTCCGAACCGCGGCAGTATTCCTCCAGGCGGTCGAGGCAGAGCTTAACCCGTGGAATGTAATTGCGTTCCCCGTCCATGGCGCAGGCCAGTAAGTATTTTAAATAGGCGAACGGATACCGGTAACACAGACCCTTTCCGGCCTTTTCAAACACCTGACGGATATTCCCGCTGCCCCAGATCCCCTTGTCATTCTGGGTATCCTTATTTAAAATGGACAGAATCTCTTCCAGCTCTCCCGCCCGGTACAGGCATTCGAAGGCTTTGGAGTACTGGCCCTCTGCCAGCAGCCACCGGCCGCTCTTTCTGTAAACCTCCGTAAAATCCACCCGGTCAATCAGGGCCCGCTCATAGACGTAGTCCTTCAGTATATTTCTCAGCCGATACGTGTGACCGGATTCGTGAAAGACAAAAAATACACTTCTGCTGATAAGCGTTTCAAAGGCGTCGTAAAGCTCCGAATCGTCCAGCACCGCGGCCGCCATGCGCTTCGTAAAGGATGACAGGACCGACAGCCGCCACAGGACCTCCTTTTCCGCCTGACTTAAGCCATGGTAGAAATTCTGTTCGATGATGTCGTCGGCAGTCGCGCTCTTACCCACGGGAAGTCCCTGCTTAATCCCCTTAGCAGTGATATAGAGCATGGATTCCCAGCCGTCGGTAATCTGAAAGACCCGCTCCCGCTCTTCCTCACTCATCCTGCATTCCATGAAATCCAGGTACCGGAATACCTCTTCCCGGTTAAATTTTAAGGATTTCTCCGTGATGGTAAAACACAGCTGTTTCTGATATAAATCCGCCGCGTCCAGTTTTGCCAATTCCCTGGTGATGAGCACGATATGAAGGCCGGTAAGCCGTTCCCGCACGATCGCCTTCATCAGCTCAAACACACTATTTTCCTCGATCGTATGAAAATCGTCAAATACGAGAATCAGATGGTTTTTATAGTCATAGTCCATGAGAACATCTAAGAGCGCGTCGGTCTTAAAACAGTCGTAGGGAAAACCGATGGCCGAAAAACGCGCCGCCAGCTCCTCATTCACCCCGTTTAACGCGTCACACAGCCGCGCCCACAAGTAGTCCGCTTCCCCCTCTGAGCCCGCCAGGGAGACCCAGACCCAGTCCGCCTCTGTCGTCTTTAAATATTCCCGCACCGCCACAGTCTTTCCATATCCCATGGGGGCGTGAACGATAGAAAGAGGATACCGCTCGATATTCTCCATTTTCACTAAAATTCGTTTGCGTTCAATATATTTGGAAGCCATATCATTTCACCCGTTTCAGTTTCCAGCCCATAGCATTTAAATACCAGCAGGCATGGGGAAGCCACTGCTCCGCCCATCTCCAGTTGTCATCACATTCCTCTGTGGGAGCCATCATGAATTCCAGCCCCTTATCATCCGCTTCCCGTGACGTGATTCCGTTGCAGATTCCCCCCGGACTGTTCATAAAATCATACTGGTTCCGGAAGAAATACTGGATGTTATTTCTTCCGAAGCCGTCGATCATGCAGCTGTCGAAGGGATTGCATCCCATGATCCAGTCCAGCTGGTGCCCGGCAAACTTACGAAGGTCCCCGGCCATCTCCGCCGCTTCCTTCTGACAGGAAAAGCGGAGTGCCGCCGCGGCCAGAGACGCGATCCTCGCATTCTCCCCCTGCCACCAGGGCGCCGCCTTCGTGTCATGGGGAAAGAAGTACCGGTTTCTTTCCTCCTCACCCGTTTTCTGCGTAAATGCTGCGTAACCAAACGGTTTTCTGCTGATGGAAAGGACATGGACAAACGCCTGAGCCACCAGTTCCATCGCCCGTGTCCGCCGCATTTCATCCGGTTCCAGGCTTCCGTATTTCATCATTGTAATCAGAGGGAATCCCTCGTCAGAAGGATGAAAATACAGTTCTCCCTGCCTGGACAGAAACCAGATTCCGTCTTCCATGGCAATCGCACTGCGCTCCAGTTCTCCGAAAAACCTCCTGCATGCCTCTAAGTAATCCTGTGATTTTGTGGCCTCATACAGTTCTTCTGCCGCCGCCAGGGCACAGTACCAGTCCAGAAAATTCCACGTTCCGTCGCTGGAATACTGTTCATTGTGTTCTGTCATATACTGAAAGGCCTCTTCGGCCGCCGCCAGATACCGGCCGCAGGAATACTCTCCCGATGCCCCGCGATACCGTGAAGCCTGCGCCAGAACGGCCACAGCCAGACCGGAACCGCTTCGCATACACGTCTCGTAATGCTTCTCCTCAATGGTCTCCGCCAGATAGCTCCTGTCCTCTTCATGTCCGCTGAAGCGGAAATATTCATAGTCGATTGTGCGGTGCTGTTCCTCGGAAAATGCCTCTCCCCGGTCCACCGAACGGATGAATCCGCCGCCTTCACGGTGAAGTCTCATCGCATAATCAGCCCCCCAGTACGCCTCGTCGAGAAGCTCCTTTTTCAGAATCCGGCAGTCCTGCAGCTCCTCCCGTTCCATCCGTCCCACAAGATCGAAACAGACATAGGAAGGCAGAAGGGACTGCATGGGGTTGAAAACGGCGGTGTGAGACAGCTGGGTTAAATGGATTCCAAAATCACCAGTAGCATCATACCAGCCTCCATGTAAATCCAGTGTTCCCTCTCCCACTCCTTTAAACGGCACATTCCGGTCGGCCTTCAGCCATTCTCCCGAAGACCGCTCCCCCTTTAAATAAGCCCTGGACGCGTTCACCATGCGCAGGTTCAGAAAATATCCGGTGATCGGAATGATCTCTGACCGGAATGCCTTCCCGTCGGCATTTCCGGCAATCCGGTACGTGCCTTCCCGCCTGACATCGGAAAAGTCCAGAACGTAATAGCAGCCCTCCGACCAGTCCGGAATCCGTTCCGGGCCGCTTACGGATACGTCATACCTCTCTCCGTCATCCGCTTCCAGCCAGGCTGTTAACTCTGCCGCCTCTTTCTCCAGCTCCAGTACAGCTGTTTTGTCGTCCGTCTTGTCAAATCCAATGTGATTGGCAAATACTCTCATCCAAACTCTCCTTTATGTACTTCCGCAGATTCTACCGCAGATTTTTCCTAAGTTTCCCTAAGGATTTAACCCTTGACAGCTCCCGCTGTCAGCCCCTTGATGACCATTTCCTGGGACATCATATAGAGGATGAGGACCGGGACCACCGTAATGAAAATGGCCGCCATCATGGCGCCGTAATCTGTGCCGTGCATGTTGCTGACCATGGTCAGTATCACGCAGACAGGCTTCAGCTTCTGATCGGATATGTAGACCAGAGACGTAATCAGGTCATTGTAGGACCAGATAAATACCATGATTCCCACTGTAGCGAACATGGGCTTCGACAGCGGCACCGTAATGTGTCTTAAGACCTGAAACGGCCCTGCTCCATCGATGATGGCCGCCTCATCCAGTTCATTGGGAAGGGAGCGCATATAGGACGACAGAAGCATAATGGCGAAGCAGAGGTTGCCCGCCACCTGGGGCACGATAACTGCGAAATACGTCTCCCGGATGGGAAGGCGGCTTACCGTGACGAAGTTGGGGATCATGGTCGCAAATGCCGGTACGAGAAGACAGGCTACCATTCCGGCATCCACAACTTTACCGATGCCTGAATCGAAACGTCCCAGACCGAACGCCGCCAGGCCTCCGAGACAGACGACTCCCGCCACCACGCCTCCGGATATCAGGAAGCTGTTGAAGAAGGAGCGGAACATGTTCACATCCGGATAGGAGAAAATGGAACGGTAATTCGAGAAATCCAGATTTTTCGGAAGGGCTACTCCATTTAACAGAATCTCCTCTGAAGGCTTGAATGAATTTTCAAATACCCACAGAATGGGAATCACGGTAATCAGAAGCCAGAAAATGAGAACCGTGTATAACAGAATACTGCTGATTTTTACTTTTTTCTTTCCCATGCCGTCTCTCCTTACTCTTCACCATCGGCCTTCAGAAGTTTTCGAAGTCCGATGGTCAGCAATACGCCGATCAATATCATCACCACCGCAATGGCGCTGGCGTAGCCGCCGTTGTATTTTTCAAAAGCGGTCTGGTACATGTAGGTGCTTAGCAGCTGGCTGGAGTTCATGGGGCCGCCCTTCGTGATCACGTAGATGGTATCAAACACGCGGAAACAGCCGGAAACGACGAGCACCACGGTGGATACCAGCACATCCTTTAACATCGGGATGGTGATATAGAAAATCTTCTTGATTGGTGTAATGCCATCCAGCATGGCTGATTCATAAATGTCCTCCGGGATCTTGGCGATGCCGGTCAGGAAAATCACGAAATAAAAACCGATATACTGCCACAAAACGGGAATCAGGGCCAGATAGATCGCCGTCCGGGGCGTGATCCAGACCTGCTTGTCATATCCCAGAAGTGTGACAAAGTAGTTGAGAAGACCGTATTCGTATTTGTAGATCAGGGTAAACATCAGACCGATCGCCGTACCGGAAATGACGATGGGGAAGAAATAAACCGTCCGAAACAGTTTAAATCCATGGTGTGCGCTGTCCACCATAATCGCCAGCAGAAGTGCAAACCCCACCTGGAAAATCAGCACACCTGCGATCAGAATCGCCGTATTCTTAAATGCCACAGGCATGACCATATCCGAAAAGATCCGCTTGTAATTGTCGAGACCGATCCATTCACTGGTAAGTGCAAAATTATACCAGGAAGAAAAGCTGTATATAACCGTCTTTATGAGTGGATAGATCAAAAACGCCAGAATCAGAATCATGGCCGGGGTGATGCAGATCCAGACATATTTTTTACCTTTCAGTGCCACGTTGTTTCCTCCTTGTTATGAACACTTAGCGGGCATCCTTTGGCCGCTTACGTGCGATGGAGGCTGTGCCCGCTAAAGCACAGCCCCCGGCTTTCATCACTGTCTGAGCCTTCCATCTTACTGACCGGATTCATTCAGTTCCTTTGCCTGTTTCAGTACCTCTGCACTCGTCATCTGGCCTTCGCAGACATACTGGATTCCGTTGTTTAAAGTCTCATATGCCTCGTGGTTGACCTGTGAATCGAGAGCCGCATCCTGATACTGCGCCTTCTCCAGCATGGTTACCGCGCTCTTTAAGAGTTCGCTGGAATTCTCCGGTGCGTCACAGACGATGGCCGGGCTTCCGCCATAAGCGATAAATCTTGCCATAGTCTCCGGAGAAGTCATGTATTTTAAGAATTTTAAGGTTTCTCCGCTTCTCTCACTGGCTGCTTTTGTCATGTGCCATCCAGAGGAAAATCCCGCGATCGCACAGTTTTCGCCGCCTGTTCCTCCCGGAAGCGTTGGCATGGAGATGATTCTCATATCCGGATTGCTCTGGAGACTCTCGGTACACCAGGAACCATTGATCATCATGGCCGCTTTTCCTTCAGAAAACAGCAGTCTCACGTCATCCTCTGAGATCGTGAAGGTGTCTTTGGGCAGTCCGCCCTTCTGATAAAGCTCTGCGATGCAGTCAATGGCGATGCCCCAGCTCTCGTCAAAATAATTTCTGTGATTTTCCTTGCCCGCAGCTCCCATAATGAAATTTTCCGTGGTGATATACGGCATACCCAGGGACATGGACAGCGTCACGATATCGTTCTGGGAGAATACTTCGTTTGCCTTCATGATATTTTCCCATGTGGTTGGCTCTTCCAGACCGTACTGCTCAAACAGCGCCTTATTGTAGAACATTCCCTCGTAATATCCGATGAACGGAAGCGCATACTGCCTGCCCTGATACTGGACATTTTCCAGCGGAGACTCCTTGAAGTTTCCCGCCCAGTCCGGATCTGCCTTCAAAATATCTTCAAACGTCACGAACAGTCCCGTGTCCTCGAAGGTCTTCGTATAAGCCTCGCCCGTATAATAGAGAACCAGATCCGCCGGATTGCCTGCTGCCAGATCGGCCTGAACCTTCGTCTTGAATAAATCGTTGCTTCCTGAAGTCGGCTGGGACTCATCGACGATGGTAATTCCCGGATGGTCCTTCATGTAATCGGCACAAACCTCTTTCCAGACCGGTGCATAGGCATCTGAGCCTGCAAAATATGTTACGACACGGATATCTTCTTTTACAGTTCCTTCTGCAGCATCTCCCCCGGCTGCTTCCGTCTTTGCGGAATCCTCTGTACCGCTGTCGGCTTCCGTCTTTGCCGCTCCTGTCTGTCCCGCTTCCGTCTTACTGTCCGCCCCACAGCCTCCAAGCAGCGCTCCGGTTACCGCCAGAGCCGTCATCAGTGCCACAGCTTTTCCTGTTTTTTTCATGATTCCTTTTCCTCCATTTTCATGCGCAGCTGCGCAGTTTTTGCTATTTATGTTGAATTACTGTTTATGTTGAATTGCTGTTTAGATTGATTTATTGTCTGCCTTATTTATTTGGAATTTTACCGGCTCTCCCCCACTGCGCTCTCCACGGCGATTCTTCCGTATACCAGAGCCAGCGAATGGCTCAGACCAGGCACGGTCAGCGGATAATCCACGGCTACCCGGTTTCCCTGCACATTTCCCGCAGCGTATAGACCGGGAATGACCGCTCCTTCTGTGTCGTAGCAATGGGCGTCCTCATCACTCTGGATTCCTCCCATAGCTGCGATCATGACTGCCGGTGTAAATTTTGCCGCATAAAACGGCCCCTGTTTTACCGCAAACAGCCGGTCCTTTCTCTTGCCGTAGTCCGTGTCCTCCCCCTGTTCACAGAGACGGTTGTACTGTTCCACCGACGCAAGCGCCGTATCCGCAGGAAGACCCGTTTTCACAATCAGCTCCTCCAGCGTCTCCGCTTCCAGAAGAACGCCATCCTCCACCGCTTTCCGGACATACTTCGGTGCGATGTAGTTGTCGATAAAGCAAAGCTTATCATATACCGCCCCGCTCTCCAGTTCCTCATCTTCCATGACGAAGCACACAGAGCCATGGTTCGGATACTCCTTCGGTATATAGCTTCTCCAGTTCCCGTCCACGATCTGCCACGCCGTCTTATCCGGCAGGTTCTCAATCTGGCTTCCCAGCTGTTGTCCCGGCGCGTCCTCATTGACGAACCGTTTTCCACGGGTATTGAGAAGCAGGAAATCCGCTACGCCGAACACGCTTCCCATATGATGGGCGCAGGGCGCGTGGGGACTGTCCTGAAGCTTCGCTCCTGCCCAGAGTGCCATCTTATGGCCGTCCCCCGTGTTGGAGGGCTGCCGGTCCAGGTCATAGCTGGTCCACTGTTTCGGTGTTTCCAGCATTCCCGGAAGAAACCGTTTCAGCATCTCTTCGTCATTCATATAATCACCTGTAGCCAGAATCACTCCCCTGGAGGCGTAAGCCTTTATGAGACTCCCCTCTCTGGTTTCGGCAATTACACCTTCCACCCGGCCCTCTGAATTCTTCAAAAGCTTTTTTACCCGCGTATTAAAGAAGGAGGTCACATTTCCCGTCTTCTCCGCCAGCTCAAAATTACCGCGGCACAGGGCGATATGTGATGGGCGTATCCAGGCAGTCACCTGATAGCATTTGAAATTTTCTTCAGTGTTGTCAAAGCCCTCCGGCAGAGGCAGACGCCTCGGCTGAATATAGCATTTCGCGCCCTTGGGCGGAACCTGATCGGTACGGTCCAGAATCGCAATATCTTCCAGTCCCTCCAGATACCAGTCAAACGCTTTACCGGCTTCCTCCGACCATCGTTTTAAAATATTTTGGCTGGCCTTGTAGGCCATATCATGCATCAGGTTATTGACAATCTCTGTCTTATTTAAATGATCCCGTCCCCATCGCTTCGCTACCCTGCTGTCCATGACAGCGAAATCTCCGGATCTGGCCTGAACGCATCTGCATTTTTCAAAAAGCAGAACCTTCATCCCCATCTCCGCCGCCCGCCTGACGGCTGCGACTCCGGCCAGACCTCCGCCTGCCACAATTATGTCGGCAGACACGGTCTCAGTTATGGACTCTTCCCTGATCTGCGGCTCTTCTCCCAGCCACGCTTCCCCTTTATACTGATTCAAGGCTGCTCACTCCGTTTCTTTTTTCTTATTATATAATGCACAATTTATATCCACAACTATCACAACTGATAGTATATTTTCACAAGAAAATAGAGGGGTATTTTGCATCCCCTCTTCATAAAAGGTCTCCCTTCCGCTTAGTACCGGAAAACAGGAGGCTTGCTATTTTCAGCGGCTTAAAGGCTCACATCTGTCAATGTAGTCAAGCAGCGCCTCGCATCCTTCACAGATATCCCGGTAAGCAGAATCAAAATCTCCGGTATACCACGGGTCGTCGATATCCCTCGGATTTGGCCCGAAGTCCAAAAGCCTTGAGACCTTTCTCTCCGGGTCGCTTCCCAGAATTCTCATCATGTTGGTAATGTTCCACTGCTCCATCCCGATGAGATAATCGTACTTGTCATAATCGGCCTTCGTCATCTGCACTGCCCGTTTTCCCTCTGTGGAAATACCGAACTGGCGCAGTTTGTTCCTCGTTCCGTAATGAACCGGATTGCCGATTTCCTCGCGGCTGGTGGCCGCGGAGGCAATGTAAAAACGGTCGGCCTGACGGCGTTTTTCTACCATGTCCTTCATGATGAACTCGGCCATGGGGGAGCGGCAGATGTTGCCGTGGCATATAAATAGTACTTTTATCATCTTTTTATAACTCCATATAAGTCTTGTATTTCTTCTCAAATGCTTGGTATCACAGGGTTTTTCGGGTTTTGATACCCCTGCTGTTTCCGGGGTATCTTCTCAAATCGTCCCGTATCTTCTCATGTTTTTCCCTGCAATATTGGTAAATTCATTGGTATAGTCAGCGGCTTTACCAACGGGCTTTTTCAGCCATTCGCTACCCGAAGCACCTCGGCTTTGGCATCATCGAAGTTTACATGGGCGTAGACATTCAGGGTTACGCTGATGTCTGAGTGACCCATGATATACTGCAATGTCTTCGGGTTCATTCCGGATTTTGCCATGTTGGAGCAAAATGTGTGTCGGCATACATGAGGGGTTACTTTCGGCATCTGGATGCGGTAAATCTTGTTGTACTTTTCAACGATGTGTTCCAAATACTTCTCCCAGTGCAGGGCTACCTTTGGCATATCGTTTTTATCCAGACACAGGAAGCGGATATACCCATCCACCATTGGCTCGACCTTCGGTGCTTCACGACTGGCAATGATTCTGCGGAAACAGGCTGCAACTTCTTCGGTCATCGGCACATAGCGGGTACCGCTCTCTGTCTTAGGCTCCTCAATCACATATTTCATCTGGGAGGTGCGCTGCAACTGATGGTCTACCTTGATACGCATTTCATCAAACTCAATCTCAGAAACCGTCAGTCCGCAGAACTCGGAAATACGAAGCCCGGTATGAAAAAGAATATAGATTGCATCGTAGTATCTGCTGAAATGTGCATCTTCCTTGATGAATTTCAGCAGCTCCCGCTCCTGCTTCCGGGTGATGGCTTCTCTGGTTACGGAATCGTTGACAATCACCGATGCCAGCTCAAATCCAAAGGGATTTTTGCGAATCAGGTCATCGTCCACCGCCATCTGAAAAGCCGGTCTGAGAACGCCCCGGATGGAATGAATGGAGCTGTAGCCCCTGCCGTCCACCTGCTGAAGCTTGATGAGCCACGCCTTTGCATCCGATAAATGCACCTTGTCAATGCGCTGTTTCCCGAATGCTTCTTTTTTCAGAACATTGATTACCGTCTTGTACCCGGCAACGGTATTGTGCCGGACACCCGTTTTCAGGGACACATACTTCTCCACCAGTTCCAGCACCGTGTAATTGCCTCCGTTGGTTACGATGTGGTCAAACAAATCCGCTTCAATCTGCTTTTCTTTCTCTCGCAGCGAAAGCTCCCGTTTCTTGCCTTTGGGCATGGGGTCGTTTTTGTCCAAACGCCAACTGTACACATTTTTCTCTTTTCCGTCCTCGTCAATGTAACGGAACCGATACCTCCCGTCTGCACGCTGGTACTCGCCTTCATGCAAAATCCGATTGCGGTTATCTCGTCTTTTTTCACTCATTGAAATCTCTCCTTTACTGTAAAAGGAGAGCCAGACTTGCACCGTTATAATAGCACAAGTTTGGCTCTCCGTATAGGTCTATCATAGGAAATCGGCAATTCTGCCAAGCACTTTTTTATACTGCCGTTGCCTGATCCAGATACCGCTCGAATTTCTCACGCTTAATGAGGGCACGGTTTCCGTTCATCACATAGAAATCCTCGTTGGGATGCCCGTCAATGAGCATCCGCAGCTTTCCTTCTCCGATGTGGTAATATCCGGCAGCTTCTTCAATGGTCAGCGTATATCTGCGCCAAACAGGAATCTCCATATTTTTCGTCATAGGCATTTATCCTCCATAAATGAAATGTGCCAGGCAGAGAACGGTCAGCAACGAAGTCCGGCAACGGACTTCAAAAGACCTCAAATACATTCTCCATCTGGCTTTTGGTTATCTATTTACTTTTCTTTTATTTTTCTGTTGTTTTGGTTGTCAGAAGGAAAAAAGCGTTGGAAATCAAGGCTTTTCCCGGCAACCGGGTCGGCAACGGGATTGCAACAAAGAGGGCAACGGGCTGTCATTTTCAGAATGGTAGCTCAATCTGCTCCGTTATCTCCACAAACCCGTCAGGGATTTTGTCGGACGGGTTGCCATTGTCCGTTGCTGTCTTTTCACGCTCCCAGCCCTTTTGTCTGCCGAATCCTACGAACATCCTCGGATTGGAGAAATAACGCCAGCCAGTAATGCACTGGTTCATAATCTCATTGACCTCCCGGATTTCCCATTGTTTCGGCTCGTCAAAAGTGTGGTTCAGGGCTTCCTTGTAGAGCTGCTTGGAGCAGACCGTGTCCCCGGTGTACTTGTCCAGATAGGCCTGAATCTGTCCGGCTTTCGTGTCCTCCGGCATGAAGTCCCGCTGATGCTCTTTCAGGTACTTTGCCATTTCCGGGCTGAATTTCAGCTTGAAGTTTCCGCTGCGGTAAATTTCCATGGCTTCTGCCCACATCTGCCGGATGTAGGCTCTGGAAGCAGCTTCGTCCTCCAAAATGTGAACCTCCGACCGCTCCGGGTACACCATGACCGGAATAAAGCGGCGATTGCCGGAACGGTCAAGGGGCAGGAAGTCGAGAGCGTTGGAGGTGCCGCCGAATACACACTGTCTCGGTCTGTCTGCCGGGTGGGTTTCGTAGGGGATTTTGTAAACCTCCTTCTGGCGGCTCAGGAAGGACTTGATTTCCTCAATGCTCTTGGCGTTGGCGGTTGCCATCATCTCGGACATTTCGATAATCCAGTGACCTTGCAGCTTGCGATACACATTGTCATCGTCCAGCTTGCGAAGGTCATCCGAAAACCACTCGTCCCGGAGAGCCAGCAGCCGGAAGAAGGTAGACTTACCCGCTCCCTGACCGCCTACCAGACAAAGCATGATTTCAAACTTGCTGCCGGGCTTGAATGCCCTCGTAATCGCCCCCAGCATAAACAGCTTCAAGGCTTCATAGCTATACTCGCTGACCTCAGCTCCAAGGAAGTGGTGCAGGGCATATCGGATGCGCTCCGTTCCGTCCCACGCAAGGCTGTTCAGGCAGTCCCGGATTGGATGGTACTTATTTTCATTCGCCACGATCCCGATGGCGTTTTCAATCTTTTTCTCACTGGTCAGCCCATAATTTTCTTCCAAATAGAGCAGCAGATATTTCATATCCGTATCTGTCAAGGCTGTACCAGTCCTGTGATAGCCGATGGGCTTTATAATGTCCTTGCGGTCAGTCAGGATGTTATAGGCAATGGCCCCGGCAAGCACCGGGTCACGCTGGAACACTGTCAGACAGTTGCGGATGCTCTGCCGGACACCGCCCTTCTCCGTGCTTTCCAATTCAGCTTTCACTTCTTCAACGCTCCGGGGCGGCTGCATGGCGTTTACTGTATTTTTCACGGCTTGCTGCATCTGGGGCGGCAAGTTCTGATAATCGTTTTTCAAGCTCTATCACATCCTTTCCGTATTCAGTCATAATCTGCGCCCGTTCCTCCGTATCGCCGGACAGCAGCGTGTCCAGCAGATATTCCACATGGCTGATTTTCTGTAAGGCTTCCACAAACCGGGGATGCCATTCCCCATCCGGCTGATTTGGTGCATACTTTACCTTCCACCGTTCCAGCAGATGAAGATAGTCAGCAAGAACACGGAAGCAGCGGGCTTGCGCTTCCCTGAATTGTATCTCCGGGGATTTTCCTTTGGGCTTCCTTCTCTTGTCCGGGGGCTTCCTGTCCTCGTAGGACAGTCCAAAATCACTTACCAATTGTACAGCAGCTTCCTTCTTTCCCAGCCCATAAAGAGCCGCTGTGAAGTCAATCACATCCCCATCTGCCCCACAGCCGAAGCAGTGGTAACGCCTGTCCAGCTTCATGCTGGGGGTCTTGTCGTTGTGGAACGGGCAGCAAGCCATTCCGTTTCTGCCTACCCGGATTCCGTAGTGTTCCGCAGCCTGCCGGGTGGTCACAGACTGCTTGACTGTTTCAAATACATTCAAATCATTTCCTCCTGAAAATAGGAAAGGCACCTGACATTCTCAATACGAAAATGGCAAGTGCCTGTTAGCGTTCCATATTCTGCTTTTTGTGAGTTTCCTTTTTCCGTGCGGCATCCTCAGCCGCCACAATCGCCTTGTTGCGGTTCAGCATTTCATAAATGGAAGTTCTGGCTTTTTCTTTAATTTGCTGGGTGTTTGCTTTCCTGACCTCCGGCTTCGTCAGCGCAGCCTTCATTACACTAAGAGCTGTCTGCATGGCTTTGGTGATTTTGGAAACCACATTGTCCAGTCGGGCGGCAGCGTACTCCCGCTCCTTTTTGGGAGCCTTGCGCTCTGGGGACAGCAGCCAGGACTTTGTTTCCTCCACCAGCTGAATGTCCTGCTTGTGTGTTTCCACCCTGACGGTATCGGTCACAACCTCCACCGCCTTATCATAGGCAATCTCGGAAACATCATCAATCAGAGCTTCCACATCATCCAGCTTCAAGGTCAGCTCGTCCAGCTTTTCTTCCTTTTCCTGAATGACGGCTTCCTGCTCCTGAATCGTCTGAGACTGAGCCACCAGCTGCTCCTTCTGCTTGGCAAGAATGAAGTCCTGCTTTTCCAGATACTTGCGACCGCCGTACTCCGGCTCCTCCTCCAGCTGCAATCCGTGCTTCCTGCAAATATCGAACAGCAAAGCCCGGCAGGCGGCATCATAGACCATTTTTCTATTGTTGTGGCGACCCAGCTTCTTGTCCGGCTCCGGCAGTTCAAAGCCAAGGGCTTCCAAAGCTTTCTCCTGCTGGGGACAAAGCTCCCCGTACTGATTTTCACAGTCAAAGACATGACGTTCATGGATGTGAGGCGTGCTTTCATCAATGTGCAATGCCCAGTCCAAAATGTGGACATGGGAGCCGAAGCGTCTTTCCAGCTCCGCAAAAAATTCCGTAGCCACCAGAAAGAGGGTTTCCGCAGAAGCGTGTTCCTCCATCTTTCCGATTTGGAGCAAACTTTCCTCCGGGCAGGTCTTTTTATTTTTCAGGATTTCATCTGTAGTGCGGTTGCGCTCCGTGTGTCGGTTCTTTTCATTACGGGCATTCTGTCCGTCCGTGTAATCAGAATAATGGGTGTGATAATAAATCTGCTCGACTTCTTCAAAAGTAGAAGCCAGCTCAATCTCGTCACTGTTCTTTTCTGCCAGCTGCCGATAACCGTTGTAGCAGTCCCAGTAGATGTTGTGTTCGGCTCGCTGCTCGTCAATGTGCTCGCTGTTGCTCACATCAAAATTACGGTCATTGTGCTTGGGATTGTAAACGCCATTCTTTCCGGCACGACCGTTGTGTTTTGTCAGTTTCAAATTTGGTTCCTCCGTTTTTTAAAGATTTTCCCCGCAGGGGGAGGGGCAGCGAAGCTGCTTCCTTGCTGCATTTCTGCGCCAAGTAATACCCAGTACTAAGCGGCGCAACGCCACTTAACTGGGCAAGGCTGCCGCCCTTGACCTGCACAGGGGTATTGCATTCCCTGTACCCATGCACAAAGGGCTGCGCCCTCTGTACTCCTGCCCGAAAAACCTGAACCTCGCTATTTCCTCCATGGCTCCTTTCAGCTTCTTCGGCTTTTTCGCAACTCCCCAAGGGACTTCCGAAAAATAGCCGCTGCCGGATTTTGCATTCACGCATAAACTGACAGCGGCTTCTCATCTGACCTTGGCGGTCACATTCGATTTTCTCTCAACAGCGTTGAGAGCTTTCAAGCGAACTCAGGAGGAAACATCTTCGTCCTCTCTCGGAATCAGCACATAAATCCTGTTCGGTTCTCCAACGCCCCGGCGCACCCGCATGATAAGTCCTGCGGTTTCCAGCTCGTTCAAAGAACGCTTCACCGTCATGGAACTTCTGGACAGAGCGGCAGCTATTGCAGTCACAGGGAAACAGACAAACAGGATGCCGTTCTCGTCCTCTTGTCCATCTGAAAGCATGGCATCCAGCATCCGGCAGTACATGACCTTAGCAGTGCTGCTGACCGGGAATCCCAGCAACGCTCTGGGAAAGGGCATACATGGCGGCAGCGGTGTGTCTATCGTCATAAATTCAAAATTCATTTGGTTGGGTTCTCCTTTTTCTTCGCTCGTTTGGATAAATAACGAGGGCAGTCAACCACAACTGCCCGGAAACTCTGCCTGCATTCATGCTGGCACTTCCGGCACAGATTGTTGTAGCTGACACGCCCCCGGTCATTCAGGAAAAAGGACAGTTCCAATTTCCTCTTTTGGCTCATTCTCGGCACAATGGTATCCTCCCGATTTTGTGTATGGTTTCGGGGCGATTTTTAGCCAAAACACCGCCTTGGAGAGGCGCAAAAATCCCCGAAGGATTGCTGACAGGGTAGACTATCCCCCTGTCAGTTTGTCGTGTTTCGGTATCATTTTTTGTGTCAGTTCGCCGTGCTTCCCTGATGTCGTTCCTGCCCCAGTTTCTCTGCGGCGTTTTGCTTCCGTTGGCACGCTCGTATCGATCAGGGTTCCTCCATGTTCCTGCCGATAGTCACTGCGCTGCTTCACCGGGAAGCATATCCCATCAGGACGGTCATTCGATTGGAATAATCCATCGATGAACTGACTACATTATGGAACATTTTTGACCCCCGTGCCGGATATCCGCAAAGTAGGATTTTCTGCTAAAAAGCAAAAATTTCCACGATTGTGGACAAGGCATGATATAATGAAAACAGCGGCAGAAATGCAGCCGCAGGAAGGAGATTTTGCCATGAAAAAAGGCTTATCAATACAAGAAAAACTAAAAGATTTGCGAGTTGTGGAAAAAGGATTCACGCTGAAACAGCTTGCAGATGAAACCGGAATCGCTTCATCCACTCTGGGCAGCTATGAAAGCGATGATTACAAAGACATCAGTCATACAAATCTGGTGATCCTTGCCGAATACTACCATGTTTCTACCGACTGGCTGCTGGGACTCACCGAATCCCGTGAAGTTCAGAATCACGATATATCGGAGCTTCATCTGGACGATGAAACCTTGGATATTCTAAAAAGCGGCAGACTCAACAACCGTCTGCTCTGCGAGATGATAAAGCACCCGGATTTTCTAAAGCTGATGACCGACACCGAAATCTATGTGGACGGCATCGCCACCATGCAGATTAAGAATATGAACGACTGGCTGAATGCGGTTCGGCTCCAAATTGTGCAACAACATAACCCAGAGAGCAACGACCTGTATGTTCAGGTTCTGGACGCTGCCCGCATCGACGAAGAGGAATACTTCTTCCATAACATCCACGGCGATCTGGATCGGGTCATTCGCAGCATCCGTGAGAACCACCAAAACGCCACGGAATCTGCTCCCATTGAAAGACCTGCTTCCAACGATAAAAAGATGCAGCGTCTTTTGCAGTCCATGAAATATAAGAGTAATCCGATTGAAGAATTCTGGCGTTACTTCTGCGAAGAACTGCAAATTGACTACGATAAGCTTCTTGATGACGAGCATGACACCATGAAGAGAATATTTAAGAAATCTAAGTTGTTAAAGAGTTTCCCAAGTCATAAGAATAAAGCCCGGAAATAAAAAAGCCGCTGCCGCATGGTTTTAATTCCATGTAGCAGCGGTTTTTCGCTGGTGGTATTCCGTTACAATAACAACGCTGTTTTATTTGAAATTTTCTCGTTTATTGCGGAAACTGTATCCTGAATCGAATCATTTGTTGTGTCTATAGCATTCCGCTCATATACTCCAAGATGATGGAATTGCTCCCACATCACTTCTACCAATTCAGTATTTGTTTCGCTATCCAATTTCAAACGTCCAGTCGCCCGGTTCAGGGTTTCCTCCTTGCTTGCTCTCAAAATGATATAATGTACTTCATAGCCTTCGTGAACGATATTTAACCAAGGCTGCAAAAACCACGGGCCGATAATTCCATCCACGATTACATCATATCCACCACGGGCATAACGCTTTGCGGCTTCTAAAAAGGCCTCGATCACAATCAGGTTTTGCTCATTGGATTCCGGCAAATGCGGCAATATTGCCCCTTTGCTCAGGTAATGGTAAAAATCATCGGTATGCATATGCACTGATTTTTCCATACAGGATTCCTTCGCAACAATAGCTGATACTGTCGATTTTCCAGTTCCCGGAGGGCCTGTAATTACGATAATTCTTCCTCGCTCCATTTTACTGATCCCTTCAACTTCGTGCTTTGTTCACTTTTTCACAACGATTCAATAGGTAAATTATGCTGCTTCAAAAAGGACAGCTTATCCCAATATCCTCTCTGGAACAGAATTTTACCATTTACAACATGGAAGAAGCCGCATCCCCGCAGTCCCAGAGGATCCTTCCATTCTAAAATCGCCCACTGTCCATCTTCAAAGATGTTCTCTACAATGGCAGTCATATCGGCAGTGGCAAATTCTGTTGTAAACATTTCTCGGATTGCATCTATCCCAATCACGGGATCATTTGTCACTTGATGGTTGGTTGCGTTATCATGGTACAAGCTCACGATTGCTTCTACATCGTGATTATTGAACGCATCTACCCATTTACATACTACTTCTTTTGGTCGTAACATAAATATTTCCTCCATATATCGTTAGCTGCCTTTTTCAAGATACACGATTCATGTAAAATCACAATTCCCGCCGTTTCCATTGTTTCAGGGCAGCTGCGACACAAATGCCTGCCACAACGATTGTTAAGAAGATATAGGGAAGGTGGAAACCGTGCAGTGCTACCTCGTACACATCAAAATAACGCAATGGGGTCAGAAAGTCCAGAAAATGATTACCTGTGTACTCGGCAGTAAAGGCCAACGCATAGGCAGCCAGCATGGAAATTGTTCCTGTCCGCACCGCAGCCCTATAGGACAGGAGCACGCTGGCAAACAGCAGCCCCAGGGCAAAAAAGAGGATCTGGGTAAAGAACATTCCCATCGTTGTGGAAAGCACCGCTCCCGGCTGATCCAGACCACCCAAAGGAAGAACAATTGTGAAATAATTGCACACGCCACTGAACAGGGCGAACACCAGCAGGTTCACTGCCGAGACGATCACCTTCGCCAGAACAATGGTTTTCCGCTTCACAGGCTTTGTGAACAGGTATTCCGATGTTCCGAATTTCTTTTCCTTTGCCACACAGGACAGTCCCAAAGACATGGCATAGGGAAACGCCAGCAGTCCCTCCCAGAAATAGATGCACACATACCAGCCGGTGGATGTCGTCAAGTCGCCTTTGACTCCGAACATAATCATGATCAGTCTCGGAAATTGGCTGACCATCGCGGCCATTTCATCCAGACTGTCCTGTAGGGACAGAAGCTCAAAATAGCAGAAACCGCACAGAAGCAGCATGATTCCCAGCCAGATCAGCAAAAGTCTTCTGGTTTGACGAAACTCATTTTTAATCAATATTTTCATGTTCACACCTCCTTAGCTGCGGAACTGAATGTCTTTTTTCAGAAAGACACCGTAAGAAAGCACCAAAAACAAGGCAAACAGCAGCACGCACCACCCAAGATACCGGAGGTCATAGAAGCCGGCTTTGGAGATCTCGGCGGCTCCGAAGAACGAGTAGGGAGACAGAAAACTGATAGCCCGGTTACTGACGATGTTGGAGAAGCTGGTAATGCAATACTCAACGAACACAACCAAACCGGCAGTCAGCAGCGGACTGCGGTTGCGGGAAAACAAAACTCCCACCATCAGACCCATTGCAGCGAAGAACAGCGTAACAAGGGTCAGGGACAGGGCAATCAGGAAAAACTCTCCCCAGGGAGTTCCGGAACGGAATATTGCCATGGCGAAAAGGGAAGCCAGCAGATACGCCGCACCAACGATTGCCACGCCGACAAACACGGTCAATGCCTTTGCCCAATAAATTGCTTTCCGGGGAAAGGGCTTTGTAAACAGATATTCCGAGGTTCCTTCCGTACATTCTCTGGTGTGAATGGAAATGCCGAAGTGCATCCCAAAAATGCCGGAGGCAATCATGAAAAAGCTGGTCAGGAACCCATAAATGCCCAGCGGAGAGGTTAGGTATTCCATCGATACGCCGACACTCCTGTAAAAGTCCGTGGTGCCCATGGTTTCAAAGAGTTCCACGGAGGCAGCATCCAGAAAGCTGTAATAAGTCGGCGTCATCAAAAAAATACACAGTGCCAAGGCGATAGCCCAGCCCAGGATATAGGTTCGATGTCTTTTCAGTTCATATTTCAAAATGACCATGCCTGACACCTCCTTACGCATAGTAGTGCATGAAGATTTCCTCCAAAGAGGGCTCTTCCAAAAGCACATCGTCCAAATGCAGCAGGTGAAGCTTGTCGATGATCGCTGTGATATTGCCGTTATACATAAAGGAAACAGAGGTCTTGTCAGGACTCTCGGTGTAGTTGGCAATGCCGGGCAAGCCCCAGAAGTCACGGGGAATGGTTGTTTTGGCGGTGAGGCTGACCTTTTTATAGCCGCTTTCCCGAAGCTCTTTGATGGACTGAATGCCCACGAGTTTGCCTTCTTTTAAGATTGCCACCCGGTCACACAGCTTCTGTACTTCGCTGAGGACATGGGATGAGAAGAAAATGGTGGTTCCCCGGCTGTTCTCCTCCTTCAGAATATCGTAGAAGGCCTGCTGGATCAGCGGGTCTAAGCCGCTGGTGGGCTCGTCCATAATCAGCAGCTTGGGCGAGGTCATGATGGCAGACACAATCCCCACCTTTTTCTTGTTACCCAGAGACAGGTCTGCGATTTTCCGGGTCAGATCCAGATTAAGGCGCTCAGAAAGCTCATACATTTTCGTTTCGCAGTCCATGCCGTACAGGTCAGCGGTGTATTGCAGCAGGTCCCGCACCTTCATGTTTTCATAATAGCTGTTCTCGCTGGGAAGGTAGCCCACATCTCTGGCAATGACACTGGCCTTGGTCTGACAGTCCAGGCCGAAAATAGAGGCGTTGCCGCCGCTGGGATGGATCAGGCCCATCAGCGTGCGGATGGTGGTGGATTTTCCTGCACCGTTGGGGCCAATGAAGCCGAAAAACTCGCCCTCATTCACCGAGAAACTGAGGTCGTTGATCCCCCGATGGGTTCCATAGTGCTTGGTCAGCTGGTTTAAGACGATTGCTTGCTCACTCATTTTTGATACTCCTCCTTATAAAAATTTTTCCGCAGAATTGCGATGTTCTCCTCAAAATCCTCCATGACAGCCTGAAAATCGAAGGCCGCCGCCCCACGGTACCGGGCCGCATAGCCCTCGGCCATCAGAAGCAGCATTTGAAAGACCGGCTGGGCATTCTCCGGGTTTTTGAACTTCAGCGCATCATCTTCCCGAAGAACCATATCGTTTCTGAATTTGCAGACTTCCTCGGTCAGAATCACCAGCGCATCGGCTACTTCCGGAGAGGTTTCCTCCCAGACGCTGGTAATAAACTGCAAAATAAAGGGCTGGTTTTGGAAGCTCTCCATTTCCATGCGGCTGGATGCCAGGATTCTGTCGAACAAATCTGTTTGGGAATTGAGGGCTTCCTTGTCAAATATTCCCTCTATGATTTTCTTGCAGTATTCCAGTAGGTAAATGTAGAGCTGCTTTTTACTGCCGAAATACTGAAACACAGACGCTTTGGAAATGTGTGCGGCTACCGCAATATCATTGATTGAGGCTTTTTCATAACCAAACTTGCCGAAACACTGGAGCGCCGCATTGAGAATAGCCGTTCTCTTTTCTTCGGTCAGGGCCAAAAATTTGTCCAATTCATTTTCTCCTTTTTACATAATAACCGATTCGGTTATTTAGAGTATAGCACCAATAACCGAATCGGTCAAGCAATAAAAATTATCATTTGAAAACAGATACTCACCTAAAAAGCCGTCTGTACGAGCATTTCTCATGCCCGCACAGACGGCTTGCTTTATCTCTGGTAATCAGTCCAAAGGGTTGTATTCCGTAACGGTTTTCAAGTATGTTTCCGGGTCACCATTGAGAATTAAATTCGCATAGGCTACCGGGTCATTGTATATCAGATAGTCAAGCTCTGACCTCTGGTACATATTGTCTGCGACCTCGTTCTCAACGGCGGTGCAGTCTATAGAAATCATGCTGCCATCAGCGAAGCAAAGCTCCACACAGGCAGTATCGATATTAAATTCACAAGTTAATAAATCGCTCATTTTGATTTTCTCCTCATTCTGGTTCCATATTTTCGCAAGTCTGACTCTCCAGAAATATTGGTAAATCTTTGGTAAAATTGAGAGCGAAACACAAAAAACGCTTATTTTCGGGACTTATAAGACGATTTGAGACTTTTCATCATGCCCGGTAAATCCTGCCGTGGCAGACGAATAGGATTTTTATCATAAGTTTCTCCCTTCTTAAAATGCTCTATAATGCCGTGTTTTGCCCGTATTTGCAGGGTAGTTCATTTTGACAGAGTGCGGGGATTTTTGCCAAACAGGGCAAGACATGGCAAATCACAGCCTCCGTTAGTAGTAAAATCGTAGTAAAAACATGGCGCGATTACTACTAAGGATTTTCTATTATTTAACGATAGTCCCTTTTTGCACCCTTAGGGGGGTGCATGGTTTAACGATATTTAATTTATCCTTCTTCTATGGACTTCAGCGTTCTATTGTCATCCGTTTTCCAACTCGTCAACCCGTTTGCACTTTTTCCGATAACGAACATTGCGGCATATGAAGGACTTGAGAACAGCAAATCCTTCCGTTGTTTGCTTCCCCTCCGCTTCTACTGCACATACATTTTTTATTGTCCGCTTAAGATGAAGAAGCCTGCCATCTTCTGTTGTCTCGTAAATCTCTTTCCCTTTTTCCAGTGTTACTCTATTTAAAGGTTCAAAAACTTTATGTCCTAATGTTCCCATAATAACTTTTGCGTAGTCAATAAATTCCTCCAGCTCGCTTTCTTTTTCTTCTGTAATATTGCCCGGAGTGGGATCGTTTCCGTTCTTCACTTCATACCGATTGGCTTGGGTGGCAAGATTACAAAAACGGTTCTCCAGATAGCTTATTTCTGTTGATTCAAAAGAATTGTTGGATGTTGTAAAAACAACTGCTTCTGTCCAATAATCTTTTTCCGGACTGCGTTTATGCTCCTGTAAACGGTTTAGGATACCTTCTCCGTTCTTTCTTGCACCTGCCTGTCCAACATAAACAATACCTTTTCCTGTTTCATCTGATGCTCCAAACAAAAAGTATACTCCACTTTGTTTCAAATCCTCTCGCTCTCTGCATTTATCCAATTCCGTTCTTGGAATTTTATATACAATTCCTGTCCAATTTGCAAGAGTACATTTGATTCTCCCGCTGGCACCCCCGTACAGCCATCCGTTTTCCTCCCACCACATAATTCATCGCAACTTCAACCATCCCTTACCATATAAGAAATATATCACGTCTTTGCTTATCTCCCTGCAAAATGTCTTATCGTATCTTTCAAGTCATCACTAAAATCATCCATATCCTCCATCGTAATTGCACCTTCATTCAGCAATGACATCATAATATAAAACTGATTGGATCTGCTCATTTCGCAACGGACTCCGCAATCTTTTTTGTCCTCCTTGATTCGTTTTTCAAGTGTCCAAAATTTATCCGATGGATTTGCTTCTCCACTTAGGATTTCAATATACTCTTTATTCAACTTATCCATATAAGCTTCCTGCCATCCGGCAATCTTACTCCGAAATATCTTCCAGTCTTTCTCAGAAAATCTGTTCATCAGTCACAGCACCTCGCAATCTTTGCACCACACTTATCACATAAACCTTAGCCTGTATCTTTCTTTCATGAAAATTATAGCATACGAATTACTGAATGAGAAGTCTAGGCTGATTTATTATCTATGCATAAAAAACAAGGCAGGAACTCCACAAATGTCTGTGTATGCCCTGCCTTGTTCTTATTGCTGTCCTTAACTACATAGCCTTAAATATCCTCTGCGTTACCGCCTTTTCCCCTTTTGCCTTTTCCAGTTCCTTTCTAGCGATTTCCAATTTTTCCATCCGTTTTAACTCATCTGCAGCATCTTCAAGCCCAGGATGGGCATAGACATTGAGGGTAACTCCAATATCGCTATGCCCCATCAGATACTGCAACGTCTTAGGACTCATGCCTGCCTTTGCCTGATTGCTACAGTAAGTGTGGCGGCACACGTGAGGTGTGATGTTTGGCATCTGCACTCGATAAATATCGTTGTATCGTTTGACCATATGATTGAATCGATGTTCCCAATGCATTGCCACCAGAGGCATACCTTTCTCGTCAAAAAAACGTAACAGTTCAGATAGCCATAGGAATTCCCATATTTAATAAACCAGTCATCTTATGGCTGGAACGCCGTTCATCAACGCAATTATACCTTGAAAAATATTTATTCCCCTTCGTTTCATGGTTTCTATCAAACTCATGATGTTACAATACATTTGCCGTCCGGCTGCTGTACGGAATCCGCCTGCCATTTTCTGGCGGTTTTTGCAGATCCGGAGGTCTTTTTCCGATCGGTTATTGCTATAAGGGATGCGGAAATCATACAGGAACAGCAGATGATTCGCCCTGTACTTTTCCAGACGCTTTAGCAACGCCTTCTCTTCCTTCCTGCCTATCCGCCCTTTGGTATGTTTGTTCTTCTCCAGCCCTTTTGACAGGAGTTCCTCATACCGCAAACCATAGCGCTCCTGTTCTGATGGGGGAAGCTGTCGTTTCCTTGAAGAATCCGCTTTTTCCGGGCTTGATTCATACCTTCCAGAAAACATCTCAGATTATGGCTCCATCTGTTTCCGGTTTCTTCCGTGTTTTTTAACAGGTATCGCTCCAGGTGCACGTTACATTCCCCATGCCTGGTTCTAAAATGATAAAGTGCTGTTTCGTGATCATGAATCAGGGTTCCGGTGAACTCTTTCAGGATTTGCATGTTCCCCAGCGTCTCCAGGTCTTTCTTTTCCGCACTGCAATAGAGCACGCAGGTTTCCGTACTGAAGTTGCGGATATAAGTCTGTCTTCCATCTGTTTTCACCGGAGTTGCGTCGGTGCAGATGACATCGGAATTCAATAGCTCCTGGGCAATCGCCGTACGGGCGGCCAAACAGGACTGGGCAAATTTCTGGCAGAATCCGTATACGCTGCCGGTCGAAAGGTGGAGCCTGTCTCCGGAAAGGGAGTTAATAAATGTGCAGATACAATCATTTGCAACCACTCCTTCGCTATACAAAAAAGCAGCAACCGCTTTAACTGTTCCTCCATAAGAAACATCGGCTTTCAGCTCATTCGGAACCTGAAATTTTCCATCCGGATCCGCATAGATCCGGCTTTCCGTTGCAACAGGGGTGACCTCCAGTTCCAGACGGTATCGTGTGATATACACCCCGCTCGGGGTACCCAGATGTTCGATGCGGTGTTGGCAGGCCCCTTCCCGGATGCTCTGCTCCACCTCTGCCTTTGACAGGCCGTTCCCTTTATGGCCCGGCTATGCTCCCGTTTTCTTTTTTGTGGGTTTTCTGCTGTTAAACGTATTGGGAGCTTTTCCAGGCGGATCTTTGGAAGGCGGAGCGGAAGAATTCGAACTGTCATTGTTGAGGATTCGTTTCATCCGCTCATTATCCTCATGAAGGAGCTCATTTTCTGCTTTCAGGCTGGTGTTATCCTCCTCCAGAGAAGTCGTTTTCTGCTTCAGATTGGATATCTCTTCTCTGAAATGGGCATTCTCTTTACGAAGACCTGTCACTTCAGAAGTGAGATCCTTTATTTCTTTACGGTCATGACTGTGCTCGGATTCTATGGTATTTAACTTTTCCATGACTTCCATCAGCTGATTGTAAACGCTCTTCTCATAATTGCCGCCCACAGGAACACCTCCTCTCCGAAATACTGCTACACTTAGTATACCAGAAAGGTGCAAAAAAGGCGAACTCCAGGGAAGAATGAAGGTGGCATTTTGACGGTGGAAAAAGAACAATTTAAGGGGTAAAAGGGGGATGCTTCCTTTATGCAGGAGCCAGTTATCCACCAAGGGTATCGTTTTGGACAGCAAAAAATTCAGCATGTTTTTTGGGGCTATCTGAACTGTTACGGACCACTTAATACTTGCCAGTAACCGCTTCGTTTTGAGCCAATCCTTGAAATTTCACCGGCACTTACCATTTCTGCCATATTCTGCTGAACCTGTCTAAAGGATACTCCTAATTTACCCACCAACTCTCTTTGTGTAACTTTGGGATTCTCCTTAATTGCTTCTCTAATTTGACTCCTAAGATTGACATCACTATTGACATCACTGATGTCAATCTTTTCTATGCCATAGTTCAAATTTGGCATTATAACCGTAAACTGATATCTGTCAGAGCGAAAAGAAGGTTTCTTTTCCTCGCTATAATTAATCTGGAATTCATACCCGGATATTATCTTTTCAAATCCACTTCCTTTTCTCTCCATATATCCAAGCCGATTAAATACGTCAGCTAATACAGGGTTCCTTCTTGTTGAGGGAACCGACAATGGATCTCTTTCCTGAATCAAAGAACCGTCCGGCATTCCTCCCGGTGAATAAATCTCCATTCTGTCATCATAGATATCTATATGAACTTCACTACCATTCACCAAATAATCTCTGTGTGCCAATGCATTCACCAATGCCTCATGGTAGCTTCGCTCAACATATTCCGGCATCTCTATTCTGGAATTTGGTGTCTTTTTCCACATCTTTTTAGCGTTTCGCTTAATAAATGCTTCTCCATTTTCAATTAGCGATATAACACTACCCGTATACTCCGCATCATCTAAAGCATCCACTGTCCCCCCACTCTTGTTCAAACCATTCCATCTTGTGCAAAACAGTCTTGACCATCGAATGGGACTATCGTCAACAAGCAATGCCCCGGCATTAGTCAAATACCCATCTTCATTTGCAATTCCAAAAGATACCAAATCTTTTTCATCAAAACTATTTCCAGTCCATTTTTTATATCTTGCACGAAGTTGTGAATATGCAAAATCCTCAATCCTATAAGTAGAAATTTGAGAATCATACGATGTATTCTTTCCTCTAAGCACAAGCCTTTTTAATTCCATTGGTGTCGCTTTTACGCTCTCATTTCCGACACGAACATATGCTTCAAGGTCTCCATCTCCAGAATAATAATATGGTGTCTCTTCTCCTTTGAAAATATCAAGTACAATCAAAACTTTTCCGTCTTCTGTTTTATAAAATCTAAGTTTAAACTCTGGAATAGGATTCAATCTATTTTTGATGATCTCACTTATCTTCTCAGCATCACTACTCGGATTTGTCAAACCTACAATTTCATCTTCATTTGATATACCAAAAATCAATGCACCACCAAGTGTATTTGCAAATGCACTTACGCTTTTACACCAGCTCTTAGGCTTTCTTTCCTCAAGGGCAAGTTTTTTGTCATATTCTGTTGCCTCGCCTATCAAATCCTTAATATCCATAATACCATCTACTTTCTATTATCTACTGTGCAGTGTTTCTTTACAGCATTCTACTCTAAACGATTATATTATGTCATCTTGCCTATTAAAAAACAATCAGTTTGCACACATATCTATATTTCTTGTACCATGACCATATCTGATTTTTCTTCTATTGCTTCCAACTGTATAACTTGTACAAAGAGAGATATGTCAAGGCTCTTTTATCAGGTCATAATATAAGCTCTACCCTCTAACGATTGCCTTTCCTATCGTTAAAAAGGTGTGCACCTCCATATCAGCATTCTTTTCCCATCTACACTAACTGTTTTTCCCTTTCCCATTAGTAGTCGAACCGTAGTAATTCCCCTTTACCGCTGCCACATACTGCCGAACTTTGCCCAAGTATGGGCAATCATGATTCTTTATGCAACTGTCCTGCCGTGGCAGACGAACAGTATTTTTATCATCTTAGATTTATCCTTTCATAAGCCTTCAACTCTTGATATTAGGGCTGTCCGGCACTTTTCTTCAATTTTGCATTTTACCCCAAGTTCACGTAATTCTAGGTAAATTTACGCAAATCCACGGCGAAATGGTGTAGTAAAAGGGTATTCAAATCACTTTATCAATGCCTGTCGTGGTCCCGTCTTACCCTTTTATACAATTCATAATCATACTTACCATCATTTCTTTCTCTTCTGGGTTGGATTCTGCAATCATAATTGTAAGAGCCGCAAGAGTGTGGTCATCTATCAATTTTTCTCCATTTTTGAATAGCACATTATTTTTGTCCAAAAAGTAAAGAAATATTGTGGCTGCTATTCTTTTATTGCCGTCAGAAAAGCTGTGATTTTTCGTTATAAAATATAGAAGATTTCAGCTTTTTCTTCAAGCGTTGGATACACATCTCCACCGGAAAAGCATTGATAAATTGCTCCAGTGCTCCCCTTAAAAGAATCATCTTTTTCATTTCCAAAAAGGGAACTGCTGTCGCCAAATTTCATACTGTTAATTACATCTCTGCATTCTTCATAAGTCAAAACATAGATTGCCTTGTTTCTTGTTGGGCGGCTCATATTCTGATGATCATACGCCTCTAAAAGCTCCAGAGCCTGACTATATTTATCAACCACTGTCAATACTTGTTTTGTATCAAGATTATTTTCTACTCTTTTCATAACACGTATTACCTCATTTAACTGATTCATACGATTATGGTTTACTGCATAACCTCTGATTATGTATTCTTTTAAAACTGAGTTTGCCCATTTTCTAAAAGCAACTCCCCGTTTTGATTTCACTCGATAACCAACCGATATAATCACATCCAGATTGTAGTATATAGGCGGTCTGGATGCCTTGTTTTCACTTCTGTCGAAATTTTCGACAGAAGTATTTTTATTGAGTTCTCCTTCTTTGAATATATTTCCTATATGATAAGCAATAGATGAACGTGCCGTATCAAACAATACTGACATCTGCTCCTGTGTCAGCCATACTGTTTCCTGTTCAGGTGTTATCGGAACTTCTAGTTTTAAATCCTCATCAGTAAATAATACAATCTTTTTTTGGTGCCATATAATCCCTTTCACCATTGTAAAACAATCATCATATCGGAACGTTCTTCAAAAATGGTAAAGTGGTGTTATTAAATTCGCAATACTCTATAATACATATCTTCAAAAGTAAACCTTGCCTGCCTCCCAACTGAATTGGATAGAAACCGTCTACCCAATTCATATCATAACAAAATATTCATTAAAATTCTACAGTAATGCAAAAGTACTCTCTTTTTATTTTCCTTGTCATATCAAGGCTCTGACCTAAATTAAAATGGTATAGTAGTGGTATAGTAAACGCCCAAATGCTTCATAAAAGCATTGATTTTACTGGCCTTTCCAGGACTTTTCTAGATACTGCCGTGGCAGACGAAAAGGATCTTTATATTATTCTGTGTTGATGAGTCATAAATCGTTTCTCCATACGATTTTTGTTAGATAAAGTCTACTTAAATTTGTCCAATAAACAAGAGCTGGTTTCCATTTGTATCCTTTACAGGCAGTTAATCACTTAGTATAATATGTATAGGCAGTTCCTACTGCCAAGTGACTTCCATCTCCGAAAGGGGGTGGTATAACATGAGTACATATGAGACACTTTCTTTAATGATTGCGTTTGGAGTACTTGTTGTTATGATTATAGGTACAAAAAAATAGTCACCCGCCTACCAGAGCAATAGTGACTATTTTTATAGAAACATAATATTCTGGAAGCCACTCGCTGGAGTGAACTGCCTTTTTTGTACCTTTATTATAAACCAATTTTGATTTATCTGTCAATCACGATTTTTTGGTGCTTTTCTCTCCAATAGAATCTGCTGTCTTCAAAATTCTATTAAAATTCTTTCAGTGTAAATACCACCTTCCACACCCCCTTTTTCTTCGTTCCCTCATCCAGCCCACGATCTGCAAGAAGGGCGGCATGAGGAACTCCTTTCAAAATTAGCAATCTCCGCCAACTGGCTTTTTACTATCATAAGCTGTCCCGCCGGATTATCCTGCATGGTGGCAACTATCTTCTTAGCTATCCCATCATAGTTAGTGATCGCCCCGTTCAGCTTCTCAATATCTGCCAACGCCACATTCATCACCGCAAGGAACCCGCTCATAGCGTACTTACACACCAGTACCTCCGCAACTGATGCCTCCAAACACACCTACACGCTGCCCGTCAGGAAATGCACCAATTGCTTTCATATGGCGCGGTTATTCGCAATGAACATATCCGATACAAAATTTACTACAAAATTTCTGTCTGAAATTATTCTCTATGAAAAAAGACAAAATGAGGCCGGAATCTTTATCCGAAAGACTCCAGCCTCCGCAAAGCGCGTTTTATTTTCTGTTAATTATCGAGATACATATGCATCGGATAGGAAAGATACTTAAGCTCTTCCAGCTTCTCCACCGTTATATATCCGGCCGGTGCATTCAATATAGTAGGAATTCTGTTGACAATTGTTGCGCACGTATGCTCTACCGTCGCCGGTTTCGTTACATAGAACGTGGTATCCGGCTCGCCGATGATCTTCCAGTCGCACATATCGCCGTCATCCGGACCGTAGACCTTACCGATACACTGTGTCTCGATCACCGGCCCCTGGAAGGTCTCCGTGGTGACAACCGCGCTCATGCCGATGCAGTTCCCCTTCGGGATCGTCTTTCCAAGTGTTGCGGAATAGAGGTCGGTATCATAGAAATACGGTACACACTTCTGGCTCTGGGATTTGATTGTCCAGCCCATCTTGTTGCACAGCGCCTCGTTGGAGTTCCATACGTAAGCCGGCTCCAGCGTCGTCGGGTGGGCGATCTGAGCTTCAAATTCTTCTGGTGTCAGTCCTGCTCCGTGAGCTTCCGCCAGCGCCAGACCGTAATCTTCCACGTTGTAGCTTACTGCGCCTTCAATTCTGTCGATGCGGTGCACGCCGCCTGCCACACAGCCAATCATGTTGATCCAGTAGATATCCTGCATACCGGCGCCTACAATGGTGCAGCCGTTTTCCTTTGCAAGCAGGTCCAGTTTATTCGTAATAGCAGAAGAAGTTGTCCATGGGTAGATCGCTTCTTCACACGTAGTCACCACATTGATGCCTCTGGAAACACATTTTTCAAAATGGGAATAGCAGTCATCCATGAAACTGAACAGTGTCACTACCGCGATATCAGCGTCGCACTCATCCAGAACTGCATCCGCATCGTCTCTGATTGTAACGCCCAGCTTAAAGCCCAGTTCCGCGAATTCACCGACATCCATTCCGACCACTTCCGGATTCACGTCGATCGCGCCAACAATTTCCGCGCCCTTCTCATATAGATAACGAAGGATGTATTTTGCCATCTTGCCGCAGCCGTACTGTACCACACGAATCTTCTCGTAATTCATCATAACAACGCTTCCTTTCTTAGATAAAATCTCAAATAAAAAGTCGACAGTTTCAGGGCCATGCCCCATATACTGACTTCATTATAAGGCTTATATACGGTATCAGGTCAATTGAGCAGTATCACCAAATCGGAATGCTCTTAAAAGCCGGATTCATGCGCAGTTTTGGTGCGGATAGCGGGTGATGTATGCACAAGAATTTATGATTCGCTATACCGGGATGCCCCCATCCGTATCGGCACCTGCAGGCGCAGAAACATCCCCCGTTCCGTATAATCCAGCGGCATTTCCACAATCACCTCACAGATATAGTCGCCAGTCACGGTATAATGCTTCTCTTCGATCTCCACCAGCAGCCGGTCGATGTACTCCTTTTCCTTCTCAAAACGGTCGCAGTAGATACAGAGATAGGGGCTGGGCGGAATGACCGTGATGAGCTCCTCGTCCACGTACTCCCGATCCACGAACACAAACACCTCCTCGGAGTAAAGGCGCCGTTTCATGAAATTCTCTCTGCGCAGAATAGTACCCGCGTTGGCAAAATAGAACGGCGAGATGGAATGTGCAGCCATATCTTCCTTCAAATCCCGGAGAATCCTCTCATACTCATCAATTTCATAATCGTAAAAGTTCACTTTCGTGTTCTTCACATACATCTGGCGCTTCGGAATATACTCCAGCACGATAGAACCGTCCGGCGGAGCCGCTTCATACCGCTCATAGCTGTCCAGCGTCCGCTCGATTGCCCGTTTCTGCAGATTCAGTTCCTTGATCTTTAAGTCAATCGCATCCCGGTTTTCCACCAGAAGCTGCTTTAAACGCCCCGTATCCCACTTATTCATGTGGACGCGGATTTCCTTAAGCGGCATTCCCAGCGCCTTCATATACTGAATCATATCCAGCTGGGCGCTCTGGCGGATGTCGTAATACCGGTAGCCGTTTTTTTCATCCCGCCCTACAGGCGAAAGCAGTCCCTCCCGGTCGTAAAGCCGCAGAGTCTGCTCTGAAATATGGTTCATCCTGGCCATCTGTCCTATCGTCAGTTTTTTCACATCCAAGTTTGTCAACTTTATCATTTTTTACAATCCTCATCAAAGAATCACATCACAATCTATCTTTATTATACAAAACAAACCTTATACCCGCAATAATGTTTTTGATATTTTCATAACAATCCTCATCATTTTCGTCTTTCGCGCCGCGTGTATCTTGACCTGAAATCCTCAATATGATATGGTTGAACAAAAGCAGGCAAATCTTATTTTTTGCAAAAGGGGGATGGCACGCTCCGATGAAACGCTGGAAAAATATTCTTAATTTTTACATCTTAAAACTGCGGACAGTTAATATCTTTAAACGGCTATTTGTAATGTTTATCTTTGTAACCTTACTCCCCATAACTCTCTATGGCACTCTGCTCTATAATAAAAGCAGCGACATCATTCAGGAAAAGGTCAATCTCTCGATTCGGGAAGCTCTGACACAGATCAGCACAAGCATCAATGAAAAAATAGAAAAAGTAAGAAATGACAGCATTGAAATCAGTTATCTCGAAGAAATCCAAGACGTTCTGATTAATTATGATAATTATAATGAACGAATGAAAAATGGTGTAAAAATCGCTGTCACAGATAAAATGAGTAAAAAATATGTCTTCGACAATATCGTATCCGAAATAACACTTTATACATTATCCGGAGAAAAACTTAATGTCTATGGAAACAGTACGTTTACTGTAAATCTAAAACCGAAATATCTAAATGAACTTTTAAGCGTATGCTACTCGCGCAACGGTGCATGTGTCTGGAAAGCCATTAACCACAATTATGAAGATCGAATTGCTCCCAGTGTCAATATTGAAAAAAACAACATCCTTCTCGGAAAATCAATTAAAGAAAAATCGGATGGCAAGATTATCGGATATATGATTATGGCGATCGATGAAGATAAAATCCGAAACATCTACGAAAAAATTTCCAGCACCATGAACATGCAGGTATTTATCATAGACGCGAATGATTTTATTATCTCATCCACTGATTTAAATACTCCCATCGGAGAAAAATATCAGAATGAACATGTACTGAAAAAGATCCATGAGTCCTATCCCCCTGCCGATCCTAATTCCCACTTAGCGGAACATAATGCAATGCTGTATTCTTTTCCCATACCGCAGGCAGACTGGAAACTGGCAGCGTTGATTCCAATCACCTATCTCCAGTCTGACTTAAAAATCATAATGAAAAATTTCCTTTTGATCGGGGTTATCGTAATCATATTTTGTATTATTTTTACCTTTGCGTTCTCCATAACCATAATTTCACCGATCAACAAAATGATAACTGGAATTAAATCATTTGAAAATGGAGATTTTTCCTCAAAATTCGAAGAAGATGGGAATGATGAACTTACCATTCTGGCAAGGCAGTTTAACAAAATGGCCGAAGAAATCACCCAATTACTGGACAATATAAAAATGAATGAACGCCAAAAAAGGAAACTGGAAATTCAAGCTCTGCAGGCACAGATTAACCCTCATTTTTTAGCCAATACTCTGAACACGGTCTCTTTTATCGCCAAATTAAAAAATGAAACATCGATTGAAACAATTATAAATGCAATCATTGAATTGCTGCGAGGCAGTATGAAAAATGATGACAGCCTCCACACCGTACAGGAAGAAATAGCGCTGCTTAAAAACTATATCATTATCCAGGACTATCGTTTAATGGGTAAATTTGATGTGGAATTCAAAGTGTCCCCACAGATTTTAGACTTCCAGATTCCGCGCTTTATCCTCCAGCCAATCGTAGAAAATGCCATTATTCACGGAATTGAACCTTCCAGCAAAAGAGGGCTTATCACCATAACCGGAACATGTGATCATGACCAGCTGATATTTTCCATCACAGACAACGGCGTGGGTATGGAAACAGAAGACTTAGTCCTAAACACAAGAGAAAATCCTGCAGAAAAAAAATCAAGATTCAGCGGATTGGGTGTCAGCAATGTGAATAACCGGATTAAACTCATGATGGGTGAACAGTATGGATTAAAGGTATCCAGTGAAAAAGGAATTTTTACAACCATTTTAATTCATCTGCCTGTTATTGCTAAAAATCCGAATCCCGAATCCAGAGAGGAACGCCATGTATAAAATTATGTTGGTAGATGATGACCCCATTGTATTAGTGCAGTTAAAGAAAATGATCCAATGGGAAAAATTAAACTGTGAAATGGTCGCAGAAGCCTCCGACGGCAAACAGGCCATTGATGCCTTCAATACTTATAAACCCGATATTATTCTTACCGATATCAGTATGCCAAGAGCAAACGGCATAGACTTGATCAATTATATCAACAATGGATTTAAGGAGACTAAAATCATCGTATTAAGCGCATATGATGATTTTGAGTATGTCCGGAACAGTCTGAAAAACGGGGCGGTTGATTATCTTCTGAAATACCAGATAACCGAACATAGCATCAATGACATTATTGAAAAAACCATATGGCAGATAGACACAGAAAATAAGGATAAAGATGAGTTTTCAATCTCAAAAGAACGCGAACACTTAATCTATGATCTTGTCAGCAAAGAACTGACCGATACCGATTATATAGAAGAACTGATTCACAAAACCGCTCTTGACTGGGTGAAAGGGGAATTAATTCTTGCTGTTTGCGGAATTGATCTCTATTTTGAAGATCCTTCAAAAGTGTCAATAGATGACACAACCATACGGATGTTAATCGATGAAACAATAAAATATTATCACAACTTCTTTCTGGTATCCTTAGATAAAGGTATGATTCTTTTGGTATTCCAGGCAAGGGGCAATTCTGCCGATGAGGTGATTGACCTGGCAAAACAAATTCGGACTATGCTTAAGAGATTTTGCAATCTGAATCTATCCTTTGTCCTGTCAGATTTTCTTTCCGATTACAAAATGCTCAAGTCCAAAAGCGACCATTTAAAACGCCTGCTGCTGCAGGAATACTTTAAAGGAAATAAAAATTTTCTTTCTCAAAATACGGAAAATACAGAGAAGTATATCTTACGTCTGAACCCGGAACAGGAACAGCAGCTGACAGAATTAATCTTTTTAGGACCAGACGATATCAAAGATTATATTTCCAGACTGTTTGCTGATATTAAAAGCTCAGGAATTATGAAGCATCAATTACAAGTATTTTACGTTGAGTTCATCAGCTATATCATTAAAAAAGTAAATGAATATCAGCTTGACAATACATTACTGTTCGCGGAAACGAATCCTTATGATATATTTGATCAATTCAACACACTGGAAGAAATAGAACATTCTCTAACAGAAACCATGTTTACGCTTCAACGCCTGGCAAAGGAACGACGGCAGGCATTAAAACAGATTTCCCTATGTAAAAACATAGCCGATTACATACGAGAAAACTATCAGCATAAAATCAGCCTGCAAAGCATTGCAGAAAGCTTTGCGGTCAGTCCCTCTTATTTAAGCCGTACGTTCAAAAAAACCCAGGGCGTGAATATTATAAACTTCATCAACCAGATACGAATGGAACATGCCAAAGAAAAAATTCTGCAGGGCAATACTTCTCTTCAGGAAATTGCTTTGGATGTCGGTATTCAAAACTACAATTACTTTTATTTACTATTTAAAGAGACCTACGGCTTTACACCTTCTGAATATATTAAGATTGTCGAGCAAAATAGTGAGAACATAGGATAAACTTGTTAATGGTAAATTAATATCAGCCGGTATATGATATAAATATCAGATAAATCAGTGAAGTCACCAAAAAATACACAAGGAGGAAAAAATTTATGAAAAAACAGGTTATTTCCATGCTTCTTTGCAGTACGTTGGTTTTTTCTGCGTTAACCGGCTGCGGATCAGCCTCGAAAAACACCCCATCGACAGAACGTGAGCAAACGACGGAAAATAAGCAGACGGAAGCGTCCAAGGATACTACTAAGGATAATAGTAATACTAATACTGCCACTGCGCTTACCTTTTGGACTTACGTTGAGCAGCATACGGAATTTATGCAGGATGCAGTAGAAACCTGGAACAAAAATCATCCGGATGAATTAATTCAGCTGCAAACTGAAACATATCCGCTGGAAGATATGCACAGTAAACTGCTGATTACTCTGCAGTCCGGAGACGGAGCACCTGATCTGGTCGATGTGAACGTTGCAAGATTCAGTGATTTTGTCCAGGGTGATTCTGAAGTTTTTGTACCGCTGAATGACATTATCGAAGCGGAAAAAGAAAGTTTCCTGGAACCGGTACTGGATATTTATAAGTACAAAGACAATTATTACGGGATTGAGTACCACGTAGGCGCTCCGATCATGTTCTATAATACGGACATTTTAGACCAGTCAGGCGTAAAAGTCGAGGATATTATTACCTGGGATGACTTACATGAGGCAGGTAAAAAAGTCCTTGCCGCAACCGGAAAGCCGATTATAACCTTTGAAGTAAATGATGCCTGGAGTTACTATATCATGGCGGGCGAAAAGGGCGGCGATTATTTTGCGGAAGACGGCACCTGCGTGATTAACAGCAAAGAGAATGCAGAGGTGCTTGATTTTATGCTGAGTATGCTGGACGACGGCACCGCTATCACAACACCTGGCGGTTGGTTCCACGCTGAAGAATATTATGGATTTATGGCGCAGGAAGGAGCCGCATCGATGCTGGAATGTCTGTGGTATATGGGACGTTTCACAGACTATATGCCGGAATTAGCAGGGAAGATACAAGTAGCGCCGCCGCCTGTCTGGGATGAAAACAGCCAGTATCCAGTGTTCGGAGGAACCGCAACCAGTATCACAACACAGTGCAAAGAGCAGGATCTGGCAAAACGCTTTTTGGCAGAAGCAAAAATAAGCAAAGAAGGCGCTGCAAAAATATGGAATGTTCTTGGATTTGACCCTCTCAGATGGGATATCTGGGAGACGGATGCAATGAAACAGCCGAATAAATATACAGACTATTTTGGCAAAGATATCTTTAACGTTGTCATTAAAATGAAAGATAAATTCCATACATCGAATATCACTGCATCGCCTAAATATTCTCTGGCCAGTTCACTTGTTTCCAGTGATATCCTGTTTAGAGTATTAAGTGAAAAGAGCGCGACTCCGGAAGAAGTATTAGACAGTGCTGCGGACGAAATAAAGAATGCCAGGTAACAACCATGGGCTGCCGCAATTCATTTGCGGCAGCCTGCTATTTTTGAACAGGAGGGTTGTTGATATGAAACGAAAAAAATTCATAACGCAGAAAACTGCGCCTTATATTTTTTGCGCACCGTTTATTTGCTCGTTTTTCGTTTTTCTGCTGTATCCTATGCTCAATATGATCTATACCAGTTTTTTCAAATTGGAGGGGGTTAGTAAATACACATTTTCCGGACTGGATAATTACAGAAGACTTGTCTCAGATACTCACATAAGCACCGCTGCTTTAAATAGTCTGGGGTTTACGGTTGGTATCATTATCGTAAATATTGTACTGGCTTTATTGCTGGCTGTCCTTCTAAATAACAAACTGACTCCTCTTAAAAATATCTTCCGGTCTGCTATTTATATTCCGGCGCTGACGTCTATAGTGGTAGCGGGAATCTTCTTTCGCCTGTTTTTTGCAGGCAATTCTGACACCCCGTTAAACAGCCTTATGCAGTTGATCGGAATGGAGCCGAAGGAATGGCTCTATGATACGAAAATAACCGGTATCGCTGCGCTTGTATTTACTTCTACCTGGAGATGGCTGGGAACCAATGTTTTGTATTTTCTATCCGCTTTGCAAACGATATCACCGGAATTATACGATGCAGCATACGTAGACGGCGCCTCTGCCTGGCAGCGCTTCCGCCATATCACACTGCCCGGTATCAAACCGATTCTTATTTTTGTAGTAACCATACTTACCTATGGCGGATTAAGAATGTTTGGCGAGAGCTATGTATTATGGCCAAACAGCAAAACGCCCGGAGATATCGGATTAACCATTGTACTTTATATTTACAGGACCGCTTTCGGACACTTTGATATGGGTTATGCTTCTGCAATGTCCGTAGTCCTGTTTGTCTGCCTGATGGTATTAAACTTCGTTTATATTAAAACATTAGGGATCGGCAAAAAGGAGGAAACGAAATGACCGGTAAAAAGAAAAGGCGGTTATACCAGATATTTGTAACCTTTTTACTCTGTATCGCAGCCGCAGCCGCTCTAATCCCTTTCCTGTATTTACTCATTACTTCTTGTATAAATGATATGAGTCTTGTGTTTAAAAACGGTATTTCTCTGAAAATAACACCGGATATGCTGGGCATCGGCAACTACAAATTACTCTTTACCAATAACGACGGCATGTTTTTCAGCTGGTTTAAAAACAGTGTTCTCATAACGATTTTGTTCACAGTGCTCTCGATCCTTTTCTCCTCTATGGTGGGGTATGGAGTTTCCATGTACACCTTTAAGGGTAAAAAAATATTAGTGGTTCTTATCCTGAGTACGATGATGATTCCCGTAGAGACACTGATGATTCCTTTATACAATGAAATGAAAAGCTTTCATCTGTTAAATACACATTTGGGAGTCGTCCTTCCTTTTGCCGTCTCAGCATTTACGATTTACTTTTTTATGCAGTACGCACAATCACTGTCTCCGGAATTTATGGAGGCGGCGCGTATTGACGGCTGCGGAGAAATAAGAATATTTTGGACCATTATGGTTCCGCTCATGAAGCCTGCATTTGCCTCCATGACTATTTTGCAGGCCACCAACTCCTGGAATGACTTTCTCTGGCCGCTGATCGTGATGTCCAAAAACAAGAATTTCACTTTGACGGTAGGACTTCAAACCTATCTGTCACCCTATGGAAATAACTATAATCTGTTGTTTGCCGGATCCGTCTTATCTGTGGTACCTGTTATGATCATCTTTTTTGCCTGCCAGAAATTGTTTATGGAGGGCATGGTCATGGGCGGAATCAAAGGATAATTCATATGAAAACAGAGGAGAATATTTATGGAAAAGAGATTTCACATGCTCAGACCTGAGCAGATCATAGAGCAGAGAGAACAGTGTCCAGTGGCATATATTCCACTTGGCACCCTGGAATGGCATGGCCTGCATAATCCAATCGGCGCAGACGGACTGCAGGCCGAAGAATTGGCAATGAGATGCGCGGACCAGGGAGGCGTTGTTTTCCCAACCGTTTATTACGGGGAAAGCAGGGTCAATTCATTACTTGAAACAGACCCAAAATATCAGGCCGGTATCTGTGAAAGGCTGTTATTAAACAAACATCAATTGGATGCAGAACGCTTTCCCTACAGCGGAATGGAACAGATCGAACATTATCAGCACCATTTGATTCATATTCTGGCAGAAGCTGCATCTTATGGGTTTGAGGCTGCAGTATTTGTGATCGGCCATTATCCATTGATCGAATCGGCACGCAGTGCAATTATCTTATACAATCAATGGGCTTATGATAAAGAATGGAAACGCATTGCAGGGCTGGCTGCCGCAGATTACCTTTTACTCAAAGAGGAATATACTTCCCCAGGCGATCATGCCGGCGGCTGGGAAACTTCCCATCTCCTGGCCTCTCAGCCGGAAACCGTAGATCTAAAAGCTGCCGCAGATGAACTGCAGTTTGGAATTATGAGTACACGGAATCCTCTGAATGCCACAGCTCAATTTGGTAACGAAATTTACGATGCTGCGGTTAAAAAAATAACAGAGCGGGTGTTTTTATGTCTTAATAATCCTGAATTGTATAAGGGGCATGGCGTACCTTTAATTTAGGTTAGTTTCATTTAATGTTCATCAGGGACTGGATCACACGAATTGGTATACTCGCTGTCAAGAGGACAAAAATTTGTTATTGTTTTATTGTCCTCTTGACAGCGAGCATATCAATTCGTGTGTCAGTCCCTTTTTTATGCAGAAACGCTTCATAAGTTTTAGAAAATATCCGTTTTGAAAACCAACTGTTCTTTAACTATCTCTGGCATTTGCCGCCGATTTATGATAAGATTAGACGTTCACTGTCAACATGTCAGAAAATAAAGGAATTATTATCATATGAATTTTAAAGATCTTCAGTTATCTCCATTACTGTTAAAAGCGCTGGAGGAAAAAGGTTATACGAATCCGTCCCCCATTCAGGAGCAGGCGATTCCCTATGCGCTGGCCGGGCGTGACGTGCTTGGGTGCGCCCAGACAGGCACCGGGAAAACCGCAGCATTTGCGCTGCCCATCATACAAAATCTGATGAAACCCTCTGAAAAGAAACATTCCAAACGCGTGATCCGCTCCCTCATCCTTACGCCGACGAGAGAGCTTGCTTTGCAAATTGCAGAGAATTTTAAAGAATACGGCTCCCACATCTCCATCAAATGCGCGGTCATCTTCGGAGGTGTTTCCGCCAAATCTCAAATTGAAGAGCTGCGCCGCGGCATCGATATCCTGGTGGCCACGCCGGGCCGTTTGAATGATTTGATCGGTCAGGGAGAGATCTCTCTGTCGCAGGTGGAAATCTTTGTTTTAGACGAAGCGGACCGTATGCTGGACATGGGATTTATCCACGATGTCAAGAAAATCATCGCCCTTCTTCCCCGGCAAAAACAGACGCTCTTCTTTTCGGCAACCATGCCCGCCGAAATTCAGGATCTGACCGCCAGGCTTCTCCACAATCCAGTCAGGGTTGAGGTCACTCCCATCTCCTCTACCGTTGATATCATAGACGCTTCCCTGTATTATGTGGACAAGGAAAATAAACGCCCTCTTCTCACCTGGCTTTTAAAAAATGAAGATATCACTACCACCCTCGTCTTTACTCGCACCAAACACGGCGCCGACCGGGTGGCAAAATATTTAAATAAGAACAGTATCAACGCCGCAGCGATCCACGGCGATAAATCTCAGGGCGCCCGGCAGACCGCCTTAAATCACTTCAAAACCGGAAAAATACGGGTGCTGGTGGCCACCGATATCGCCGCCAGAGGTATTGATATCGAAGAACTTTCCTGCGTAATCAATTTTGACCTGCCAAATATTCCGGAAACCTACGTCCACCGGATCGGCAGAACCGGGCGGGCCGGCTTAGGAGGCAGGGCTATCTCCTTCTGCGATATTGAGGAAATGGAATACGTCAAAGACATAGAAAAGCTGACTGGAAAAACAATTCCGACTATAAAAGACCACCCATTCCCGATGGCTGTATTCACGGTTCCACCGAAAGCAACAAAGGCGCGGCCGGGAAAGGTGCAGACAGGATTATCAGGAAAAGCAAGGCAGAACCCTCCGGCGAAAAGGAAGGCTGCCGTTCCGGATAAAAGTAAATCTGCTCCTGCCAGAACTCCTCAAACATCTGCCGCAGGAAGGACACGTTCGAAAGTTCGGAACGGGAAACCTTCCGGTGGGAAAAAGGCAGGAATTAAACAGTAAATCTTATTTTAATCCATATTATGAGTCTATATATCGCTCATAATGCCACGGCAGCGCTGCTGCCTGCCTTTTATTCAATGCCGGATAGCCTTGACACATGTCAGTAGGGGATATGTGCCCGCCACTGCTGTTATGATTTTACCTTCACTCTGACGTGATTTTCTCCAAAAACGCCTGACAGCCTTCCAGTATTTCTTCATACGTCGTGTCAAAATCCCCCGTGTACCACGGGTCCGCGATATCCCGCGGGTGTTCACCAAAATCGAGAAGACGGAATACCTTCCCCTCCGGATCGCCGCCCAAAATTCTAAGCATATTGGTGACATTACGCCGCTCCATGCCAATTAGATAATCATATTTCTCATAATCATGTTTTACCATCTGCACCGCGTATTTTCCCTCGGTCGATATTCCATACCGGCGCAGCTTTTCCCTCGTCCCATAATGGACCGGATTGCCGATCTCCTCGGTGCTGGTGGCCGCCGAGGCAATGGAAAAGCAACCGCTTAAGCCCTGCTTTTCCACCAGATCCTTCATGATGAACTCGGCCATGGGGGAACGGCAGATGTTGCCGTGGCAGACAAATTCAATACTTATGATTTTATTTACTGACTTTAAATCTCGAATTTTATTTCCTTTCAATATATTCTCTCCCTTTAATTTTTCAACTGAGTACAAAGGATTTATGTTAATGTTTATATCCCGTATTACAATAAGGGTGTGTAATCTGTCCATTGCATACAGCCCCAAGTCCCCCCTCCCTCTTTCTTATAATGTGATCAACTGATGTAGCATTTACATGGACTACTCCTCCACAAATTGAGCATCTAACTACTGATTGTAATGCAGTTGAAATATACGTTTCGCTTTTACGGTTTGTATTAAAAGAGTCACTTACTACAATTTCATCTTCATTAACTATATTAATATTTACATATTTTTCTTTAATTAATATCAAAATTTCCTTTTCACTTAGTCCTTTTTTTAATCCATCAATTATTAACAAAAACATATTTTTAATACCGTCTGAACTTTTTTTAGTAGATCTTAAATTTCGATTAAGTTGCTCAAATATATAATCATTTTTATAAATAAACTCTTCAAAATCTTTTCGTATATCTATAAATTCGTTAAACTGTCCTTTTTGTTTTAATTCACGTATAAGTAATATAATCGCATAAAAATTAGCTGGCTTGAAATTACCTTTTTTAGAATAAAAATAAATAATAGGGTGTAAACCTAAAGAACCCGCTTCTTTAGAATTAATAATTTGTAATATTTTTTTTGTGTTTGTTAATATCTCTATTGTATTTTTTCCATCAAGATCTTCCTCATCTGAAATATTAGGGTTAGAGTATATCAGAACATCAAAAATCAATTGCAAATCCATTTGATTTTTCCCAGCAATTGCAACATCTAAAGTTGTTATAGGTCTTTTGGTTTTTGGTAAAAACAATATATCATTTATATCTTGAGCCAAATTTTCAATTTCAACTTGTATAGACTCTTGAAATCTTTTCCAATATTTATACCCTGTCCCGGAATATGTGATTGCCCTAGCAGCAATACCAATAGGCTTATTTCGTGCCGCTAAAATTTGTAACTCTGTTGGGTTTATTGGAACTGCTTTTTGGTTTATATTAAAAAAGGATTTTTCAGCCACAGACATATCCCCCTCAATCCACTGAATTTCAAAAGCAAATGATTCTAATCCCATTGCTTTTTTTAATATATCTTCTGAGTATTTTTGTTTATTTCGAATAGCATCCTGATACATACTATATTTACCTATTGATTTTTCTATTTGAGTTCTTGCCTTTTTAGCCAAATCTAATTGTTCATCACTAATTTTTTTATCATAAAACTCATTCGAAATTTCACCATCTCCATAATCATCATTAATCCACGCCATAAATGCACTCAATCTATGCGCGCCATCAATAACGAATGTAACTGCACCTGAATTTTGCCATAAAATTATTGAGGGAATAAAATGCCTTTCCAAAATACTTGTTATAAAATTTGTGATTTGTGCTACATTCCAATCTCTGGTTTCTCTTTGAAAATCAGGTTTACGCAACATATACCTCATCGCAGAATCTGCTTTTAAATCACTAGCTTTTAGTTGTTTAAAGCGATTTGCAGCCGAAAAACCCTCCTCAGCTTTAAAATCGGCTCTTTCAATCATTGCATCCAAATTAACTGTTTTTTTCATCTGTACACCTCCACAAAATATCATAATTGCTATCTCCCAGCCTTGTTTTTAATAAATTATGTATATAGCAATTATTTATATCCCTTAATATCGTATTTTATTACACATGACACTTATATTTAATATACCCCATAACCTCATACCTTTTGAAATGTCCCGGAGCCTATTGCCGTGGCAGACAAATAGTATTTTTATCATCTTGAATTTATCCCTTCATAAGCCTTCAAGCCTTGATATTACCAGCTTTTTGTCCCCTTTTATGATTTTGTAAATTGCCTCAAATCCACGCTATTCTTTATAAATCTACGCAACTTCACGGGCAAATGGTGTAGTAACTGGTGCAAAAAATATTACTGCAGACAATTCATAATCACGCTTATCATCATTTCTTTTTCTTCCGGATTCGATTCCACAATCATTATAGTAAGAGCCACCAGTATAGGCTACCTTATACTTCCGCCAGGACGCGCCATATTCTGATGATCATACGCATCTAGCAAATTCAAGGCATGGCTGTATCTTTCTACCCCGCCAACACTTGTTTTGCATCAAGACTGTTTTCTACTCTTTTCATAACATATATTATCTCATTCAATTGATTCATACGAGTACGATTCACAGCATAACCTTTGATTATGTACTCCTTCAATGCAGAAATTGTCCATTTTCTAAAAGCTATCTCATGTTTTGATTTTACTCTCTAACCAACTGATATGATTACATTCAAATTATAATACATTGGTGGTCTAGATACAGTATTTTCACTTCTGTCGAAAATTTCGACAGAAGTACTTTTATCCAGCTCTTCTTTAAAGATTTTACCTAGGTAAGCAATGGAAGAACGCGCCGTACCGAATAGCACAGACATTTACTCCGGCGTTAACCATACTGTTTCTTATTCCGGCGTTATCGGCACTTCCAATTTAATTTCACCATCTACAAATAGAATAATTCATCTTTATTTATCACACCACTCTCCTTCTACTCTGGCTGGGTAGGCGTTATCTACCATACTTGTATTATATCAAAATTCTGCCTTCTGCATTATCCACTTCTAAACTGGTAGATTTATTCTAATTTTTGAAATACGTCTCTGCGAATATTTGACAAAAATAGCCACCTGCTTCCTAAAGCTGTAGTGACTATTTTTTAGTTGTTATTCTTTGGAAGCCACTCACTTGAGTGAACTGCCATTTTTGTACATTTATGATAAACTAATTTCAGTTCATCTGTCAATCATGATTTTTTAGTGTTCCTCTTGCATTTTTCCTTTCGTATACATTCAATCCTATTGAATTGCCTCGGAGTATATCACCATAACAGATAAATATTGTCTTAATCATATTTTTATATCCCATTATAATTCTTCAGGTCTTGATATTATAGGCCGTCTGGGGCTTTTTATTTTTCGTGTTTTCCCCAAACCAACACTATTCTTTATAAATCTACGTAAATTCTTGATCAAATGGTGCAGTAAGCAATATGAATTTTCTCTCTCCCAAATAAGCTATTTTTCCATTAAATTTTTGTTGGCGTATTTTCGCTGTATATACATACACCAAAGCTTCTACATCACCAATGATTCTCTGACACCTTTATCTCGTCCATATTGTAATATCATAGTTATAGAAAAATTTTTAAAAAAGTTGTTGAAAAACATTTTTAATGCATTTACCCTATATATATGAGGAGGTACTCCCATCATCTGAGGAGGCAGAACCAGGCTGAAACGACACCAGCTAATAGGTATCTAATAACAGATACCTGATCATGGTTGCCCGACAACGGCGCCTAATGACAAAGGAGACTAACAATATGAATCAGGAAACGATCGCTGCATTGGAAGAGATCATTCATAGTCGTTACAGTAATACTGCCGGCATGATTGTTTTAAAGAATGGAGAAACACAGTACGAAAGCTATTTTAACGGATGCACGGCTGACAGCTGCATCAACATTTTTTCGGTAACAAAAAGTATTATTTCTATCCTGATCGGCATTGCCGTCGACAGAGGAGAGATCCAGAGCGTTAACCAAAAGGTGTTAGACTTTTTCCCGGATTTCCCGGTTGAAAATTACAACGAAGGGGAAACAACGGTACGGGATATAACGCTTCGGGATCTGATGACAATGACTGCCCCGTTCAAGCATCAGGAAGAGCCGTATCTGGAATATTTTACAAGGGACGACTGGGTAAGCACCGCGCTGGAATTACTGGGAGGAACGGAAAAAGCGGGAACATTCCGCTATACGCCCTTTATTGGTCCGGACATCCTGTCAGGCATTCTGGTAAAGGCAACCGGACAATCCGTGCTCGATTTTGCAGCGGAACACCTCTTCACCCCGCTCGGTATTACGGTAAAAGGCAGTGTAACCCTGGAAAATGAAGAAGCCCACTACGCCTTTATGAATGCCAGAGATGTAAGCGGATGGGTGATGGACTCAAAGGGAATTCATGCGGCAGGTTGGGGGCTGACGCTCACAGCCAGGGACATGGCGAAGATCGGCCAGCTTTACTTAAACGGCGGCAAATGGGACGGAAAGCAGATCGTCACTGCCCAGTGGATTGCCGAAAGCACAAGGGAGCACAGCCGGTGGGAGGAGTTAAATCTGCCCTACGGATATCTGTGGTGGATCGCAGATGAAAATGCCTTTGCAGCCATGGGAGACAGTGGTAATACAATTTATGTCAACCGGAAGAAAAAGCTTGTCATCGCCATCGCTTCTCTTTTCAAAGAAAATACCGGGGACAGAATGGATTTCATAAAAGAATGTGTGGAGCCCATGTTTGCATAATCCGGACATGGAATTGCCGGTTAGGAGTGTGATAGTAAATGATGAACGCCATGTGGTTACTGTGTCCGATTTGCGGGAACAAGACGCGAATGAAAGTAAGAGACGACACAGAACTAAAGAATTTCCCCCTGTACTGCCCCAAATGCAGACAGGAAAGTCTGATTGATCTAAAACAGCTTCAAATAACAATCATAAAAGAGCCAGACGCAAAGACGCAGAGCCGATAATTCAGAAGTTTATAAAACTTCGGATTACCGGCTCTTTCTATTTTGCACTTCAGCCGCCGGAGCAGGCCATCTGGTTATCATAAAAGCCAGCCTTTCGCCTCCTCAAAATCATCCATGCAGTTTACTGTAAACTTCAGATGGCTGCCCCGGCGTTTTACACAATGCTTCCATAAAAATATACAGCAGTTTCGTGTTTCGGCAAAGCCCCAGGGCAAGTACCGGAACACAAAACTGCTGTAGCGGGTCTTTGACACCCTAATCATAGAAAATTAGCCACTAAGCCGCTACTGGCTTATATTTTTTTGTCAAATATTTTGTTTTAATATATAGCCTTT
>OBUV01000087.1_pt1 | contig 54019 bp, 35 predicted proteins | sample 1475971 | NCBI WGS metagenome assembly OBUV01 (sample SAMEA2579962, study PRJEB22360) | human gut metagenome | biome: human gut; feature: human-associated habitat; material: faeces | place: Denmark | collected 2008/2010
ATGAGCACCAGAAGCCAGTTGCCTCCGGAAGCCATGACTGGGAGAACCGGCTGGTGGAAGGTGTCTGGACGTATACTCTGGAGGACATCTGGGAAGGTGTTCAGGACAGTTTTGCAAAGCTTAAGGAGGACGTGAAGGCGCGGTACGGTGTGACGCTGACCACCGTAGGTTCCATCGGAATTTCTGCCATGATGCACGGTTATATGGCTTTCAACAGGGCAGGGGAAATTCTGGTTCCATTCCGTACCTGGAGAAATACCATGACGGAAGAAGCTTCGGAAAAACTGACGGAGCTGTTTCAATATCACATTCCACAGAGGTGGAGCATCGCCCATTTATATCAGGCAATCTTAAAAAAAGAGCCGCACGTGTCGGAGATCGATTACTTAATCACGCTGGAGGGCTACGTACACTGGAAACTGACCGGACAGAAGGTTCTGGGAATCGGTGACTGCGCCGGCATGTTTCCGATTGACACCGGCAAAAAGGATTTTCATGAGAGGATGATTGCACAGTTTGATGAACTGACAGCCGGAGAACAACTGCCGTGGAAGCTCCGTGATATCCTTCCGAAGGTGCTGACTGCAGGGGAGGAGGCCGGAGTGCTGACGGAAGAAGGCGCGAAGCTTCTCGATCCGTCCGGGGCGTTAAAGCCAGGTATTCCTCTCTGCCCGCCGGAGGGAGATGCCGGAACCGGTATGGTGGCTACGAACAGCGTCGCGAAGCGCACCGGCAATGTATCCGCAGGCACCAGTGTGTTCGCCATGGTGGTTCTGGAACATGAACTGAAAAACGTTCATGAGGAACTGGATCTGGTGACGACGCCGGCCGGTGATCTGGTTGCTATGGTGCACTGCAATAACTGTACTTCTGATTTAAATGCATGGGTGAATTTGTTTGAAGAGTTTTCCCTGGCTATGGGAATGAAGGTGGACAGAAACCAGTTGTTTTCCACCCTTTATAATCTTGCCCTGGAAGGGGATCCGGACTGCGGCGGCCTGCTGGCCTATAATTATTTCTCCGGAGAGCATATCACACATTTTGAAGAGGGACGCCCTGCATTTGTGCGTCTGCCCGACAGCCGGTTTAACCTGGCAAACTTCATGCGCGTACATTTATATACGTCGCTGGGAGCGCTCCGTGTCGGTATGGATATTCTGTTTAAGGAGGAGGGCGTGAAGCTGGACAGTCTGCTGGGCCATGGCGGATTATTTAAGACAAAGGGCGTAGGCCAGCGGATTATGGCGGCGGCAGCCGGCGTTCCGGTGACCGTTATGGAGACAGCCGGTGAAGGCGGTGCATGGGGGGCGGCAATTCTTGCATCCTATATGCGTTACAGAAGAGACGGAGGCAGCGCCGCCCTTGACCAGTACTTAACGGACTGCGTCTTTGCGGACGAAGAAGGTGTGGTTATGGAACCGCAGGAAGAGGATGAGCGTAGTTTCAAGGCATTTATGGAGCGGTATATAAACGGTCTGCCGATTGAGCGAGCCGCTGTCGATTGTCTGGGCGGAACGGCCGGTAATTGATTAAACAGAACTGAAACAATTAGAAAAGAGGAAATGGCACGATGCTGGAAGAATTAAAAAAAGAGGTCTATGAGGCTAATATGGAACTGCCGAGAAGGGGGCTCATCACTTATACCTGGGGGAATGTCAGCGGAATTGACAGGGAAAGGGGACTGTTTGTCATCAAGCCAAGCGGTGTGGATTACGGTCAGTTAAGACCGGAAGACATGGTGGTTATGGATCTGGACGGAAATAAGATGGAGGGAGAGTTAAATCCCTCCTCCGACACGGCCACTCATTTAGAACTGTATAAAGCGTTTGGGGAGATTGGCGGAATCGTTCATACCCATTCTCCCATGGCTACGGCCTGGGCCCAGGCAGGCCGCGGGCTGCCTTGCTACGGTACGACCCATGCGGACTATTTTTATGGGGAGATTCCATGTGCCAGGAATTTAACGCCGGAGGAGATCGAAAAGGGGTATGAAAAGAACACCGGCCTGGTGATTATTGAAACCTTCCGCGGCAAAGATCCGGTTCATGTGCCGGCGGTGCTGTGCAAAAACCACGGACCGTTTACCTGGGGAAAGGATGCTGCGGGAGCAGTTCATAATGCCGTGGTGCTGGAAGAGATCGCAAAGATGAATTTTGTAACTGAGATGTTGAACCGTGATGCAGAGCCTGCACCACAGTCCATGCAGGATAAGCATTTTATGCGCAAGCATGGGCCCAATGCGTATTATGGGCAGAGATAGCGGCCGCCCGTTAAGCCGGGAAGAGGGCGAGGGCGGAAAGACAAAGTACTATATTCTGATGGAGGAGTTAAAGCGCGATATGATATCCGGCAGGTTTCAGCCGGGGGACAGGCTCCCATCGGAGAATGAGCTGTCTTCATCCCACCATGTGAGCCGCCATACCGTGCGAAAGGCGCTGTCCATCCTGGAACAGGAGGGATTTATCGAGGCGGAGCACGGCAGAGGTACCTTTGTCTCCAGAAAGCCGGGAAGGGGAAAGTCCCTCTCACCCACCTTGGGCGGAACATATCGAAAGGGGTCCGGCAATATCGCGGTGATTACCACATACTTATCGGATTATATATTTCCCCGGCTGATTCAGGGAATTGACAGCGTGCTGACAGCGGAGGGCTACAGTATTATCCTGAAAAATACCGGCAACAGCCGCGTGAAGGAGAGCCGTTGTCTGGAGGAAATTCTGGAGAAAGATATCGACGGACTGATCGTGGAACCCAGCAAAAGCGAGATTCTCTGTGCCAACAGGCCACTGTATGAAAAACTCGATTTTTATCAGATTCCCTATGTCTTCATACAGGGATACTACGCACAGATGAAGAATAAGCCGCACATTCTGATGGACGACTGTCTGGGCGGGTATCTGGTGACAAACTATCTGATCGAATCAGGGCACCGCAGGATCCTGGGGATTTTTAAGGCGGATGACAGTCAGGGAAAGGAACGCCATAAGGGGTATGTGAAGGCGCTTCAGGAGGCTGGCTGCGCCTACGATCCCGATATGGTGATCTGGTTTCATACGGAGGACCGTGCGGTGAAGCCGGCGAAGGTGCTGGAGCTCATGCTGGAAAGCGGCGTCACCATGGACGGGATCGTCTGTTATAACGACCAGATTGCCCTGGAGGTGATAAAGGCACTTCAAAAGATGAAGATCCGTATTCCGGAGGATATCTCTGTAACAGGATATGACAACTCCTTTATAGCGGAAAACGGTGCGGTGAAGCTGACGACCATCGCCCACCCGCAGGAAAAGCTGGGGGCCATGGCGGCGGAACTGCTGCTGGAAAAGATAAAAGGCGTGCCGGATGAAGAGAGCCGGGTGGAGCGGATCCTTAAGCCGGAACTGATCGTGAGGGAGTCATGTATGAAGAGAGAGGCAGGAGAGTAATTTACTTTTCTGCTTCTTTTTTTGTGCGTAATGCATAACTTTTTTTGAATGAAAAGGGGAGAAAAAACAAAAAAAGTATAAAAATATGAAAATATTACATCTTTAAAAAGCAGAAATCTTGAAATATTACTATAATTCAGCAAATTATTTATTTTTGCCAGTATTTCCCAATGTTATACTTTTGGTGTAAAATCTAAACTTTAATTATCATTGTCATACTCTGCTTTGCTGTGATTTTACAGGCATTTTCTGCCGTAAATCGTGGAGAAACAGTTTTGGATACTGCCGATAATACTAATTATGTAAAGTATTATCGGTATTTTTGTGTTGAAATTAAGGTATCTTTCTATTTGCGTTCTGACTATTCAACTTCTTTTATCAAAAGAAATTTTTTCTTCTATGCGTACAGCAGCCGCTATTCCCCAATACCGAAAAATTAAGTCTACCATAATTAGTATTATACTTTCAAAATCGAAAACTGGTATGACCAGGATAAGATAATTTAAGAACAGGGAGGATAAAAAAATGAAAAAAAGAAGATAAAGCAGAAATGATTTTACAAAAAAGAGGTCAAAAAACAGCAAGGGGGAAATATCGTTATGCAAAAAACAAGCAAATTTTTCAAACGAAAAGCCGCGGGCATGATGGCGGCAGTCATGATGATGAGTGCGATTCCTGTCAATATGGTTGGATTTGCTGATACATCAGTGAACAACTCGGACAGATATGCCGCAAATGACCGCACTGCGACAGATTCCAATGCCAGTCTTTCAACCGCGTCCAATGCGTTAAAGATGCAGACGGAAGGGACAACCTACTACGTGGATGCCAGAGATGGAAATGATACGGCAGATGGAAAGACAGAGGATACCGCCTGGAAATCCTTTGACAGGGTGAATTCCAAAACATTTCTTCCCGGAGACAGAATTCTCCTGAAGGCAGATTGTATCTGGAACCAGCCGCTGAATCCAAAAGGAAGCGGTCAGGAAGGGGCTCCCATAACCATCGATATGTACGGGGAAGGAAGCCGCCCTGTGATTAATGGAAATGGTACCTCCGGTCCGTCGATTACCGGAGCTGTTACTATATATAACGAGGAATACTGGGAGATTTATAATCTGGAAGTAACAAACCTGGAGAGTACTGATAAGATGGGGGAGGCCATGGACAGCGGAACCAGTGAACGTGCCGGCATCTTAATCTACTCCTCCAATCAGAAAGAGATTTATAAGCACATTGTGGTTAAGAACTGTTACGTCCATGATGTAAACTCCAACTTAAAGGGAGGAAAAACCTCCGGTGGTATTATCGTCATGGGACACTATCTCGATAAGGATGGAAACCGTGTTACCATTGATGATAATGGCAATCTGACAGCCAAGGCCATGGGGCGCGCTGCCTTCGAAGATGTCCTGATCGAGGGAAACTACGTGAAGAACGTGGCGATAGAGGGAATCCGGAACAAGTGCAACACGGATATCGGAAGCAGCGGATGGGGAAAGAATGAATTCCTCAAAAATTATTCCAACGTAACAATCCGAAACAACTATCTTGAAAATGTTGTCGGAGACGGAATTGTACTGACAGAGACGAAAGGCGGTCTGGTGGAAGGGAACATGGTCAATTCCTCCTGCGGACTGGACCGGGGAACTGTGAACTATGCCCAGTGCTGGACCATGTTTGCCGACGATGTCATTGTACAGTACAATGAGGCGTACGGAAATAAATACGGCTATGATGACGGCGAAGCATTTGACTCCGACATGATGAACGTGGACAATATTTTCCAGTATAATTTGAGCCACGACTGCGGCGGCGGCGCCATGCTGTTCATGTCCAGCCAGAAAAATACGATTTTCCGTTATAATGTCAGCATCAATGACGGAACCGGCACGTATCCGAACGGAAGCAGGATGCAGCAGCAGACCTTCCATTACGATAACACCAGCTCTGCCGGACCGAATGTCGGAAAGATCTATAACAACACGATTGTGGTGTTTGGGGAAGGAAAGAATACCTCCCTGTTTGGCGGGAAGAGTAAGCGTACCTGTTTTGTGGACTTTAAGAACAACATCGTTCTGGCCAAAGACGGCGCTTCCATTGATTTTGCAGTGCTGGAGCAGGGGTCTACGATACATGAGGACAGTATAATCGAAAACAACTGTTTCTATCCGGATACCATTGCCAATACAGCGGCCGGAAGTGTTCTGGATAAGAACTCGTTAATGGAAAAAGGCAATATTTTTGCAGATCCGATGCTGAAGAACTATAAAGCGGGAGAGACGTATTCCAACTATCAGTATCCATTAGAGGATCTGGAAGAGCTGATTGATTCCGATTTCACGAAAGAACGAATTCAAAGTCTGGTGGAGCCGTACCAGCTGACCGGGGAGTCTCCGTGTATCCAGGCCGGACAGCGAATTGAGGGTATGCCAACTGAAGATATCATGGGAAATACCATTGCCGGACGTGTGGATATCGGAGCGCTGGAATACTCAAACCAGGATGAAGAGGCGGAAGAAGTAGAGACTGTCAATCTGGTTACCACACTGGGCGTTGTGCCGGAACTTCCGAAGACCTTAAAAATAGTCCTGGATGGGGAAACGTATCAGTATCCGGTGGAATGGGAAGAACTGACAAAGGAGGACTGCATGGAATCCGGTGTCATTGAACTTCCGGGTGTGCTTCCCGGTCTTTCCAACCAGGTTACAGCGACGATTGTAGTGGCCGATGCACCGGAGAGCTACGAGCGTGTAGAGGTTACGACGTTTGCCGGAATTTATCCGGAGCTTCCGGACCGTGTGAATGCTGTATTTGCCGGCGGACTTACGATGGAGCTGGATGTCCAGTGGGATAAGGTAGCTCTGGATCAGTACTCCCACGAAGGTGAATTTACCGTAGAAGGCCGGGTGGCCGGATTGAAACAGACTTGTACGGCTGCCGTTAAGGTAATCGGTGAACTTGGCGACGGCAAGACGGTAAAAGAGAAAATGGCAGCCAAGGATGCTTATACACAGGAAGCAGACGGGAACAAGGCTTACGGCAAATCCGATCCGAACGTCATCAAGGTAAAGACAGCCAATAATGCTCCATCCTATACGAGAAGAGGTATCATTGGATTTGACTTATCCGAAGAGGAGGAAATGCTTAAGTCAGCGACAAACATTACCGTTAAGCTTCAGATGACCAGACCGAACAGCGAAGATGACTATAAAAAAATTAACAATCATTTCTATCTGAAGGTATATGAGGTAAGCGATGAGTGGAAGGAAGATGAGGTGACATGGAACTCGACGCCTGATTTCTCCGCAGATAACCTGGTAATAAAGGACAAGAAGATCGTTTATACAGATATCAGAGATAATCATGACAATATTGTAGAACTGGATGTTACCGACTGGGTGAAGAAAGCATATGCTAAAAATGGACAGACATCATTTTCATTTCTGATGGTGACAGATTATTTTGGAGAGTATGCGACTGGTGACAACGGAGGCATAGACTTTGCATCCAAAGAGGCAGCCGGAAAGATGGCTCCGACAATTGTTCTGAGTAATGTGTATGAGACGAAGGTGGAGGCTGTGTCTGTATCTACTCCGGCAGGAAAGAAACCGGTTCTTCCGGAAACGGTAACGGTTACGTACTCAAACGAGGAAACGAAGAATGTGACCGTCGAATGGAATTCCATGAACCCTGCCAGCTATCAGACAGAAGGAACCTTTGTCGTATATGGAAAAGCAGACGGAATCAATCTGCCGATCGCCTGTACCGTCAATGTCATGGAAGCGCTTCACAAAGTGGTGAAGGTAAAGGATTTCGCCGGAATTATCCAGCTGGTGGGAACTCCGTGGGAGGAACTGGGACTTCCGGAGATGGCAGCCGTATTACTGGATAACGGTCAGGAGGCAGAAGTCGGAATTCAGTATTGGTTCCCGGATAACGCCTATGATCCTGAAAAAGAATTTTCTTATACCTGTATCGGTTATCTGGACTTGACCAACCATGATTCCATCGAAAATCCGGATCAGAAATTTGCAACCGTATCAGTCAGCATTATTGAACCGGAAGATAAGAATGCGCTTCTCGTACTTTATACGGAAGCGGCGGAGCTGATCAACAATGGTGATGCAGCACAGCTGACAGAAGCGGCAAAGAACCGTTTCATGAAGGCATTTAATAAAGCTGCTGAGGTTCTGGTAAATACAAAGGCTACAGAACTGGAAGTACATACCGCCTATACAGAACTGATGGAAGCGATATGGAGTATGGATTCTGAAGAGAACCAGAAGGCGGATACCGATGCGCTGAGAGATCTCGTTCTGATCGCTGAGTCAAAGAAGAAAAAAGATTATACCGAAGAAACGTATGAGGCGATGAAAGAAGCATTATCGGAGGCAAAAGCAGTATTAAGGGATAAAACGCTGACGAAAGCAGACCAGCCGGTGGTAGACATGGCGTATGAAAACCTGAAGGAGGCTGTCGACGCACTGGAATACAGCGGAAAGACAGATCCGGTAACGAAGGTCATGACCGGAATTAAAATCACATCACTTCCGACAAAGACGGAGTATAAAACCGGTGAACGTTTCAGCTCAGCAGGGCTGGTCGTAGCGGCCGTATACAGTGACGGAAGCACGAAGAACATAAGCGGATACGAGGTTGGAGATGTGAATACCGGAACAGCCGGAACGAAGGATGTAGTTGTTACCTACCGGGTAGCAGTCAATGATGCAATTAAAGTATTTACAGATACGTTCCAGATTACGGTTGTGAAAAAATCTTCCTCAGGCAGCAGTACAGGAAGCAGTTCAGGAAGCGGCTCCGGCTCTGTGAAAGTAAACCGTGCGCCGGTGAATGTAAGCGGCCAGTGGCAGAAGGCAGAGAATGACATCTGGAAATTCCAGAAGAGTGACGGAAGCTATGCAACGAATGAATGGGCCAGAATCAATGACAAGTGGTACCACTTTGATGGAAACAGCCACATGCAGACAGGATGGATTCTGGATGGAGACAAGTGGTATAAGTTAGGCAGCGATGGCTCCATGCACACAGGCTGGGTAAAGGAAGAAGCTGACGGCCAGTGGTACTATCTGGATGAATCAGGAGCAATGATGACCGGCTGGGTACTTGTAAATGGAAAATGGTATTACTTAAATCCGGTTACCCAGGGGAATACCGGATGGCAGAATGGGGAAAACGGAAAATGGAATCGTGGAGCTGCAGAGAGCGGCAGCCGTTCCGTTGGCTCGCTCTATACCGGCACTACAACGCCTGACGGATATCAGGTCGATGAAAACGGAGCATGGATTCAGTAGGGGGAACTGTTTTATGAAATTAAAATGGAAAAAACTGTGCGCGGCAGTGCTGGCAGTGACCATGACGATGGGAAATTTAACGTATGGCGCACCGCTGAATTCAGGGACAGCCTCGGTAAAATCCGTTTCGGATGAGGGGCTTGTATATTATTCTGATTTTGATGACAATACAGCCAGGGACTTAAGCGGCAGCGGAAACGATGGGACGATTAACGGCGGTATTACCTTTGTGGACGGAATCAAAGGAAAGGCGCTGTATGTGAACAATACGGGAAGCCAGGCAGGAAGCGACAGCAACGAGGCAGGCCAGTATGTGGATCTGGGCAGCAAGCTTACTTTTGGGAAAGAAGATTTCACGATTTCCCTTTGGATGAAGACAGACGGCCACGGAAGTACCAACTCTGCAATTCTGGGCAATAAAAACTATGCCAACGGCAGCAATGTGGGATTTGCCATCGGCAATTTTACCGGAGCATCCTATGGTCCGGATGTGAGAGCCAATTTTTCAGGAACGGGTTCAAGCCGTGTGGAGATCAAGGAGATCAGGGCCAATGACGATGCATGGCATCATCTGGCAGTGGTTTTCGACCGGGACGGGGAGATGACGGTCTATATGGACGGTACCAGGACCTCATCGGTCAGCATGGCAGGCCATGCCGGAAAAACCGTGGACACCGGCATGCCGGTGATCCTGGGAGCAGGAGGCAACAAAAAGAATGGGATGGCCAGATGCGCATTAGATGAAGTGAGAATGTATACAAGATCCTTAAGCGCTGCGGAGATTGAGAGGCTTTACCGTGACATCATGGATGAGAGCGGGACGGAAGCGCTCTTAAAGGATGGTCTGGTCATGCATTCCACCTTTGATGAGGGAAGTGTAACTGCGGCTCAGATTACCGATGTAACCGGAAACGGAAATAATGGAACCGTGGTTGGAACACCGGCGTATGAAAAGGGAATCCGCGGAAATGCCATCTCATTTGACAATGGGGAGTCTGCGGGTCAGGGAAATACAAAAGCCAAGCAGTATGTAAATTACGGCAAGCCGAAGGACCTGATGTTTGGCACCTCAGATTTTTCTTTATCCTTCTGGATGAAGACGGAGAATCACGGACAGAACAACGGCACCATACTCTCCAATAAAAATTATTTAAGCGGCAGTAATGTGGGATGGGCGTTTGGCAATTACGACAATGCCAGCGATACCGACGTGCGTATGAATTTTTCCGGAATATCGGGAAAAAGAGTGGAAATTAAGAAAATTTCCGCCAATGACGACCAGTGGCATCACATAGTCGGTACGTATGACCGGGATGGCAATATGACCGTTTACATGGACGGAGAGAAGTATTCCTCCGTTTCCATGGCGGAACACAGTGGAAAAACCGTGGACGCGGGATTCGATTTTGTCCTGGGAGGGGACGGAAGAGGCTGCTACGGGATGAGCCGCTGCATGGTGGATGAACTGCGGGTTTACAACAAGGTGCTCGCGGATTCCGCAGTAAAGACGATCTATGAGGCGGAGGGCGCTGCGGTTATCGTGGATCAGATGGCTGCCCGGCTTGCCGCAGTAAAACCTGGTTCCGAATACCCGCAGGACAGAATCGATGCAATGGCAGAAGAGATAGCGAAAACGAAACGCGCAGTGGAGGAACTGCAGGCAGCAGCTGCCATGGCGGCGGTCAAAGCACTGAGAGAGAAATATAATCAGTTCCTGGAAGGCAGCGAGCCTCTGGCAAGTTTTCAGGTAGTGTCTGACGTACATATCAAATCAGATGATTTGACGGAAACAAACGCAGCAAATATGATTGCGGGACTGAAGGATATTAAGGCCATGGATCCGGATACCCTGGGCATTATGAATCTGGGCGATTTCACCCAGAGCGGTACAAAGGCCCAGTACGACGGGATGTATAAGATCATGGACCAGTATTCACCGGTTTCTGATGACAAAGTTATGATAACGCTGGGCAATCACGATGTGCGCGGAACCAGCTCCGCGGACTGGAACAAGGATGAGACGGTGATCAGCAAGTACTGGCCGACCGCGAAGGCGCTCTATCTGGAGAGAAATGCCAGATATATGCCCAATACTGACGGGAAGCTGTATTTTGACCGCTGGCTGGGCGGCTACCATTTTATCGCGATCAATACGGAAAACGGCATCAAGGATGCCATGTATTTATCCGATGAACAGCTGGAGTGGCTGGATCAGACTCTGGCGGAAAATGCCAGCCCGGATAAACCGATCTTTGTCATGGGCCATAACGCGCTGAAGGATACCCACTGGAGAAGCAACATTTTGAATGATTTCGGCAACCAGGATGGGCGCGTGAAGGAAATCTTCGCAAAATATCCGCAGGTGATCTACATGTCCGGCCATATTCATAATGGTTTCGGCGTTGTGGAGGCAATCGACCGGGGATTCGGCACGATGGTGGATCTTCCATCCTATAACGATTCAGAAAACGGAGTAAAGGAAACCGGAACCGGTTATCATGTGAAGATTTATGACGACAGTGTGGTATTCAAGGCAAGAAACTTTAAGACTTCGACCTGGCTGCCGGAATATGACATCACGGTGACGACGCCCAATCTTCCGTCTGTATATAAAGAGGCGAAGAAGCTGAATGCAGACGATTATACGGCGGATTCCTACCAGAAGCTGGAAACTCTTCTGAAGGAAGCAGAGGCTTTCTTTGCAACTGAGTATGATCAGAGTGATCTGACCTATGAAAAGGTGGGACCTCCTTCCAAAAGTCTTTTTACAGATGCTGTAAGAACCAGGCTCAATGAACTGGCTGCGGAGATAACGGCTGCGATGGCGGAACTCAAGTCCGGTGAACAGGCGGTGACGGCCAGCCAGGATGTCTACCTTCAGGCAGGTAAGGATGCCGGAACGGTGAGCACATCATTCAGCAATTACGATGCTTCCAAGCTTCGTGTGAAGTATTCAGACGGAGATCAGTCGTTTACCAGGAGGGCGCTGCTGAAGTTTGATCTGTCTGCGGTTGGAAGCGATACAAAGGAGGCGGAGCTGGTACTCCAGCTGACCGGAGGGATCAGCAATTCCAATCCGGCTAAGGACTTTACGTCGGCAGAGGTGCGGCAGATCGGCAATCAATGGGAAGCAGGTTCCGTTACATGGAACACCATACCCGCGAGAACAGCCGAAAAAGCGGCAGGGATTATTACCAAAGCGGAAATTTCCGGTGATCTGGTGACGGTTGATGTCAGTGAAGCTGTAACAGCGGCTCTGGCGAAGGGAGAAAAAGAGATTTCCTTTGAGATCAGCTGTCCAACGGAAGCCAACGATAACATGATTGATTTCTATTCCACCAGAGCAGAAGGAAAACAGGCGCCAAAGCTTGTAACCCGCAATTCCAGCACGGATAAGCCTGTAAATAAGGAGTTTGCACAGCTGAGAGAGAAATGGATGAACAACCTGCTGGGAGGAACCCTGGATACCGGTAATGCGGCGGTGCGTACCTATATAGCCGGATTGAATGAGAAGGCGCTGGAGTACTGGGACACCATGATAAAGAGCGGAGACGCATCCCGGACGAATCTCTGGAGCGACCTGGATATGAGCTATATATCAGGAACAGGAGCATCGGCAAAGGTGCATTCCGGAAATGTGGCTGAGACATTTAAGCGCATGAAGGAAATGGCAATTGCGTGGGCAACGGAAGGTTGTGAATTATATCAGAACGAAGAACTGAAGCAGGAGCTGATAACGGCCCTTGACTTCATGAATGAGAACCACTACAGCAGCAGTGACAGCCAGACACCGTTCTTTGGAAACTGGTGGCACTGGGAGATCGGCGGGCCGATTGCATTTATGGACACCGCACTGATTCTCTACGATGATCTGACATTGAAACAGATTAACAGCTATGCGGCGGCAGTCAACCGCTTTACCAATGTCTGCGACAAGCCGTCGGGATACCCGGGTTCTCCGGCCATGACGGGAGCGAATCTGATTGACAAGGGCATGGTTGTTGCCCAGGTCGCACTCCTGACAGATAACGGAAGCAAGCTGGAACACGTGAAAAAGGCCTATAAGACCGTGTTTGAGTATGTGACGACAGGAGACGGATTCTATGAAGACGGTTCGTTCATTCAGCATCAGGCGCTGGCCTATATGGGCGGATACGGTTCCCAGCTGTATGAGAAGCTGAGTATTCTGTTCAGTGTACTGGCGGGGTCCGATTATGAATTGACGTATGAGGATCATGCGGAACAGCTGATCTTTGACATGGTATTTGAAGGAATCGAGCCGTTTCTTTACAATGGGCTGTGTATGGATATGATTTCCGGCAGGGACATTACCAGAAATACCTCCAGTGATAAGAAGAGAGGCGCCGGGATCATGGATGCCATGATGCTGATCGGAGATGCGATGCCGGAAGAACAGCAGCAGCGCTTTAACAGCATGATGAAATACTATGTTGGCATAGATGAAGAGTATTACTATAGCCGGAGCAGCCATATAGCTTCTCTGATGAAGGCGAATCAGATCATGAATGATGATACGATCGAGCCCAGAAGTGAATACGTGCTTCATAAGCTGTTTGCAAGCATGGATAAACTGGTGCATATCATGCCGGGGTACGGTTTTGCCTTATCGATGCACTCAAGCAGAACGTATGGGCATGAACTGATTAACGACGAAGGAAAGCGCACCTGGAACATTTCAGACGGAATGACCTATCTTTATAATGGAGACAGGGAGCAGTATGGAGAGGGATACTGGGCTACAGTAGATCCCAAACGTCTGGCCGGTACGACCACAGAGTATGTGACACGTCCCAATGGAGCCGGAGACCGAACGAAAAATGTCTACAGCTGGGTGGGAGGTTCCAGTCTGGGCGATTACGGAACCGCCGGAATGCACTACAAGACACTGGGTAGCAGTGGAAATACGAGAAACGGAACAGATGCAAAGAAATCCTGGTTCATGTTTGACGATGAGATTGTTGCGGTAGGAAGCGGGATTACCTCCTCCACCGGAAACTACGTGGAAACGGTAATTGATAACAGAAAGATCAAAGCGGATGGAAGCAATCAGGTTTTAATTGATGGAAATGAGAAATCCATCCGGGACGACGGCGCGGAAAACGCAGAAAAGGGAACGAAGATTCCGGATGCCTCCTGGCTCTATCTGGAAGGAAATACCGAAGATTCAGATATTGGCTATTACTTCCCGGGAAAAGCCGACATCATGGCTTTAAAAGAAAAGAGGACCGGTAACTGGAGCGCGCAGGGGACTACGGAAGGACAGGAGACGAATCAGTTTGCAACGTTCTGGTTCGAGCATGGAAAGAAACCGTCCGGCGCGGATTACTCCTACGTCATTCTTCCTGGAAAAGATGCTGCGGGAACCGAGAGCTATGCCGCCAATCCTGATATTGAAGTACTGGAGTGCAGTGAAGACGCTCATGCAGTGAGGGAAAATTCCCTGGGGATAACCGGTGTGAATTTCTGGAACAGCAAGGGAAAAGCTGTGGCAGGCATCACCTCCAGCAAGCCGGCTTCCGTGACCGTGCAGGTATCAGATGGAATGGTGACGGCAGGCGTGGCGGATCCGACACAGGAGAATAACGGAACAATTGAACTTTCCATTCCTTATGCGGGCGGAGACATTGTAGAAAAAGACGGAAATGTCGAAGTACTTCAGAAGACACCGTTTATTAAACTGTCTGTAAAGACAGCAGGAACCACCGGCAGTACGAGCCAGGTAACTTTGAAGCTGGTGGACACCGGGCAGATCGAGCTTGTAGGTCTTTCGGAGGAGTTTGACAGAATAAAGGTGGCGCCTGGAACGAAATTTGCCGATATCAAACTGCCGGAAACGGTAAAAGCTTACGATAATGCCGGAAATATACATACGCTGGAGCTTACCTGGGAACGCGGTGAGTATCAGAAAGATGTGTACGGTGTTTATACACTGACAGGCGTTTTGAAGCTGCCGGAAGGCATTTCTAATTCGGCGGGAATTACAGCCTCTGTCGAAGTGCAGGTGGGAGACGAGTCCTCCGCCTCCATGGATGACGTGTATGTGCAGGGAGGAACCGATGGGGACAAGAACTTTAGCGGATCCACCAGTCTGATCGTTAAATACGATCTGGGCGCTCAGAATTATACGAGAAAATCCTTAATGAAGTTCAGCCTGGCTGAAGTGCCGGAGGACGCAGAACAGATTTATCTGACGTATGAGCTGACTGGAACCCCAAGTGCAGATTTTGAGGCCGCCAATATTTATCGTGTGGACAATGACTGGGAAGGAAATTCAGTGACCTTCAACAGCTTCCCGGATCGAAAGAGTACAGAACCGGCTGCTGTTATGACGAAGCGCATGACCTCGGAGAGCCTGATCCAGCATCTGGATGTGACGGAGGCAGTGCGGGCGGCTGTGAGAGATGGGGAGAGCGAAATATCTTTTGAAATCAGCATCCCGACAGCGGCAGGAAATAACTATGTGGGAATTCATTCGTCCAGAACAGCGAAGGAAGGAGCAGTAAAACCGGCCTTAACATGGAAGGCGGATTATGAGCCGGAAAAAATCGTGAAAAAGAATCTGAGCTTTATCAAGGATCTGGCTTCCGCAATCAACACATCGGAATTCAGCAATGTGGATGAGGCGCGGCTGAAGCAGCTGATCGCAGACGCGGAGCGTATCCTTGCGGATGAAGATGCTTCCATGGAAGAAATTCACGAAATCGAGAGACTTTTGACACAGGAAATGGTAAAATACAGAAAGTATTAGAAGAACTGTCACGGGGCCGGGCGGAAACTCTCTGCCCGGCCCCGGATAAAACGGACGAAAAGGAGCGGAGAGAATCATGAGACTAAAAGCGTTTGGATTAAATCCGAAAAAGCTTTCCCGCACCGGTATTGCAGTGAGGATCTTACTGGGGCTGGTGCTGATCGGAATGCTGGTGGGAGCAGGAATCTGGCTGCATGGAAAAACGGATAAGCCCGTTATGCGGATTGGAACGTATGCAATCACTCAGGAACATTTGGCGCTTTATAAGGCAGATCTCCGCGCGTCAGTGAGTTCGTATTTTTATCAGACGTACCAGCAGGATCCCAACGAGGAGGGCTTCTGGGACACGGCCTTTCAGGGCGAAATTCCTTCCGCGGTTCTCCAGGAGGAAGCGATGAATGCGCTTCTGTCTGATACGGTGGAGCGGATTGAGGCGGCGAAGTACGGAATTGTCGTGGATGTTACGCTGGATGATATAAAAAAATCACTGGAAAAGGAAAATAAGCGAAGGGCAGAGCCGGGCCAGACCGCCTATGGGCCGAAAACGTATGGCCTGATGGAATATATCTCCAGGACACAGATGGAAGTGAGAGATGCTTTAAAGGAAAAGCTGCTGGAGACCCGGCTGAAGCCAACCAAAGAGCAGCTGGAAGAGCTGTATGACCATGCGGACCCCTCTTATTTTGACAGAGGCTGCAAGGCCAGAGTCGGCATTTATATGTATTATGGTATGAAGGTGGGAGAATTTCCGGAAGAACTGGATTCCGTATGGAGCTTTGTCAGGGAAGAACTGGAAAAGGGGACGGAACCGGAAGCGATCATCGAGGCGGCCGGAGAACGTTTTTCCTCTCCTGTCGAATACGAAGAAGTGGAATATGATACGAATCAAATGCCGAGAGACAACGAAGAACTGGCCTGGCTCGCAGAGCAGACCAGGGAATTGTCTGCCGGGCAGTGCAGCGGCGTATTGGATTACGGTGCTTCTCAGGGTATTTTAAAGGTACTGGATAAAACGGATTATGAGAAAGCCGGTTTTGAAGAATCTGAGACGATTCTTACCAACCTGTGGATCAATGAGGAGTATCCCAAATATTTGAACCAGTGTATGGACGCATATCGATAAGAAAAAAGAATCATGCAGGTTTCCGCAGAACTGAGTGGGGCCGCTTCAAATCTGTTGAAGCGGCCCCTTTTTATATAATATGAGAGGTATGTTAATGACTAAGCCGTCTCATATACCTTACACACAGGATAATCAACACTCCGGACAGTGCAAAAATCATCTGCATCCCGGACACCGGAAAGCCCCCGATCTGAAATTCCGGAAGAATTTTTAGCAGGGAGGCGCCCAGCAGCGTTGCGAAAAAGCCGCATAGCCCAGCGTAAGAGGAGTTGGCGCTCACGTAAGATACCCGCTTGTCGGCCGGGGCGTACTGATACTGGAGGCTGAAAACTGCGATGGCAATTCCGCCCCATGCGGCTCCTGAGAGAGCCTGCAGAATGGGCTGCAGAATCAGGCAGGTTGCGGGCGTCATGAACAGCCAGGAAGTATGTACAAAGCCAAGCAGGAGCATGGAGCAGCGCGCCGCATGAAGCCAGGAGGTGGCGTCAGCCAGCCGTCCCCAGAAACAGGCCGCCACCACGCGGACGGAGGAGGCGATCAGTCCAAGGAAGGTGATATAGGTGTAGTCCAGAGAAAGCCCTGTTACCATGTATACACTGAAGAATGGTCCGGCTACCTGCAGCGCCAGATTCCAGAACATGTAGAGGCCGATGATCTTTCGGTATTCGCTGTCGAAAAGCGGATCGATGACAGCGGCCTTTAAGCTGCGCCGGTGAGGTTCAGAAACCGGCTCCCGGATTGAGGAAAGGCACCAGAAATCCGTGAAGGCGGTGGATAATACAATCAGGCCAATGATATAATACCCGGTCAGGTCCTGATGCGAACTTCTCATCCAGTCTAAAACACGGCCGCAGACCAGGCTGAGTACCGTGGTGAATGCAAATGCAAACGCATCCTTCCGCCCCAGATACGTTCCGCGGATGTTCTCAGGAACCAGGGAAAGAAGCCAGCTTCCGGTACCCGTACCGATAAACGCGCCGAAGAAGTGGGCGACTACATAGATGGCGACGACTGCCGCCAGGCGGCCCGCCTGGTTTTCGACCAGCAGCGGGACGAAAAAGAGAGAGGAGAGCAGAAGCCTGTGGATCAGTGCGAAGCAGGCGATTAAAAATTTCTTCTGTCTCAAGTTCTCCAGGACGACGGAAGAAAACATCTGCAGGGTGCACAAGAGCACCGGAACAGAGCCGATGATTCCGTTTAAGGAATCATCAGCGCCGAGATAGCCTGCGTAGCCGGACAGAAACGCCCCCGTTGTCAGGGTGACGACGCCGTTGGCGCAGCAGCCTTCGGCAATAAACAGCTTCCGGCCCCTGGAATAATCCGTCTCCGTCATGACAGTATCCCCGAAATACGCCTGGGACACCATTTGCTTTAATTGCAGAACTGTAACCATAAGCCAATATTTGCGGCGGAATTGCCGCAATCCCCTTTTCATTTATTGATTTTTCTGGTATTCTTGTGTTGGTAAGACGGGAAATTGACCGGTTTTTCCACGTTTTTAAGAGCTCTTATCTTCTTCTATATTGCCAGTTTGTGGTTGATTATACAAGAGGAGAAAGAAGAGAATAACTGGAGGATTCCGACTGTGGGTGCGGCATTCCGGCAGAAGCGAACCAGAGCACGGCGCCGCGGGGAAGAACCGGTAATCCGCAGAGGGAAAAGAGAAGGATGGAACATTTTCTGCATTTGAAGGCACTGCTGCCGGTACAGGCGCTAAATGCCGGTTATCTGGTGACAAAGGGACGGGGACGCCATGTGGAGCGTACCATGGATACATTTGAAATTATATACGTCAATTCCGGGACTTTGGGGATATTTGAGGAGGACGTGGAGTATGATGTGGAAAAAGGGGAGGCGCTGATCCTGTTTCCTGGGCGGCATCACGGAGGAACCAGGGATTTTGACGCGGATCTGACCTTTTACTGGCTCCATTTTACCATGGAGGAGGAGGCTCTCCGTATGGGAAGCGATATTATGGCGCTGCCTCAGCTGATCCGTCTGGCGAAGCCGGAGGCGTTTGAGGAGCTGTTCCGGCGTTTTATCCGGAGACAGAATGTGTGCCGCGATGACAAGACATTTTTGAATCTGGTGCTTTTGGAGCTTCTGTGCGAGCTTTCCGATTCCCTCTCTCCGCTGGAGGTCAGCGGACAGAAGGTTTATCTGGCCAACCAGGCGGCCAGATATATCCGGGAGCACTGGAAAGAACCGCTGTCCGCCTCATTTCTGGCTGATAAGCTGGAATGTAATCCGGACCATCTGGGCCGGGTCTTTCACGCCGTGTACGGCAGAAACTTAACGGATGCTATCCATGAGGCCAGAATCAACCGGGCCTGCCGCCTGTTGATAGAAACGAATCTGACCGGCAGCGAGATCGCCTACGAGTGCGGGTACACGGATGTCGATTATTTTCGCAGACTGTTTAAGAAATACATGGGAATCACGGCGAAAGAGTACCGGCAGGCGTACTGTCTGGTGCTTCCGGAGGATCGTGTGGGAAAATAACTGAGCCAGCGTAAAGCCGCTGCTTTACGGTTATAACAACTGAATCTTCTTCTGATAGATCCGGCGGAATAAGACAGTCGTAAGGACGACGGAGATGATTTCCGCCAGAGGGAACGCATACCATACGGCATGAAGGCCGAATTCCGCTGCGAAGAACCAGGCAGCGGGCAGAATACATACCAGCTGTCGGGCTGCCGAAGTGATCAGGCTGTAGACTCCGTTGCCCAGAGCCTGGAATACAGAACCAATCACGATGCAGTACCCTGCGAACAGGAAGCTTAAACTGATGATGCGGAGCGCCGGAACGCCGATTCCCATCATATTCTCTGAGGCGTCAAACAGATACAAAAGCTGCTCCGGGAATATCTGGAATATGGCCAGTCCCACCAGCATAATTGCGACTGCCGCAGTTACGCTGGCCCGGATGGTTTTCATAATGCGGTCTTTCTTAGCGGCTCCGTAGTTGTAGGCGACGATCGGAACCATCGCATTATTTAAGCCGAATACAGGCATGAAGATGAAGCTCTGAAGCTTGAAATAGATTCCGAATACGGATACCGCCGTCTCGGAGAACAGCAGCAGGATCTTGTTGACGCCGAAGGTCATGACCGAGCTGATGGACTGCATGATGATGGAAGGCAGTCCAACCCTGTAGATTTCAGCGATAATCTCCGCATTCGGGCGGAAGCTGCGCATGTTTAAATTCACGTCGGTATTTTTGGTGATATTGAAGTAGAGCAGCAGGAGCATGGCGGCAATCTGGCCGATTACCGTGGCTGCCGCGGCACCCATGATTCCCATCCGGGGGAATCCCAGCAGTCCGAAGATCAGAATGGGATCCAGAATAATGTTGATGATGGCTCCGAGACCCTGCGTGATCATGTTATAGATCGTGCGCCCGGTGGACTGCATGATCCGTTCCAGCGCAATCTCTAAAAAGATACCAAAGGAAAAGATGGAGCAGATCGATAAGTAAGTGGTACCCTGCCGGATGATCTCCGAATTGGAGGTCTGAACCGTAAAATAGATTCTGGCAAAAAAGATGCCGAAGACGGCGAACAGCAGATAGCTTAGGAAGAAAACAAAGAGTCCGTTGACAGCCGCCAGATTGGCATTTCTCTGGTTCTTCTCTCCCAGAGAGCGGGACAGAAGCGCGTTGACGCCAACGCCGGTGCCGGTGGATACCGCGATAATTAAGTTCTGTACGGGAAATGCGAGCGATACGGCCGCCAGCGCGGTTTCCCCGAGCCGGGCGACAAAGATGCTGTCGATGACATTGTATAAGGCCTGTACCAGCATGGAAAGTATCATGGGCAGAGACATGGTGAACAGCAGACGGCTGATGGGCATGACGCCCATTTTGTTTTCGGCCGGTTTCCCGGAAATGGTCATATTTGACATGTAAAACCCCCCTGTCTAACATAGTAAACATGCAGATAATTGTACCTTGTTCGACAGGAAAAGTCAAGAAAAGAGCCGCGGATGCCGGAAGTAAAGGCTGAACTGTTACCATACCACGGCTCTTTGACGATGACGATTTTTTATTTAAAATAGAAGCAGGGATCTCAGGATTAAGGAGGGACAGTCTTCGCAGTTAATGGGATGTAACTACAGATATTTCTCCGCTAAAAGACGTGCAATGGCAGAATTCCCCGCCACGATATGATTCACCATACGCGTATCTGCCTGTTCTCCTTTGTAGTCCAGCACACTTCCGCCCGCTTCCCGCACCAGAAGCATCCCCGCTGCAAAATCCCATATTTTCAGGCTGTGTTCAAAATAACCGTCAATCCTTCCGGAAGCCACATAAGCGAGATCAAGGGCGGCGGAACCGCTCCTTCGGATGTCCTGGCAATCCAGAAATAAGTGTTTGAAAATTGTGAAGTTTTCTTCTGCCATCTCCTTGTAATAGGGGGAGGTGCCTATGGCAATCAGGCTTTCTTCCATATTCGCGGCACTGCTGACTGTAATCCGTTCGCCGTTTAAATAACAGCCGCCGCCTTTTTGAGCCATAAACATTTCCTGGCTATAGGGGTTGTAAACAATACCGAGTACCACATCTGCGCTGTCCATCAGCGCAAGTGAGATGCAGCTGGCGTGATAGTCATGAATCAGATTGGTTGTGCCGTCTACGGGATCGAGCACCCACACAAGCCCTGATTTGTCTATCTCCTGGTTTGCCTTTTCTTCGCTTAAAAACTGGATATGGGGATATTGTGTTTCCAGACGTACGCGGAGATACTGCTGTACCGCGTAATCCACCTCGGTTACATAATCTGCCGCGCCTTTTGTTTTAATGTGTCCGGCGGCTTTTCTGTCCTGAAACAGTTCTCCCGCCTGCAAAATAAGTTCCTGCAGTTCGCGGACGTTGATTTTTGCAGCTTCCATTTTGTATTACGCCTTTCTTTTCTTATTTCATTGTTTCAATCCACGCTCGATAATTTCACAGAGTGCGACTGCATCTTATAGATGCGCGGCTTGACTTCATGTCAGTGGAGGATACCGATTTCTCTCTGCCCGCCACTGCCGTTAAACTTGTTTTTGGCGTTTCTTCCCTCCACCTATAGAGGTGGTGGAATTTTCGCCTGTTTTGTTAAATATCTACAACGTAATGTCTTTTGCATATGAATATGGAATAATTTCTCCCTGCTTAGTTGAGCTATATCCTTTTTCGTTATGAGAATAATTGGATATCTCTGCAGAACCAAAATCAGAAAACTTTTCATAAATACGTTCAAGTACCATTACTTCATCATCTGAAAGAACTTCTTTGGGTATATCACAGTCAGGAACTACCTGGTGCTTTTCATATCCGTTATCAAATATGACTTCGATATGTGCAATCTTATCTGCAGACATCATTCCAAAGAGAATATCATAATCCTGCAATACCGGTCCGTAGGGGAGATGAATGTATCTGCCCCCGGAGATAGAAATACCATTTTCCTGATAGAAAATCATGTCGGAATAGTTTAGTAATTTTAAAAGTTTGACTTTTAATAATTCTTCACTTTTATGTGCAAAAAATAAAACCATTGCACAAAATTTATCATAATCAAATGCCTTAAACCCATTTTCTATAGATGGAACGTTCGAGAAAATCCTTTCGGTCAATTTTCTTCCAACATAATATTCTGAATTTTGCTCCAATTTCCGGACCGTATTCAATAGTTTTTCTTTCTGTCTTTCTTCTAACATAACTTCGTTTTCCATCAAATAAGTGTTCATATTTGCAGGCTCCCGCAAAAACAGAAGTAAACTGTTATGTGCTTTATCCTGAATCGATCCATTTTCATATCTATGAATTGTTTTATCACCCCAGTTAAGAAGCTTTGCAAAACTTCTCTGACTTAAACCATATTGTACCCTTATTTTTTTTATTTCATCAGGCAGCAGGAGTTTATGCCTTCTGCGATATTCGTTATAAGCGCTTAAAAGTGTTGCATTATCCAATTCTTCACAATAGAATTCTTCACCGCAATCAGCGCAAACTAAAATTTGGGCATCTACTTCGATGGATTCATTACAAACTTTATAACATTCTTTTTTGTTAATTATTTTTGTTTCAACTTCTTTTCCGCATTCTTCGCAATATTTTCTCATTTATACCACCTCCTACAATCTATGCGAAATCATCCTCATGAAATCCAAGACATTTAAGAATAGTGTATCCCTGCTCCTGTACAATCTTAATTTTTATATAGAATTGAATACCATCTATGCTTTTCTTAAATTCCCAGATAACACCCTCCCTGTCAAAGTCCTGCTTAGGCCCCTTATAATAATCGCTGGCAACCAGTCCCATGATCTCTTCTTTTGCGTCAGCAATAGTAAGACCATGCTGAGCCAGTGACAGCAAATTTTTTCTCCGTGGCACAAAATCATATCTTCCTGCTGATATTAATTTCTTAGATTCTTCAAGAAAAACTATAATATCTGATAAATTAATTCTATTATCCACTAAGCTACCTCCATACCTGCTTATATTATAACATAAAATTTTTTGATGTCAACAAAATGCGGTTATATGACCGCATTTTGCTGCTTCTGAGTTTACTGGCATTTGCAAAGCTTTATTTGAAGTATGGTTTTTATAAGATGGATAAGATTTATTCGCAGATTATGGAGGACTTGAAGAAGAGGGAAACTCGTTATAAACTGTAGGGTTAGACTCTGTATAAATGAGGCGGCACTTTAAAAAAAAATCTGGCAAAAATATTAAAAATATGTTGACAAATGATGTCGAAAAATGTAGAATGAAATCAGATATAAGACATCTGATGAGTTGAGATCAGATAACAGATATATGTTCTGTTTTATGTCTAAAATTCCATAAAAGGGGGTGAAGAATATGGGAATAACGCCAACATTTTCTTCTGTGCAGGACAGAGATAAGCTGTCACATTTGGTTTTGGACAGTATTAAGGAGGCTGTGGTACAGGGAAGATTAAAGCCAGGTGATAAACTTCCGGGTCTTGCTGATATGGCGGCCGAGATGGGAGTTGGCATATCATCGGTACGCGAGGCTATTAAAATGCTGGAAGCACTGGATGTTCTGGAGTCAAAACAGGGGAAGGGAGTATATGTTTGCAGTGGATTAAGTCCGGGTGCAATCAATCCGTTATCCTTACAGTTGATTCTGATACCGCAGTCAATCGAAGCACTGGTACAGTTCCGGGAGATTTATGAGAGTGCTTTTACCATGCTGGCGATGAAGAATGCGACGGAAGAAGATTTGGAGCAGATGGAACAAATCGTTATTGAACTGGAAAAAAAGACAAAGGTTCAGGGGGCAGATTCACAGGATGAGATGATATTCCACAGCTGTGTGCTTCAGTGTACGCATAATCCTTATGTGATACGTACAGGAGAGGCCATGCTGGAAGTCTTTCTTTCAACAATTCCTACCTGCGGGGGAATGGCAGATGATTCAGGAATTGCGAGAGATCACCGGAAGATTTATGAATCGATTAAAAACCATGATGTAGAAGGACTGCAGCAGGTTTTAAAAAAAAGTTTCGATGGATGGGGAATACGTTTATCTGGTCAGGATTTTTACGAATGATTTTATTGAGGCATTTTATGGATACACGTTTTGATTGAACAGGAGGCAATTATGAGAAGGTTATTAGCAATGGGACTTGTAGCGGCTATGGTGTTGGGGCTCACAGGCTGTAAAGGAGCTCAGAAGGCAGAAACAGAGAATAGCAGTTCAGGACAGGAAACAGTTAAAGAACAGGAACAGACAACTGGCAGCGAAGAACAGGGTGAAGTGACGATTCGTATGTCATGGTGGGGATCTAATGAGAGAAATGAGCGTATGAATCAACTGCTGGATTTATACGAATCTCAGCATCCGGGAGTTAAAATTACGCGGGAGTACACCGGATGGAATGATTACTGGACGAAATTCACGACTCAGGCGGCTGCAGGAACACAGCCGGATGTAGCTCCCTTTGTCATGCAGTCTATGCGTGAATATGTGAATAATGGCGTGTTGATTCCTTTGGATGATTATATCAAGTCAGGAAAAATTGAACTGTCCGACTGGTCTGATTCGGGTATCTCACCGGGCGTGATAGATGGTACTACATATGGGATTACATTTGCACTGAGTGCCCAGGGTGTTCTTTATAATAAAGATTTATTGGAGCAGTCCGGTGCAAAGCTGCCTCCTGCCACGTGGTCAATGGACGAATTCACTGAATACTGTAAGGATCTTCAGACGAAGCTTCCGGAAGGAGTCTGGTCGGTAGAGTCAAACGCCACATCTGATCATGGAATTGAGGCATATATGCGTTCTCTGGGAAAATCCTTTTATAACAATGAGGGAACTGCCCTGGGATTTGAAAAAGAGGATTTAGCGGGATGGTTTAATTTCTGGGAAGATTTAAGAAAGTCAGGCTGTGTTCCGTCAGCTGAGGAAACTGCAGAAGCTGCATCTCTTGCCTATGAACAGTCCTATCTGGCAAACAGCAGGACGGCCATGCTGTTCCAGAACTGTAATCTGGTTCCGACATTTAATTCATTCAGTGACGGAGAAATCTGTATTGCCAGAGCACCCAGTGCGACAGGAATTCCAGGGGAAATATTACAGCCTACGGCATTTGGTATTTCCTCTAAGAGCAAGGTTGTGGATGCATCGGTAGAACTGATCAACTGGCTTGTGAATGATGAAGAGGCAAACCTGATCTTTAAAGCCGATTACGGCGCGCCTGTAGATCCGGATGTCAGCAATGCTCTGTCGGAAAGCGCAACGAGGGATGAAAAGAAAAATTACGGTTATATCAATGAACTGCTTGCAGATGATAAACTGCCGCCTACCAGTGCGCGGGCGGTTGGAAGTTCTTCGATTATGGATGTCCTGTTAAAACGTGTATATCAGGATGTATCGGCAGAGGTGATTGATGTGAATACGGGTGTTGACCAGTTCTTCGAGGAAGCACAGGCAATTCTTGACAAAAACAAAAAGTAGTCAGTTTTTTAAACGGGGGATGACGGGGTATATCAGGCTTGCCGGTATACCCCTGTTTATTAGGAAGGGTGGTAATTTATGGGGATCAAATCTTTGAAAGACAGGTGGAAAAGCACTCAGAAAAGTGCATATCTGTTTCTGGCGCCTTGGCTGGTCGGCATTCTGGCGTTTTCTATTATCCCGATGATCGTCTCTCTTTATTATTCTTTCACGGATTTTAATATGTTTAATGATCCTGACTGGGTGGCAATTGAAAATTATCAGAGAATGTTTCATGATCCCAGGTTTATACAGTCATTAAAAATTACCATGAGATACGTTTTAGTTGGAGTTCCGCTTCAGCTTGCTTTTGCATTATTTTTGGCAGTGATTTTAAACGAACATGTACCGGGAGTCAGAATATTCCGGGCAGTATACTATGTTCCCTCACTGCTTGGAGGAAGTGTTGCAATCGCTCTGCTGTGGAGACAGATATTCGGAATAGACGGACTGCTCAATAAGCTGCTTGCATTTCTGGGCTTTACGGATATTTCGGGTACCTCATGGCTAAATAATCCGAAGAGCGCGATTTATACACTGGTTGTTCTTCTGGTATGGCAATTCGGTTCCTGTATGGTGATCTTTGTTTCAGGAATTAAGAACATACCGTCGGTACTTTATGAAGCTGCTGAAATTGATGGAGCAGGTCCGGTGGCCCGGTTTCTGCATGTGACATTTCCGATGCTGACTCCTATTATTTTCTTTAATTTACTTATGCAGATTATTTCAGCCTTTCAGGCGTTTACACCTGCATTCATCATAGGAAAAGGAACAGGCGGATTCCGGGATTCCATCCTGTTTTATACCTTATATCTGTATTTTAAAGGGTTTACAGAGTTTGCGATGGGATATGCCTCTGCTATGGCCTGGTTCCTTTTGCTGGTAATCGGCCTGATAGCGGTCCTGTTATTTGCAACCTCCAGATTTTGGGTGCATTACGATGATTAGGGGGGATAATGATGAAAAGACGTGAGCGGATGTACGGAACCATTAAACTGGTGCTTCTGATTCTTGGAGCCTTTATTATGCTGTATCCCCTGTTATGGCTGCTGTCGAGTTCATTGAAGCCAGAGAAGATTATTTTTAAAGAAGTAGGGCTGATTCCTTCACAGATAACCCTGGAAAATTATATCAATGGCTGGAACGGATTGTCGGGAATTAATTTCGGTGTATATTTTAAAAATACGATATTTCTGGTACTTCTCTGTATTGCCGGAAATTTGATTACGTGTTCCATGACCGGTTATGCTTTTGCAAGGTTGAATTTCCTGGGAAAGAATCTATTATTCAGCGTACTGATGGTTTCAATGATGCTTCCTTTCCACGTAGTTCTGCTGCCAAGATTCGTTATGTTCAATGCACTTGGCTGGAATGACAGCTATCTTCCCCTTGTTGTTCCCAAATTTTTGGCTACAGAAGGTTTCTTCTGCTATATGATGGTGCAGTTTATGAGGGGGATACCGAGAGATTTGGACGAAGCGGCGAGGGTTGATGGCTGTGGGACGGTACAGACATATTTTAGAATTATCATGCCGCTGTGTAAATCGGCGGTAACATTAGTAACGGTTCTGACACTGATTTGGACATGGAACGACTTTTTCAGCCAGTTGATTTATATTGGCAATCCGGATTTGTTTACGATTGCATTGGGACTCAGAACATTCATTGATGCAACCGGTGTCTCAAATTACGGACAGCTTTTTGCAATGTCGATCGTATCACTGCTGCCTATTGTCTTTTTCTTCGTGATTGCGCAGAAACAGATTATGGAAGGGGTAGCAATGCAGGGGATTAAGGGTTAAAAAAGGAGAAGAGAAAATGATGACTGTGAATAAAATTGATGACAGGGTGGTATTGAATAACGGAGTTACAATTCCTCAGGTGGGACTTGGCGTCTGGAGGGCCGAAGATGGTGCGGAGACCAGAAACGCAGTATTGTGGGCGCTGGAGGCCGGGTACCGGGCCATTGATACAGCTTCTTATTATCAGAATGAAACGAGTGTAGGCCAGGCGATCCGGGACAGCGGTTTAAAGCGTGAGGAAGTCTTTGTGACAACGAAGCTGTGGAATGACGAGCAGGGATATGAGCAGGCACTTCAGGCATTTGAAAGAAGCCGAAAGAGACTGGGGTTTGATTACGTCGATTTGTATCTGGCACATTTCCCCGTTACGGGTAAATATCTCGATACGTGGAGAGCGATGGAAAAGCTTTTAAAAGACGGATACGTCCGGGCCATCGGTGTCAGTAATTTTCATGCCCACCACTTAGAACCTCTATTGGAACAATCTGAAATAGTGCCGGTAGTAAATCAGATAGAATTTCATCCATATCTGAATCAGCAGAAAATGCTGGAGTATAACACAGCTCATAATATACGTACGGAAGCATGGGCTCCGATAGCAAAAGGCAGGGCGCTGAAGGAGAAGATCATTACCGATCTGGCAGAAAAATATGAGAAGACACCGGCTCAGGTGGTATTAAGATGGGAACTGCAAAAGGGGTTGATTATAATTCCAAAATCAGTCCATAAAGAACGGATTATTGAGAATGCCGGGATATTTGACTTTTCAATAACAGAAGAAGAGAGTCTGCGAATTGATACGCTTCATTGCAATGGAAGAATAGGAACAGATCCTGATGATATGGTGTATGAATAAACGGGAGGTATCATGAGATGAGGGAAATACATAAAGTGCTGGCGACAGTTCCTTACAGGGAAGATAAAAGAAAGATTTTAGAGGAAGCTTTTGCACCGGCTGATGTATGCTGGGTGAGTAAGGATGACAGAGAAAAGATTTCGGAGGTTTTAAAAGAGGCGGATGCTGCTGTGCTTGGAAGTGATATAACGCCGCAGATTCTGAAAGAAGGGGTACATTTAAAATGGATCCACTGCGATCATGCAGGACTTAACGCCTCTGCAAGACCGGAGGTATTCGAGCGGAATATTATTTTAAGCGGTTCAGCAGGACGCTCCGGCCCTGTGCTTGCGGAACACATCTTTTTTCTGACGCTGTCATTGATCTATGATTCTCATGGTCTGTTAAAACAGCAGGAACAGAAGGTGTGGGGAGGAATTCCGGACTATCAGGAGAGACGGGGACTGTATGGGAAGACTATGGGAATTATTGGCATGGGTTATACCGGACAGGAAACAGCAAAGAGGGCAAAAGCATTTGGTATGACGGTTCTTGGATATGGGAGAAGTAAAGGTGAGCCGTTTGACTTCGTAGATAAGATGTATTATCAGAGTGAAGGAGACGGAATAAAAAGGCTGCTGACTGAGAGTGATGTGGTGGTCTTATCCATACGGCTTTCTGATGAGACGTACCATATGATTGATGCTGAGGCATTAAAAAGCATGAAGCCAACGGCATACTTAATCAATATGGCAAGAGGTGCCGTGATAGATGAAGCCGCTCTTGCAGAAGCGTTGAAAAATAAAGTGATTGCGGGTGCCGGCTGTGATACGTTTGAGTGTGAGCCTTTACCGGCAGAAAGTCCTTTGTGGGATTTGCCCAATATGGTGATAACACCGCACTGTACTCCTGAGATGCCGGATCTGGCTGCCCGTTCTCTGGAGATTATCTGTGAGAATGTGAAACGATTCAGGGAAGAAAAGAATTTAAAAAATCAATTGTCAGTTCGAGACGTATATACAAAGAACTGATGTTTGAGATAAGGGGGACAGACTGAATGAAAAAAATTGTTCCAGAGGCGTGGCAACTGATTCAGGGTGAGAGAGTTGAGGAGAAGAGTGGGTGGATCGAGGCAGAAGTGCCAGGATGTATTCATTACGATCTGATGAGAGCCGGAAAATTAAGTAATCCGTATGCAAGTACAGAAAATGCGGTGAAGGCTGCCTGGGTGGCTGAGAGTGAGTGGACATATCAGTCAGAGGTTTATCTGGAAGAGGCAGATATCAGAGAAAAGCAAATTGCATTGAGAGTATATGGGATCGATACTTATTCAGATATTTATGTAAATGGCCATAAGGTGGGAAGCACTGCGAATGCGTACCGCATTTATGAGTTCCCGGTAGACAGGGAGTGGCTGACTCCAGGTGCCAACCGCCTGACTGTATACATGAAATCCTTTTCCAGGATGATAGCGCCTGTGAGGGAAAGGGCAGAATGCTTAAAAAGGGACGGCAGAACAGAGGGAATGCTGGGGAAAGCATTGATCAGGAGATATCAGAGAAGCTTTTTTACGACCTCCAGCCTTCTAAATCTTGGCACAGGCGTTCTTGGAATGGGAATTAACCGTCCTTTATTTTTCTGCTGTTATGATGATGCATTTATCCGTGATTATCACTTCTCTACGGAAGATCTTTATGATGATACAGCCAATATCGCTGTAGAAGCAGAATTTAACCGTCCGGTTACTGGAACTGTTAAAATGAGCATGGAGGATGAGACGGGGAAAAGGGTCCTCATGTGTGAAACGGAACTTGTACAGGCAGCGGAGGTAAAGATCGAGGCTGTTTTAGAAAAGCCTGATTTATGGTGGCCGGCGGGGTATGGAAAACCTGCCAGATATCAGTTAAAACTGCTGCTGGAAACGGATGACGGAATCAGAGATTTAAAGACATGTAAGGTGGGAATCCGAAAAGTCAGACTGGTAACAGAATTGGAATCGGGAAGAAAAACCTTCTATTTTGAAGTAAATGGCACAAAAGTTTACATACATGGTCAGAATTATATTCCTCTTGATTATTTGAAAGTGTATGGAACTTCAGCAGAATATGAAAGTCTCTTTCGCCTGATTGAAAATGGGAATATCAACCTGATTCGTTTGTGGGGAGGCGGCGCGGTAGAAGAGCAGGAATTCTATGAAGCGTGCGACCGGCTGGGAATTATGATATGGCAGGAATTGTTTCTGCACAGTAACGTATATCCGGATTACGATGAGGCATTTCTGTCCGATTTTTTGAAAGAGACGGAGTGTGTTATCAAACAGGTGAGAAATCACCCCTGCTTCTGCCTGCTCTGTGGAGGAAACGAACAGCAGGAGGGGTGGGATGAATGGGGGTGGAAACAGGAACTGGACCGGTTTTACGGAGAGAGTCTTCCTCTGATTCATGTGCCTCCGCTGGCAGGGACTCTGTGTCCGGAAATTCCTTATATCTACAATTCCCCTCATGGGGGGAAATGGGCGCAGTCACCCGTCGAAGGGGAGTGCCATAACTGGGGGAATTTTTATAATGCAACGAAAGATCCGCTGTTTGTCACAGAGACCTGTTGGACGACAGAGAGCTATTCAAGACCGGAGACACTGGAAAAATATATGGGAATCAAAATGGAGGATTTTACCGGAGTTGGCTGGGGAGAACGATGGAAGGAATTGACGTCACTTCCAATTTTCAACAGAATGCCTTACAGCAACTGGTTTGATTACCGGTCTCTGGCTGCGTACTTATTCAGCCTGGAATTAGAGCAGGCCAGAGCAGACTATCATGCGATCAGCCAGTTCCGATTCCACAGCCCTTCTAACAGCGGAGTTATTTACTGGTCTCTTAATAAGGGCGGTCCTCTGTTTCAGTTCGGCTGCGTTGATTATGGAGGCTGGCCTCTGATGAGCTATTATGTGATGAAGCGGCTTTACAGTCCCATGGCGGTTTCAGTATACCGGGATCTGGATGATGTACGTGCCGTGATATCAAACCATTCTGGCGGGCGGCGTGTGGCCGATTTAATAATCAGACATTTATCCGGAGACGGGGTCTGTATAGAGGAAAATAATATTAGCCAGATATCAATGGAGGCAGGAGAGACATCGTGCAGGGCGGTTATAAACGATCTCTACAAACGGGTTTGCAGCAGGACAAAAGAGAGCGTTCACGCGGTATTAAAAGAAGGAGATGCAGTGGTTTTTGAAGATTTGCTGCTATTCTGCCCTTACTCCGAATATACTCCGCAGCCCGGTCATGTTTTTTGTGATGTTATTGACCGCTCGGAGGGGCATGTGACACTCCGGTTTAGAACTGACGGAATCATTCCCATGATCTGTATCGAAGGAAGCAGGACTGTCTGCAGTGATAATTATTTTTTCCTGACAGCAGGATACGACAGAGTAATACGGCTGGAGTGGCTGGATCGTGCGGGTTCAAGAACGATCGTGGTGAGAAATTTATATGGCGATGAACTGTGGAGGCAAGAATAAACGCGGAAGATGGTGAAAGGGGAATTTTGTTTATGAAGGTATCATTTATTGGTTTGGGGATCATGGGAAAACCTATGAGCAGGAATCTTTTAAAAGCTGGTTATCAACTTAGAGTATTCGATTTGAACCATAAGGCTGTGGAGGAAGCTGCATTGTATGGTGCAGAAACTGCAGAGAGCTGTGCAGAGGCAGTGGAAGGCTGTGACGTATGTATCACGATGCTGCCAAACTCCCCCGATGTGAGAGCGGCTGTTCTTGGAGAAAATGGTGTCATTAAGGGCGCAAAAAAAGGTTTGGTCCTGATTGATATGAGTTCTATAGATCCTACTGAGAGCAGAGCGATTGGGCAGATTCTGAAAGATCACGAAATAGAAATGATGGATGCACCTGTATCGGGTGGTGAACCAAAGGCAGTTGACGGTACTCTTTCTGTAATGGTCGGAGGCAGAAAAGAAACGTTCGAACAGTATCATGAGCTGCTTTCTGTTATGGCAGGCAGCGTCGTATATGTGGGAGAGCTTGGTGCGGGAAATATAGCGAAGCTTGCCAATCAGATCATCGTAGCAATAAATATAGCCGCAGTTTCAGAGGCATTTACATTAGTCAGAAAGGCCGGTGGTGACCCGTCACTGGTTTATCAGGCCATCAGAGGCGGTCTGGCCGGTTCTACGGTTATGGATGCGAAAGTTCCGATGATGCTGGAACGGAATTTTAAACCGGGATTTCGGATTGAGCTGCACGCGAAAGATTTAAACAATGCGTTAAATGCCGGCCATACAGTTCATGCGTCTCTTCCTCTTACCAGTCAGATGATGGAAATGATGCAGAGCCTAAAAGCTTATGGGCTGGAAAAAGAAGATCATGCCAGCCTGTTAAAATACTATGAGAAAATATCTGCGGTGGAATTATAAAACCATAAGAAATGAAGATGAAAAAGTCAATTTGAATGGAATTTCACCAGAAAAGGTGCAGGATTCAGAAATATTTTATGTAAAATAGATATTGCAAAGAAAAAAAACGTGTGCTATCATATATGAAATTCATCGTAGTGCAGTGGTGAATTACAGATAAGACGAAAGGCTGAGAAAGAGACTCTGATTTAAGAAACTTGACAGGAAGAGGGCGTCACCGACTGAGAGCGCCGTCATGAGGGACTGAATTAAGGGAACACTCTGGAGCCGGTATGCCGAAGCGGCCGGAAGGATCTCCGGTGTCAGAGGTAGGTTTACCCGTGACACGCGTTAAGTGAAAGAGTGGAGATAGAAGTATAATATCTCAAAGCGGGTGGTACCGCGGGATCTTATGATAATAAGAGCCCCGTCCCGGAATATGTAACTGTATTCCGGGACGGGGCTTTTCCTGTTTCCGGAATCCAACCAATCTACATCTGGTAAGGAGCGTGCAGACATGGAATTTATGAAAGGTATCCAAAGAAAAGAAACTGTAGAACTGGCCGATTTGCTTTCCGGTGATTACACCGGAAAAACCGTGAGCCTAAACGGGGCGGTCCACACCATCCGCGACATGGGCGAGGTAAGCTTCGTGATCCTGCGAAAAGCGGAGGGACTTGTCCAGTGTGTCAGAGAGCGCTCTGTTCCTGTATACAGGGCAGGGGAACGCGGCGCAGGAGCGGCGCAGGAAGCAGCGGACGGCGGGCTGGAATTCGCGGACAACGGGCCGGAAATCCCTTCGGCAGAATTAAAGGAGGAATCCGCCGTCACCGTCACGGGAATCGTATCGCCGGAGCCCCGTGCTCCCCACGGCGTGGAAATCCGTCTGACAGAGATCAAAGTACTGTCAACACCGGCAGAGGTTCTCCCCATCGCTGTCAGCAAATGGAAGCTGAACACGTCGCTGGAGACGAAGCTGGCCCTTCGCCCCATCACACTCCGCAATCCCATGGAGCGGGCGAAATTCCGGATTCAGGAAGGAATTGTCCGGGGATTCCGGGATTTCCTTCACTCGCAGGGATTTACCGAGATTCGCACACCGAAGATCGTGGCCCGCGGCGCAGAGGGCGGTTCCAATGTGTTCCGTCTCGATTACTTCAACAAGAAGGCAGAGCTGGGGCAGAGCCCGCAGTTTTACAAGCAGACCATGGTCGGCGTCTATGACCGGGTATTCGAGGTGGCTCCCGTATTCCGGGCTGAGAAGCACAACACGACGCGCCATTTAAATGAATACACCAGCCTGGACTTCGAGATGGGATATATCGACGGCTTCGAGGACGTGATGGCCATGGAAACCTCCATGCTCCAGTACGTGATGAAGCTTCTCTCTGAGGAATACGAAAAAGAACTCCGGATGTTAAAGGTTACACTCCCGGACGTGGCAAGAATTCCTGCCGTAACATTCAAACGGGCCAAGGAACTCGTTTCAGAGAAATACAGCCGTCCAATCCGCAATCCCTATGATTTAGAACCGGAAGAAGAACACTTAATCGGCCGGTATTTTAAAGAAGAATACGACAGCGATTTCGTATTTGTCACCCATTACCCGTCAAAAAAACGTCCGTTTTATGCTATGGACGATCCCCATGATCCAAAATATACGTTAAGCTTTGACCTGCTGTTTAAGGGGCTGGAGATCACCACCGGAGGCCAGAGGATCCATGATTACGATACCATCATAAAGAAGATGGAGAAAAGAGGTATGGACCCGGAAGAACTTGCTTCTTATTTAATGATATTCAAATACGGAATGCCGCCCCACGGAGGTCTCGGAATTGGTCTGGAGCGGCTGACCATGCGGTTATTAGATGAGCAGAATGTACGGGAAACGACCATGTTTCCACGTGACGTGACGCGCCTGGAACCATAGTGTATATTTATATCGGCGGCACGGCTGCGTGCCCGGAATGAGCAATTTGGTAATATGTCAAGAGGAAAATGAAAAAGATTTTCTAAGAAAAGGGTAACTTTAATAAACCTACGGTTCAAAAGAAACGTAAGTTCGATATGCACTATGGATTACCTACTCTTTTCCACAGAGTAGAGTTGGCTTTTGTCCAGCAGTCCAAAAAGCATACGTATCAGTTTACGGGAAGTCAACGCGAGTGCTCGTTTGTGCTGATGGGTTCTCACCTCAGCAAATTTCTTGTCATAAAAAGCTTTGTATTCCGGGCAGTGCCTGATGACGCTTCCGGCGGCCTCGATCATGTAATACCGCAGATAGCGGTTTCCAGCCTTGTTCATGGGTGTGTCCTCAGCTTCAAAGTTGCCGGACTGGTTTTCCTTCCAGACAATGCCGCAATATTTGGCAAGTGCATCATTGTTTTTAAAACATTTGATAGTGCCGATTTCAGCAAGAATGCCACTGGCATAAACCTTGCCGATTCCGGGAACCGAGTTGAGGACCTGGTACTCGGTAGGATTCAGCCCTTTCACCGTTCTTAAAATAGCATCATCAATTGCTTTGAGCTCCTTTTCAAATGCATTGATGCAGTTAAAGGAACACCCGATCGAGACTGTCAAAGGTTCATAAAGGCACTTGTCCAGCCTGTAAGAATCATTAGCAGCCTTTTGAAGCAGATAAGTGGCCTGCTCTGGATCATGGATGCGTCCGCGGCTTTTGGAACTGATAAAAGCAATCAGTTCATCTACAGAAGCATTTACGATGGCTTCGGTAGAAAGGTAGTCCGTCAGAACAGCTTCAGCAGTGGCACCATATTTATTGGAGAAAGGGTGCTCATCGTTGTCCAGCATGGCAAACTCGCTGAATTTCAGAAAGATGTTGTTGAGCATGTAGGTTTTCTCCCTGGCGATGCATTCTGTAATGTGAAGCCGGTGCCGTGTAAGGCGCTGGAGTGCAAGATACTGTGCCCCGCGCCAGGGCTGTGTGTTAATCCGGCCGACCCTGGCGAAATCAGCGATGACAAAGGAATCAATCCCATCGTTCTTATCAAGGGAATTAAAGGATTCTTTATACTTTGCCACTTCCTTGGGATTGAGGCAGTAGACCTTCGTGGAGAAGGGAGCCAGCATTTGACAGGTGGAAAGGTAATTGGCAATGTGGACGCCGTAAAAGCCAGTGGACTCCAAACCAATGATGATGGAGCGGAACTCATGATGCTGTTGGAGAACCTCGGCAATCATCAGTTCCATCTGTTCAGCGCCATACTGAGAGTTTGGGATGGAGGCCATCCGAATGAGGAACTCTTGCTCGAAGTTCAAAGCAGAGATAACGTTTAAACGGGAACCGATATCGATACCAACAAAAAGCGTTGAGAGGTAATCGATTTTCTTCATATGTAATCACCACCTTTCAGGTAAGAATGGGGAATCAGAGCCAAAGCTTATCCCGATTCGATGTACCGGCTGAAACCTCGCGTTATCAGCATTGGACCAGTAGAAATACCCTGCTGGAGGCTAGAACTGGGGATGCAGCATTTGTGTAAGCAGTCATGGTACACCGTCTGGGCTGCAAGCTTATTGAGCAATAGCCATAGGCTTTGCAGGAGGGAACCAGCAGTGACCTTAGCTAAGATTCCACTGGGAATCATTATAGCATCGGGAAGCTCTGATATAAAGTAACATGTAAACTGTATAGATGGGAAAAGGATGAACCAGCGCTCCTGGAGGAGACCCCTCCTGATATGACATCACAGAATATCCTTACATCTATACCACAAAAAGAATAAGTCTATAGCCTGTTTTGCTTGGCTATAAACTTATTATACGAGGAGGGAATGAGATGGCATACAGGATTGATGATGCAACAATCGAATACGTGGGAATCCTGGCTAAGCTTGAATTGTCTGAGTCCGAAAAGGAAGATGCAAAAAAAGACATGGGACGTATGCTGGATTATATTGATAAACTGAACGAGCTGGACACAGACGGGGTGGAACCCATGACCCATATTTTTCCGGTGACAAACGTGTTCCGCGAGGATACGGTGAGAGAAGCTGCTGACTCTTATGACACTACAGGGGAACACAGCAGTGATGGCAGGGAAAACACACTGAAAAATGCACCGGAACAGAATAATGGCGCATTTAAGGTCCCGAAAACAGTGGAATAAGGAGGGAGCCCATGACGGAAAAAGAAATCTTATCATTGACCGCGGTACAGCTGGGAAAAAAGATAAAAGAAAAAGAAGTGACGTGCGAAGAGGCTCTGACAGCCGTATTCGCCCAGATTGAGAGGCAGGAATCCAGCCTTCACTGTTACGTAACTCTGGAAAAAGAAAAGGCTTTAAAACAGGCGCGGGAGATACAGAAAAAGATCGATGAAGGCCAGCTTGCCGGGCCTCTTGCAGGTGTTCCCGCTGCGGTAAAAGACAATATGTGTATAGAAGGTATGCGCACTACATGCAGCTCGAAGATTCTGGAGAACTTCGTCCCCACCTACACGGCGGAGGCAGTGGAGAACTTAAGGAAGGCGGGAGCCGTGATCATTGGAAAGACCAACATGGATGAGTTTGCCATGGGAAGTACGACGGAAACATCGGCCTTCGGTGTCACGAGAAATCCCTGGAATACGGATCACGTTCCCGGCGGCTCTTCAGGCGGATCCTGCGCCGCAGTTGCGGCAAACGAATGCTTCTATGCGCTGGGTTCCGACACCGGCGGCTCCATACGGCAGCCCAGTTCTTTCTGTGGGGTGACCGGTTTAAAACCAACTTACGGGACCATTTCCCGGTATGGGCTTATCGCTTACGGCTCCTCTCTGGATCAGATCGGGCCGGTGGCGAAGGATGTGACGGACTGTGCGGTTATTATGGAGGCATTGGCAAGTCATGACGCGAAGGACAGCACATCGGTGGACCGGGAAGCCGTGATGCGGCAGAAGATGGAACAGGGAGCAGCCGGCTGGACTTCAAATGGAGGCTGTGATTTCACCTCAGCTTTGGTGGATGATGTAACGGGGATGAGAATTGGAATTCCCGGCGATTACCTGGGTGAAGGGCTTGATCCGGAGGTAAAAGAAGCTGTTTTAAAGGCGGCGGATGTATTGAGGGAAAAGGGCGCCTCTGTGGAAGAGTTTGATTTGGGCATGGCAGAATATGCGATTCCGGCATATTATGTCATTGCCTCTGCGGAAGCCAGTTCCAACTTATCACGCTTCGACGGCGTTAAATACGGTTTCCGCGCAAAGGATTATGACGGCCTTCACGACATGTATAAAAAGAGCCGTTCCCAGGGATTCGGACCGGAAGTAAAGCGGCGTATTATGCTTGGCTCGTTCGTTTTGAGCTCCGGTTACTACGATGCCTATTATTTAAAAGCACTTCGGACCAAGGCATTGATTAAAAAGGCTTTTGACCGTGCCTTTGAGAAATACGATGTGATTCTCGGGCCGGCTTCACCGGCCACGGCGCCGAAGCTGGGAGAAAGCCTGAGTGATCCTTTAAAGATGTATCTCGGCGATATTTATACAATTTCCGTCAATCTGGCCGGGCTTCCCGGGCTATCGGTGCCCTGCGGAAAAGATTCAGGAGGACTCCCCATCGGCCTTCAGCTGATCGGAGACTGTTTTCAGGAAAAGAATATCATCCGCGCCGGTTACGCGTTTGAGAGAAGCCGTTCTTATGAAATGCCGCCTTGTGCAGTGCCGGAAGCGGCTGAGTCTGTGACGGTACAATCCGGCATGGCGGCCGGAAAGGAGGCGGAGTAGATGAGCAGACAGTATGAGACAGTCATTGGACTGGAGGTCCACGTGGAGCTTGCCACGAAAACGAAGATTTTCTGTTCCTGCTCTACGGAATTCGGCGGAGCACCCAACACCCATACCTGCCCGGTCTGCACCGGAATGCCGGGGGCGCTTCCTGTTCTGAACAGACAGGTGGTGGAATACGCCCTGGCGGTGGGGCTGGCGGTGAACTGTGAAATCAACCAGTACTGCCGGTTTGACCGGAAAAACTATTTTTATCCCGACAATCCCCAGAATTATCAGATCTCTCAGCTCTACCTCCCCATCTGTCATCACGGTTTCGTGGAGATCGAGACAGCGGCCGGTAAGAAGAAAGTGGGGATTCACGAGATCCACATGGAGGAGGATGCAGGAAAGCTGATCCATGATGAATGGGAAGACTGTTCCCTGGTGGATTATAACAGAAGCGGCGTTCCGCTTATCGAGATCGTCTCGGAACCGGATATGCGAAGCGCAGAGGAAGTGATCGCGTATTTAGAGAAGCTGCGGCTGATCATCCAGTATCTCGGAGCATCGGACTGTAAGCTTCAGGAAGGTTCCATGCGGGCGGATGTGAACCTGTCCGTTCGGGAAGCCGGAGCTCCGGAATTCGGTACCAGGACGGAAATGAAGAACTTAAACTCCTTTAAGGCCATTGCCAGAGCGATCGAGGGGGAACGAAAGCGCCAGATCGAGCTTCTGGAGGAAGGGAAGAAGGTGATTCAGGAGACACGGCGCTGGGATGATAATAAGGAAAGCTCCCGTGCCATGCGCTCCAAAGAGGATGCCAAAGATTACCGTTATTTCCCGGATCCCGACCTGCCTCCGGTGTTTATAAGCGATACCTGGATACAGGAGATAAAGGACCGCCAGCCGGAGTTTAAGACCGGGAAGATGGCGAGATACCAGACTGAACTGGGGCTTTCCGAATATGATGCGGATATCATTACAGGATCAAAGCGCATGGCGGATATCTTTGAAGCAACCGTTTCCCTGTGCAAAAAGCCGAAAGAAGCGGCCAACTGGCTGATGGTAGAGGGTATGAGGCTGTTGAAGGAGGAGGCCCTGGAACCGGAGGCCATAAGATTTTCACCGGAAAATCTTGCAAAATTAATTGTTTTGGTGGATAATGGTACTATTACCCGCACGGTAGCGAAGGAAGTATTTGAAAAAATATTCGCTGAAGATATTGATCCCGAGGCCTATGTAGAAGAAAATGGGCTGAAGGTGGTAAATGACGAGGGAGCGCTCCGCGCCGTGATAGAGGAGGTTATAGCAGCAAATCCACAGTCTGTGACAGATTACCGTAATGGGAAAGAGAGAGCCAGGGGCTTTTTAGTCGGGCAGACGATGCGGGCGATGAAAGGGAAAGCGGACCCCGCCATGGTAAATAAGATGATAGAGGAACTGCTGTAATCCGGCAGCTGGCTGCCGTCTTGGGAGAGAAAACTCCCGGAAACGAATGAAGGAGATAATATGAGGAGGAAGAAGAAAGCGATGAAACCGTATGCAGAGATGACGAAGGAAGAGTTACAGGAACTTAGAAAACAGCTTTCCACCAAGTACAGGGAGTATCAGGGCAAGGATTTACGCCTCGATATGTCCAGAGGAAAGCCAAGTGTGGATCAGCTGGATTTATCCATGGGAATGATGGATGTGCTGAGCAGCGATGATGATTTAACGTGTGAAGACGGTACGGACTGCCGCAACTACGGCGTGCTCGACGGCATCAAGGAAGCGAAAGAACTGCTCGGAGACATGATGGAGGTTCATCCGGACCAGATCATCATCTACGGCAACTCCAGCTTAAATGTCATGTATGACACGGTTTCACGTTCCATGACACACGGTGTGATGGGAAATACCCCGTGGTGTAAATTAGACAAGGTAAAATTCCTCTGCCCGGTTCCCGGATATGACAGACATTTTGCCATTACGGAATACTTTGGCATTGAGATGATCAATGTTCCCATGACGCCAACAGGCCCGGATATGGATAAGGTGGAAGAACTGGTTGCAAATGACGAATCCATCAAGGGGATCTGGTGCGTGCCGAAATACTCCAATCCTCAGGGAATCTCCTACTCCGACGAGACGGTACGCCGCTTTGCCAGATTAAAACCGGCTGCTCCGGATTTCAGAATCTACTGGGATAATGCCTATACGATTCATCATTTATACGACCACGACCAGGATCATTTAATCGAAATCCTGGCGGAGTGCAAGAGAGCGGGGAATCCGGACCTGGTTTACAAGTTCGCTTCCACCTCCAAAGTAAGCTTCCCGGGTTCCGGTATCGCAGCTATCGCCTGCAGCCAGAACAATCTGGTAGACATCAAGAAGCAGTTAAAGATTCAGACCATCGGCCATGACAAGGTAAACCAGCTGCGCCACGTGCGTTTCTTCGGGGATATCCACGGAATGGTAGAGCATATGAGAAAGCATGCGGATATCATGAGACCGAAGTTCGAAGCTGTAATCGAGATTCTGGAGAGAGAACTGGGCGGCCTTGGAATCGGTTCCTGGACCAGTCCAAAGGGCGGATATTTCATTTCCTTTGATTCACTGGATGGCTGTGCGAAGTCTATCGTAGCAAGATGTAAGAAGGCAGGTCTTATCATGACCGGTGCGGGCGCAACCTACCCATATGGAAAGGATCCGCATGACAGCAACATCCGTATCGCTCCGTCCTATCCGCCGTTATCTGATTTAATTCTGGCGATGGAATTATTTGCACTGTGCGTGAAGATTGTGAGTATTGATAAATTGCTGGCTGAGATGAATTAATAATAGAGATCGAAAATAAAAGAGAGCCATACAGTGAACGCTCTGAGTGAGAATGCTGTCAAAGCCAAATATTGGCCTTGGCAGCATTTTACTTATAAAGGTTACTTTTTTGCCTGAAAAAAGCAGCTGCAGGGGATTTCTTTACAGGGACTTAGGGCTATGATATGATAAAGCAGTCAGAGTATAAATGAAGCAGGTGAATACGTGAATATGAAATTTACAAAAATGCTGATGCATTACATAACAAAATATTTTCTGGGTTTTCTGATTGTTTTCCTGAGCAGTATTCTGGTGGCTTTCGTCGCTGGCCGAAGTATTGAGGCTTATATTATTGAGAAGGGAGAGATGAAAAACCAGGAGGGAATCAATGGTATTTATGAAATGGTAAATAAAATGGAACTGATAAATGAAATGATGGCCAAGAACCAGACATTCAGCACGATTGTTTACCAACAGGGAAAGATTCCCAAGGAGGATGTTTTAAAGCTGCGGGAGGCTAATAAAATGTTCAGTGAGATTGGCTTTGTAGCAGATTACACGCCATATGTGTTTATGCTGTTCAAAAATAATGACCTGTACCTGTCTACCAGCCAATGCAGCTTTAATTTTCAGGATTATTACAATAAATTTCTTCGGATTCGGCGGGAAGGTGTGGATTTATCAGACTCAAATGCAGTACATGACGAACTGTTCGGGAGGTATGCGCAGCACAATCAGTTTGTCAGAGTGGATCAAATAAAGTTTATTTATAATGAAAAGGAGCGCTCATTGGATGATGCAATTCTTTACCTGACGAGCAGCGAATTTACGCGGCTGAACCCACAGTATTTGTCTTGTTTTGTCATAGACAGAGATTATCTGATTAAAAGCATTATGATGCCGGAATTAGAGAAGGATGGATTTCTTTATATTCAGGATTCCAGGACCGGAGATGTTTTATTGAAGTATGGGAATGTTCCAGAGGGGATTGGGGCATATGAAAATGGCCAGGTAATCGAAGATGAGGGAAATTACCGACTGATTGTGAATCATCAGGAGGACTTACAGTGGAAGATTATTACCGGTATTCCAATGGCATTTATCAATAGTCAGATGTGGCCGGTAAACAGGCTTCTTATTATTTATCTTTGTATTGGTCTTCTGTTGGTAATCGGGTTGACTGCATTTTACAGTTATCAGCATTATTCCGGTATGAAACGGGTTCTGTTTGCCCTTCCTGCAGAAAATGAAATAGAGAACAGTAAAAAGAAATTTGACGAATATGGGCTTCTGACAGATAATATCATGGCGTTGAAGAAGAACGGTAATGAATACCGCATGAAGATGGAGGAACTGGCGAAACAGAACGAAGCCATGATGTTGGAGCATTTAATCGTCATGGGAATCTGGTTGCCAGAGGAACGGCGGGTATTCGAAAAATGCTTTGAGAAAGTGCCGGAATTTTTCTGTGTAGCAGTAGTACGCCTTCAACAGAAGGAATACGGAAATTCAGACATCGTAACACTTGCTATGGTAGAGTATGTGAAAAAGCATTATCCCGGAAAATTTACGAATGTGTACAGCGGGCTTTCCGACGAACTGTTCCTTTTTGAATTGAATCCGGAACAAGAGGCCAATGTTTTGGGAATCAAGAAGTTGTTTGAGGAGGTGGTCACCATGGTTACCGCTGCCTATGATGTGATTCTCCATGTTGGCATCAGTGCGATCGGAACAGATCTTGCAAATGTGAATAAATGTTATGAACAGGCTCGTCAGATTGTTCGGGCGCAGTACGCCTGCAGCAATGAAAATGTGATAAAGACATACGATATTTCTGCCAACGCTCTATATGCAAACCCGGTTAATATGGAATTTTTGAATCATCTTTATACGCTTCTAATCTGCGGTCAGCATGAGGAGATATGCATGCAGTTGAATAAGGTTGAGAACTACTACAGCAGGATGCCGTACTTATATGAGGCACAGAAGGAACAGATTTTTTACTCGATCCGCAATATCCTGTACTCGGCCTGGCTTCATCTGGACGGAGAGACGGATTCCAGGAAAAATTTTCCTGTGTTTCAGAAGAATTTAAAGTGTGGAGAAATGATGGAGATGCTGCGGAAAAGCTCAGCCGAACTCTGCGATTTTATCAGTCAGACGAAGAAAAGCAAGAACGAGGGGCTGAAGGAGAAGATTACCAGATATTTGAGCAGCCATTACGAGGAAGCAGGTCTCTCTGCCTACCGAGCCAGCAGCGAGATCGGAATTTCAGAAAAATATCTGTCCCAGTTTTTGAAGGAGCAGACTGGTGAGACATTCTCCTCTTATTTGTTGCAGCTGCGGATTGAAAAGGCAAAGGAACTTTTGGCGACTACGGATTACAGCAATGATAAGATTGCGCAGATGACCGGATTTGGGGCAGTTAATACCTTTTACCGGAATTTCAGCAAACAGGTGGGGGTTACACCGAAGGTCTATAAGGAAAACTGTGAAGGCCGGTAAAAACAACGGTTTTCCAATCATATCTCAGTACTATCTCATTCGTATTTTCATAAAAATCTTACCATATGAGAGGGCAGGAAAAATGTGAGACACCATTTTCTTACCCTCTGGTATTCTTTTTAATCTTTGACAGTATCCAAATAACAGTATAATGTGGTACGATACGTCCATCGAAAAACTACATATTGGAGAGGAGGCATAAAGATGCAGGAAACAGAAAAAGGTCCTCTTCTTACGGATGAGACATTTTTTCATAACTGTCTTGATTTAGGCAGGCAGGAAATGAAAGAAGTGCGTTATTTTGCGGAGAACCATGATTATGTTCAGGCAAGAAGAGCTCTGGCAGCGGTGCTGCGGTCCGGACTTGCCAGCCGGAAAGAACGTTTTTTTGCAATTCCGTATGAGGAACCAGAGAATGTCTGGAAATATCCGTATGAAACGGATAGAGAAGTGTGTGAACGCCTGCAAAGGCACGTTCTGGTATCAGTAGGAGTTCCCTGCGATTTTGGGGCTATGGGTGAGATTAACTGGAAAGCCAACCCTACCTATAATCAGTATAAAGAATGGACGTGGCAGCTGAACCGTCACCACGAGTGGAAAATACTGGCTCACGAGTATAACCGGACAAAGAATGTGGAATATGCTTATCAGGCTGTTCAATTCTTTCAATCCTGGGTCTGTCAGGCAGTGTGTCCGGATGCTTCTGTATCCGGGTACGATACCGAATGCTGGCGGACCATCGAGTGTGGAATCCGAATGGGAGCGAACTGGCCGTATGTGCTGTATACATTTTTCGATACGGAGGCATTTACCGACGATCTTCTGGTGGAATGGTATCAATCGGTATGGGAACATGGACAGAGACTTTACAGAAACAGGACACATGGAAACTGGCTGATTATGGAGATGAACGGGCTGGCTCAGACAGGAATACTTTATCCGCAGTTTAAACAGTCAGTAACGTGGCTGCAATCTGCGTTTTCTGCACTGGATGAGGAACTGGGGCGTCAGATTTATCCCGATGGATTCCAGTATGAATTATCCACCGGATATCATGATGTTGTTATCAATAATTATGAACGGTTGATTCTGGTGGCCCGCGCGTTCGATGTCCCGATTCCTGAGCGTATGACGGAGCGGCTGACAACCGCCTGTGAGATCGACGTGAAGCTTATGATGCCAAACGGCTGTCTGCCGGATATCAATGATGGCAAGATGGAGGAAACCCGGAAACTGCTGGAACCAAAGCTTACATTGATCGGAGAAGAGGCGGAACCCTCCATCCTTTGGGCGGCCAGTGGCGGAAAAAGGGGAACCTGTCCCGATTATCAGTCAATCGCGCTTCCATACTCGGGCTTCTTCGTTATGAGAAATGGCTGGGAGAGCGGCAGTGTATGGGGACTTCTGGATGCCGCGCCCTTTGGGCGGGCCCATCAACATGAAGATAAGCTGAATTTACTTATCTACGCGCAGGGAAAGTATCTGTTGACTGAAGGCGGAAATTATGCCTATGATGATTCCGAGATGCGCCGCTATGTCCTGTCGTCCAGAGCTCACAACACAGTCCTGGTGGATCAGAAGGGGCAGAACCGAAGAGCCTCATACACCTGGGAAGACAGCGATATCAAAAAGCTTTCCGGGATGAAGTGGGGAATCGGAGATACTTATGACTGGGCAGAAGGCTGCTATGATGAGATGTATGGCGGTATGGAATGCTGGAATTGGGGAAAACCCGGAAAGAATGAAGAAAACGCGGAAAATGAAATTCCGTCTCCGGAGGCAGGAGTGCGCCATACAAGATCGGTTTATTTTGTTAAAAAAGCACCGGAGGGCTTAAACCCGTTTTTCCTTGTGTCAGACCGTCTGGAATCTCAAAATTTCCATACATACGATTTCCTGTGGCATGTAGACAGTGAGAATCCTGTGATTACAAAGGCTGGGGTGGATTTAAAAAATATGGCCGTCTGTGTTTCAGGGAGCGGGAAAACTATGGAAGTAATCTGTGGGAGAGAGGAACCGGAGTGGCAGGGATATGCGGCCACCGGTACGGAGCAGGGGAGGTATCGGGAAATCAACTGTATCGTTGTCAGGGTAAAGTCTGACAACATCAGAATTATAACGGTTTTATATCCGCACAGCGCAGGGGAGATCACAGCCTGCCGCGTTTGTGGGGGTGAAAACATAGAGGATGGGAATATCGAAGTGGCATTTTCCGATGGTCGGACATATTCCTTCCTGGAAGCAGCAATGAGAAACGAGAATGAAGGAGGAGAAGTTTCATGAGAAAAAAAGCAAAGAGAACAGCCGCGTTGGGTATGGCCGCGTTGATGACCGCAGCCGCATTATCAGGCTGCCAGAGCAAAAGCAGTGAGACGGCAGGCGGTACAGCAGATACAGGAGGTAATACCACGGCGGCGGAAGCAGAAACACAGGGCGGTGATGACAATAAGCTGGTGGTCGCAATCCAGACGAATAGCTATGTGACAGATTATGATAACAATTACTTTACAAAATACCTGGAAGATAAGCTGGGAATTGAGCTGGAATTTTATCAACTTCCGGCGGCAACGGACGAAGTTAGAACCAAGGTATCCCTGATGGCCACTTCCAATGATAATCTTCCAGATGTACTGATTGTAGATAATGCGCTGACACCGGAAACAATTTTGGAATACGGCAGCAGTGGAGTGTTTCTGCCTTTGAACGAATATATGGAAGATTCTTCCAAAATGCCGAATTATAATGCAATTCCAGAAGAAGACAAGAAGGTGATGGAAGCGGCCCAGACGATGGCGGACGGAAATATGTACAGCTTATCCAAATATGAACCGGAGACTTGGAATGTGACCCCGAATCGCATGTTTATAAATAAAGCATGGATTGACAAGCTGGGACTTTCCATGCCTACGACAACCGATGAACTGAAAGCCGTACTAAAGGCGTTTCATGATCAGGATCCTAACGGAAATGGCGTTCAGGATGAGATCGGAGTTTATGGATACCAGGCGGGCGGATACGGCCAGAATATTACGGCAGCGCTCATGAATTCTTTTGAATTCTGGAATGGAGGCAGCTTAAACGGCGGTCTCGCCCTTGATAAGGATGGGAAAACAGTCATCGCACCATTTACGACAGAAGGCTGGAAAGCCGGACTGGCATACATGAATGATCTCTATAATGAGGGGCTGCTCTCACCGGCAATTTTTACCGATGACGATACGCAGTTTAAGGCCACATTAAATGAGGATACCAATGTGGTGGGACTGGTGTCCTTCGGCTCCCTCTCCAACTATCCGGATGCTGCAAACAACAGTAACTACCTGGAAATGGAGATTATGAATCCAGTTAAGGGACCGGATGGAACGAATTATACCCCATACACAGAATATTCCCCAAACCAGGAGTTCTTCATCTTTAACGGATGCAAAAATGTAGATCTGGCAGTGAAATTTGCGGATGCATTCTACGATCATGAGACCTCCACGGTCGCGAGGTTCGGTGAAAAGGGAGTTGATTATACCGACGATCCGGCACAGATGGAAAAGATGACGAATGCCTATGTGGCGGCCGGCCTTTACGACAAGGTAACCCTGGCTTACATCTCAAACTACTGGCTGGAGCCGTCAGCACAGACATGGCACGGAGTATCACCGAGATATGCAAGCCTTGAGGAAATGAATACCGTTGCAAACGGCATGGTGCCATACGACCCGGAAGACAAGACACAGTTAAATGCCAAGAGTTATGAGTATTATTTTGACAAGCATCCGGAGAAAGTTCTCCCACTTCTTCATTATACTGAGGATGAGGCAGGTCAGATACAGGAAGCACTTTCTAATATACCAACTTATGTTAATCAGACAATGGCAGAATTTATCACTGGAGCAAGGGATATTGAAACAGGATGGGATTCTTATATGTCAGAATTAAAGGGAATGGGACTCGATGAGTGGCAAAAGAGCGCCCAGGCGGCTTATGACCGTTCTGTAGAATAGACAAAACATGGCCTGTTTGAATATTGTTTTCAAACAGGCCGTAATACAAAAAGGAGGAATCTGATTGTGGCAGGAAACAGAAAAGACAGCCCGATCACGGGAAAGAGAGATTTAAAGAGACAGCTTCTCGCCCGATGGCAGTTGTACCTGATGCTTTTGCTGCCGCTGATCTACATTGCGGTGTTTGCATACGTCCCGATGGGCGGACTGGTGATTGCATTTAAAAAATATAATGTGAGGCAGGGGATCTGGGGCAGTGCATGGGTAGGATTTGATAATTTTATCAAATTTTTCACTTCATACAAATTTCCGATTATCATGAAAAATACGTTGGTGATCTCCTTATACAGTCTCGCAGTTTCATTTCCAATCCCCATTATCTTTGCGCTGCTGTTAAATGCAATGTTGGGAAAACGGTATAAGAAAGCGATACAGACGATCACATATGTGCCATACTTCATCTCGACTGTAGTAATGGTAGGATTGATTTTCCAGGTACTAAATAACCGGAGTGGAATTTACGGGAGCCTCTATACGATGATAACCAACAGGACGGCACCAAATATTCTGGCCAACGGAAAGCTGTTTAAGCATATCTATGTCTGGTCGGGAGTATGGCAGACCACAGGATACAGTGCAATTATTTATATTGCTGCGCTGGCTGGTGTGGATCAGTCGCTTCATGAGGCAGCCGAAATCGACGGAGCAAGCAGGTTCCAGCGGCTGCGTTACATCGATGTCCCGGCCATTCTCCCGACAGCCAGCATTATGCTGATTCTGGCGGTTGGAAATATCATGAATGTGGGGTTTGAGAAAGTATTGCTGATGCAAAACAACCTGAATCTGAACTACAGCGAGATCATATCGACTTATGTATATAAGGTAGGACTTGCCAGTGGAATTAATGATTTTTCGCTGTCGACGGCCATTAGTATGTTTAACTCGGTGATCAACTTTATCCTCCTGATGATAGCAAACTGGGGGAGTAAGAAGCTGAGCGGCAATGGAATCTTTTAGGGAGGGCGGATATGCATAAATTCAAGAATTACAGTCTGAATGACAAACTATTTTACATTGTGATTACAGCCCTTCTGACGATGTTTTTTATCCTTGTGCTGTATCCCTGCATCTATGTGATCAGCGCGTCGTTTTCGTCCGGAACCGCGGTACAGAGCGGAAAGGTGGTTCTGTTTCCGGTGGATTTCAGTCTGGAAGGTTACAAAACCGTGTTTCATACGAAGACGGTATGGACGGGCTTCCGCAATTCGTTGTTCTATACATTTGCAGGAACGGCAATTAATATTGTCATGACACTGACGGCTGCTTACTGTCTGTCGAGGGATGATCTTCCGGGGCGGAATGCGGTCATGCTGATTTTTACGTTTACCATGTTCTTTAATGGCGGAATGATTACATCCTACATACTTGTGCAGAATCTGCATTTGCTGAATACGGTGTGGTCGCTGCTGCTTCCGGGAGCCATCGGGGTCTACAACCTGATTATAGCAAAGACATTTATTCAGAATTCTATCCCGGGAGAACTTCTGGAGGCGGCCAGGATAGATGGCTGTTCGGATTTTATGTATTTTATTCGAATCGTTCTGCCTCTTTCTAAGGCAATTGTGGCGGTGCTTGTGTTGTTCTATGGAGTGGGCCATTGGAATGCGTATTTTAATGCCATGATCTATCTTCACGATAAAGCGTTGTATCCACTGACACTGTTTTTACGGGAAATTCTGATGGCAGATCAGATCGATCCATCCACGGTAACGGATCCGGAACTGCAGGCACAGCTTGCTCAGGCTGCAGGTGTCATCAAGTACGCGCTGATCGTGGTGAGCATGGTTCCTGTGCTTTTGATATATCCTTTTATTCAGAAATACTTTGTAAAGGGAGTCATGATTGGATCGGTGAAAGGTTAAGTGCATCTGGTAACGGCGTTATTTACTAAAATGAAGGAGATAAAAGTATGTCAGAACAACTATTACTAAAGGCAGAGGAGCAGGCCTGGGCCAGTGAAACTCTGAAGAAAATAGAAAAAAAATTAAAGAAAGTGAGCATACGCTCCGCACACAAGATCCCATATACAACGGTTGAGGGTGTTCATGATGACCGGTCTGGGGATGATAAAATAGACTGGTGGACCAATGGATTTTGGGGCGGTATGATGTGGCAGTTGTTTACATTGACGCATGATGAGGAATATAAGAAGATTGCCGTGGAAACGGAAGAAAAGATGGATAAAAATTTAATGTGTGCGGAGGGACTGACCCATGATAATGGATTTAAATGGTTATTGACTTCAGTTGCTGATTATCGGCTGACCGGTGACGGAAAGTCGAAGAATCGCAGTATGCTGGCTGCCTGTAATCTGGCCGGTCGGTACAATCCGCGAGGCCATTTTCTGCGGGCTTGGAATGACGGAATGGGATACCGGGATGAGGATAACCGCGGTTGGGCAATTATTGATTGTATGATGAACCTTCCTTTGCTTTACTGGGCGTTTGAGGAAACCAAGGATCCGAGATTCTATGAGATCGCTGTGGATCATGCGGATACGGCCATGAAGGCTTTTGTAAGAGATGATGGATCTGTAAGGCATATTGTGGAATTCAATCCTGAGACGGGTGAGATGGTAAGAGATTACGGTGGACAGGGATACGGGGAAGGATCTTCCTGGACCAGAGGTCAGGCATGGGGCTTATACGGTTTTGTAATAAGCTATTTGCATACGAAGGATAAAAAATATCTTAATACTGGCAAGAGAATTGCCAATTACTTTATAGCTAATATTCCGGAGGACAATCTGATTCCGGTGGATTTTAGACAGCCGGAGATTTGCAGTCTGGAAGATTCCACCGCTGCTGCCATTGGGGCCTGCGGACTTATTGAGATAGCTAAGCAGGAGAAGGGGCGGGAAAGCCGTGTCTATTTAAACGCGGCTTTCCGTCTGTTGAGGACGCTTGCTTCGGAGCGGTGCAGCTGGAATGAAGAGGAAGATCAACTGTTAGAAAAATGTACGGCAGCTTATCATGACAAGGAACACGAATTCTCGATTATATATGGGGATTACTATTTCCTGGAGGCATTGATGAAACTGACGGGAGACGAGTTTTTTCTGTGGTAAACCAGTGAGGTCATGGTCAGTCAAACAGCACCAGATTAATAAATGCCTGAAAACTCTCGCTTTGGAACTTATCCTTATGAAACACCACGTGGTTCATGCAGCTGACATCGAAGTCCTTCACATCAATCTCCACAATCTCCCCGCGCTGAATGTAAGGATCGGCAAAGATCCGGGGAACAACGCCTATGCCCAGATTTTCACGGACAGCCTGGACGATCACGTCAGAATTGGTGCTGGACCACAGCGGAGCGGCGGTTAAGTTATGCAGGGTCAGGGCGCAGTCAAAGGCGTCCCGGATTGTACAGCCCTCCTCCCGCAGGATGAGAGGCTCTTCCAGGAGGCGTTCTAAGGATACGGGCTGACTGGTTTGCCGGGCAAATGGATGGTCAGGAACGCAGATGACGGCCAGCGGGTAGGAGGAAAATGGAATTTTCTCCAGCTGCTCGTCGGGGACCACACCCTCGATCAGACCGATATCCAATTCGTTTCTAAGGAGAAGCTGAGCAATCTCTTTGGAATTGTTCACAGTGACTTTTATGACGGACTCCGGATTGCTTTTCATAAAACGGGAAATCACACCAGGGAGCAGGAAGCTGGCCAGAGTCACGCAGGAGCCGACACGGAGCGGAGTCTGGCGGTTTAAGGCGCCGGAACAGGTTTCAAGATCGTGATAGAGCTCCAAAAGCGGTATCACTTTTGAGAGGTAGAATTTGCCGTTCTCATTGATGACGATTTTCCGGGAAACGCGGTCGAAGAGGGAGGCCCCTACGGATTCTTCCAGTTCGTTGATTGCGTGAGAAATAGCCGGCTGCGTCATGGACAGCGTTTTCGCCGCTCCGGTGATACTGCCCTCTTCACAGACGGTTTTGAAGATAGTAAGATGTCTTAAGTTCATGATCAGGATCCCTTCCATTACCAATACAACATATGATAATAGATATTATATCATTCTGATAATGAATTGAACAGAGATTTTTGCCTTTTTTTGAAAAATAATAGCAAAATAACAGCAAAATAACAGCGAACCCTGGCGATCAGAGCGTTAAGAGCATGAGATACTCATCCGCATAGCTGCCATCCCGGTATTTAAACGAATGGGGGCGGCTGCCATAGATGCGGAAGCCATATTTCTTATAAAGGGCGATCGCACGCTCATTTTCGCAGACTACCTCCAGTTCGATCATCTCGAGATCCATTTCTCTGGCGCATGTGATAATGGCCGACAGCAGCAGCGAACCGATTCCCAGCCCCCAGTACTCTTTCCGGATGGAAATACCGAAGGCGGCGCGGTGGCGGTACCGTTCCCTCTGGGCGATGGGGCTCAAGCCGGCGTTGGCGACGATGGTTCCATCCACAACAGCACAGATCATCAAGTCAGTGGGACTGTTCAGTGTGGTTTCCAGAAACTTTTCCTCCCGCTGGGGCGGCATGGTAATTTCATCGGAGTATCGGGCCATGAAGTCCGTCTCGCCGGAGGTAACCTTCATGAGATGAAGGATGGCGGCCGCGTCGGCGGGAAGAGGGCTTCTCAGACGGCAGACAGTACCGTTTTTCAGTATGTGATCTTTGGGTTTGTATCTCATGGACAGAACCTCCTGATATGAAAATTAGTGGTTTAAGAAAATCCCTCCGGTACCGTGAAATGACTCGCGGTGCGGAGGGATTATACAGCAGCCGTCTGATTCCGTCAAAGACGGAGAGGGGGGCTTCCATTCCCTGCTTCAAACGAAGCAGACGGAACTTCCCTTAAAGACGGGCAGCAATTGCCTTGATAAAATCTTCGCTGTTTAATACAGCAGGATTGGGTATGGTAGTGATGAGCGCAAGGTCTTTCGTCATCTCGCCATTTTCAATGGTATCGATGGTAGCTTTCTCCAGTCTGTCTGCAAAATCCATCAGATCTTTGTTGCCGTCCAGTTCTCCCCGCTTTCTCAACGCACCGGTCCAGGCAAAAATGGTGGCCACAGAGTTGGTGGAGGTCTCTTCTCCCTTTAAGTGCTTGTAATAGTGACGCTGTACGGTTCCGTGGGCAGCCTCATATTCGTAATCGCCATCCGGAGATACGAGAACGGAGGTCATCATGGCGAGGGAGCCGAACGCGGAAGAAACCATGTCGCTCATAACGTCGCCGTCATAATTCTTGCAGGCCCAGATATAGCCGCCTTCAGATTTCATGACACGTGCAACCGCATCGTCAATCAGCGTATAGAAATAGGTGATTCCCGCTTCCTCAAACTTACCTGCGTATTCTGCATCGAAAATATCCTGGAAAATATCCTTAAAGGTATGGTCATATTTTTTGGAAATGGTATCCTTGGTGGCAAACCATAAGTCCTGCTTCGTATCCAGCGCGTAATTAAAGCAGCTTCTGGCAAAGCTTTCTATGGAATTATTCAGGTTATGCATGCCCTGTACAATACCGGCGCCTGTAAAGTTATGTACCAGTTCGCGGGTCTCGCTTCCGTCTTCTGCCGTATAGACTAACTCGACTTTACCGGCTCCCGGAATCTTCATCTCGGAACCCTTATATACATCGCCGTAGGCATGTCTTGCGATGGTGATAGGCTTTTTCCAGTTTTTTACACATGGTTCGATTCCCTTCACTACGATCGGAGCACGGAATACGGTGCCATCCAGGATCGCACGGATGGTTCCGTTGGGGCTCTTCCACATTTCTTTTAAATGATACTCTTTTACACGGGCAGCATTGGGGGTGATGGTGGCACATTTGACTGCAACCTTATATTTTTTCGTGGCGTTGGCGGAATCGACGGTGACCTGATCGTCCGTTTCGTCGCGGTATTCCAGGCCGAGATCAAAGTATTCGGTTTTTAAGTCGATGTAGGGAAGCAGTAAATGATCTTTAATCATCTTCCAGAGAATCCGTGTCATCTCGTCGCCGTCCATCTCGACGATGGGGGTTGTCATCTTAATCTTATCCATGTGTCTGTTCCTCCTTGTTATGAACACTCAGCAAGCGTACTCTGACCGCTTATGTGTGATACTCTTCATGTAACCTATAGTATACGACGAATTACGGATTCGCACAAGACTGTCTATGTAATTTTATCCATCCATTTTTTCAGATTATACACGGGTCTTTGACACCCTAATCATAGAAAATTAGCCACTACGCCGCTACTGGCTTATATTTTTTTGTCAAATATTTTGTTTTAATATATAGCCTTT
>OBUV01000091.1_pt1 | contig 52540 bp, 68 predicted proteins | sample 1475971 | NCBI WGS metagenome assembly OBUV01 (sample SAMEA2579962, study PRJEB22360) | human gut metagenome | biome: human gut; feature: human-associated habitat; material: faeces | place: Denmark | collected 2008/2010
TGAATAAACATCCGTTTTTGGGTGTTTTTTTAATCTTTTTAGGGTTTAAATTCCTGTCGATGAACGAGCGCCATCTGCCGTAAGGCCAGTGCTGTGGGATAGTCGATGGTCACTGGCAGGGCGGCCATTGAGCCCTGAGAAGTAGCTGAAGGTATGAGGCCAGTCATGATCGGTATCTCAGTATCATTAGTTGTTCAGGTAAGTCTGATGGATTTTTCGCGCCGTTTCTGGCTGTCAGAAGCTGTCCAGAATTTGATTCCATTCGGCCTTACAGTCCAGCAGGTACCGGAGGCCGTTGTCGACCCCGTCAAGTAAATCGGAAGCCTCTCCCATTTTTTCCCCAAAGCGGCGGGTGTTGACGTAATGAATTCCTTCAAGGCTCCGGGTGCCGTCATTTCTCTTGGCATATCGGAAATCTGTCGCCCGTTCATCCGCTTGGTGAAGAGCTTTAACCACCTCTTTGACGATTTTAAAATCGGAAGGCCGGTAGCTGTCATCAACTTCCAGGATCAGCTTTTGTGCCAGCGGCCATAGATTATTCAGGTTATGGTCATCTTTTTTGTACTGGTGTTTATCCGGGTCTTCTGCCAGTGCAAGGGCCAGTCCGATAATTTGTTTGATAAGGAGCTCCAAGTGATGTCGGTAGAGAAACAACACCGGATAAACCAGAAAATCCTGGTCCCGCCCGGATTCATCAATGTGGTTAATCAGAATATCAGCAGCTCGCCTGTAACCTTCAGTGTAAGCTGTACCATGATCCGGCATGTAATTCAGGCAGGCATTATTGTGCCAGTCGCTGTCGCTGGCCAGCAGCCCCGGTTCTAACGTTTTTCCCTTTTTCATTTCAGCTCCAGAATCTTTTAACAGCCCCGGTTCGGTACCTTATCCGGAAATCCCGCCTACTGTATGTATTCAGCGGTCAGCAGCCAGTTCTTCAGCCAGCTTCACAAACCCTTTGTGCTCAGTCTGCAGGTAATGACTGTAAATCCGGGCATCACGTTCTGTCAGTCCGGATGGATTACCGGTGAAGTAACGTTGTAGCACCGCAATACAGTGATTGTAGGTATCGAGATCATATTCCCAGTTTCCCAGCTCACCGGCCGCATCCAGCTCCCGGCGAAACTGCTCGTATTTACGGAGCAGAATGCCAAGACCTAATTCTGTTGCAGCATAAACATTATTTTCTCCTGGCGCGGAAATCGCATTACGGATTTTTTCAAAAGCATAACTGAAATCATTTCTCTCATAGAATGCAGTAAACATGTCATTTCCTCAGTTGAATAGTTAGCCGTGCAATTTTACCACACCTCAATCATCGCCAGATGAGTGCTACTCTGTTGAGAAAGTGACTTTCACAAAAATGAATTTCACATATTGAAATAATAATCAGGCATATAACCACTCCATTAAATTACCGAACAGTGGTTTTCAGATAATCCGATTTTCTGCGTATTTACAACTTTCCGGAAGTGAATCATGCACGCGGAATAAGCAAAGCGGTGTTTTCCGGTGTGCAGCGGCTGTATGTCCGGAACAGGATGTAACACAATATATGGGGTATCATCTCGCATGGAAAGGGACAATGACCACAAGATATGGAATGCGGTGACCGCTGCGCGCCGGCGGGGCTGAAGAAGATCCTGAACCGCCGGAAACCGGATCTGCGCGGAAGAAAAGACGCAAATGATATGATAATAAAAAACACACATAAAATCATATCAGAAATCAGGAGCACACAAATCATGCAGGATATTATTTTTACCTGTCAGAACATTATCAGATGGAGCGTGCAGGATGGATGAAGAAAGGGTGTTTTCACTCAGTTATGAACAACTGACCCGGTTTGCGGAACGACGCATCCGGGAATGCAATCTGGACAGCCAGGGCGCGATTTATCTCTGCGAGTCAGCCAAAGCCGGAGCCGTGCTGATCTTCTGGCATGAACTGGCCATAAATGGCTATGCCTCAATGAATGCCATAAAGAGACAGGAGATCATTGACGCCGACCATCAGCGCCTCAGAAAGCTCATCTGGCCGGAGGATGACTGGAAATGACTCAGAGCCGCCGACCGTCGCCACTGCAGCGGAGAGTGCTGATTGTGCTGGCTGCCCTTGATGAAAAACGGCCGGGCCCCGTGCTGACGCGGGACCTGGAACGGGTGCTGGAGCGAAGCGGGGAAGCCCCGGTCTACGGGCCAAACCTGCGCGCCTCCTGCCGTCGTCTGGAGGATGCCGGCTGGCTGCGTACCCTGCGCGCCCCGAATCTGCAGCTGGCTGTCGAGCTGACGGACGCCGGCTGGGCCGTGGCACAGCCTCTGCTGCTGGCAGAACAGGACCGCCTCCGGGCAGAACAGCGTGCGGCAGAAGTCGTCGTACTGCCGCTGGTCCCGGCAGCAGGTCTGCCCGCAGACGGCACTTCTGCCACTGATCTGGCGGTGGAGCTGAACGGCATGACGTATCAGGCCTGCCGTGGGGATTTTGTGGTGCGTCTCGACGGCAGCACCTGTCTGCAGTTATGGAATAAAGAAGGCAGGGTGGTACGCCTGGAGGGCGATCCGCTGGAAGTGGCGCAGTGGCTGCAGGCCTGTCACGATGCCGGAATGGAGGTTCGTGTACAGGTTAATGAAAGCGTCACCCCGTAAAAACATACCAGCACGGTTTACACGTTATCCCATGGTGGCAGCCGGTTAACTTTCCTGCGCCACCAGTAGATAAACCACATTGCACATCCCCAGGAAATGCCCCATAAGCCCCCCGTCAGCACCGTGACCTGCCAGAACGGCATAAAGGGTAATGGCGGAAGCCGGATACCCAGCCGCCAGAGAATACGCAGAAGAGGAGGGGCATAATTGCTCCGCCACATCTTTTTGCTGTCCATCAGGGCAATGGCCCGGGCTTTTTTCTGCTCAAAAGTCACAGGAGCACCTCCGTTCCATGATGTAAACGTGACACAGCTTATTGTTATTGATTATTATTATCATGCTGTGGTTATGTTGTCATGCATCAGTACACTGACAAAAGTGCAAAAGAAAGGAAAACAGGCAGATGAACAGAAAATATTATTTTAATAATATGTGGTGGGGATGGGTGACGGGGGGATATATGCTGTATATGTCATGGGATTATGATTTTAAATACAGATTACTGTTCTGGTGTATTTCTCTCTGCGGAATGGTTTTGTATCCGGTTGCAAAATGGTATATTGAGGATACAGCTCTGAAATTTACCCGGCCTGATTTCTGGAACAGCGGTTTTTTTGCTGATACACCTGGAAAAATGGGATTGCTTGCTGTTTATACGGGTACTGTTTTCATATTATCTCTTCCGTTAAGTATGATATATATTCTTTCTGTTATTATAAAAAGGCTGTCTGTAAGATAGACAGCCTGTCTTATATTTTATTTAAATACCCCAGAACTTATTCGCTTTTTCCACAAGCGATTCATCAATCAGCGCACCGGTGACAGCCATCAGTAAACCATACCCGATAATGCCTAAAGCGCTTCCGGTAAGAATACTGAAGACCAGTGCAACAAGAGCCGTTGCGGCATTGCCTGCTATAATGGCTTCTGTTTTAACAAAAAGAGGACGCCAGTTCTCTGTCCGGACAGCCTTACCAAACTCAGTGATCCAGTCAGCAAGACTTGTAAATTTTCCTGCATATCCCAGTCCCCGACTGAATCTGTTCAGATTAGACGATATATCAGACAGCTTCACAGACTCAAGGGCTGCGGCAATCGCTGCACGATCTTTTGCATTAATTTTTTTGTTAATGTCAGCCCGGTACTTTTCATACGTTTTTAATGCCTCTTCAACATTACGTATTTTCTTCCCTTTAGCCTGCCCGGCCATCTCTCTGGCTAACTGCTCAGCTTTTGCACCATATTTTTCTGAAACTGATTTCAGGAACTCTGTTGTGAAATTAATTGCGTCTTTCGTTGCCTTCAGTTCATCCTGTTTTCTTTTCTCTTCCGCTATCTTCTGATTGATGCCGGCAAGCTGGTTACGGATATTCTCTTTTTCCTTCAACAGGGCATTAAGAGCGTCATTTGCATGCTTTTGCTCATTTGTTCTGGCACTGAGGTTATTTCTCGCCGAATTTACCGCAGATTCAGCAGAGGTGATTTTATTTCTGGCATCAAGCAATCTTTGCCGTAACTTATCCCATTCAGCAACTTCAGCATTATAAATTTTCTTGTCACCTTCCACATCCTCTGTCACCACCGGATTCCGGTCATTCAGAATATTGCGTTTATAGTCCAGACCGGAATGGCTCAGAAGATAATTCAGGTTTGCACGGTTATCGATGACTGCGCTGGTTGTGATTTTTATCGTACCGGCAAATCTCGGATCACCGCTCACAACAATAGAATGATTTGTTGATGAACGCCCCGGGAATTTTTCAGGGGAAACTATCGTTTTGCCGTCAGGCGTGTTTTTCTGTTGCGTCAGCTGTTGTTCAGCTCTGGTTAATGCATTACGGGCCGTGTTAAGCGATTCCGTCACTGAACTGAGTTTATTCCGGGCCTCTGAAATGGCCCTGTCATTCCGTGTCTGCTGCCCGAGCAGACGGGCCTGTTGTGCATCAAGAACGGCAAGGGCTGCCCCGCCATTTTTTTCCAGCTCTGACAACCGCGTGTCCAGAATACCTTTTCTGCGCTCGTATTCAGCAAGCATATCAGCGGCCTTCTTGTCTGCGTTCTGCGCATCCTTCTGCCGTTTTTCAGCCTGTTCGATTAACGACCTGGCCTCCCGGGGAGATATACGAAGAGAATCAGCATCAGCAAACAGCATCCGGCTCTCTGTATGCAGCCGGAGGGCGTCATATCCGGCGATTTCAGTACGGAATCCGTATTCTCTCAGCTCTGCCTGCAGGAGTCTGAACTCCTGTCGTGTAATATCAGCGGCATCTGCGTTTCCGGCACGGAGTGTTTTCAGTGTGTTTTCATCTTTTTCCCTTGCAGCAATCGCCGCAGAGAGGCGTTTTCCGGCTTCAGTGCGCTTATTCTCATTTTCTTTCTGCTGCGCGCTGAGCGTGTTTTTGTACGCTGTGATTTCCTTGTCCCTTTTTTCGATATCACTTCGGGTTGGGGAATCATCGACCCACTCGTTTCCGCCCCAGATGGTTTTGTTCCCGAAGGAACTCCATGCAGGCGGGGTACCATGAAAGACATCGACACGTGGAGGGTTTACATAAATATCAACGGCCATAATTTCATGGCCATCTGAATCATACCCCAGCGATTCTGCACCGGGATTTGTAATACGTACAGGGTCAGACATTCGGTATCTCCTTCATCCTCTGAGGAAAACAAATGAAATAACTGCTTATATACATGGATACATATACAGTATTAATTTATTAAGGAGAAAATGGCATGTCAAGATTTAATGATAGTGATTATCATTAACATGAAGTGGTGTTAAACCGTTCAGAAAGCCGGCTGACGCTGTGGCAGCATCACAGTCTGAGTATTCTCAGGAGAAATACAAAAACCGGACTTTCCCCGTAACAACAGACAATGTTACGGGGAAAGTAACAGAACTGAGCCACGAAATATCTCAGTACCTGAGATGCATAAAAACACCGTACATATGTTTCTCAAAAGGGGGATGATCGTTATCCAGCCATTTCGGTGGATCGGTATGCAGAACACCAATCTGCTTCATGCCGGTATTTTGCCAGGATTTTCTCGCGCAGTAATCACTGTCTTCATATCCCATCATTTCGATTACCACTCTGACCGTCATTCCGTCAGGAGCCCTTGCTGTGACAATGAAATCCGGCAGGACATATTTCTTTTCACCATTAACATAAACCTCTGTATCAAACAGGGGCCTTTCCAGACTTAATTCCGGCGTACCAGGCTTTTTTTTAAGCCAGCTGGTCACATTCAGAAGAGCAGTGAGCGTGTTTCGTTCCAGTTTGCTGTCCACAGGCACCGGACATGTCAGTTGATAAAGAGCATGAGCATACCCTTCACTGCAGATGATTCTGCCATCGGCACTCCGGCAAAAAGCAAGAATAACCCAGTAAGGGGGACGTATTCCGCCCTGCGCTTCACCATTAATACTGTTCTCCCGCACAGGTCTGATGACCTGAATATTACCGTTCGCCCAGTGAATTTCCACAGCATCACGACAGACTCACGCATTTCCCGGAGAAGATCATTGGCCAGTGTATGTAGTGCCGTAGTTGCTGGCTTTTTCAGTCCACAGACCGTCTTTACTGCGGTCTCTTCCTCACTGCTAAGCTCCGAATCACTTTTCCCCGGGGATTCTTCTTTACAAGTATCATTGGCATAATGAAAGCACTCCTTATGTACACGAACAGTACAAAGGCAGAGATGAACTGTGCGCCCGATCTCTTCTTCTTATATTTTTTAAAAGGAATTGTTTTTATTTATATCATGGCAACATTAAAGTGAGAGAATATATCAACCATGTTTCCGTCAGGGGTCAGTCGCTTATCAATTTGACTATCACGCCATAACTGTTACTACTTCTAGTATAAATATTCAGAGAACGGACTTATTAACCATGAAAATCACCTGGCGGAAAATTTACTAATTTATGGAGTGTGATATCATTAAAGAGTAGAGCCAGCCAACCGAGGTATTTATGAAAAAAATCAGGAAGAAAGAAAAACCCCCGTCATTGTAGTGAAAAAACGTCGTACTTTTTCGCTACCTTCCTTATCCGAAAAAACAGATATTATAGAATCTGCATTTACTGAACAGGCAGCAGAATCAGCCCACACTGGAATCAATTCATCTGCCGTCGAAACACATATCCCCGAATCGCCAGCCAGGAAGAAGAAAAAACACCGTTTCCCACGTCCCTCCCACTGGACCCGTGAGTATACTCACGAGTGCGTGGAAAAAATAAAGGCCCTGTTTCCTCATCTTCGTGCTGAAGGTGGTGGATTTATTCCCCTGAAAATTGGCATAAGCAATGATATTTCGGCATTTCTGGCAGAACACCCGGAGACAGAACTGTCCATGGATGAATGGCTCTGTGCAGTATCCTGCATCACCTCCCGCCGCGTATATCTGCAGCGGACAGCTGTCGCCGGCGTCCCTCGTTATGGTCTGGATGGTCACCCTGAAGGGCAGGTATCACAATCTGAAGCACAGAGTGCCGGTCGCAGACTGGCGATATTGGAACAAAGGTGGTTCAGGATGAAGGCACAGCAGGAGAATATTTCTGAGCAATAAACACTCCCGATAACAGCAGGATATTACGTATCAGAAAAAATGGGAAGAGGATGTTATGTGTGATTCAGAAGCGGAGAAGATTTTATTCATCCTGAATAAACATGAACGGCCATACAGACTCCTGATCCCCGTATATATTTTTAGCTATAGTATTATGGATTTTACCTGTTCTCCTGATTGTATACTTGTATTTCTGTATAGTTGACAATGAGTTTCTCAGAATCGGTTTCTGTATTGCATGGACAGCATACTACTTTCTTTCGCTTTTCAAGTATTTTGTAAAATACTTCTTTCCTCTCAATCGTGAAGATTTGCTTAACCTGATGGAGCTCGCCAAAGATTCTCCTGATGCGAAACAGGAGCTTCTTGACCGTCTTTTGTCCGGAAAAAGAATGATCGGGCGGGATGAAATGGATATCAAGCGCATTCTAAAAACAAAAGAAGCACTTAATAACATCAGGAAGTTTCTTGATAAAAAGGGAAATAAATGAAAAAGAGGGGTATCCATACCCTCCTCTGATTATATCCGACAGACATTAATCATCTGAATCGTTCTGGTCAGTGAATTATGAGTACCGTAATGCCTCTGCAGGCGGTATGGATGCTGCTTTCCATGCCGGATACAGTGTGGACAATAAGGAGATGAGTATTGTTGCCAGAACGACGAAAATTACCTGCAATGGTTCTGTGGCTACGGGTAACTCGATATTTCCGGTCAGTAACCCCGTTACCGGCATCAGGTTATTTAACTGGCCTGCGAGTACTATACCTGATACTGCGCCAACCAGCGCACCGATGACACCTGTACTGACTCCCTGAACAATGAAAACCATCATTACCTGACGTGAAGTTAATCCCTGCGTCTGCAGTACCGCCACTTCGGCCTGTTTATCCATCACCATAAGTCCAAGAGAAGTGATGATATTAAATGCGGCAACAATCACGATAAGACTGAGTAAAAGCCCCATGATGTTTTTCTCCATCCGCTGGGCCTGGAATAACTCTCCTTTTCGCTCACGCCAGTCTGTCCATGTTATTCCGTCCGGCAGAGTCTGACGGCTGAGTTCTCCCACCTGCAATGGGGCTGTCAGCCACAGACGCCATCCGGAAAAACTCCCCGAAGGATAACGCATAAGGCGTGACGCATCCTGTATATTTACCAGTAGCTCACTCTTGTCAATGTCACTGCCGGCAGCAAAAATTCCTGCGACAGTAAACAGGCGCTGAGCAGGCAGACGACCGAGTGGAGTGAACTGACTGGCTGACGGAACCATAATGCGGACTTTATCACCGCGATTAACCCCCAACTGAGCCGCAATCTGTTCACCAAGAATGACATTATACTCACCCGGTTGTAATACGGACTGGCTCACATTGACCAGATAAGGTGACAGAGGGTCCTTTTCTGCCGGCCCGATACCCAGCATAATTCCGGCAGCCACATTGCCGGCACTTTGCAGCACAACCTCACCTGTTGTTAAGGGGGCAATTCGCTGAACACCGTCAAGCTTTATCCTGTCTGCAGGTAATATGTCGTCATTAATATAACCTTTTTCTGCAGAGAGAATGGCATGGGGCATAAGGTCCAGAATATTCTTCTGTAATTCACGTTCAAATCCGTTCATTACAGATAATACTGTTATCAGGGCCATAACGCCGAGAGTAATACCAATCGTTGAAAGCCAGGATACAAATCGGCTGAAGCGGTCTGCTGCGCTACCATATTTATAGCGAAGCCCTATAAAAACAGTTACAGGTTTGTACATATCTCTTTTTTAACAATGGTTACTAATCAGAATTGTTTATACGCCGGCCAGCAGGTTAATAACCGGCAGGATAATTGTCATCAGTTAACGAATTTCTGCTCCTGTATTGAGCTACCCTACTGGTTTATCGGGGCGAGTCAGACATTCGCAGTGATTCGACAATAATATTAAATGCCGCAGAGGATTTCAGGCGACTGGTATAATACAGATAATAGCCCGGGAAAGTGACTGAAAAATCGCCCAGGGCAGTCAACAGTGTTCCTGATGTGATGTCATTCTGCACCAGTTCCTGCGGAACATATGCCAGAGCGTAATCATCGGGACAGGTCTGTCGAATCTGGCTGATACTGTTAACCGACATTCTGTCCCTGAACCAGCATATTGGGGTCAGTTTGGATATCGAAAATTATTGTACGTTAAGGCTACTTTTTAATCAGTTATTGGTTCTCGATAAAGTGCCTGAATACGGCAAACCTGCGAAGTGCTGTAGCCCGTAGCATCTGCTGTTTCTCTAATGCTGAGTTTTTTTACTTGTCTGTAGTACAACACTTTCTGATGCCGTTCCTGATCGGCTTGTTTTCCCCGGTATTTACCCAACGTATGAGCTCGTTCAATTCCCTGTTTTTGGCGTTGGCGACGACTCAGCCAGTCCTTATGCGACATCGCGGCCATCAGGTCTATAAGCATATTATTTATTGCAGTTATCACTGCGCGGGTAATCGGATCTGATTGTGAAGGATCTTTATCTGAAAGGGCTTGCCATGATGTTGGAACATCTAGACTGACAATTCGCAATTCATGTTGTTCAATTTGCTTTTTCAGCGTTATCCAGTCGCTGTTGCTAAGACGGGTCAAGCGGTCTATCTGCTCAACCAGTAAAATATCATTACGGTGACTGTCCATCAGTAATCGCCCCAGTTCCGGACGGTCAAGCTTTGTACCGCTTATGTTCTCCCGATAATAACTGGCAATTTTATGCCCCCGTTCCTGGACGAACTGTTCCAGTATCTCTTTTGCCCGATCTGCAAACTGATCTTCTGTTGACCCCCTTAAATAAGCTCTGATGAACATTTTTTCACCGCATTATCGCATTTAGGTTGTTGCATATATTCTATCGCATATAGGTTATGTCATTAATTGTATGAGGTCACATTTTATATCTCGCATCAGGGTGTACCCTATCGCGATAGGTAAGCCTGTTCAAAAAACAGGCTTACCGTACAATAATTTCCAATATCCAAACTGACCCCTTGCTTTAGTGCGCTTGCCAGCCAGCGGGTAAAGAGGTTTTCCTGTGCCGACGAGAGAACGCCACCATCCTGCCTAGCCAGCGCAAGTGCCACCAAGGCACACCACGCCAGATGACCTGATTTTTCTGTCAGCGTCACGGCTTCTCCCGCAAGTCAGAAAGATGATGTAACGTCATTGTGCGAGCCATTAACTATCTGCCCATTTTTCATGGATCTTTTTAATATTTCGATGCTTTGATGCCTGCTGAAAATACGTTGGATTTTTTTCTACTGCATCGTTTATCACATGTCTATATTCAATTTTCATATCATCGTTATCGAAGTATTCTTTAATAATGCAAAAACATAAACGATCCAATCCGTTTAAATAATTTTCGATGCATTCATCTAAATACAAAGATGCAGAGTCTAGTTCATCTTGCCTTCCTTTGTCTTTCAATGTAAGAACATTTAAACTTGCTTTTGTTAACTCTCTTCGACTATTTTTTATTTGATTTTCAACCTCAAGAAAAGTTCCTAATTCACTAATTCTATTAGATTTTACAGCTTCCTGAACCTGGATTCTTAACTTACTTAATTGTGATATGGCAACACCGAGCATAATTAAAGCAATGACAGCAGATATAACATATACAATTAATGATCCTATATTGTAAGCCTCTTGTGTCATTCTATTTCTTTCCTTGCACTTTAGCAGCGACAGCAGCTTTTGCAGCGGCAATTAAATTCCATAGTTTCCTGGAGTCTTGGCTTTCAAAACAAGGTGTTAAATTTCCACCTAACTCATTATAGAGGTCGATCCAAAATTTTTCTTTCGACTCTACTTTAATATTTGATTTTTCGATTACATTTGTGGCCTTCGCTAAAATAGATTCATAGGATGAAGGTTCATCAAAAATTTCTTTCGCTATCTTCTTTACATATTCATCAACGGTCATTTAGTTTTCCTTGCTGTATTTGATTGCTTTGGATTGGTCGAATTTCAACCGCTGCGATTCGGGGTTCTGTGACACCCGAACTTTACCATGGTTTCCCAAGGTTTTCCCTTTTATATTATTGAAGCTATTTCCTTTTACCGAAATAAGATTGCGGTCCTGTGCTGAGCAAAATGAAAATTCGGCAATCGCCTGCGCACGTCTGGTGACCAGCTCATCATTATTCATGGTTCTTGCATCTCCGTCAGACGTTTTTATATCCGGACAGCCCCTCTATGGCCACTTCTGTGCAGTATGCAATACACGCAGGATATACACTTTTCCCCACTGGCTGTCGACCTCATAAACCAGAACAAAATGCGGGTGAATAACCAGTTCCCGGGTACCTTCCACACGACCATTGCGGCCTTTATACGGCTGCCCGGCCAGGCTGCTGGCTGAATAACCAATCCGTTCGTCCAGTTCAATGGCGGCCATCAGGTTCTGCTCTGCAATGTACTCACGAATGCGCTTCCTGTCCTGGCTGGCCAGCATGGTCCAGAATATCTCCATCATTTACCGGCGACCTTCCTGCTCATTTCATCCCGCCATGCAGCGGCAGAAGATTCGACCATGTCATGGGGAAGCACATCGCCGCGCTCGAGTTGCTGACGTCCTGCCGCAACCTGGTCACGGAACCAGGTATTATGCTGCCGTTCAACGGTCTGGCGCATAAAATCCCGGATTAACTGAGAGCCATTACGGTCCATGCTTTTTGCAGCGGCCATAAAAGCATCCTTCAGTTCAGCGTCGATTCTTAAACTCATATTAACCTGTGCCATTTATCACCTCGTCATTACTACGTATATACACAGTATATAACGATTCAGATATCGTCACCAGGATATGCCGCGCCAGCGGCATGGAAGGCGGCACGCTGTGGTTACATGTGATACCGGAGTAAAACCGCCGAAGCCCGGCGTAAGCCGGTACTGATTGATAGATTTCACCTTACCCATCCCCAGCCCTGCCAGACTATACCCGCTTTCAGCTATGACAGAGCTTCTGTGCGCGGTCGGAGTGGCCCCGACAAGGGTTTATCCGTAGTCGGGGCGTATCTCCGCGTTAGCGGGCCGTGAGGGCCGCTTACGAGCGTGTATTGAGGACTTCCAGCCAGAAGACTGACAGCGATGAGAATACTTAGTTACAACATTCATAATTAAAAGCGATGTTGTTCCCGCCCTTTGGGCGGGGGCGGCCTCGCTTTTCAGTTATGAGGGAGGGGCTTTGTGGTTTCAGCTCTGCGCTGGACCGGGGTTTTTCCGGGGTCTATGTTTGCATGTTGTAACTAAATTGACTCCGGTCGGGTCCCGCCGCTTGCGGTGGGAGGTGTATATCTGTCTGTCCACAGGACAGGCAGTGAATAGGTTTTCTTTTTAAATGAATGAAATTAAGTAGTTTAAAGGAGATATAAACAGGTGTTTAAAAGATAGTAGGGCTAACGGCTGGCGCTTTATGACATAAACGGTTGTAACCTTATGATGAAGTCCCTTGCAGTTTAATGTGGATAAGCAAAATTACCCGTCTGTGAGACGTGTTTTGTATTAAAAACAGGGGGTCGGATGCACCAGAAGGTGGATGGTGAGGTTGTTTTTTGTATGTAGTGCTGATTTTTTGTGCTCTGGTGGACTTCAGGCGTGCGAATGCCTCCGGCGCGGGCCGGATTATTCAGAAGAAGTCACTTTCAGGGGGAGGCTGTGGCCAGCCGGCTGTAATTACGGTTACGTGACAGAATCATGCGCTCCTTCACACGACGTTCCACTTCGCGTTTTACCGCCTCACGATTAGCTGTAAAGCGCCCTTCCGAGATTTCACGCGTCAGTTGTCGTTTCACCAGGGTGACGATATCCTGACGTTCCCTGTTCGCATCACGACGCGCCCGGGCACGTTTTATTCCCCGGGACTTAAGCTCTGTCTGGTAACTGCGGAAACGCTCACGGACAAAACGCCAGGCTTTCGCTATCAGTTCATCCATACCCAGGGTATCCAGTCCCTGCTTTTTACGCTGTCTGTTTTCCCATTCCACGCGGCTGCGGCGTGCGGAAGCCACAGCCTCTTCAGACACATCGAGAGCAGCAAACAGCGCCGGTGTGAACGTGATATCGGTCGGGATATAGCACCCGATAAGCGGGTCATATTCCGTCTGGTAGGTAATCAGCCCCAGCTCTGCCAGGGACGTCAGGGCCCGGGTGGCACGGGTGATGGAGAGTTTTCCGGCAGCAGACTCCGTCGCCAGTCCGCACTCAATGGCCAGCGTGGTGATGGAGCACTGGACGCGGTTGGCCAGCGGGTCATAGTGGAAACACAGCCCCTGCAGCAGCGCATCAATAGCCCGCCGACGCAGCACCGGTGGCATGCGCCGACGCAGTCCCTTCGAACGGGCATGCGCCACATGAATAGCGAAATCAAAACGGGAGGTGAAGCCCACCGCCTTTTCCATCAGTTTTTCGCAGAACTTCAGCGTTCCGGCACCTTCACGGGGTGTGAACACCGGATTCGGGTTCTTTACCTGGCGGTAATACGTTTGTAGAAGATCAGTCACACCATCTTGCACTTATGTTGCACAGAAGGAGTGAGCACAGAAAGAAGTCTTGAACTTTTCCGGGCATATAACTATACTCCCCGCATAGCTGAATTGTTGGCTATGCGGTTTTATGGGGCCCCGGTAATCTTTCTAGTCGCCAAACTTGAAGAAGATTATCGGGGTTTTCGCTTTTCTGGCTCCTGTAAATCCACATCAGAACCAGTTCCCTGCCACCTTACGGCGTGGCCAGCCACAAAATTCCTTAAACGATCAGCAATCTATCACTCACGCCTGAGATAAGCAAGAATGTGAATATTTACGAAGTCGCTCTGCGTTTCAGCTCTGATTCAATCAGTTTTTCAAGCATCTGCGCCTGGGTAATACCTTCCTCATCCGCCAGTTCACTCAGCCTGTCTTTTAACCGGGCCTGGATAACCGCATGAAAAGCCTTATGAGTGTTGCTTCTGCGAGCCAGAGAAGCTCTTTGCCTCTCTCTGTCCGGAACAGGGTTACCTTTCCGGTATGCACGCTTGGTGCCTGATGAGGAAGTCACTGCATTTTCTGTCTGCGACATCTCGTCTCCTCAATACTCAAACAGGGATCGTTTCGCAGAGGGTACTACAGTTTTTTGAAATCAGCGACTTGAAAGTTGTGACGATGATCAGTGTTGGCGCACAAATCATGTCTGATTACGACCGTTTAATGTGATTTTGATAATGAAATGACTGAAAAGCAGGAAATGCCTTAACCAGGATGCCGGCCCCGGGCGGGACCGGCTGTTTCTGGCATTTCGGGTGTCTGCCCCTGAAATACCTCACACTTCCGGAAAGCGGGGACTTCCGTCCCCGCCCGGCAGCTTACTTCCGTGCTTCGTAGGCCAGAGTTACCTGCACCACTGTATTTCCCCTGTGAATATTCAGCTCACATAACCGTTCCCTGAATATCAGTGAAAAACACAACACCGTGGCGCACACGGCGAGCAACCCGATAAGGGCATATTTCGTCATAAACTTTGACCTCTCTGTAAGGAAGAGGCTACAATCAGTAGTGTCGAGATACTTCATGCAGACCTCACGAGTTAATGGATTAACGAGTGGGGTCTTCGCATTTCTGGCACCTGCGTCTTGCCTGAACCAGAAAGGCTCAGACACCCGCCGCGATAATACCACATTCCCTGTTGCTGACTATTACCCCCATTTACCTGTTTTTGTTACAGAAACGCCGGGGACGGGAAAAACTTGCTTTTTCCCGTCCCCGGCGTTGGACAACTGAGCAACGCGAAGGCGTCAGCCTGCCTGACTTGTATGTTCTTTGGTTTTCGCCAGGCATCCACTACCTCCTGAAGGGCGTGGTTGATGTCCGGCCTTACCCCTGCTGCGCCGCTGGCAGTATTCTGCTCTCTGCCACGCAAACTGCTGCCAGTCAGTACGGGGAGCAATATGAGCAGCCCGTCTCCATGCTTCAGCAGCCTCCATCCAACGTCCACTGACCTCCAGAATAACGGCCCGGCCTCCGGCACGCTGGTAACGCCAGACCTGACCGTTCCGTGAACTGTTTCTGAATCCATTCATTTTTCTGCTCCTCCCTTTTAGTCGTCAGTATTATTGTGGTAAATAATTCAGTGGACTGACTTCCTTTCGGGTACGGAAGTTATTTCCTTTTAAGCCTTATTGTTTCAGCCTCCTCACTCTTTCGGGGAGGCCTTTTTATTTCTCATCAAGCACAGCCTGAAGTTCTGCCTTTATCCGGTTCTGGCGACGGATTTTCTCCAGACGCGCTGCCGCATACGCTTCCTCCTCCTGAGAAATATACTCCGTCACATACCCTTCCGTGTCATACCGACAGGCACCGGCTTTCATGGCACACAGATAACTTTCTGAACGGGTGATGACCTTCAGCGCACGGCGCAGTTTTTTATGCGAGAGCGGGATATTCCGCTGCGCCACGTCTTCCAGTAACACGTCCCGGATACCGCAGGCCAGAAGCCGGGGGGTGTCACCGTCAAACAATCCCGGCCACCAGGGCTTCAGGGTATTCACGGCCTCATCCAGCGTGGGCAGGCTCAGATAAATGGACAGCGCCTGTCTGGCCTGCGCTTTTTTTGCCGCCAGCTCTGCTTCCCGGGCCGCTTTCTCGGCCAGCTTCTGCTTTTTCACCTTCCACTTTGGTGGCGTGGTGACATTGATTATGGTTTTCCGGCTGCGGACAGGTGTTGTTCCCTCTGTTTTCCGCTTCAGTGTCAGTACCGGTCGCTTCTGCTCTGTCATGCTGTATTCTGCCTCTGACGAATCGTCCTCTTGCGGCCAAAGATACCACACCCGTCACAGTGCCAGAACGCCCAGCACAGCCAGATGACAGGCATAGAACGTCGGGAAGAAATCTCCGGACCAGAAACGGGGTAAGGATTTCCCTGCACACGACACCAGACCAACAGTCAGCACTGTCATCACAAGGCCGGCTACAGCCGCCGCATTACTGGTGGCAAGGTTAAGCGCCGGAATCACGGCCAGCAGGCATGCAACCAGCGCCAGACGTTCCATTCTGTCTTCCGCCTGATACAACCGGTGGCTGACCGCCAGCATCAGCAGCCCGGCAATGCCGTAACTGGTACCGGACAAAGGCAGCCATACTGCCAGCAGCAACATGCACCCTGCGGAACGCCACCAGGTGCGCGTTTCACTCCACATCAGCACCTGTGCCACAACCGCAAAGGCAAACAGGATATTTCCTTCATACCAGGGAAAACCGGCCAGATAATACGCGAACTGGGCAATCACTCCCCATCCCCACAACCGGTTAATGGCCGGTTGCCGGATATGCGCATGACGGGACAGATTCAGCCCCCACACCAGAGCAAACAGCGGAAAGGCCCCGCGCCCGGCCAGAAACATCCACGACTGGTCCAGATGCAGAATGCGGTTTGCATGGTCCAGAACCATCAGCACCAGTGCCACCGTTTTGATGATATCCCGCTGGCCGGGTGACCAGACCAGCAACGACTGCAACCAGGTATCGGTCCGGGCAGCCAGTGAATCGTTACGTGTCGTGTTCGTGTTATCCGTTGTCATCAGCGTTTATCTTCCTGTATCAGTCTCCGCCCAGGGTTTTCTCTTTCTGCAGGTCACGAACCATATCCCGCTCCATCTGCTGCAGTCGCTCCTGCAGCAGGTTTTCCCGGGCAATTTCCCTGACAGCTTCCCGCTCCCGTTGTGGTTCACGCAGAACACTCTCCGGCAGCGCGGCTTCCCGTTCAGTTATGGCTGCCCGGTCACGCTCCTGCCCGGCAATCTCCCTGACAGCCTGCTCTGTTTTGCCATCCGGCAGGTCAGGTTTGTTCTCTGCCATTTTACGGACAATTTCATCCGCACGGCGTTCCGTTTCACGGCGGATAGCCTCTTCAGCCTGCCGCTGTGCCAGTACCTCTGCCGTGACCGGCTCACCGTTTCCGGCACCCGGCTGGACACTGTTGTCCGGGATATCCCCCCACACGCGACCGCCGGTGATGGCACCGGGATTCCACGGGCGACCTTCACCGACAATTCTCACCACCACACCGCTGTCAGGATTATCACGGGCAATCCGGACACCATCCTGCATATTATCAGCCAGCAGGCTCTCTCCGTTACGGCTGCCCTGCAGGGCCACGAACTGCGCATCTCCGCTGCCTTTCACCCGGCCTTCACCGCTGAATCCCCGCAGCCCGTTTCCGTCATCCGTGGTCAGCGGGTTCAGCCAGATACCTGCTGATTTGCCGTTACGGTCAAAAGCCGGCAGTGCCACATACGGCTGCGGATATTTGCGCCCTGGTGCAATAAACCGTGCAGGACTGTCTCCCCCGGCAAGTCCCGCCTGACGGAGAACGGCACGCCCTGCCGCCACGTCCCGCAGTTCCCGAGCCGTACTGAACAGCCGCTCTGCATTCATGACCTCCCGGTCAGCTTTCGGCTCCAGCACATCGTGGGCAGTCCCTTTCTGTACGGCATTGTTGATGGCATCCGTCCAGCCCTGACGGTCATCAGTGTACACCTGCACATGCTGCTTCATACGCGACAGGGCAACGTAGGCTGACTCAAAGCCGGCCATCTGTTTCCGGCCACCTTCCGTGCCTTCAAGCGCGATGGCAAAGGTTTCACTCGCCCCCTGTGCACCGTGGGCAGTGATGGCATAGGCCAAATCAATATGTTGTTCTGCCTGCTCCTGACCGGGGCGAATCACCCGGGTCTGCAGTCCGTCAGAAAGCGTGACACTGTCACCGGAAACCGCCGTCACCGTCCAGACGCTGTTGGCCACATAGCCGCGCTCCCGGTCACTCTTCGTGAAGCGCATCCGGTCACCGGTCCCCACCCGGATGGTGTCCGGGGTGTACAGTGTGACACCTTCAGCCACCGCCTCCCGGGGCGAAATCAGCCGCGTGTTACCTTCCGCATCCTGCAGGGTTATCAGCCCGTCACCCTTACTGATACCGGCAATCCGGTGATACACATTATCCACCAGGACAAGTGCGTCCCGATGTGTCTCCCAGGTGGAGAGACGACGCAACTCCCCGTCGCGTATATTCGCTGTGTTCAGGACAGGCACCATGACCTGCTCTTTTCCCAGCTCACCGGCCTTTTCCCGTGCATCATGAATCATGCTGTTCAGCACGCGCCTGTCTTCATTCAGGTGCGTAACAATCAGCGTCTGCTCCCGTGCTTCCGGTGTCCTGCCGGTATAGTCGCGGACAATGGCTTCATACAGTGTCATGGGGACATCCGGGAAAGCCTCGCCTTTCAGCATCGCCTTCTGCTGCGCTTCTGCCAGTTTCGCTTCCTGGCTGTGACTGAACTCCGTCACAGAGTGTTCCGGTGCCCATGCGCCCTCCTGACGTGGCACCTGAGACGGTTTCACACTCTCAAGCCCGGACAGTGCCCTTTCCACATCCCGGTTAATCAGGCTGTATACCGCCTCCCGCAGTTCCGGCGTCTGACGCACAATCTCCTTCATGATGGCCACATCGGCAGCACTGCGCGTCTGCTGGAGACGGAAAGACTGACCGGGCGCGATGGCCTGCAGCTGGTCCGTGTCACCGCTGGCCACGGCACGACCACCACCGGCCGCAATCAGGGCGTATGCCCGTGCCATGTCGGTATTGCCCACCATTGAGCTCTCATCGAGCAGGAACAGCGTGTTGCTGAAATCCGGCGTTTCTCCGCTGCGCTGCTGCAGCTGCGTGTCATGCAGAAAGGACGCCAGTGTCTGTGCATCCACGCCTGCGCTGCGCATCTCCCCGACCGCACGGTGCGTGGGACCCAGCCCAACGACACGGGGACGCTCACTCGCCGGCAGCATGTTCACGGCTGACATCACCGCCCGGAACTGTGTGGTCTTACCCACACCGGCATAGCCCTGCACCACCGTGAAACGGTCGGACGTTTCCAGTATCATGCGGGTGGCGGCGCGCTGTCCTGATGTCAGTTTCTCCATGAGTTCGCCAGGTACTCTCTCCATCAGCGGCGTGACCGCCTCCTTACCTTCGAGAATATGGCGAAGAATGCTTTTTTCAGCCTCATACGACGCACGGGAAACCAGCAGGTCTGTGCCATAACCTTTTGCCACATCCACATGCAGTAAATCGCCCCGTTTTATCTGCGCATTGATTTCCCGCCCCAGGTCAGCAAAACTGGTTCCTTCTGCAGCAAACGACTTTGCCTCTGTCAGTAGGTCCACATGGCTGAAGGCCAGGTTTTTACTTTCCACCACCGGAAGGGCAAGATGAATGGCCTGCTGTGCCGGCGTGTGAAGTGCGGACTTCTGATGACTGATAGCCGTTTCCAGCGATGCCTCACCGGCCCGCGTCTTTATCTGCTCAGAAACCACCGTAAAGGACGGATGGCGGGCAAGTTTTTCCGCAGTACGGGTTTCATCCAGTGAGGAATACAGCCGGACATCACGACCACTGCGGGCCAGACCGTTCAGGGTGGCATTGTCCATTGCCATCTGTGTGACGGAGGCAAAAACCGTCGCACTGTCACTGACGGAATGCCCGGGTGTTTCCACCCAGCCGTTCTCCAGCTTCAGTGCCGTGAACGGTGAATCCCCCACAGGCAGGGTGGCCGGTTCAGCCCGCCCCGGCACAACAACCGTCATCGCATCCTCACTGACGGATGCCACCTGCAGGCGGTCACCGCCGGAGACGCGGAGTCCGGGGATTTTTCCCGTCACCCTCAGACGCTCGCCGTCTGCCACCAGCATTTTTTCCAGCCGGAACAGCGACCAGCTGCTGTCCAGCGAGGAAATACGCACCACCTGCGTTTCACCCTGTGCATTCCGCAGGGTCAGGCTGTGACTCTGCGCCGTCACCCGGTCGATAACATAGCGGTCATGACTGCGTGTCTCCGGGTTCCACTGCTCCATCACCATCCCCGGGCGGTACATATCCCGCAGATAACGGCTCCGGCTGTCCAGCCAGACCGGTGACAGGGCGGTCATGGTTACTTCCGGGTGTCCGAGCACGCCCTGTGTTTTCAGCTCACTGCGAATGGCCTGTGTCAGAATGGCCTGTTCCCGTACCCCGCTGACCTGTGCCACGCTCTCTTCTCCGGCTTTCACGCTGGCCGCAAAATCCCCGGTCAGCCGGGCATAGCGGACATTACGGTCCGGTTCACTGATGATGGTTGCCGGTCGCTGCTCTCCGCCCTGCCAGCGATATATGTTCACCCCGGCATCCTTCATGGCCATCAGCGCACTGCCTGTACCGGTTCGCTGCCCGCTGTCGGTTATCAGGATCTGTACGTTATGACGTGCGGCACCGTCCAGCAGGGTTAACGTCTCTTTCAGGGAGAGTTTTTCACCCTGGTCGACAATAACTGTACTGCCTGGTGTGAAGGCCATGCCTTCCAGCAACTGACGACGCCCGGTTATCAGTTCACCGGACAGCCATTCATCCTGCTTCAGGTTCATCTGTGAGCGACGGTCAGCAGCGATAATCTGCACCTCCCGCCCCTGCTCCCGGGCCATCATTGCCAGTTCAGCCACCCGCTCACGCTGCCCGGCTGCGCCACCCTGCCCTGACACAATAGCCAGTGGCGGACGATCCTGTGCCAGAACACTGACCGCATCGCTGTAACCGGCAGTCCGGGAAACACTTTTCTCCGGATGTACGGTTACCCGGTTCTGTTTCATGATATCGCGACTGAGTGCCCGGACTGACAGTTCATCGAGCACATGAATCCAGGACGTGAACAGCCCCTTCTCACGGTCAAGGGGGATGAGTTGCTCACGGCTGATGGCCTCATCAATACCAGCGCATGCCCGCTCAATCACGCCCTCTTCCGGCGGCAGTATGTCGATTGTTCTGGCCAGCACGTCCGTATACGTGAACTGCGCTTTTCGTTCACTTAATCCGGCAATGGCCTGTGTCACCGCCTGCTGCACATCCGGTCCCTTCAGTGAAACAGCCCCGGGCGCCTGCGTGCGGGTCTCTGCCCGTTGCTCCGCCGCGTCACGATATGCCCGGATATCGAACCCGGTTTCCTTCAGCGTCTGCATCCACTCGGTCATTTTGATTTCAGGATCGACGTGCTGTTTGGATTTTCGCGTATCCAGTGCTGCCACATCCCGGGATTTCAGCGAGGCGTCTTCCCCGACGGCCTCCCTGATAGCCTGCGAACGACTGGAAAAGGCCTCCACCGGTACGCCCGGCATCTCCCACATCCCGTGCTTACCGACCACTTCGGTTTCATAGCCCAGCGCCTCAACCTGCTCTTTCAGCTTTTCCCGGTAGAGTCTGCCAAAGGCAATCTGATTAGCGTACACATTCTCAATGAACCCTGTTTTTCCCACTTTGTCACTGCTCAGTGTCTTCCACTCGCCGTTATGCTGTGTAACATTGGCCACCACCGCATGCGTGTGTAACTGTGGTTCCTGATCGCGACTGGTGTCGTGATTAAAAAGCGCCATCACCAGATTACCGGTCAGCACCGTTTCTGACTGTCCGTCCGTCATAACCCGTGTGGAAGCCAGCGCCTCCACCTGACGGACAGCAAAATCCACGGCCTGGTTATGTGCATCAATAAGACGTTTATCACCGCCTAACATGGCCATCACGGAGACACTTTTGGGAGCGGAGAAGGTCAGGTCGTAGCCGGGACGATGCTTATTACTGCCATCCTGCATGCGGCTTAAATCCGCTCCGTCCGGCAGCTTCCCCTCCAGAAGACGGGTAAAAACATCCTTATCGACGCGGCCCTGCAGCCCCAGCTGTTCAGCCCCCCTGCCGGCCCAGCGTTCTCCCATGCTGCCCAGCACATAGTAATTATCCTTGTCGGTATAATAGTTAGCGGCACTTCCGGCCGATCTGACCTGCGCGATACTCATCATAAACGTATATCCCTTTGACATATCCCGGTATCAATCCCACAATGGATATACACAAGACATATCCACATAAGGAGGCAAATAATGGAAACCACCGTATTTCTCAGCAACCGCAGCCAGGCGGTCAGACTGCCAAAAGCGGTTGCATTGCCGGAAAACGTAAAACGCGTTGAAGTGATTGCTGTCGGACGAACCAGAATCATTACGCCAGCCGGAGAGACATGGGACGAATGGTTCGACGGAAACAGCGTCAGCGCCGATTTTATGGATAACAGGGAACAGCCCGGTATGCAGGAAAGGGAGTCATTCTGATGCTGAAGTTTATGCTCGATACCAACATCTGCATTTTTACGATAAAGAACAAACCCGCCCGTGTCAGGGACCGTTTTAACCTGAACCAGGGGAGAATGTGTATCAGTTCGGTCACCCTGATGGAGCTGATATATGGTGCAGAAAAAAGCCAGATGCCTGAACGTAATCTCGCTGTGATCGAGGGATTTGTTTCCCGCATTGATGTTCTGGATTACGACGCTGCTGCAGCCACACACACTGGCCAGATAAGAGCAGAACTTGCCCGTCAGGGACGCCCTGTCGGGCCATTTGATCAAATGATCGCAGGTCATGCCCGCAGTCGGGGGCTGATTATTGTGACTAATAACACCCGGGAATTTGAACGTGTGGGCGGCCTGAGAATTGAAGACTGGAGCTGACCTGTTCATCAGAAATCATCTCCCGGCTCAACATCCTCCCCGCGCTCCCGGTGCACATTGATGTTCACCTCTTCACGACGCTGCATCTGCTGCTGGGTGTCCGGATGATTTTCCTGTTGCCATGCCTCATAAGCGGCCATATCCACCACTTCACCGGTTTCACTGATCCCGGGTGGCAGTTGCTGTTCCATCTCTTCTTCCGGTTTCATTTTCAGCTCCTGCTCGATCCCCCCTGCCGGAACATTCATACCTGCATCTGACTTCTTATCATTGATGACCGAAGACACTGGCTGTTGTGGCTGTTCAACCTGAACCACGTCTTCTCCGGAAACAACCTCCGGGACATCCGGTTCGAAGAGGCTAGCCATCTGGCGACCTTCTGCTTCTCTTGCGGCAAGCACAGCACTCAGGCGATTCTCCATTTCCGGGTTGATGTCACGCGGAATAAACTCCGGAGCGACCTTCGGTCGTGTCTGATATTTCAGGGAGAGTTTTACTGCCGGATACGGTCCGGGTAGGGTGACATAGCAGGTCAGATCCGGCAGAGACTGAATGTCGGAATAACTGACCAGCGTCTGACGCTCCATATCCTTACCGGTCGATATCCCGTCACGCACGGGGTCAGCACCGTAGGAATACTGCAGACTGGCTTTCAGGTGCTCTTTCTCACCAATTTCACCGGCAGCAAACTCTGCAATCTGATGGCTCGGGGATCGGAAAAAAGCACGGGTATTCAGCACATCAAACAGCGTGGCTGCCGCTTTCTCACCGTAGATATCTTCCAGTTGGGCATAGGACTGGATACCAAACACATAACAGCCACCGAACTTACGGGCTTCCGGCAGGATCTCCACCAGGTCCGGCAGTTTGTGTAACGTGGGTAATTCATCACAGAAAAACCACACACGACGGTTACGGTTTTCTCCCATTGCCAGCAGACCACGAATGGCAATGGACAGCCACATGGAGATCACCGGCTTCAGGGAGGCATGGGTGTCGGCATTCGACGAGATAAACAGCCAGCCGTTTTTCTGATCTTCCCGGACACCACGCATCCAGTCACGGATGGTAAAAGGCTCACCGTTATGCTCAATCCCCTGCAGGTAACGGATGGCTTTCACGTAGTTGGTCAGCACAGCACGGATGGAAATCGCCGTTTTCTCGATTTTCTCTTCCACCAGGTTGGCCGCCGGTGAGTTACGCAGGAAGGTACGCAGTTTTTCAATTTTGATGGAAAGCAGTGTGTCCACCAGTTTGCTGTAGCTGCGGTTGGGGTCATTGCGCATCAGGTACGCCGCTTCCGCAAAAATGGTACGTCCTGAACCCTGCCAGAACGGGTCCTCTTTTGTACCCATCGGGATCAGGGTATTTGCCGTATTATCAAAATCCGGCTGTGTCAGGCACTCCTTCCACAAATCCCAGGCGGCACAGCGTGCATCCAGCGGATTCAGGATTTTATCGATGGAGGGATCATAGTAACTTTTAACAAATTCCCCTGAACGGTCATAAATCACCACCATATCACCACGCTGACGGGCGTAGTTGGCCAGACGACGGATAACCTCCGACTTACCGGCCCCAACCGTGCCGTGCAGACAGAAGTTCTGGATTTCGGAATCCCGGATAATCGGCAGGTCGCCAATCCGGATATCGGAGTCCTTGCCGTCTTTTTTCAGCATCCGGGCAACGTCTTTCGGATTGTCTGTCAGTTGACGACCACCTGTGACTTCATTTTCGCTCTGTTGTTTACCCTGACGCCCCAGAATCCAGGAGACAACAAAGAAGGTGATCAGGCAAATAACCAGTGCCACAACTGTAGCCAGAACGAATGCGGACCATAGCTGCTCTCCGCACCAGATCATATATTTATCATGCAGTACCTGAGCAGCGTTCATCCGGAAGGTTTTGCCGTAATACTGGATCTCATAGACCGGCTGGGACTTGATTAAATCCCGCATGCCTTCCAGCGTGGTACACCACCAGTAAATACAGCCGTTCACAAACGTCTGCCAGCTTATTTTTACCCATAAAAACAGACCTACGAGTATCCAGAAAAAAATAAACAGGCAGTAAAGCATGATATTGGCGATCTGGCTGAACATGCGGATACGCATGGACGCAATCTGACCGCCCTGGGTCATATCCTTTGCGTTAAAACTCATGATGATATTCCGAAGAAAAAAAGTCAGTCGGACTGATTATTAATGATGAAAAGATTAATAACCGTTAAATTCCGGCTTCGCCGGCAACACTTCACGGTCGCACAAAGAATTTGCACAACCGCTCAGTGTTTTCATATTTATTTCGGAAACGCCGGAAAGAAATAAAATTTATTTTATTTCTTTCCGGGGTTGGACAACGAGCAAAGCGAGGCGTCAGTCAGGAAGCCGGTCAGACCAGCCTCCGGAAGATAATCAGAGAATATTTGCAATTGATTTGGCCAACTGGTCTTCGAGAACAGGCTTCGCCTCTTCAAATTTCAGATTAACCTTGTTCGCATTTGAGACCACACGGGTCTGGTATTTATGCTGGTTACCTGTTTCAGTACTGGTCTGAATTTTCGCACCTGATGTGCCCTGACGCAGGGCGGCAACATTATCCGTTGTCACCGTTGCCTTAGTACGCTCTGCAATCTGCACATCCGTGATCATGGTATAGTTCACATCTTCCACCATCGCATCTGCAGCCATACCCACCAGACCGGCAGCAAGGCCCACACCGAGTGTGGCACCGGCAGAACTGGAATTATATCCGGTGATACCGGCACCTAACGCTGCACCAACTGCTGCGCCTTCATAACCACGGTTCAGCCATCCCTGAGACTCCCGCAGATCCATCTTATCGGCCTTCAGCACATTCGCCTGAATCCAGTAGTAGGCTTTATCCGGAGAAGTCACCACCTGATACCGCTTTCACAGCATCAGCAATTTTGCCCTGCAGCCCACTCATGTCTTTATCAGACGTGTTTTTGATCTGCAGAAATACCGTGCGTTCGCTGGCGGGTTCAAGCCAGATGGTCTCACTAATCTGAGTCTTCACCTCAAGGTTACGCTTCTTGATTGCTGTGCTCATCGCACCCTGAAAGGGTCAGAGTGGAACTGACCAGTGCAACCATCATCAATTTTTTTATTTTCATCCAAAATATCCTTTTAACTAACAGACTTTTTTTTGAACAGTCCTATTACTGAGGCTATAGCTGAGAGATTATAACGATTTATATCTATGGTATACACCAAGAAAAATAATATGAATGTAATCATTAGTGCAAAAACATATAAGATAGAATGCATAAACGAAACCATAGAAAAAACAATCAAAAACAACAAAATATATGTCTTACTCTTAGAATACATAAAATTTATTATTTTTGAATCTTTTCTGAAACTATCAGGAATAGCAAGGTATAACATCATTCCATTTGTAATAGCCACAAAAAGCAGGAACCCCATCATTCCACTAGCACATATATCAAAGCCAACATCCCTGACATCACTTTTAACCGATACTAAACGCAGAAAAGTTGGCCATAATAAAACCCATAAAAACACATAAGTTCCCGGCTTTATGACTTGTAATAATGATGGGATATTAACACCCTCTACAGAGAGGACCTCCTTTAGTTTTTGAATCTCCATTTTTATATCATAGTGAGTGATCATAATGGCCCCTTCAATCGTTCTTTCTTATCATCCACCATCTGTTTTAACGCATCTTCAGACGGTGTTGGCATTAATTTCTGTCGTTTATTTTCTTCATTATATCTGTTGTTTTGTTGAATTTCTTCCTGTTTGTGATTATTTTTTAACTCTGAATATTGTCTGTCTACAATATTTTCTTCGCCATGAATACTATTCTGAGTATCTCCGATATTCCCTTTATATTCTGTGACCATATTATCAACCTGATGTTTTACATCATTACGGATATTACTGTCCTGCGTTCTTTGATCAATAATGGCCTGATGCCCCTGATGGTCAGCAATAATATCCTGGCTGCCACCACCCGAAGGTACGCTCTCCATTCCTTTACCAATATCCCCACGGGATTCACGCCAGGCATTATCAACACCAGGCTGCACCTGTTCCTGAACAAAAGACCATGCCATCGCCCGACGGCGTTCTGCAATCTCCGGTGAACTGGTGTTTGTCAGAATAGCTTCTGCATCCTGCGGCGCGTGTTTCATCACATACTGTGCAAACTGTTGCGACAGATCTTCACTCATCTGCCCACTCATGCTTTCAGTACGGGATGCCATTTCAGCATATTCATGGCTGCGGGTCATATTCGTCGTGTACTGGTCGTAACTCTGTTTTGCTGAGTTCAGGGCTGCAGACAACTGGTCCACGCGGGAATCGGCATTATTGTCAGTATGGCTGCCGGATTCACTGACTTTGCGACTGGTAAAGTAATCGCTGGCCTCTTTAAAGTCCTTACTGGCTTTAGCATCGATATCATGGCGAGCATCATGGGTAGCCCTGCTGCCACTACTTGCTGAATGTGAGTCATCATCCGTTGCATCCAGGCTCCCCTTAAATCCACCTCTGATGCCTACCCCACCACCAACACCAAGAATTTTAGGTTTAACCCCCCATTCAGCATGAGCATCAGCATACATTCCACCAGATAGCCTGGTACTTGTTGATGCCAGTTCCTGAGTCGCCTGCTCATTACTGATATTATGCGCCTTCGCATAGCTTTCCACTGCACTGCGCATACGGCTGGCCATCATGGAGTCCTGAGCACTCATCGTGCTGTCAGCACCACCGGTGACAGAATCACTGCTCCCCCGGTTAGAACCAAACTGACTGAGCGTGTTCCAGGCACTGGCAATACTGCTGCTGAAACCATGCAGGGCGCTTTCGGCTCTGTTCGACGCCTCCCGGGCCATTTCCTGTTGCGCCGCCGCAATCTGACGCGTTGCATTGATACCAACCGGTAACCGGGACATCGCTCCGCTTGCATCCATCACCATATTACCGTCACGGGTCTGTGTGGCAGTTGCGCCACTGCCGGTCTGGTACATCATCTGACCAAACGACGTGGTGCTGTTGGTGCTCCAGCTGAAGCCGTTCACGCTTTCCGTCTGCATGTTGCCATAGGAGTAATTACCGTCAACCACACTGCCTGCCGCACTGGCAGTCGGGCTGATAGATGAAGAGGCGAAGTGGCTGTACACGCTGGAAAAACCTGCGCCAAGGCCTTTTACCATCATCCATGACAACGGAGGTATCATGGCAGAGATATATCCGGCAGTGGCAGCCAGGTCGGAGTATTTCAGCTGTATCTGAGAGAGTTCAGAGAGCACGACCGGAGCCCCATTCTGCTTCGCATAGAATGTCATGGCACTGTTCAGAATGGCATACAGCAACGGCCAGGTCTGGAACCACATCAGGGCAAACACATAGCCTCTCAGTACAGACAGCGTCAGTTTGTTGAAGACAGCTGCCAGTACCAGAAGCGGGAAGATACCGATGGTAATGCCCACCAGAATGGTCTGCACCATCGGCAGGTTTCGCATCAGCACATGACCAATGGCTACATGCGCCAGACGCTGTTTCTCCATCGATGAGGTGGTGGCCAGACTGACCAGGCTGGCGGTGTCACCATTGCGGGCCGCATTACTGGTGATCCCCTCTTTCAGGGCATTCATGGTGACGTTCTGGCGCATAATCTGGCTGGCAGACTGGCTGGAGCCGTAGAAATAACTGTAACTGTCACTCATCAGTTGTCTGAATAACAGGTCAGGGTCCGGTCTGCCGCCAAATATCTGCTGCACATAATAATGCCAGGTCTTGCCTCCGGTATTCGTATCAAAATTCAGCTTATCCTTCAGTCCGACGGAGGCGTCCTTACAGGACACAAACGGCTCTGAGCTGTGCAGAAAACTGTAATTATTATTCGGCACCTGACGTAAAGGGCTGGGCTGAGAAAAGATTATGGTGTACGGGTCAGAGGAGGCCATCAGGTCTTCCAGCGTGTATTTGTGGTTCAGGTAAATATCACCCAGCACGCAGTTCTGGACGTAGTCCTGAAACAGATTGATGATTTCCGGATTCCGGGACAGGAAATCGGTGCTTTTCACAATCAGGTTCGCCCCGAACAGCATACCTGTTTTGCTGTAGGTGGCGCTGTCCGGCTGAGCGAACACCATCTCATAGCCGGCCACCATTGCATGCCCGATACGGGTCGTCAGTGAAAGTGGCATCGCCAGTCCGACCGGCACATTATCCACCCGGTGAACCTGGACCAGGTCACTGTTATCAATAATCTGCACCGATGTGCGGACATTAACCAGCAGGCTGATAAGCACAAACACGGCCACCCAGCCCAGTAAATCCATCACGTTGTGCCGCTGTACCCACATCACGGCCACCGCGAGAACAGACAATGTGAGCGCAATTTTTTCAATGGAATCCCACGTCCTGGTTCCCATAAAGGCGGCAATGGCGTTCAGGTTATTCCGCAACCACTCACCACCGGCAATCACATAAACTTCATTCACAGCGTGCTCCCTCCGAAGTGATAGTTGTTCTGGTAACGACTGAGCATGCGGGCGGAAAGCTGCTGACGCATGTAGCTCATCTGACGATCGACAACCAGCAGCGCATCCTGCTGTACCTGCACCTGTGACTGAAACGCCGCAATCTGCCGGGTGGCATCATTCATGTTGTCGTTAATATGCCCGATAACCGCTTCGTCATAATTTCCCGTGGCCACCATCGCCCGGGCCTGCTGTATCAGCTCCTGAATGTACTGCAGCAGGATGTCGTAACCGATATAGTCCGTCAGCTGGTAAATCATGCTGTTGGAAACACCGAGCATCTGCGGGTCAACCAGGTATTTGAAGACGGGGATGGTGGTACTGGAAATAAAGCCTTTTTCCTTGTCATCCAGAGGCGTGTCACTGACCGCCTTGTTCTGAATGCTGGCCAGAAGTTTAGTAATCTGAGATTTCAGTGCATTATCCCGGCTGATGGTCACCGGTGTGTCTGCCACCACTTTCAGGCATTTGTCAGAGTCGTTGCAGTGATAAATTTTTGCTGTGCCGCCTTCCATCATGGCCCGGATAATTGAGCGGTCAGTGGTTCTGGCCGACAGCGGTGTGATTTCGCCGTTGGGACCAAACACCAGTGAGCCGGTCAGCGTCATCACAAACTCTTTCAGCTCTTTGTTGCCGTCAAACATTCTGTTTTTGGAAAGGGCATTCCACATGATGTTGATGTTTTTGGTCACCCGCTCCTTATCCTTGTCGCTGGCTTTATCCCTGACGCTGTCAGATTTTCCGCCAACGGTACATCCCTGCCGGGAAGCCGCCCAGTCAGCAAAAATATTGCTCTCACCGGCAATGTCCTGACAGACTTTCTGCTGGGACACCTGCGTCCGGGGGAAAAGCCCGCCGATAATCCCCTGTGCAGCCTGGCAGGAACTGAGGTTCATACTGTTAATGTCGCTTGCCATTTTCTGCAGGAAGTCTTTTGCGGTTTTGATTTCCGGCACCGTTGTCTGCAGGGCAAGGTCAAAAAAGTAACCGGCAGCATTGCTCATAATCTGCTTAACAAAACGCTGCAACTGCTCGCCATTAATAAAACTGAACGAACCGAGGTAGGCGTCGATGCCGCCACATCCGGCATTGATATCCGGCAGCGTCATGGAAATCAGCTGAACATTTTTGACCTGAGTACGGGCATACAGGGAGCCGCCGTAAGCATAGCCGGCAGCCTGCCCCTGCCAGACGCCCGGCTGTGTGGTATTGGAGGCGAAGCCCAGCTTGTTAAAGAACTGATTCATGTCGCTGTTCACATCCGCTGACGCTGCAGGCGTCACCGTCAGTAAGGCGGCACAAAGAATAAAAAGAGGCTTAATGCGAAACATTATTGCTGCCCTCCCTTAATGTGTTCTCCCGGCGCATACGGCGTCTCAGCAGGAATATCATGATATTTCTGCCTGATAATGCACATAAAGGCAGCAGATAACCTGCAACAAAAAAACCGGATGCCAGCGCCCATAACGTACACGGAATGGCATACATCAGGATGTTCCACATATAACGTAAGTTATTTAACTCAGGGTCAGCTTTCCACGAATCAATACAGACATCGAAAATAACGTGCATAACTGCCCATAAAACAATTCCGGTAACAAGGAAAACAATAAACAAATCAAAATATCTGTCAGAACCTCTGAAACTATACTCAATATTCCGTCTAATTTTTCTGATTTTGAATTCCTGATTCTTTTTGTTTTCTGTCATTATAAGTTTCCTCTGATATTACTGATGATTCATTCAGACTGGTCATGCGGCTGTAATATATTTCAGACACCGAAATCCATCCCACAATTGCCCCCACAAAAAACACAACAGAAACAGAAAAGGTAAGGCACAGCGAAACGACAATTTCTACAGGGCTGGCGGGATAAAAAAGCCCCTGACGGATAAAGGGGATATTCAGGCTGACGATTATTCCCGTCGCGATGCCGGATATTCCGGCAATGAGTAACACCACCTGCTTATTTCGCACCTTTTTTCCCTCCGTACATCTGCAGAACGGTATCCATCCGCGCCATAAAACCGGCGGCATCCGTTGCCCCCTGTAAAAGCGGTAATGCCTCAAGCGTGTTGACGTTGACCAGGAAGGTGGTCGGTGTGGCCACCGGGATATTCGGGAAGAAGGTCTGCATCACGTCCGGTGGCACCGGTAATGCTTCCGGAAAGGCGGTATCCCCCTGACCATCCAGGGTGTAGGGAAAAACGGAAAAGCCGTACTGCTGCGCCAGCTGTTTCAGTACCGGGTCAAACTGGTGACAGTAAGGGCAATGCCCCTGCATAAACAGCACCACCTTCCAGTCGGCCAGGTTAACCTGCCTGCCGTTGCTGAGGCGGAACCAGCGGGGGGCCGGCTTTTCTGTCCTGGCTGGCGTGTCTGCTGCCGGTTGTGCAGGCTGCGCAGCCATACCCTGCGGATTCCAGAGTCGTTCAATTTCATCCCGGGTGGAGGCCTGCACACCTGTGGCCATCATCAACAGAATAACCGACAGTAATTTAGTGAGAGACATGTCCGCCCTCCTGCTGCCCTTCCATCATGACCTGTTGCCTGGCTTCCAGTGCCTCACGCTCTTCCCGGCTGACACGGGCAATCCATGCATCCAGCACCTGGTATGCGCCGAACAGCACAAGGATGGCCGCAATCAGCTCCGCCAGAAAAAAAGCCATCCAGGGTTTGCTGTGAACAAGACGGGCGACGATATGAAACCAGACACCCAGGGAAAATACCCACATACCCGTAATATCAAGCCGGGGTAAAGAGAATTTATATTTTCTCATATTTAAAACACCATTATTATTCAGTATATTGCTGATTTCATCAATCAGACACAGTTATGTTAATTATCACGGATTTAATACTATGAGTTTATTTTTTGACAGAAAAACACTGGAAGCTATCAGAGACATTATCCGGGAAACAATGTTAGGCAATGTTGCCATTGTCTTACTGATAAACATTTCACCGGACTATATGGTACAAAAGAACAGTCCATCAATTATCATGCTCTCTGTTTTTATATTAATAATAATATGCATTGAACTCTGGATGCTCCTCTCTGTAATAAATTACTTGTCCGCGTTACGAATAAGAAGGGCAAAACTCGCACTTATAATATTTATTCTCTGGATGTGTCTTATTCTCGCATTAACTATTCGTTATTTTATTATGTTTTCTGATGCATGGAGCAACCAGTAGAATATAATCATTTCCGCACCAGAAAACACTGCGGCAACAGCGAGCCACAAACGCTTATGCACTCCTTCTGATATGCCTGAAAAATATCCTGTATGGAGTAGCAGCAGCAACCATGACAACACTCCTGCCAGACCCAGCAGGGCAGGAGGGATATGCCACAGTTCATATTTCATAATAACAATACCTTCTGCCATCATCATGGACAGGGTGCAAACAACAAAACAGTCCCATGAAAAAAAACGCCTGTCAGCAGCAAGGAAAATCACTGTCAGTGACATGACTGTCACCTGGGCCAGCAATAAAGGCCATAAAGAAATAAAACTCATTTAAACGACCTCTTTAAAAATTCGGTTTAAAGTCTTCAGAAACGTTCAGGAACTGTTTTGCCAGGTCATCCTGCGAAATAAAGCCGTATGATAACGGACGAACACTGCCCTGTTTCGGGTCAACCAGCATCATGGCCGGGAAATATTTCACGCCGAGGCGCTGCGCCTGCCCCCGGTCAGTCCGGGAATCCGGCAACAGCGGATTAATTACGTCATCCACGGAAACGGGAATAACACTCAGACCATACGTATCCCTGAAGCCATTAATGACCTGCGCCAGCTGCCCGTCGATGGGGTCCTGACCCCGGTAAAAAAACATGATGCCGTAGTGTTCAGCCAGTTTCGCAATGGCCTGTCGCTGCTGCGCCTGGTCTGCCGCCAGCTGGTTCCGGACCGTGCCGTTGTAATGGCTGTACTGCAGGTTATAGTCCAGTTCGGGATGCGCCAGCATGGCTTTTTTGGCGCTCATGGTGAAAAGCCCGGCCTGCTGAGTCCAGTAATTCTGCAGCCGGAAATATTTCACAAAATTATCCACGCCGGGATACAGAATGGCTTCATACAGCGCCCGCTTTGTTGCCGTCTGCAGCACGGCCAGTTTCTGCATAATATCCGGTTCCTGACGGGGGGCTGCAGGTGCGGGTTGATTTTCTTTTTCCTTCGGATTTATTTTCTCGTTATACCACTGCCAGCCTGCATCTTTCCCTGACGCCGGAAAAATAAAGCAGCAGAGTAACAGTGGCAGTAATGCTTTATTCATCTTCATTCCTTTCATCACTTTTTCTTTCATCAGGTTTCTGCAGGTCAGTCAGGGCAGAACGGTTATTTTCCATACCTTACTGTCCTGCCTGTTTCAGCTGGTCAGCAATCTGTTCTTTCACTTTCTCCGTCAGAACGCCACTGTCCGGGATTTTCTGGTTATTCATCAGGTCTTCGTAAAAGTTAGTGAAATCCAGTCTGTCGAACTGAATTTTCTGCAGCTCATCAACCGTAATTCCCCGGCAGTCAGGATGCTTCGCACTGCCAAAACTGATACGCAACTGACCGTTGCGCCCCTGCTGCTGGACTATCTGCGCCAGTTTAGAATCAAACTGACAGTAGCTGCGTTTTTTCTCCAGACAGACTCCCAGCACTTTCTTCGAACAGAATTCTCCGACGCTGACGGTCAGTTTGTTTGATTTTGCTTTAGCCAGGGCTTTTTCATCACTGCTGCATTTAGCCAGCCCGATATCCTGTCCCCAGCCGCTGTCCTTACAGCAGTTGCTGTATCCGGCTGCAGCCTTCTTACAAAATTTCGCCTGACCGGTGAAAGCACGGACATCCACCCCGTTCAGCGCCGCAACATCCTTACCTGCAGCGGCCAGTGCTGCCAGTTGAGAAACAGCTTCGGCAAAATCATTACTCTGCCCGCTCTGAGCCTTATCGCATTCGCCATCGAGACAGAAGACGTCACCACCACAAATCATGACCTTTCCGGATGTTTTTGACTCGCAGGAGTACGTGGCATATTCATGCAGACAGGCACCTTCTTCGGAGTAAAAGGCACACTGGTGCGACGCCAGGATACAGGCAGGATTGTCGGTGTAGGTCTGACAGGTTCCCTTGTCTGCTGACTGCGTGACATACGTGTCCCGGTATGCCCAGCAGCTCTGGTACATGCTGTATGACTGACCGTCTTTCACCAGCGTCCTGTTCCCGCCAGCCTCCGTACATTCTGTTTTTGTCAGTTTCCCCAGCTCCTTGCTGAACGGGCAGCTTTCAGACCAGACAACATACGGGGTGTACGAGGCTTTTTTTACCCTGACAACCAGACGCAGCTTCATTGCCGTATGACGTTTGAATTTTGTATTCCCGACCCGGACGGGGTGAGATGACGTAAAAGCCACACCGGCAGTCAGTGTTTTCTGTACTGGTGTAAATGAGGCATCTGCTGAGTATTTGGCATTCCAGCTCAGTGGGGTTCCCAGTACTGTAATTGTCATAGGTACACTCTTCTGCAGGTAAGTACGACTCCAGCTGTAATGCGCATCGACAATTTCACCGGTAACGGGAGAGGTAATGGAGACAACATACTGACCATTCACTTCACGTGCAGGTAGCTGACTCATTTCATACTCCAGCGTCCGGGTTTCCCATGTGGTACTCCCCTGCAGCTCCATACGGGCAGTTCGTGTGCAGTACTGCTCCACCTGTAAATCCCGCTCACAGGTGTAATTCGTGTATTCACTCCGGCTAATCTCCTGCGCACTGCACTGCTGCCCGGTGTTTCCCACAATGCTGTCAGCCCGGTTCACCACATCCCTGCCGGTCTGGATAAACGGTGCATCCGGTGAAAGAATGTCTTTCGGCTTGTTCATGAATGACTCTGTAATGGTTTTTCCGGTTTCACCGGTCGCCCATTCCGTGGTGCCGTCATTTTTCAGGCCGCCATCCCCGCCGGCAGTCACGCCACCGTAATATTTTGTCTCGTCCGGATTCGCGTTATAGCCGGGGATACTCTCCTGTGGCTTAAAGCCCTGAATACTGCTGCTTCCCTGTCCTTTGATCTGGTGAGCAAAATCAGAGCCGGCCCGGTAATCACTGTTGCTGTCAGCCTGTGCCATGCCGGCAACCAGAGCCAGTATCAGAGGTAAAATACGTTTCATTTCCCGGAATCTCCTTTCCCTGCCAGTAAATCATGAGCCACCTGCCGGCAGTCACCCGTGGCGGCCACTTTCTCCAGCGCCTGGCCAACCCGCAGGTTTCCCCGGATGATGTCGTATCCCTGACGGCAGAACACCACCAGTGCCGGTACACTGCGAATGCCGTACTGTGAAAACAGCGTCGGGTCGATCTGAACACCATCTGTCGCGCCGTCTTTCACCAGGGACAACACGGCTTCAGCGGTGGTCTTCAGGTCATTATTCACCATGCCCCGCAGTGTGGCCGGAATACCGTAGTGCCGGGTTTCGCCCAGCATCCGTTTCAGCCCCTCTTCGGGAATGGAAAACGACACAAAATACAGGGCACCCTGCCGGGGTTTCCCGTCCTGTGAAGCCTGCTGTTTACGAACCAGCTCATCCAGGAAATGGTTATCTGAACGCTGAAGGGGGTTTTCCAGCACCTGTTGCTCCGCCCAGGCTTTCAGCTGATGGTCAGGTTTTTCACGCAGTTGTCTGCTTAAATTTTCCTGCTGCTTCAGGAACTGGCGGTTTTCAGGTGTGTTCACATTTTCTGAGGCATGAACAGTGATATGCATCCCTGCAGTCAGGGAAAAAAGCGCAAATATTTTCCAGTTCATGATATATCCTGATGGCATTATTACAATTTAATTACCCGTAGGGTTTTCTCTCAGTTTTTCTGCCAGTTTTAAAAAAGCATCAAATTCTTTCTGACCTGCACATATTTTACTGGCTGTAACCGATACGGTTATTCCTGATGTATTATTGGCAGAGTCTTTAACATCATTATTATGGACGGAGACATTATCGGGACTGAAAATATAAACCTTTTCTCTGGGATAATCCCTGTCCACCTCCTCCCGCCACTGAATCTGTTCTTTATCAAAACGGTGATACATTATTGAGGAAAACCGGCACAGCCAGTCGTCAATACATGACAGCTTATCCAGTAATTGTTGCGAATGACGGACCTCACAGGCAAGCTGCCGGCACTCCATAATGCACCGTGACACACCACCATTTGCATTCACAAGCGCTTTCATCTCCAGCAGAACACCCATATCAAGTATTCTGGAACCATATTTTATATTATTACTCATTACATCCTCCTCTGTTTTTGCTTACACACTTATCCTGAATGAATACGTTAAAATACAAATATTTTAAAAACACAACAGCAAAAACACATACAAAAGTAACCTCCAGATATAATCGAATGAGAAATATTTTCCCTGATATATCTGTTTTTTGCCACTCATGAATATTTTCACCGAGAATGCCATCAGGAGCAAAATAAAATAATATCACAGACACCATTACCAGATTAAAAGGAAACCATTTTAACGTTTCATTTATCAGATGGATAAGGACATAATATACATTTATAAAATTATGTATGTATTTATTTTTCATCATCTCAATTTTCATAGATATTCCTCTCATTTGTTAACTCGATTTACAGGAAGACACAGTTACGTTTACGCCACATCAGGTAGCCGAAGTTTTTCTTTGTGTTGGGCGGATTTTTCCCGGTTTCCCAGCGGGTCACGCTGCGCCCGAACGGGTGGCACTGTCCGCTGTCCGGATACATATTCACCATCTGATAACGCCAGCGTTCTTTGGGCAGGATTGGGGACGGATATTCATTACAGACGGCGTTATTTTTCCCGATGGTTTCCATAATCATGCCCTGACGGTGCAGCTTGAATGCCATGCGTTCACTGACCAGCAGGGAAGACTGCAACGGACTGGACTCATTACTCACCCAGCCATTAAACGGGTACATACTTCCCTGCGAACCGGCACACCAGAACAGAGCATCGATGGGCATATTAAAGGCGCTGGCAATGGCATCTGCAGCACAGGCCCCCTGGGCTATCGGATTGGCAAAGATGACGGCTTCCGGATTGAGAATGGTGGTCAGGCTGCTGTCCGTCCAGGTGGGGTCAATTTCAGAAAGATAAGCAATATCCAGGTCACCACCTTCCAGACAGCCCAGCGATGTGATGATGTTAAGCCAGTACGTCAGCGGGTATTTGTACCAGTGAACGTGATAGAACGCCCCGTTCACCTGCTTCTCATCCTTTTTCGCCGTTCCCTGTGCCGTTTTACCAAAAGCCGGCAGGCTGAAGCCCAGGTTCACCATGCATCCCGGTGATCGGGTGACGTCCGTCAGCGCCATCGGCTCCCAGTAACCAATGGCCAGCCCGATACGCCTGAACAGCGGCGGCGGTGCCGGACAAATCTGAATGGGCATCGACGGGTTCGCCGTGTCGGGGACCTTACCCTGACTGACTTTGATACTGCCCAGCGAGAGCGGGAAAATACAGCTCCAGCAGATATCCGTGATCGGGTTTACAAAACGCCCCTCACAGGCAGAATCCGCAGACGCTGCAGGGACATGACCGGCGAGAAGGAATAACATCAGCAGCCACAGGCTTCGCTTCATTTTCTGCCCTCCTCTGCCGGTATAAATTCCACCTTCAGGAAGCGATCGCCGGGAACGGCGCTCACCCGTGCCGGGACCTGATCGATGCCGAGACGCTGGCAGAGCACACCGTTCTGGTCAAAGTAAATACGGCTGTCCAGCGCTTTCTGCATCTCCGGGATACTTCCCTGCACCAGGATAATTTTGCTCTCCAGTGTGGGCGGCGTCTGGCGTTTCATCCAGGCCACCTGCGCCGGATCATCGCCATTGATGAAATACAGCGTCTGGTTAAAAGGAACATACTGCAGCGGATTCATCACTTCACCCTGACGGGCAAACACCCGCCCTTCGTTATCCCGGATATCCGCAGCCAGTCTGACGGACGGGTCAAACAACCGGCTGCCGTATTTCTCCGTGCGTCCGATACCGGGCACGGCAGGGGGCCGCAGGCTGTTACGGATCACCCGCTCCTTAAAGGCATCCATTTTCCGGCCCATCTCACCGGACTGCTCCAGTGCCGTCAGGCGCTGCATGATCACCGTCAGCATGTCCGGCTCCTTTACCGGCCACAGATCGCCCCAGGTGCCAAGATCGGCGGCGACCACACTCTGCCCCCATATCAGCAGGGCAATCAGCCCCCGGCATCTCATGGTTCCGCCCTCATTCGCCGGGCAATATCCTGCTGGATTTCCCGGGTGATATCCGGTGCTCCCTGTACCACGGCAGGCGACACCAGAATGACCGCGTGGTGTTTCTGCTGCCACGCCTGCAGGCTGGCTTCCAGTGCCGTGTTAAAACGCGCTGAAAGGGCTTTTGACTGTGCTTCTGACAGTTGTTTCTGACTGGCGCTGTCAAAAAACGCATCCACGGTCTGTTTCATGTTGAAGGCGACAGTCACCGGTGCGTTCAGTCTGACAATGCCGTAACTGACGGCTGCGTTCAGTAACACCATTGCCAGGCATCCCGGCAGCGTCCACCACCAGTGGCTGCGTCGGGGGGCTGTAACGTCAGTCGTTTTTTGCGTTGTGGTCATGCAACACTCCTGTATTTCTCATGTTCTTCCAGCCAGGCTTCCAGCGAAGCCATCTCCGGCCCTGACTTCTTCCACGCCAGCTGCCACACCGCCTCATGAATACTCAGCCCCTCTTTACGCTTCTGCTGCACAAACTCAAAATCCGGGCCGTCAGAGCTGTACATGGCGCGGCTTAACGGGTCCACAAACAGACGGTGCCAGGAGGAATGGTTTTCCACCTGCAGCAGGAAGGAACTGAACCACTGATCTCTGGCCGCACCGAACTTACCAATCATGTCACGCTGCAGTGGCAGGAACTGGTCCGGATACAGCTGGTTGTATTTCGCGAACTCCTTCGCACTCTGTTTGAGGATAATTTTGTAGGAGGAGTTACCCCATGCCGCGCGGGCAGCACTGGAGGCCTTGTCAGAGTCAAAGTCGACGATGTTCTGTGTGATGGTGATATAGGCACCGGTATGACGGCGGGCGGTACGGTAACCTTTCTCAATAAACTCACCGACCTTGTGATTTTTGAAGTCCAGCAGACGCCATCCCTCATCAATGACGTTCAGTTTTTTGAGGTTACGCGGCGTGCGGTACATCCTGTTCTCGATGTAAATAATGAGGCTGAACATCACCGCAACCAGCAGTGACGGACGGTCTTCCAGTCCGCCCAGCTCCAGCACCACCATTTTCGCATCATCCCGCAGGGACGGCTCATCGGAGTTAAAATACCGGCCGTAAGTGCCGCCGGCGGTATATTGATCCAGCAGGACAATCATTTCATCCAGACGGCTGCGGATGGTCGGTGACTCGACATACTGGTCGTTATCACGGGCGTTTTTCAGGAAATCCACCACATCATCGATGCGCGCTCTGTTCTTTTTAGCCAGCCAGGAGGCCCTGACCGCCTGCAGCAGCAGACCTTCATGCACTTCATCCAGGTTACCGTTGGGGCTGGCCATCACCGACAACTGGTCACGGACACGCTCCGCTGACTGGTCAATATCGGTGATGTTCGCAAACGGGTTAAAACGCAGGGTTTCACCGTCCAGATACACCCCGCCCATGTTCTCACACAGGGACTTGTAGCCATCCCCCATGTCGAACACCACGGCAAAGCCCCCGGAGTCCAGCACGCTGCGGATAAGGGGCTGTATCAGTCCGGTTTTACCGGCCCCGGAGGTGCCACAGACCGCCATGTTGTAGTTGGTGTTATTCATCCCCCGGAAGAAAATATCGATAAACGCCAGCTGGTTACGGTAGGTGGGTGCCAGCAGACCTGCCGGTGTCAGGGGGTTATCCGCCACTAATGGCATCAGGTTGGCCACATTAAAGCTCTCTGCGCGCTGAACCACACCGGCCTCTTTCAGCTGTTTAAACAGCCCTTTCCCGGCCATAAAGGGCAGGCAGGTCAGGAAATTGCGCATGTGGTTAAAGCGCGGTGAAATCAGCTCAAAACCGTTTTTTCGGAAGCTGTTCAGGATGTCCTGCTCCACTTCCAGCGCCGTTTCATTATTGTCCTTGCAGAAGGCTGTGATGTTGAGGAAGTAGGACACCACGGAGGACTGACCGGAGCCCAGCCGCTGACGCAGTTCCCCCCACTCCTTCGCCTCTTTCTCCACGGACGGAAACCATTTGGCATAGGAGGTCTTCGACTTTTTCTCCAGGTCCATGTACTTCAGGTTGGCTTCGCTGTGGGTTTTCACCTGGTCTTCCACCACCAGAGTCAGCGTCAGGATAAACGGACAGGAGATGGACAGTTCCGGGTTCAGCAGATTGCTGTAGTTGTCGGCCATGTTCCACAGGAAGGCGATTTCCGGGTTACGGGCCAGATGGAAATTCAGGATGCGGGCCGTGCTGTTCCTGCCGTTCTCACGCAGGCCCAGCGTCAGGTAATCAGCCCGGACTTTCAGGTCAAAACTGTCCTCCACACACTGATAATTCAGATCAGAATACGGGTCCAGCTGACGTCTTTTCGGATACAGGGAGTCCGGGTTATGGTTAATCATCTCCCCGACAATATCGATAAAGGCCTGTGCATCCACCGCCTGTGTGGTGATACTGGCCCCCTGTAACGACGCCCGGATGATTTTCACCAGGTTTTCCATTTCCAGAATGTCAGCCCGGCTTTTTTTCTTCGAGGGAGAACAGTACGAGAAGAATACCCGGTAATGGCGCAGGGTCAGGGGCAGATTCATCCCCTCCGGCAGCGGGAACTGTGTCGCTGCCGCGTTCATATAATAGGCACGGGTAATGGCGTTAAACTGTTCAGCCTGTTCACCGGACCAGGAGAACTCACGCAGCCCGTATTCAATTCTGTCACCAACAAGCTGGCTGGACATCAGATGGATGCAGAACGGCACTCCGCGCGGCAGTTTGGTGCGCAGCATGTGGTCGAGCGCCTCCACAATAGACTCATTCGCACCATTGATGGGAATGGCTTCCAGCATAAAGCCCATCGTGGTGTCATTCATGAACAGGCCGGACTCCTGGTTGTAATCACGATACGGCAGCAGACGGCTGAACTGCGGGAAGTTCATCTCACCGAGGATCTGATTAGCCTGAGCGGATTCATCCGGTAATTTAAGCGCAGTCAGCAGTGAATTAACCGCCTGAGTGACGGTCTCAAGTGGGTTATTACTCATATGAGTATTCCTTAGTGCGTTTAAAAAAGGAAAATATCAGTCTGTGGGCCGTGGATATATCACGCAGTGCCATTCTTAAAACCACAGCACAAATAAGAGATGGAGGCTTTTAACAGGAAAACAGGATTAACGTTCCTTTACTGAATGAGCATCATTTAATGCCTGAAGTTGTTTTTCGCGTATCTTATTGCGCTCGTTTTCTCTTACCCGTTTCACCTCTGCCATTTCGTTTCTTTCTCTACACGCTGATGCAAGCTCTTTTGCCTTACCAAGACTTAAAGGTTCAGGCTGATAATTAAGTGTTTCCTGAAATGCTTCTGCTGCACAGGGGGTATCCTGAGCAATCTCTGTCAGTTGTTCTGGTGTTGCAGGTTGTTGCTCAAGGTAATCATTGTAAAAAAGACCACATATCAACATAGCCATAACGCCAACAAATATAAAAGCCAGAGCAGATTTTAAATATATCGACTTCATTTCATTTTAGCCTTATATAATTCCCACTGTCGGATATACTCCTCATACTGAGCTACTGGCACATTAACGATGGCTCCGGCACACTCCAGTTTATTAACCGGTTCAGTAAATGCGCCTGTCGGTATATTCACTTCCAGAAGTTTACAGTCATTTTTCCAGTATCTCCCGACATCCAGTTCATCCATCGAGAATGACTGACTGGCGAACACAACAAGCGTAATAAAAGAAATACATCCAGTAAGCACACTACAAACTAATATTTTTCCTCTGCTGACCTGCAGACTGAATTTTTCAGGGATAACAAACATAGCCAGTGCGTTAACAACACAGATAACCACAAGAAAGAGGCACAGGCATATAAACCAGTCAATATTATTTTCTTCGAAGTAGTAAGCTCTCATTGTCCACTACCATTCAGTGTTTCCATCACGTTGTTCAAAGGTTCATTTGTTTTAACTTCAATACACTCCCCTGTATTTCCAAAGCCCCTGCCTCCACGCGCTTCTATTCTCCGAAGGATCTCTACACATACATCCGTATTTGGCATGGGTGTAATATTCCAGATACCACCACCGCCAACATTTTTCATCAGCACAAGAAAGATAAAGGTATGCATTCTTTATTACCTCCAGTTAAATATTAATCACTGAATATTCCTTCAGTTAACTTATGAGGTTATAAAACACAGCAGATTTTCATTCAGATTTACTCTCTTCAGCAAACTTCCGGATGGTATCCTGTTCACGCTGACGGGTGGCAGACTCCTGCATTGCATCCACTTTCTCCTGCCAGAGACGCCGGATATCCTGTTCATCCCGACCAGTCAGTTTTTTACCGGACAACAAACGGTTAAGCAGTTCCTGTCTCACATCTGGTACGTCTTCAGTCAGACGCATAAGCTGAAGCAGGCTCTGACGGCTGAGGACCATGAGTGATTCTGGCAGGAGGGTGAAGAAGCAAATAAAAAAGCATACCGCACCACTGCAGGCAAGGACCGCAAACAGGATTTTCAGATATATACCATCAACGCCGAACACAGCAATAACACAGGGAATCCATGCAATACACGCACAAAACGCCAGGATGTTATCTATTCGGTTATGTCTGCGATATATCTGTTGATGTTCATCCAGAATAGAATCTATTTTTTCAGTTTCTGATTTATGCATAGTGTTTCCTCTGCCTTTCCTGATACGCCTGACATTCAACACATAACGTCACACCGGGAAATATTTTCCGCCGGGCTTCCGGAATAGGATTTCCGCATGCTTCACAGAGATAAACAGGAATACCATGAGCATTTATTTTCTGGCGTATCCGGTTTATTCCTGTCATGGTCAGTTGTTCTGTCACTGAATATGCTTCATCGGCTTCATCACTCACGGAATATTCCTCCCGACATGTTCTGACACGCTACCGCCCATCCCTTTTCACGCACAGGGCACTCGTTTTACAGGCAGATTTTGAATACAGAAAGCCCGCCGGCATTGCCGGCTGATATACAACTTCAGGGCCAGTTAATTAATACGTGGTTTTCCCCACGCAGACGGTTTAATAACAAAAAACACACTGGATGGCTGATGATAAACATCCTGATTATCAATATAAGGCGCTATCCATAATGCTGCCGTCTGCTCACCCGTTCTTAGCGGACGGGGAGGTGTTACCGGCACAACTGAACTGACCGGAACAACCGTTTTCACTTCCCGGGCAGCGGTAAACAGCGGGCGTGGCGCCAGCAGTTTCTGCTCCGGAAGTGCCGTCACCGCAGGTCTGCTGCCGGACGGAGTGGTCGCGGTGACGGTCTGCACCGGCATTGTCCGGAAGTTCCCTTCAGCCAGGCGCGGCAGTGATGCCGCAACCGGCTTTGCTTCTGAGGACTGCTCCAGTTTTTTGGCCTTCTCATTGGCCTGCTCCATCGTCATACAGGTATCTGATGTGGTGGCGTTACACTCAAATTCCGTATTAGTTCCGGCACAGCCGGAAAGTAATAAGGTTCCCAGCAGAGGAATAAATAAAGAAATCTGTTTCATTGCCCTTCTCCTTTTTTATTACTCCCCACAACAGCAGAAATTAACTCTGCTGTCAGATTTATTTTTCCTGCACAGGGTTGTCCGGAGACTACTGTATTTCCCGGAGGAAAAAATAAACTCATCGCCATTCCCTTCTTCATCACACCGACAGCAGCCATATTAAAATTGTGTGGCAATGATTCAGAACTGAATTTCTCCGGTGCAGGAAGTACGATTCTTGTGGTGCAGTTACTGAGAACAGCATGCATAAAATCATCTGATATGGTATTACCTGGCACAGAGCGGGCAGTAATAACATGAATATTACGCATGTTCATTTTTATCTCCGTTGTTTCTGTTTGTTCTGGCATCAGGGAAATAAACAGGGCATTTCCTGATTTTTTCCGGCAGGGAAGCATCTTCCGTAAGAACTTCCTTCAGACGTTCATCTGCGGTTGCAACACGAATACATGTTATTTTTTCCGGAGCTTTCTGAACTTTCCTGAACAGTGCCATCGCAGCATATACCAGTGCCAGCGTGCTCCAGAGCATCAAAACCAGACTTTCCAGCGAGTTGTTAGTGTCTTCGATATACCCCTCAGCATCCGTGAAAATCACGGTGCAACGTTGATTCAGCGGTTCAGTGTATTTACCGTCGACCACTGCAGAGCAGTCACGGACCGGGAATTGCCCGGCAGGAGCCACCTCCCTGACGAACTCAATTTCCTGCATCAGCAACTGACCAGGTGTGGTGTTATCCTTCCATAAAACAAATAACGTCATCAGGACCATTGTGGCCAGCGGCAGAATAACGGTGTACATCAGACACCAGGAAAACACTCGCAGAATTCGGGCAATAACATACCGGGTAACAGCCCACGTTTTACGGAAAAACGAATTATTAACCATTGAAACCTCCTTACTTACTACCAGACATAAATGTCTGCGGATTCAGGTTGCCCAGCTGCTTCAGCATCTGGTCAGTATTAAAGCCGTTAAGATGACTTTCAGCTGATGGCGGAACAGGAACCGGACTTTCCGGATTGTCTTCTTCTGCTCTGTTCTGCGTGCGCTCCAGCGCCATCTCTTCCACGGTTTTCAGCTGGAAGCCGTCCTGGAACACCACGGTCACTTCGTTGCCCGCACCAATCGGTATCACCGGGTGATACTGTTCGGCACGTTTGATGTAGTAGTCACTGAGCGTCTGTGCGGCTTTCGATGCGCCGCCACCGATACCCATTTTCAGGACATCGCCTGCCCCGTAAGCGGCAGTAGCCCCCAGCCCAACCGCCGGCTGGGAGGCGCGCTCCATTCCCTGACCGATACCATCAACAAATCCCGCGCCCCATGCCCAGCCGAGGATTTTGCCGTTACGCATCACCACTTCGCCCTTGATACCGTTTTTACCCCGGAAGCTGACATGCCCCTTAATCGGCATATCAATGGTTTTGCCGTCCTTCAGGCAGCTGATATTGCGGGTACGTACAATGGCACGCTCACTGGAGACATCCCCCCAGGCTTCCAGCCCCACAAAACATCCCGTTGCGTCATACGTTTTGCTGTTCGGCATTTCCACCAGGCCGGTGATACGCAGCTGCATCGGCACCGTGGATTCATTACCGGTGACTGAGGCATTGGCATCCGCCCCTTCAATCAGCATGGCTTTCGCAAAACTTCCTGACGGAATGTACGGCAGCGATGGTCCCTGTTTTCCCTCATTACGGGTAAACACCTTACGCTGTATCCGGTTAGGCACCGGCACAGACTGGTACGTCACCTGTGGTGGTGGCGTGACACCATTCCCGGGATAAAACGCCGTCGGCGGTGGAACAGCAACGCTGCCCTGCGGCGGGAAGGATACGGGAGTGTTTCCTGGCTGTGGTTCGCCTTCCGGCCCGGGCGGTGAGGCTGGCGTCTGCGGTACTGGCTCTCCGGTCGCGGTGACGGGATTTGCACCCAGGGCTTTCACCTGCTCTGCCAGGGCAGCATTGTCCTGTCCCAGCTTTTCAATACGACGCTGGTCATCACCGCGCTGTTTGTTCAGAACATCCAGCTCTCGACGGATTTCCTCATACTGCTTCTGCATCTGCGCTGCCGTCACCTGCATCTCTGTGGTGGCATGCTGACGCACCTTGTCATCAAAGGTCGTATCCACCACACCGGTCATATCCGGCACAGGCTCCTGTTCAGCCACCGCCTCACCGTTACCGGACATGTCCACATCAGACAGATACAGTGCCCCACCAATCGCGGAGGCTGCACCGACAACCACAATCCCCAGCCACAGGTACTGTTTGCGTTTCACAATAGTGTTGATACTGGCCATCAGTTGCCCTCCCCGTCACGGATGACATACACATCCATGCGCCCACCTGCCAGTAACTGGCTGGCAGGCTGGCTGAACATCACGGCACGGGTTCCCGGCTGCCAGAAGTCACTTTCCCGAATATTCAGGGCAGACAGCGTTTTATTTTCCACGGCAAAGCGGACCATCTTCAGGTGATTCCCCGTCCATACTGCATCCGCCACTGAAGACAACCCCGCCGGAGCCTGCAGGGTTTCTTTTGTCACAGGCACCTGATACCAGCCTGCAGGTAATTTTCCGCCACGAACGGCCTGGCTGATGGTCACAAGCAGGGATTCGTAAGGCGTGGACGTTTCCCACGCACCGGCTTCTTCTCCGGTTCCGCGCAGGTCACTGACCAGCTGAATGGTACGCCCCGCGCCTTCACGGGGAACGGCCTGAATGGAAAGGTTCAGACCACGTTCTGTTTCCAGAATGAACGTAAAGGGCTTTTTGTTGACGGTGGCCACCACCACACCGCCGGAGGCGGTCTGCTCATTATTGGTCAGGGCACCATCCAGACTGTTCACGGCGATAATCCGGTCACCGGGAACGGTAAACAGATTCGGGCTGGTATTGCTGATGGCAATACTGGCCTGCCCACCGTTCACCATTGGCACCACGGTGGGGGCCAGCGTACCGGCTCCGGCCATCACGCTGCAGGAAAAAAACAGGCCGCCGAATATTATTGCTGTATTATTTTTTCTCATCGTCTGTTTCCCCGAAATTATCCAGCCATGTCACCCCGTTTTCCCGCTTCAGAATAAGGATGTAATGTTTGATATCAGTGAAAGGTTTTGAATCACCAATCCAGGTTTTAAGCACACCACGAATTTCCACACGGCCATACTGAGGCCAGACACGAACACTGGTCTGGAAAAATGCTGAGTTCACGTTATCGTTTTTAATACGCTTCGCTTCTTCAGCTAGAATAACTTTCATCTGGTTCTGTGCGCCCGGACGGATATATTGCAGAAGCGCCTGATGTGAGGCATCGACAGTTTCTGATGAAACATTCAGACGGAGGGCAATAAATGACAGCGCCATCTGCTGTAAATAAGAGGCGTCGGCACTGTTCTGTGACACGGCAAAGGGGGCATTAAATGCCATTGGCGTCACGGCAGTGCGTTGCTCATTCTGAAGACGGTAGTTATTCACCCCCTGAATGAGGTTAACAGAGAGGCTGAGAACAATAAGCACTGACATAAATATAAAGGCGATGGCCATTACACGACTGGTACTTAAACGGGCACCGTGTTCCATATAACAATCCTGGTATCAGTTCTATTTAATCCACTGCCGGAAACACGAATCGGGAACATTATGAAAAATACCGCGCAGCAGGGCTGTTGGCATATACCAGTAAATCAGGTCACGTAACCAGGAGCTGCCCCGCCCTTTCTTCAGTTTTTTAATCCCGAAATAAACCAGAACCGCTGCACCAATACCGAACAGATATTTTGATGTCATCATTCCCCATCCAATACAGATTACTGCGGGGATGAGTTCATCCAGCGGCAGGCCAAACCAGCGGCTCTGGTTGGTCAGTGTTTCCGGGAAACGATATTTCTTAAGTTTATTCTCGTCTCCCGACATCGTTTTATTTCCTGTCAGAGGCCAACGACGGCCATACCCACAGCAATAAATACAGAGATGATGGCAAAACCGGCCAGGAACTTGACGTTTTTGGTCATCATGTACATGACCGCACCGACCAGGACTTCAGCCAGAACAACCCATTTAACAACACTGGAGTCCTTACCGAAGGTCGCCTTAACCGTGGAGTTACCACTCTGCATCAGGTCCTGACCACTGCTGCCAGCGGCCATCGCCAGTTGCGGGAAGAACATCATCAGAACAGCAGCCGGGATCACAGCGCGAACCAGGCGAAGCATATTCAGACGAGTGAATTTAGAAAAAAACGACTTCTTTTTGACGGGCGCAGAAGCACCCTGAACACTTAAAATGGCGTCCATATGATTCCTCTGTTTAATATTGATAGATAAAAACTAAAGTTCTTTAAATGTTGACTCGCTCTCTTCTGTCACCTCCCTGAATATTTCTTCGTTATAGAAATCAGGAAACCGTTTCAGATGATCTCTGAGACGGATCTGGACTTCTATCGTTTTACTTCTTCCACTACGATCTTTGGCCTTAATAAGTCGGTTATTTGTATCTTCATCGAGATACACCGAGACCGTTCTGCTTATACCGCCTCTCGCGTTACGCCTCCTCACTAAATTCACCTCTGTTTCCCGACTAATAAAATTATGATTGCACAGAAACCGGCGAAAAAAAACACGCCAAAATTGGCGTGTCTTATTCAACATTTATTTAACGCCATAAAATTCACGAATTATACTTAATAGCGAATCTATTTCTCCTTTATAGATACATGACACCCTGAATAAATCAAAGCATTCAAAAAATTCTTTTATTTTCCGTTTAACTGGTTTAATTCGATCCTCAGATGCTCTGTCTGTAATACCCAACTCTCTGGCAATTGTTGCGTGACCAACACCCAGCATATAAAAAGAGAAAACAACCAATGTTCCTGGAGAAAGATCATTCCATATCGTTAATTGACCAGAAGTATTTGTATTACTTACGCTCTGATTTAACGCAAAAAATGGATAATCAGGAAACGGATTAATTTGCCATAAAACAACAGATTCGTCATTATAAAAAGAAACATTCTCCATCCTTATCTGATAGATTTCGCCATGAAAATTAAAACGACGACAAAATGCAGAGCCATGTCCAAGAGCCTGGCATTCCAGTTCAAGTGATGAAAGAAAAATTTCAACCTGCAGACGTATATAACTCTCTCCGGATAAAGGTTTATCTTCTCTGGAAAAGAGTTCAATAAAAGCCCCATTGGCATAAAGGATTTTCCGGTTTTTGTTACGGACACAAACCGGAACGGGAGAATTTCTGTAGATATTCTGAACGTTAAGGATGTATTTATTTACAGATTGACTGTTAAGTGGCCTTTCTCTACGATCCAGCGCACACATAGGAACCTCCGTTAAGGATTCTATGGACAGTCGATGCAGGGAGGTCTGAACTCCCTGCATCGGCGATTTTCAGTTTCAATTTTTAACGTGGCATTAACCACGTAATTAATATACTAATTATCTGACGTATTGTCATCTTTTTGAATCATAAAAATTCTTATATTTGAACCAACTCAAACTTCATTTTCATTTATTCATCATCATTTTTTGGAAAAAAACGGTCCATCTCAACAGACACTTTCTCTCTGATATCGTCAACCATACTGGCATATTCAAACTTCGGGTTTCCGGAGACATGAGGACTGAGAGACTCAATACCTAAAATCTTTGCCACCGTTGACTGTGTTTTTACAACACATTCAAGAAGAAGTTTATTAAACTCTGTCTGGTTAAACGCAGACTCTTTACGCTCCATCTGTGCATCATATACGCGAAGCCCCAATTCAAGAAGCATTGAAGCAGTTCCTGAAAGGCTTATATCTTTATCTCTTGCTCCCTCCTGACGACGCTTTTCAACAATCATGTTAATTTTTTCATGAACCTCATTACTGATATACAGATTTACTCTGGCCATAAGACAGTACCTTTTATATTCTGAAATAAGTGTTTTATTCCATTTACTCATAGTTTGGTCTGAAAAAAGAAGAGCACCCCTAGCAGCGCCCCTAGGGTCATACTATAAAAAAACGCACGGCGCTGCTAGGGGCGGCCCTAATATATCCAAATGTTTTTCATAAAATTTGTCAGTACTGACCCTAACAAGGGTCGCTATAGGGTCGCTATAGGGTCGTCAACGACCCTATTTAATAATGTAAAATAAATTAAAATACATTATTTAAAACATAAGCCAATGATTCAAAAAGCAAATCAGCAAAAACTTGTTTTTGCGTGGGGTGTGGTGCTTTTGGTGGTGAGAACCACCAACCTGTTGAGCCTTTTTGTGGAGTGGGTTAAATTATTTACGGATAAAGTCACCAGAGGTGGAAAAATGAAAAAATGGATGTTAGCCATCTGCCTGATGTTTATAAATGAGATCTGCCATGCCACTGATTGCTTTGATCTTGCAGGCCGGGATTACAAAATAGATCCTGATTTACTGAGAGCAATATCATGGAAAGAATCCCGTTACCGGGTTAATGCCATCGGTATTAATCCGGTAACGGGATATGGCAGCGGACTGATGCAGGTAGATTCCCAGCATTTTAATGAACTGGCCCGCTATGGAATTAAGCCGGAACATCTGACAACAGATCCCTGCATGAACATTTATACCGGTGCTTATTATCTGGCAATAGCCTTTAAAAAATGGGGCGTCTCCTGGGAGGCCGTTGGTGCATACAATGCCGGATTCAGGAAGACCGAACGCCAGAACCAGAGACGTCTTGCCTACGCATCAGATGTTTACCGGATTTATACCGGGATAAAAAACAGTAAAGGTATCCGGATTCCGGCCACGAAGAAATCACTTTCGGAAATTAACAGCGTGCAGAACAATTAATCTTACAGACATTGTCAGATACCGGTTATGCCGCAAAAGCGGCATGGAAGGCCACACACAAAAATATTATATGAGTGACAATACTGACTGGCCGAAGCCCCGCGAAGCGGGAACCCATCTTATATATACCCGGTAACTGCGCAGCCTCCTGCCAGACCATTTTTCGCGGGCACAATATTTACAGACAACCGGAAAGCCGGTTGATGAAATTGAGGTATATCAGACGACACAGCGATGCCGAAGAATGATAATATAAGTAAAGCCCCGAAAATTTTTCGGGGCTTTACTTATATTATCATGACTTCCACTTTCTGAACTGTTCGGCAATCACCCATAACGCCTTGTTGATTCTTATATCACCATCAATACCTGTAATGGCTCTTGTCCTGGTATTTTTCCCGGAGGCACTTCGCCCCGATAATCCACCTTTTATCATATTCTCCTGAACCCGCTGCCAGGTTGTCCAGAGATCGTTCTGTTTATCCTCCCGACGACGGGGAGTAATTATCTGTTCAGGCGTCACTGGCGTTTTATTTTCATCTTCATACCTGACCATCAGTGCAGCTCTGCCAAATAAATGTTGCTCGTCACTGTTAAGATGAATTTCTTTCATCGCCTCCATATTATCAGTGACCTTATCAAAGACACCGAGCACTTCATACGCTCCCTCGATAACCTGCCCGACAATATCACCTTTATGTGGAACGCGGATTTCGCCAAAATTATTTCCGCACACCAGGCCATTTGTGCAGACAAAACGAAAAATTCCGGGGATCATCTGATAACTGGATGAACCATCATGTGAATTAAGCAGGATAATTTCAGGAACTTCCTGCCCGTTAATATGCCCTTCCCTGCGAAGACGTAACATATGTTTACTGTATTCGCGACGCCCCAAATCACGAACCCGACTCTGACAGGCAAAGAACGGCTGGAAACCTTCATCACGTAACTTATTGATGATATTGATGGTTGGGATATATGTATAACGCTCACTCCGGGATTCATGTTTATCACCAGAAAAAACAGACGGCACAAACTGTATTAATTCGTCATCCGTTAACGGGCGCTCACGGCGAATGGAATTATATCGGCCAAAACGGGAAGCCAGTCGCATAATATTCACTCCTCGCTGAAAGAAAAAATAAGTCAAAAATTTTTTCGCTTAATTTCCTCCCCCTGATTATTGTTAACAAATCGACAACAACCAGGGAGAAAATCATCACACCGGACTGGTCATGGCTGACCGGCCTGTTGGCTGAAAAGCATCATCAGTGCACTCAAATCACTGGCTTTTTTTCTGATAACTGGCGTGTGATTTTCCACGCTGTCCAACAACGCCCCCAGTTCATCATTGATTTGCCCTAACTGTTTCATCAGCGTTTCCGCATCCAGGCTGCTCTGGTATGCAAGATTTGCCTGAACAGCACGATTCTGCATGATGTCGATTTGTGCGATTGCGTCCTTCTGCTGATCGCCGGTTGGCTGATAAGCGGTGTTAAAAGAAAATGCGCTCATGTTTCCTCCCGTATCTGATGTTTTCAGCCCCCATCATCTTTTGAGTTTCGGGAGCCGCGGTTTTGACGTT